>JADMIO011678456.1_pt1 | contig 76566 bp, 65 predicted proteins | sample 8958161 | NCBI WGS metagenome assembly JADMIO01 (sample SAMN16585339, study PRJNA669376) | soil metagenome | isolation source: Crop rotation soil | place: USA: Cullars Rotation, Alabama | collected 2011
CACCCGAAGGTGAGCCAGTGTGATTACATTTGCGGCCTAACTGTGGCCAGTCCAGTTACGCTGGAGTCACTAGTATTTAGGTGACACTATAGAAGCGGCCGCGACAACTTGTCCACGTGGAATTCTAAGCTTAGGATCCCAATGTGCTGGAAAGGGGTTGGTGGTTGAGCCGGTGTCGCCGGAATAGTGCTCGTAGCGAACCGCCAGCTGGCTATCGATCGTGTCGGTGATCGGCAGGTGCAGCTCGGCGTAGGCCGCCCAGACGCTCTGGGTCAGGTCGAGCGGGATGTTCTGGCCGAGGAAGATGTACGGACCGGTCGGGAACGCGCAGTTGGTCTGGCCGACAATCGGGCAGGGGGTCAGGTTGGCGTTGTAGAACGGGCTGAGGATGTCCTGGGTAAAGTTGACGTGACGGTACTGGCCGCCAACCGCCCAACCAACCTGGCCGCCCGGCAGCCGCCAGCCGAGATTGCCGTTGAAGACGATGTTGCCGACCCAGGTGGTGGTCTCGCCGACATAGTGCTGGCGGTCGAACAGCCATGCCACCAGCGCGGGGTCGTTGGCGTTAGCTGAAACGTAGCCCGGGTTAGTCAGCCCCAGCGCGGGGTTGCTCGGGTAGGCGTTTGAGAACGGATTGAAGTACTGGCAGCCATTGGCGCCCGGCGTGTTGGTCGAGCACCCTGGGCCGCCGAGGCCGTTCAGCGACCGCTGCAGGCGGTCGATCAGGATGTCTGTGGTCTGCTGGTCCTGCTGCTCGCTGATCCAGGTGACAGAGGCGTCGTAGCCCACCGGACCAAGGTTGCCGCGCAACGACGCCGCCGCGTGCCACTCCTCGTAGAGGCGGCTGCCGTCCTGGCCGCCGGGGAACGAGGTCGACGGGTTGCCGCCGTTGGCGAACGGCCGCCACAGGGTCGCCAGGGCGCCGGTGGCGACGCCGACCAGCGCGCCGTTCCCGGTCTGCTGCAGGAAGGTGTTGAATCCCGGGTTGCTCGCCGGCACCGAGTAGACGTTGACCGAACCGGGACCATTGGGGCCGGAGGTCGGCGGATAGCCGGGCGAGAAGCGGATGTGCGGCACGCTGTTCCGCGAATACAGCAGTTCGGCATGGAACCGGTGGTCGTCGCTGATGCGGTAGTTCACCTCGCCGTACAGCTGGTACATGTCCTGCTCTTCGACCAGGTTGTCGAAGGGCAGGTACGAGAAGTAGCAGGCCGGCGTCGTGCCGGTGAACGTCGGGGTGCCGCCGACCGCCGCACAGTTGGCGTCGACGGCGAAGCCGCGCGCGCCGGTGATGGTCGCCGGTTGGCCCGGCTGCCCGAAAAGAGGATTCGGCACCGGTCCCTGGATCGTCCACGCGCCCGGGTTGCCGAGCACCGACCAGCCGGACGGGTTCACCACATAGGGCGCCTGCACATAGCTGCGCTCGGTGTCGCGCAACAGCGAGCGGTGCTGGTAGCCGCCGGCCAGCAGCACATTGAAGCTGTCGTTGCGCCAGCCCCACAGGACCGAGGCGGTGTAGTCGCCGTCCGATCCGTCGACCCAGCGGTAGTCGGCCGACACTTCCAGGCCGCGCACGTCGGTGCGGGTGATGAAGTTGGCCACGCCGCCGATGGCGTCGGAGCCGTAGGTCGCCGCGGCGCCATCCTTCAGCAACTCGACTCGGCCGATGGCGGCCACGGGCAGGAAGTTGGTGTCGGAGGTGTAGGCGGAGAATCGCCGCCCGTTCAGCAGCACCAGCGTGCGCTGCGCCCCGAGGCCGCGCAGGTTGATGTTGCCGCCGCCGGAGCGGCCTTGCGCCGCCACCGAGAATTGATTCGATTCACCGAGCGTCGGGCCTGAGATCGGCAGCGTTTTCAGGAGTTCCAGCACCGATGGGCGGCCCTGCGCCTCCAGTTCGGCGCGCCCGACCACCTGCACCGGGATCGCAGCGTCTTCCGGCGTCCCGCGGATGAAAGAGCCGGTGACGGTCACTTCCTGCACTTCGGTAGCCTGCGCCGGCTGCGCGTAGGCCGCCGTTGACCATCCGGCGGTCAGCGCCAAGGCGCCCATCGCCGACGCGCTGAAGAGCACTGTACGCAACGACATTCTCAATTCCTCCCCGGGGACATCTGAGCAAGCGAAGGGGGCCCGACTGGCCCCCCAGTGTCCGTTTGCAGCTTCGTTGCACGTTCGTTGCGTGGCGCAAAGCGGTTTTTCAAGTAACGCGACGGCATGACTAAGCAACCACAGAGCTTATAGTTTTGACGGCGGTGTACGATATTGACGTATCCGCGATTTTCATGAATCCGATAAAAGCGCCGGTGTGGGTAACCTTCGATACCAAGGGGTAAGTAGTGTTACTCATGTGGCAAGGAGGGGTCCCGTGAGCCGCGGAGCGCCTGCGTGAGTGACCACCTGGCCGCGTACAAACGAAAACGGCCCCTTCCGGTGAGGGAAGGGGCCGTCCCGCCGACTGGCTGTGAGGCGACTGTCTAGAAGGTCTGGCGGACGCCGATCTTGAAGGTCCGCCCGAGCGCGTTGCCGATGAACGGGTCGTAGCTCAGTTCCAGGCGGGCGCGGCTGGGATCCTGGTCGAACAGGTTCTGCACCGTGAAGTACAGGGTCGTGTTCGTCGGCAGCTGCAGCCGGTAGGTCGCGTCGACCACGGTGAACGAGCCGACCACCAGGCCTTGGGTGGTGAGCAGGCAGTTCACCGGCGGGGTGGTCCCGTTGGCCACCGCGGCCTGCATGTTCGGCACTGAGCAGTTCGGCGAGGAGCCCGTCTGCACGACCGTGGGACCACGGTTGTCGGTGGCGCCGTCGGTGTAGTTGACGGTCAGGCGCAGGTTGTGCGGGCCGTGGGCGTAGTCGGCGTAGAACTGGCCGCGCCAACGTGGGATGGTCCCGGGCAGGCGGTCATAGTTGGTGAAGCCCGCCGCCTCGTATGCCGGCGACACGGTGATGCCCCGGTAGATGAAGGCGTCCTGCGAGTAGTGCAGCACATAGCTGACAGTCGCACCCACATCCATCGTGCCGTCGAGCACGCCGGTCATCCGGTAGTTGATGTCGAAATCGATGCCGTCGGTGTTGACGGTGGGACCGTTGGTTGTGTCGGACCGCACGCGGGAAATCGCGTTGGCTTGGGTGATCCCCTGCGTGCAGGTGCCGCCGCTGAAGGTGATGAGGCCCAGGCCGACCAGCGGGTGGTTGCAGTCTACCAGCTGCGTTCCAGTGCCGACGCCGGCCACGGCAGCGGCGATCAGCGACGCCGGGACCGAGGTGATCTGATCCTCCAGCCGGTACTTCCAGTAGTCCAGCGTCATCGTCAGTCCGCCGGTCTGGACGATCGCGCCGACGCTCCAGGTCAGCGCCGTTTCCGGCCCGACGTCCGGGTTGCCGATGAAGTCCACGGCGCGGAAGGCGTTGCCGGTGGTCGGCAGGCCGGCGAGGCCGGTGGCGCCGGTAGCGATGGTGTTGCCGGCGGTCGGGCCACGGAACGAGGTGCCGATCGATCCGCGGAAGGCGATCCAGTCCAGCGCCTGCCACTTGATGCGGAACTGCGGGTTGGTGGTCGACCCGGTGTTGCCGCTGTAGCGCTCGTAGCGGACGGCCAGTTGCGAATCGATCGTGTTGGTGATCGGCAGCGACAGCTCGCCGTAGACCGCCCAGACGTTCTGGCTGAGGTCGAGGTTGCGGTTCTGGCCGAGGAAGATGAACGGCCCGGTCGCCACGGGGCAGCCGCCCGGAGCGGGGATCGGTTGCTGGCCTGCGGTCGGGCACGGGAACAGGTCGGCGTTGTAGGTGTCCGGCGAGACGCGCTGGCGGAAATCGATGGTCCGGTACTGTCCGCCGACGGCCCAGCTGACCGGACCGCCCCAGAGTCTGAAGCCGCCGAGCTGGCCGCTGAAGGTGAGGTTGGCGACCCAGGTCTCCTGCCAGGCCTGGTACACCTGCTGGTCGAACAGCCACTCGGTGAGCGAAGCGCTGTTGGCGGCGGCCGGGTTGAAGCCGGGGTTGGTCAGTCCCAGCGCCGGGTTGCCGGCGAAGGCGTTGGAGAATGGATTGAAGTACTGGCAGCCGTTGGCCCCCGGCGTGTTGCCGGTGCAGGCCGGGCCGCCGAGCCCGTTCAGCGCCCGCTGCAGCCTGGTGATGATGATGTCGCTGGTCCGCTGGTCCTGGTTCTCCTGGATGTAGGTCAGCGAGGCGTCGTAGTTGATCGGCCCAAGCTCGCCGCGCAGCGAGGCGGCGGTGTGCCACTCCTCGTAGTAGCGATAGAACAGCTGGCTGCCTCGGCCGGGCAGGAACATCGGATTGCCGCCGTTGGACAGCGGCCGCCACAGGATCTCGGTCGCGCTGAGGTTCGGAGCGCCGATCAGGTCGGGCCGGCCGATCTGCGTGAGGAAGGTGTTGAAGCCCGGGTTGGAGCCGGGCACGGTGAACGTCGCCGTCGTCGAGGGGCCGTTCACGCCGGAGAAGGGCGGATAGCCGGGCGACGTCGGCACGTGCGGCTGGTCCGTCTCCGAGTACATCAACTCGAAGTGGAACCGCATGTTATCGGTGATGCGGTAGTTGAACTCGCCGTAGCCCTGGAACTGGTTCTGATCCTCGACCAGGTTGTCGAACGGCACATAGGTCCAGTAGCAGACGGGCGTCGCGCCTGTGAAACCCGGATAGCCGCCCACCGCCTCGCAGTTCGCGTCGCGAACGACGCCCGTGACCGGTGCGCCGTTCGAGGTGACCAGCCACGCGCCCGGGTTCGAGAACGATGACCAACCGGAGGGGTTGGTCAGGTAGAAGTCGCCGCCGCCCGGCCGGACGTCCGAGAACTGTCGTTCGGTCGTACGCAATTCGGAACGATGCTGGTAGCCGAGGGCCACCATCGCGTTCATGCGGTCGTTGCCCCAGCCCCACAGCAGGCTGCCGGTGTAGTCGCCGTCCGAGCCGTCGATGAAGCGGTAGTCGGCGGCCATCTCCAGGCCGCGCACGTCGGTGCGGGTGATGAAGTTCACCACGCCGCCGATGGCGTCGGAGCCGTAGGTCGCCGCCGCGCCGTCCTTGAGGATCTCGACCCGGCCGATGGCGGCCAGCGGCAGCAGGTTGGTGTCCGAGGTATAGCCGCTGAAACGGCGTCCGTTCAGCAGCACCAGCGTGCGCTGGGCGCCCAGGCCGCGCAGGTTGATGGTGCCGCCGCCGTTGCGACCCTGCGCCGCGGTGGAGAACTGGTTGGTGTCGCCCAGCACCGGGCCGATGATCGGCAGCGCCTTGATGATGTCGAGCGCGGTCGGCGAGCCCTGGCGTTCGAGTTCGGCGTGACCGATCACCTGCACCGGGATGGCGGCGTCTTCCGGCGTGCCGCGGATGAACGAACCGGTGACGGTGACTTCGCCGACCTCGGTCGGCGTGGCGGTGTCAGCGCTGGCGCCGGTGGCCCACGCACCCGCTAAGAGTAGAGCGCCTACGGCGGACGCACCGCAGAGTACCCTGCGCAACGACATAGTGTTTCCTCCCCGAGACCATTTCGTTCCGGCCTAGCGCCGACGGGTCCGTTGGGCGGGGACGTTGCACGATTGTCGGCAATGTTCAAAATGGTTTTCGAAGCGCACAGGTTCGCAACGCCGTAGAAACAGCGGGTGTTGACGCTTCTGTGCAACGCGCTGATACGCGCGCTGCAGCCGATCTGGACTAACGTTCCGAGTTTCGGAACGTGCTAAGCTAGATTAACGCACCGGTAAGTCAGGTTACCCGAGGTCACGCTTGATGGGTCCTTTCATGCCCGTCGCAGGGCGCGCCTGGCGATCTCCGATCAGAACGTCTGCCGGATGCCGACCTTGAAGGTCCGGCCCAGCGGGTTGCCGATGAAGGGATCGTAGTTCAGCTCGAAGCGGGCCAGGCTCGGCTCCTGGTCGAACAGGTTCTGCACCGTGAAGTACAGCGTCGTGTTCGTCGGCAGCTGCAGCCGGTAGGTCATGTCCACCGTGGTGAACGACCCCTCGACAAGGCCCTGTGTGGTCAGGATGCAGTTCACCGGCGGCGTCGTGCCGTTGGCGGCGGCCGCCTGCATGTTCGGCACGGAGCAGGCTGCCGCGCCGGTCCCTGCGTTCGGACCGTTCTGCACCACCGTCGGACCACGGTCGTCCGTCGCCCCATCCGTGTAGTTGACGGTCAGGCGCAGGTTGTGCGGCCCGTGCGCGTAGTCGGCGTAGAAGTTGCCGCGCCAGCGCGGGATGGTCCCCGGCAGGCGATCCTTGTTCACGAAGCCGGCGGCCTCGTAGGCCGGCGAGACGGTGATGCCCTGATAGACGAAGGCGTCCTGCGTGTAGTGCAGCACGTAGCTGACAGTGGCCCCGACGTTCATGTCGCCGTCGAGCACGCCGGTCATGTGGTAGTTGACGTCAAGGTCGATGCCGTCGGTGGTGACGGTCGGCCCATTGGTGGTGTTGGACCGCACCCGGGCGATGTCGTTGCCCGTGGTGACCCCCTGGGTGCAGGTGTCGTTGTTGCCGAAGGTGACAAGGAAACGGAGCGCGTGCCCGCAGTTGGCCAGCTGCGCGCCAGTGCCCACACCTGCGACCGCCGCCGCCACCAGTGACGCCGGCACCGCGGTGATCTGATCCTCCAGCCTGTAGTGCCAGTAGTCGATCGTGGCGGTCAGCCCGCCTGCTTGGACGATGGCGCCGACGCTGTAGGTGAGCGCCGTCTCCGGCCCGACAGCCGGGTTGCCGACGAAGTCGACGGCCCGGAAGGCGTTCCCCGTCGTGGCGAGACCCTGCAGGCCGGTGGCGCCGGTCGCGATCGTGTTGCCAGCGGTGGGGCCGCGGAACGAGGTGCCGACCGAACCGCGCAAGGCCAGCCAGGGCACAGCCTGCCACTTGATGCGAAACTGCGGGTTGGTCGTCGACCCGGTCAGGCCGCTGTAGTGCTCGTAACGCACGGCCAACTGGGCGTCGATCGTGTCCAGAATCGGCAGATGCAGTTCGGCGAAGGCCGCCCAGACGCTCTGGTCGAGGTCGAGGTTGCGGTTCTGGCCCAGGAAGATGAAGGGTCCGGTAGCGACGGGGCAACCGGGGGGCGGACCGACCTGCTGCCCAGCCGTCGGGCAGGGGAACAGAGCGGCATTGTAGGTATCTGGTGACACCCGCTGCCTGAAGTCGAGGGTGCGGTATTGCGCACCCAAGGCCCAGCCGATCTCGCCGCCCGGCAGCCGCCAGCCGAGGTTGCCGTTGAAGACGATGTTGGCGATCCAGGTTTCCTGCCAGGCCTCGTAGGTCTGGAGGTCGAAAAGCCAGTCCACCAATGCGGCGCTGTTGACGCCGGCAGGATTGAAGCCGGGATTGACGAGCCCGAGCGTGGGGTTGCCGGCGAACGCATTCGAGAACGGATTGAACCATTGGCAGCCGTTGGCGCCTGGCACGTTGCCGGTGCACGCGGGCCCCCCGAAGCCGTTGAGGGCGTTCTGCAGCCGCGTGATGATGATGTCGCGGGTCCGCTGGTCCTGATTTTCCTGGATGTAGGTCAGCGAGGCGTCGTAGCCGATGCCCCATCCCAGCTCACCTCGGAGCGACGCCGACGCATGCCACTCCTCGTAATAGCGGTAGAACAGGTTGCTGCCGCGGCCGGGGAGGAACATCGGATTGCCGCCATTCGACAGTGGCCGCCAAAGGATCTCCGTCGCCCTGACCGCCGTGCCGATCAATGCGCCATTTCCGGTCTGCGTCAGGAACGCGTTGAAGCCGGGGTTGGCCGCGGGAACGGTGAAGGTGGCCGTCGTCGAGGGGCCGGCTACGCCGGAGAACGGTGGATAGCCCGGCGACGTCGGCACGTGCGGCTGGTCCGTCTCGGAATACAGCAGTTCGAAATGGAACCGCATGGTGTCGGTGATGCGGTAGTTCAGTTCGGCATAGCCCTGGAACTGGTTCTGATCCTCGACCAGGTTGTCGAAGGGCACGTAGGTCCATTGGCAGACCGGGGTGGCGCCGGCGAAGGTGGAGTAGCCGCCCACGGCGTCACAGTTTGAGTCGCGGGCTACGAAGCCGCCCGACGGCAGGGCCAGGGTGCCCGCGGGCCCCTGCACCGTCCACGCACCAGGATTGGCATAGGGCGACCAGCCGCTGGGGTTGTTGAGATAGTGGTCGCGGCCGCCCAGTCTGACGTCCGAGAACGAGCGATCGGTCGTACGCAGTTCGGAACGATGCTGGTAGCCGAGGGCCACCATCGCGTTCATGCGGTCGTTGCCCCAGCCCCACAGCAGGCTGCCGGTGTAGTCGCCGTCCGAGCCGTCGATGAAGCGGTAGTCGGCGGCCATCTCCAGGCCGCGCACGTCGGTGCGGGTGATGAAGTTCACCACGCCGCCGATGGCGTCGGAGCCGTAGGTCGCCGCCGCGCCGTCCTTGAGGATCTCGACCCGGCCGATGGCGGCCAGCGGCAGCAGGTTGGTGTCCGAGGTATAGCCGCTGAAACGGCGTCCGTTCAGCAGCACCAGCGTGCGCTGGGCGCCCAGGCCGCGCAGGTTGATGGTGCCGCCGCCGTTGCGGCCCTGGGCCGCGACGGAGAACTGGTTGGTGTCGCCGAGCACCGGGCCGATGATCGGCAGCGTCTTGATGATATCGAGCGCCGTCGGCGAGCCCTGGCGCTCCAGTTCGGCGTGACCGATCACCTGCACGGGAATGGCGGCGTCCTCGGGCGTGCCGCGGATGAACGAGCCGGTGACCGTGACCTCGCCGACCGTCGTCGGCTGCGTGGCGGTGTCGGCGCTGGCGCTGGTGGCCCACGCTCCCGCCAGGACCAAAGCGCCGATAGCGGACGCGCTGCAGAGCACACTGCGCAGTGACATAGGTTTCCTCCCCCAGACCTTTGTTGCGGTCAGCTTGCAGCAGCCGCCAGTCGGTTGGCGAAACGTTGCACTATTGCAGTGATTGTTGAAAGCAGTTTTTCGGCCGTCACCTTGTCGCAGCAAGGGAAACGGCCGCTTCCCGAGGGGCAGTTACCCCGAGTTACAATCATTGTCGACATTCTGGACAATGGTTCCAGAGTCCAGAACCTGCGAATACCTGAACTCGGCCATGACAACAGGCGGCGCGTCTGTTCACTGGCGCGCCGTCCATCGTTTTGCCGGTGATCGCACAGCAACGCACGCCCCCGACGGGCTAAGTAATTATACCCAACGTTTTGACGTGACAAGGTTTTTTGACGAACGCGTCAGGGTCGGCGATGGCGCGCGGAGTCTTCCGGCGGAACCTGACGCCGCCAGTCAGCTTCGGATGAGCCTCTGAGACGTGTGTGAGAGGTGCGGATCGCCTCAGGCGGGCACGGGTTCGGCGGCGACAGTCGCCCGCGTTTTCACCTCGACTCCGGCGATGGCGATCAGCGATTCGGCGCAGTCGCGGATCGACTCGTCGAGCGGGCGAAAGCGGATGCCCAATGTGTCGCGGGTGCGGTCGGGCCGCAACTCCACGCCGGCCCAGATGGCGCGCATCTCCGCCTCCCGCTCGCGGATGCGGTCGGGGAAGCTGTCGGTGACCGGCGGGGTGTCGTGGTTCAATTCCGGCAGCAGCCGCGTGATGTCGGCGCAGATGTCCTCGACGTTACGCTTGTCGCCGGAAACGGCCATGTAGCGCTCGCCGTTCTTCACCCGGACGCTTTCCAGCAACGCGATGTGCACGTCGGCGACGTCGCGCACGTCGACGGTCATCCACGGACGATAGGCGCCGTTCTGCGGGCAGCGTCCTTCCAGCATCATGGCGATCTGGCCCTGCCAGGCCCCGCGCCGCTGGTGCGCGCTCTGGATCGGGCCGACGTTGTCGCCCGGGCAGCAGGTCACCACCTCCCAGCCGTTGGCTGCGCCGGCCTCGGCGAACAGCCGCTCGGCCATCACCTTGCCCATCGAGTAGCCCTGGCGGTCGTGGGTGCGGCGGGGGTTGGCCTCGTCGGGGAAGCGGTCCTCGTAGATCACCGGCCGGTGGACCATTTCCTGCAGGTCGGCCTCGGACATGATCGCGGCGATCGACGAGGTCAGCGCCACCCGCCGTACGGTGCCGGCCTTGTTGATCGAGACGATGATGTGGTCGTTGACGCCCTTCAGATAGGCCTCGTCGGCGTAGCTGGAGACATGGGAGATGTGCGCGACGCCCTGGGCGCCGGCGAAGGCGTCGTCGTAGCAGCCGGCCTCGTCGAGGTTGGCGTTCCACAGGGTCAGCCGGCCGGACTTGAACGCCGCCATCCTCTTCATGAAACCGACCTTGGCGTCGTCGTCGGTGTCGCGGACGCAGGCGCGCACCCGGTAGCCCTTCTTGAGCAGCCGCCGCACAGTCCAGCCGCCGATGAACCCGGCCGCACCGGTGACCGCCACCACGCCGTTTCTCGCGATCGGTCCCATCGGCTGTCTCCCTCGTCGCCCTCTGGCGGGGCCGGCGCATTGGGGAGCCGCGGCGGCTCAAGTCAAGGCGCGGCGGGGCCGGTTTGTGATTCCCGGCGAAGACCCTAAAACCCCTTCCGAAAGCATTCCCGCGCGCCACAACGGGGTCATTTCCGAGGAGTTTCATGGCCAAGAGCCCGACCAAGGCTGAACCGGCGGCGGCCGCCGAGACTGCGTCCGTAGCACCGCCGGCCCCGGCCGCCCCTGGCCGCCCGGATTTCCGTTACGAGGACCGGCCCGAGCTGCTGGAGACGTTCGCCGACAACGTTCCGCGGATGACCTTCGACGGACGCACGCTGCGCGTCGAGTTCTGCGTCAATCGCGCCGGCGAAGTGGTCGACGGCCAGCAGCAGACCGGCCGCACCATCCCCGTCTGCCGCATGGTCCTCGACCTCGAAGGGGCGATCGATCTGTTCAACAAGATCAACAACCTGCAAAGCGTGCTGGAACGCCAAGGCGTGATCCGTAAGAACGTCTAGACTCGAACTCGCGTCATCGGAGTCCACCTCATCATGAAGTCCCTTGTTCTCGCCGCCGGCCTGTGCGCCCTCGCCGCGGCGGCCGCCGCCCAGCCTGCCGGCTCGCAGCAGCCGACGCCGATCGGCCCCCCGCGGGCCTTCGCCGGCTACAACCAGCCCGAGGTCACCCGCGGGCTCTGCCGCAACGTCAGCCCGAACGTCAGCCAGTGCACCATTCCGGCCGGCGCGGCCGGCCGCTACGCGATCCACGCGGCCGGCACCTCGTCGGCGCCCCGGGCGGGCGCGAAGCAGGCGCTGCAGATCCTGGTCGGCGACAACAGCACGGCGCGTATCTGCGGTACGGCGCAGACGACGCAGGGCTGGGAGACCGGCGCGCGCACCATCCGACTCGACTGCTTCGTGACCCTGGTCAGCGACCGGCCGACGATCATCTATGTGCGGTACGGCAACGACAACGCCACGCTCGATCCGGCCGGACCGACGGTCAACGTGCAGCGACTGCCGTGGGACGGGATCATCGACATGCAGAGCAACGTGCCGCAGCAGAGCGAGACGCCGGCGACGGCGCAGCCCGAGCCCAGGGCTCCGCGCCGCTAGATCGCGCCTCGACGCTTGAACGCCTCGCCCGGCGATGCGACAGCGCATCCGCTAGGCAGGAGAGTACGCATGCGTGAGATCGGCCACTTCATCGGCGGCCGCGCCGCCAACGGCGCCGGCGACCGCTTCGGCGACGTCTTCGATCCCAATACCGGCGACGTGCAGGCGAGAGTGGCGCTGGCCTCGGCGGCCGACGTCGACGCGGCCGTCGCCGCCGCCAGGGCCGCGCAGCCCGAGTGGGCGGCGCTGAACCCGCAGCGGCGGGCGCGGGTGATGTTCGAGTTCAAGCGCCTGGTCGAGGCGCGGATGGACGAACTGGCCAACCTGCTCTCGTCCGAGCACGGCAAGGTGCTGGCCGACTCGCGCGGCGACATCCAGCGCGGGCTGGAGGTGATCGAATTCGCCTGCGGCATCCCGCATATGCTGAAGGGCGAGTACACCGAGGGCGCCGGCCCCGGCATCGACGTCTACTCGATGCGCCAGCCGCTGGGCGTGGCCGCCGGCATCACCCCGTTCAACTTCCCTGCGATGATCCCGATGTGGATGTTCGGCATCGCCGTCGCCGTCGGCAACGCCTTCATCCTGAAGCCGTCGGAGAAGGACCCGTCGGTGCCGGTGCGGCTGGGCGAACTGTTCATGGAAGCCGGCGGCCCGGCCGGCGTATTGAACGTGCTGCACGGTGACAAAGCCGCAGTCGACGCGATCCTGGCCCACCCGGACATCGCCGCGGTCAGCTTCGTCGGCTCCTCCGACATTGCGCACTATGTCTATGCGACCGGCACGGCCAACGGGAAGCGCGTGCAGGCCATGGGCGGGGCGAAGAATCACGGCGTGATCCTGCCGGACGCCGACCTTGATTCTGCGGTGAAGGACATCATCGGCGCGGCCTACGGCTCGGCCGGCGAGCGCTGCATGGCGCTGCCGGTGGTGGTGCCGATCGGCGAGCGCACCGCCGGCGCCCTGCGCGAGAAGCTGCTGACCGAGATCGATGGGCTCAAGGTCGGCGTGTCCACCGACAGAGCGGCTCAGTACGGCCCGGTGGTCACCGCCGCGCACAAGAAGAAGATCGAGGACTACATCCAGATCGGCGTCGACGAGGGCGCCGAACTGGTCGTCGATGGCCGCGGCTTCGCGCTGCAGGGCTACGAGAACGGCTTCTTCGTCGGGCCGACCCTGTTCGACCAGGTGAAGCCGCAGATGCGCACCTATCAGGAGGAGATTTTCGGCCCGGTGCTGCAGATCGTTCGCGCCGAGAGCTTCGACGAGGCCGTCGCACTGCCCTCGCAGCACAGCTACGGCAACGGCGTGGCCGTGTTCACCCGCTCCGGACGCGCCGCCCGCGAGTTCGCCCAGCGGGTCAACGTCGGCATGGTCGGCGTCAACGTGCCGATCCCGGTGCCGGTCGCCTACCACACCTTCGGCGGCTGGAAGCGCAGCGCCTTTGGCGACGCCAACCAGCACGGCATGGAGGGCGTTCGCTTCTACACCAAGGTGAAGACCGTGACGGCGCGCTGGCCGGAAGGCGAGGCGGAGGCCTCGTTCGTGATCCCGACGATGCGCTGACATGGACTTCGTCCTCACCGAGGAGCAGCGGGCGATCCGCGAGGCCGCCGAAGCTTTCGCGGCCGCCGAACTCGCGCCGCATTCGGCCCGGTGGGACGAGGAGAAGGCGTTTTCGCGCGAGACCCTGCAGGCCGCCGCCGCGCTGGGGTTCGCCGGCCTCTACGTGCGCGAGGATGTCGGCGGCTCTGCGCTGAGCCGCCTCGACGCCACGCTGGTGTTCGAGGCGCTGTCGGCCGGCGACGTTTCCACCGCGGCCTTCATCTCCATCCACAACATGGCCTCGTGGATGGTCGATGCGTTCGGCTCCGAGGCGCTTCGGGCGAAGTACCTGCCGCGGCTGACGACCATGGAGCTGATCTGCAGCTACTGCCTGACAGAGCCCGGCTCCGGCTCCGACGCGGCGGCGTTGAAGACCACCGCCCGGCGTGACGGCGACTGCTACGTGCTCTCGGGGACCAAGGCCTTCATCTCCGGCGGGGATTTCTCCGACCTTTACCTGGTCATGGCCCGCACCGGCGGCCCGGGCGCGAACGGGGTCTCCGCCTTCCTGGTCGAGGCGGGCTCCGCCGGCCTCAGCTTCGGCGCCCAGGAACGCAAGATGGGCTGGCACGCCCAGCCGACCGCGATGGTGCACATGGACGGGGTGCGGGTGCCGGCCGAGAACCGCATCGGCGAGCAGGGGCACGGGTTCCGCTTCGCCATGCGCGGCCTCGACGGCGGCCGGCTGAACATCGCCAGCTGTTCGCTCGGCGGGGCCTCGCAGGCGCTTGAACTGGCCCGCCAGCACCTGACCGAACGACAGCAGTTCGGTCGGCCGCTGGCCGACTTCCAGGCGCTGCAGTTCCGCCTTGCCGACATGGCCACCGAGCTGGAGGCCGCCCGGCTGATGGTCTGGCGCGCCGCCGCCGCCCTCGACGCCGGCGATCCGAACGCCACCAAGCTCTGCGCCATGGCCAAGCGCTTCGCCACCGACGCCGGCTTCGAGGTCGCCAACCAGGCCCTGCAGCTGCACGGCGGCTACGGCTACCTGAAGGACTACCCGCTCGAGCGCATCGTCCGCGACCTGCGCGTGCATCAGATCCTCGAGGGCACCAACGAGATCATGCGCGTGATCATCTCGCGCGAGCTGCTGCGAGGCTGAGCGATGAGCGACGAGGAAGTCATCGTCCGCATCGATGGCAAGGTCGGCCGTTTCACGCTGAACCGGCCTGACGCGCTCGGCGCGCTCACGCTGGGCATGTGCGAGACGATGATCAACGCTCTGCTGGCCTGGCGGGACGATCCGGCCGTCGAGGCCGTGCTGATCGATCACCAGGGGCGCGGCTTCTGCGCCGGCGGCGACATCCGGACGCTGGCCGAAAGCGCGCGGGGTGACGGGAAGGCCAGCCGGGCGTTCTTCTTCACCGAGTACCAGCTCGACCACCTGCTGTTCGTCTACCCCAAGCCGGTGATCACGGTGATGGACGGCGTGGTGATGGGCGGCGGCGTCGGCATCTCCTGGACCGCCGACTTCCGCATCGCCAGCGAGCGCACCACCTTCGCGATGCCGGAGACTGGCATCGGCCTGTTCCCGGACGTCGGGGCCGGCTGGTTCCTGTCCCGACTGCACGGGAACATCGGCATGTGGCTGGGACTGACCGGCGCGCGGCTGAAGTGGGCCGACTGCGAGCTGGCCGGCATCTGCACCGACACCGTCGCCGCCGCCGATCTCGAGCGCCTGAAGGCCGCCATCTGCGCCGATCCGACGAACATCGAGTCCATCCTCGCCGAACTGGAGGCCGAGCCCGGCCCCGCCCCGATGAGCGAGCACCACGACGCCATCGACCGGCTGTTCGCCGGTGACTCGGTCGAGCAGATCGTCGCCAATCTCGAGGCCGATGGCTCCGACTGGGCGAGGGCCCAGCTGGCCACGATCGCCACGAAATCTCCGACCAGCCTGAAGGTCGCCCATCGCCTGATCACCCTCGGCGCGGGGTTCACCGACTTCGCCCAGGACCTCCGCTGCGAGCACCGCATCTCGGCCCGCGTGGCCCTCGGCGCCGACTTCATCGAGGGCGTTCGCGCGGTGATCGAGGAGAAGGACAACGCGCCCCGCTGGTCGCCTGCGAGCCTCGCCGAGGTGACCGAGGCGATGCTCGACGACATCTTCGCGCCCCTGCCGGAAGGCGAGGGCTGGACCCCGCTGCCGTAAGGAATGCCCGTGAGCTACGAGACCCTGATCGTCACCACCGAAGGGCCGGTGACACTGATCAAGCTGAACCGCCCCGAAGCGCTCAACGCGCTCAACGACAAGCTCGTCACCGAACTGACCGCCGCACTCGACGCCGCCGAGGCCGACGATGCGATCCGGGCGATGATCATCACCGGCTCCGAACGCGCCTTCGCCGCCGGGGCCGACATCAAGGAGATGGCCTCCAAGTCGTACGCCGACGTCTTCCGCGAGGACTTCATCACCCGCAACTGGGAGCGCGCCGCCTCTTGCCGCAAGCCCGTGATCGCCGCGGTGGCCGGCTATGCGCTCGGCGGGGGCTGCGAACTGGCGATGATGTGCGACTTCATCATCGCCGCCGACAACGCCCGCTTCGGCCAGCCGGAGATCAACCTCGGCGTCTCCCCGGGCGCAGGCGGCACTCAGCGGCTGACCCGCTTCGTCGGCAAGTCCAAGGCCATGGACATGATCCTCACCGCCCGGATGATGAACGCCGATGAGGCCGAACGCTCCGGGCTGGTGAGCCGCGTCGTGCCCCTGGCCGAACTGATCCCCGCGGCGATGGAAGCCGCCAACAAGATCGCCTCGTTGAGCCCCACAGCGGTGATGCTGACCAAGGAGATGGTCAACGCGGCCTACGAGACCCTGCTCGGACAGGGCGTGCGCCTCGAACGGCGGCTGTTCCACTCGCTGTTCGCCTTCGAGGACCAGAAGGAAGGCATGGCCGCCTTCGTCGAAAAGCGGCAGGCTGATTTCAAGGGGCGCTGAAGCCCGAAAAGACCAGCGGGAGAGAACGCAGATGACCAGACGCGCGATTGTGCTGGGCGGTGGCGGGCCGGTGGGGATCGCCTGGGAAGTAGGCCTGCTTGCCGGCATGCTCGAAGCCGGCTGCGACGTGCGCAACGCCGACTACGTGCTGGGCACCTCGGCCGGTTCGTTCGTCGGCTCCCAACTCGCCGCCGGCCGCGACATGCGCCAGACCTACGAGGCGATCCTGGCCGAGGAACGGCGCCAGTCGAGCGCCGCCGACCAGGGCCATCGCACGCCGCCGGGCGGCGCGCGTCCCGCAGGATCCGGCGGCCCGCCGCCGATGACCAGACTCATGCAGCTCATGACCGAGGCGGCCGGCGGACAGCGCGACGCCAAGGAGGTCCGCCAGGAGCTCGGCCGGTTCTCGCTGGAGGCCGACACGGTAAGCGAGGAGACCTTCATCAAGTCGTTCGGCCGCGGGCTCTCGGAGGCCGCCGCCGGGGCCTGGCCGAAGGGTTTCGCCTGCACCGCCGTCGACACCGCCTCGGGCGACTTCCAGGTCTGGGACGAGGCCGCGGGGGTCGACCTGGCGCGCGCGGTCGCCTCCAGCTGCTCGGTGCCGGGGGTGTTCCCGCCGATCACCATCAACGGCAGGCGCTGGATGGACGGGGGCATGCGCTCGGGCACCAACGCCGATCTGCCGACCGGCTACGACAAGGTGCTGGTCGTGGCGGTGCGTACAAACAACGGCGATGCGGCCGCGCTCGAACGCAGCAAGGCCGCGCTCGACCGCGAAATCCAGGTGGTGAAGGATTCCGGCGCGGCCGTCGGCCTGATCGTCCCGGACGAGGCGAGCGCGACGGCGTTCGGCCTCAACCTGATGGACGCCCGCCGGCGCCCGGCCGCCGCGCGGGCCGGGTACGAGCAGGGACTGCGCACTGGCCCGCTCGTGAAGCCCGAGTGGGACTGACCGCGCAGCATCAGGCCGGGGCGGGCGCGTTCGCGCGGTAGGCGGCCGCCTGGATGGCGTAGAGTTCCGAGTAGGCGCCGCGGCGGGCCATCAGCTCGTCGTGCGAGCCGGCTTCGACGAGCTGGGAGCCGTCGAGCACGATGATCAGGTCGGCCATGCGCACGGTCGAGAAGCGGTGCGAGACGAAGATGGTGATGCGGCCGCTCTCGTCGCCCTCGGCCCTCGCGGCGGCGGCGTAGCGCTCGAACAGGGCGTGTTCGGTCTCGGCGTCGAGGGCGGCGGTGGGCTCGTCGAGCACCTGCACCAGTGGCTCATCGCGCATGAAGCCGCGCGCCAGCGACAGCTTCTGCCACTGCCCGAAGCTCGGCTCGGCCCCGTCCGGCCAGGTCCGTCCGAGCTGCGTGTCGAGCCCTGAGGGCAGCCTGGCCACGACGTCGTCGGCGCCGGAGCGGGCGGCGGCCGCGATCACCGCCGGCTCGTCATCCATGCGGCCAACATCGCCGAGGCCAATGGTCTCGCGGGCGCGGAACTCGAAGCGGAAGAAGTCCTGCAGCGCGCCGGTGATCTTCGCGCGCCAGTCGGCGGCGCGGATGCGGGCGAGCGGAACGCCATCGATGAGGATCGCCCCGGAGGTCGGCTCGTACATCTTGGCCAGCAGCTTCACGAGGGTGGTCTTGCCGGCTCCGTTCTCGCCGACGATCGCCACGACGGCCCTGGCCGGCAGGGTGAACGAGACCTCCTCGAGCGCCAGCCGCGATGCGCCGGGGTAGGCGAACGACACCTTGTCGAAGCGGATGCCCTCGCTGAGCTGCGCCGGCGCGTCCAACTCGCCGGGCGCCGCCTCCCTGGCGGCGTAGTCCTCCAGCCAGGCCAGCCGGCGCGAGCCGTCGGCCCAGAAGCCGCGCAGGAAGCCGATCTCGCCGACAGCGGCGCGGATGTAGCCGGCGAGGCTCGCGCCGGCGGCCAGCACCAGCAGCACCTGCGCGGTCGTCGCCCGCGCGCCCCAGACGACGAAGGCGACCGCGCCGACGTAGCCCAGGCCGAAGATCGCCCATGAGGCGGCGTTCCACAGCGCGGTCTCCCATCGCGTCCGCGCGAGCGGCTTGTACCAGCCCTCCCAGGCCGTGCGGCGATCGCGCACCAGGCGCTCGCCGACGCCGAGGACGCGCACCTCCTTGCCCGGCGCGGCCGTGGTCGCCAGGTCGAACAGGTGCGTGGCGAGGCGCTGGTCGGGGGCGCCGCGCTCGTAGACCTTGTTCTCCACGTCTGGGCGCCAGAACGCTGAGAAGGCCGAGGGGACGGCGAACAGCGCCAGCAGCAGCAGGGCCGGGTGCACCCAGGCCAGCAGCGCCAGCGTGAACGCGAGCCGCAGCAGCCAGGCCAGCGTCGTGAACAGCGACATGTACATGTGGTCGAGCACGAACACCTGGTTGCGCAGCATCGACAGCCGGTCGAGGTACTCGGGCCGCTCCTGGTGCGCCACCGAGACGATCGAGGCCTGCAGGCGGGCGACGTGGGCCTCGAGGGCGATGGTGACCCGGTCGCGGAACGTGCGCTGCACGCGCGTCGAGACGGTCTGCAGGAACCAGCTGGCCGCGGCGCTGACCGCCATGCCGATCGCCGCGCCGAGCGCCAGGGTCGTGTCCTGGCGGATGACCCCGGCGCCCAGCATCGCCAGCCACAGCGCCGACAGCGCGTTCGGCAGCGAGGCCAGCTGCGAGGTGGCCAGCGACAGGGCCATCAGCCCGCGCTCGTAGCGGAAGCCGAGCCGGCACAGCCGCCACATCGACGACAGCGTCCCCGGCAGCGGCTCGATGGCGTCAGGCGAGGGTTTCATAGGTCTGCCCCTCCTCGTCGGCCTCCTGGAACCGCTGCGCCTGCAGGTCGAACATCAGCCGGTAGCGCCCGCCCCTGGCCATCAGCTCGTCGTGCGAGCCGAGCTCGACGACCCGGCCCTGCTCGACCACGCAGATGCGGTCGGCCTGGCGCACGGTGGAGAACCGGTGCGAGATCAGGATCGTGGTGCAGGCGCGGGTGGCCGCGAGCAGGCGGCTGAAGATCTCGGCCTCGCCGCGCACGTCGAGCTGCGCTGTCGGCTCGTCGAGCAGCACCAGGCCGGCCCCGAGCCGCACCGACGCCAAAGCCCGGGCGAGCGCCACGCGCTGCCACTGGCCGCCGGAAAGGTCGGTCCCGCCCGCGTAGCCCTTGGCCAGGATGGTGTCGAGCGAGGCCAGAGCGTCTGCGCCGGCCGCTGACAGGATCTCGTGCAGCGCCGCATCGTCGGGAGGCGCCTGGCCGAGGCGCATCGGCGCGACGTTGTCGCGCAGGGAGGCCTCGAAGCGCACGAAGTCCTGGAACACGGCGGTGATCCGCGAACGCCAGGCGTCGACATCGAGCTCGCGCAGGTCGACGCCGTCGACCTCGATCGCCCCGGAGGTCGGGTCGTAGAGCCGGCAGAGCAGCTTGGCGAGGGTGGTCTTGCCGGCCCCGTTCTGGCCGACGATGGCCAGCGAGGTCCCGGCCGGGATGGTCAGGTCGAAGCGCTCGAGCACCGGAGCGCCGCCCGGATAGCCGAAGCTGACCTCCCGGAAGCGGATCTCGCGCGCGGGCATCCCCGCGGCGGATTTCGAGCCGGAGGGCAGGGCGCCGGTCCGGGCGGTGGCCGCCTGCAGCCGCAGCACCGCGGCGACCGGCGCCGAGGCCCCGTCCAGCGCCCAGTTGAGGCCGCCGAAGGCGATCGCCGAGACGCCGACGGCGCTCTGCAGGAAGGTGACGGCCTGGCCGAGGCCGATCTGGTGGGCCATCGCCGCCTGGGCGATGAACCAGAACACCGGGACATTGGCCGCGGTGACGATGAGGATGGCCCCGGCGAGCGGGCGCTGGCGCATGCGGGTGGCGGCGTACTGCAGCTCGTGCAGGCGGGTGCGCCGGGCGGTGAAGCGGGCGAGCGTCCAGCCGGCCAGGCCGAACAGCCGCAGCTCCTTGGCCGCCGGCGGCTCGACCGCCAGGCGGTAGGCGTAGTCGGCGTCGCGCTGGGCGGCCTGCACTTCCGGGGTGTTGCGGTCGCGCCAGACGCCGCTCTCGCGCAGCAGCCAGTGCGTCGAGATCCAGGCCGCGGCCAGCAGCGCCCCGGCCCACCACTGCCAGAACGACACCACGACGGCCGAGGCGACCCCGGTGATCAGGGTGATCAGGCCGCTGGCGATGAAGTCCATCGACACGTTCAGCGGCGGCCCGGTCTGGCCGCGGTCGAACTCGCGCGCCACCGTCAGGTCGGTGGTCAGCGCCGGGTCCTCCAGGTGGCCGATGCCGCGCGGGCGCACGCAGGCCTCGGTCAGCCGGTCGTACAGCCAGGCCGAGGTGCGGTAGCCGAGGTTCTGGCTGATCGCCAGGTGGATCGGGCTCAGCACCTGCAGCGCCAGGAACACCCCGCCGGCGAACGCCAGCGGCCAGCCCAGCGGCGCCCCGGCCCGCACCGCCCCCACCAGCGCGCCCATCGCCACCGCGAACGCCGCCGGCAAGAGCCCGAGCAGCAGCAGTCCCGCCCACCAAAGGGCCGCCAGCCCGGGGCTGGCCCTGCTCAGCGCGGCGAAGAACTGCCACTCCTTCGTCCTGGTGAACGACAGTCCCAAGGTCCCCTCCCCAGGCAGCCTGACCGAACGAAAGCAGAACGGGGGCCGCGGCGCAACAGGAGTCTGCGCGAGGGGGTGGCGGGCCAGAGCAAGAATTTGCCCTTTCGGCCGGTTCGGGCCGACCACGTGCACCACGTTCACCGTCCACGATCGGGGTGGACGGCTCGGCTGGCGCTAGCCGCGCGCCGGGCGGCGGCGGCGGGGGACGCGCACGGTGGCCTGGCCGTCCATGACGATGTCGTCGCCGACGGTGATCGAGCAGTCGAGGACGACGCGGGCGGCTTCCTCGTCGATGGCGGCGACGGTGGCGCGGGCGATGGCGACGTCGCCGATGCGGACCGGTTTGTAGAAGTTCAGCGTCTGGCCGAGGTAGATGGCGCCGGCGCCGGGCAGGATGGTGCCGACCACGGCGGAGCCGAACGACGCCGACAGCAGGCCGTGGGCGATGCGGCCGCGGTAGGCGGTCTTGGCGGCGAAGGCCTCGTCCATGTGCAGCGGATTGAAATCGTCCGACGCCTCGGCGAACTGCACGATCCGCCGCTCGGTGACGGTGACGGCCTTTTCGGCCGTCATGCCGACGGCCAGCTCTTCGAGGATGTAGCCGCCGGAGGGGTGGGACTGGACCAGCATGGTCCCGCTAGTAGCCGAAAACGGGGCCACGCACGACTTTCGCGGGGCCGGTCCCCTTCGGTCAGACCGCCGGCGTCCAGCCGGGTTCGGCCTTCTCCATCGCGCGGCGGTAGGCGGGGCGTTCGGCGATGCGCCTGAGGTAGGCCTGGATGCTGGGGAAGGCGTCGAGGTTGGTTCCGCGGAAGGCCCGGCTGGTGGTCAGGCAGTAGACCAGCATGATGTCGGCGATGGTCAGGTTGCGGCCGCCGAAATACGGGCTCTCGCCGGTGCGCTGTTCGGCCATGGCCCAGCAGCGGTCGGCGCGGTCCTGCACGAACGGCAGGGTCGGGCCGCCGCCGGTGACCAGCTGCATCATCAGCGTGGTCATGAAGGTGCCGTTCGACCAGTGGAACCAGAACAGGTGGTCGGCGAAGTCGGGGTCGTCGGCGCCGGGGTTCAGGGCGGCGCCGCCGTATTTGCCGCACAGGTACTCGCAGATGGCGCCGCTCTCGCCCAGCACCAGGTCGCCGTCCTGGATCACCGGGGCGATGCCCATCGGGTGCAGGGCCTTGTAGTCGTCGGGGGCCAGGCGGTTGTCGGCGCGGCGGTCGTAGCGCTTGAACTCGTACGGAATGCCCAGCTCCTCGACGAGCCAGACGATCCGCTCGGATTGGGAGATCCCCAGATGGTGCACCGTCAGCATGTGGCCGTTTCCTTCCCTCTTGGCTGGAGGGTTCATAGCGGGTTCCGGCGGGAAACAGCAGAGGTCGAAGGCGGGGCGACGGCCGCGGCGGCATCACCGGGGGCGGGGGGAAGGCTCCAATTCAAAAGCCTGGCAAACCAGTTCCCATCTTGCCGGGAGGCGCTCTAGGCTCGGCGGCGGGCGCAATCGCGGACGGCCGGGCATGCGTTTGATCCTCTGCGGGCTGCTGCTGCTGCTGGGCGCGTGCGCGACGGCGGGGTCGTATGCCCCGATCAATCCGGTGGCGGCGAGCGCCGCGCAGCCGCAGCCGGCGATCGAGGGGGAGGGCGACGTGCTGCTGCTGTCGCTCTCCGGCGGCGGGGCGCGCTCGACGGCGTTCGCCTACGGGGCGATGCTGGGGCTGCAGGACATGCGCGGGGCGGACGGGCGGCCGCTCCTGGGCCGGGTGCGGCTGGTGACGGCGGTGTCGGGCGGCTCGGTGCTGGCGGCCTACTACGGGCAGCACGGGGCCGAGGGGCTGGCGGGGTTCCGGCGGGATTTCCTCGACAAGGACTGGGCGGCGCGGGTGAACACCAGCCTGGTCTCGCCGCTGAACTGGGCGACGGCCCTGGGCGGCGGGATGAACGAGCGCCGGCGGGTGGCCGACTGGCTCGATCGCGAGGTGTACCGCGGCGGGCAGGTGCGGGCGCTGTGGGACGACGACGGGCCGCAGGTGTGGCTGAACGCCACCGACCTCTACAACGGCACGCCGTTCGCCTTCGCGCCGGTCTATTTCGAGGCGCTGTGCGCGGACCTGGGCAGCGTGCGCATCGCCGACGCGGTGGCCGCGTCGATGGCGTTTCCGCTGGTGTTCCAGCCGGCGACCGCCGCGCAGCACGGCGCGGGGTGCAGTCCGCTGCCGGCGTGGGTGGCGAGCGCGCCCGGGGACCACGCGCGCTCGGCGCTGGTGCGGCGCACGGCGCGGGCGTTCGCGGCGTACCGGGATCGGGGGCGGGCGCCCTACCTGCACCTGCTGGACGGCGGGATACTGGACAACCTCGGGCTGTCGAGCCTGCGGCTGGTGCGGGAGACGGCGGGCACGCCGTACGGGCCGCTGTCGCCGCGGGCGGCGGTGCGGGTGCGGCGGCTGACGGTGCTGGTGGTCAACGCCGAGCAGGCGCGCGCGTCGCGCTGGCAGATGACGCCGCGCGGGCCGAACGGGGCGGACGTGGCCAGTGCGATCTTCGGCATCGCCATCGAGGGCCCGAACCGCAGCGCCTACGACGTGTTCGCCCTGACCCTGGCGCAGTGGCGGGACGAGGTGGTGCGCTGGCGCTGCTCGCTGAGCCTGGCGGAGGTGGCGGCGCTGGGCGGCGACACGGCGCACTGGGACTGCCGCGACGTGGCCTTCAGCATCGACATGCTGGCGTTCAGCGACCTCGACGCGGCGACCCGCGACCGGCTCGGCCACGTGCCGACCAACGTGTCGCTGCCGCGGCGGACGGTGGACGCGCTGATCGAGGCGGGCCGCGCGGGCGTGCAGCAGAACCCGGCGATGCAGGCGCTGACCCGCTAGGGCTCCTGGTTGTCACGCCTTCCGGGCGGCGAACCCGTTCCCGCTTCGCCTGAAGGCGCCTGGCTACATCCCGCAGGTCGAGCGGGGGACTTCCGTGCCGTTGTTCCGGGCGCACAGCGAGCGGGTGGAGCTGCCGTGGGCGGCGCCGATCTGGCAGCAGACCACCGGGTCGTCGGCGGTGACCGGGCTCGCGCCGGGCGTCAGGCCGGCGGTCGAGTTGGTCGGCGGCGGCGCGGCCTCGGTGGTCAGCGCGGCGTTGTTGGCCGACGGGCCGCCGCAGGCGCTGAGGCCGATCGCGGCGATCAGGCCGATGAGTGTCCGAGTGTGCATGAGCGCTGCCCCCGCCCGCGCCCCCAAGCGGCGCGATCGTCAGTGGGCCGCCGGGGCCTGCGGCGAGTCAAGCGCGGCGGCATCTGACGAAGGTTTCATGATGCCGTGCTTGCGGAATGAGTGACGCGGGTGTCAGTTTTGCCCCCGTCCTGAAGGGAGGGACCCCATGGCCGACGATTCTTCCGCGATCTTCGACGCCGCCCGCGCCGAGGCCTACGCCACCCCGCTCGACAAGATCGACGTCTCCAACCAGGACCGCTTCGTCACCAACACGTTCTGGCCGTTCTTCGAGCGGCTGCGCAAGGAAGACCCGGTGCACTACTGCGCCGAGAGCGAGTTCGGGCCCTACTGGTCGATCACCCGGTTCGAAGACATCATGACCGTCGAGGTGAACCACCAGGTGTTCTCCTCGGAAGGGGCCATCGGCATCTACGACCGGGCCGAGACCGACGACTTCGTCATGCCGATGTTCATCGCCATGGACCCGCCCAAGCACGACCAGCAGCGCAAGGTGATCCAGCCGATCGTCAACTCGGAGAACCTGGCCGCGTTCGCGCCGCTGATCCGCGAGCGGGCCGCCAAGATCCTCGACGAGCTGCCGATCGGCGAGCCGTTCGACTGGGTGGACCGGGTGTCGATCGAGCTGACCACGCAGATGCTGGCGACGCTGTTCGACTTCCCGTTCGACGAGCGGCGCAAGCTGACCTTCTGGTCGGACCTGGCGACGACCGACATGAGCGACGTGATGACCGAGGAGGAGGCCAGGGCGGAGCTGCTGGCCTGCGCCTACCGCTTCAAGGAGCTGTGGGACGAGCGCGCCGCGCAGCCGCCGAAGAACGACCTGATCAGCATGCTGGCGCACGGCGAGGCGACCAAAGACATGCCGCTGATGGAGTTCCTGGGGAACCTGCTGCTGCTGATCGTTGGCGGCAACGACACGACGCGGAATTCGATCTCGGGCGGGCTGGTGGCGCTGACGCAGCACCCGGACCAGCTGGCCAAGCTGCGCGCGAACCCGGCGCTGTTCGACAGCTTCGTGCCGGAGATCATCCGCTGGCAGACGCCGGTGGCGCACATGCGGCGCACCGCCAAGGCCGACTTCGAGGTCGGCGGCAAGACCATCAGGGCCGGCGACAAGGTGATCATGTGGTACGTCTCGGGCAACCGCGACGAGACCGCCATCGACAACCCCGAGGCGTTCATCATCGACCGCGAGCGGCCGCGCCACCACGTGTCGTTCGGCTTCGGCATCCACCGCTGCGTCGGCATGCGGCTGGCCGAGATGCAGCTGCGGATCGTCTGGGAGGAGATCCTCAAGCGCTTCCCGACCATCGAGATCGTCGAGGAGCCGGTGCGGCTGAAGAGCTGCTTCCTGCGCGCCTACCGCAAGATGATGGTGGTCATCCCAGAGCGTGTCGCGGTCTGAGCGCAGGCTCGGCCATTATGGAAAACTTATAAGGACGGCGGACTTCGCCGCCCTGGCGGTTGGGGGGACAGTGGCCGTCCTCTCCCGGGAGGGAGCGGGGGCGCGGCCTTCTCGCGACGTGGCTCGAATCGCCTCGTAGTCCCCAACCGCGACCAGCGGCAGCCACATCCCGCGTCCCCGCGTCCCTCCACCCGGGCATGTCAGTCCTCGGCGAGGCGATAACCGATGCCGGGCTCGGTGCGCACGAGGGTCGGGCGCGAGGGGTCGGCCTCGATCTTCTGGCGCAGCTGGGCCACCAGCACCCGCACGAACTGGGCGTCGACCTCCGACTGCGGCCCCCAGACGGCGGCGACCAGCTGGCGATGGGTGAGGACACGCCCGGCGTGGACGGCGAGGGTGCGCAGGAGGTCGTACTCGCGCGGCGTCAGCCGCACCTCCATGTCCTGGATGAACACCCGGCGCGCGGCCAGGTTGAGGTCGAGGTCGCCGACCCTGAAGGTGGCCTGGGCGCTGAAGCGGCGCTGGCGGCCGCGCAGCATCGCCCGCACCCGCGCCAACAGCTCGCCGATGGCGAAGGGCTTGTTGACGAAGTCATCGGCGCCGAGGTCGAGGGCGGCGATCTTCTCGGCCTCGCGGTCGCGGGCCGACAGCACCAGGATGGGCGCCTCGGACCACTCGCGGACCCTGGCGATCACCTCCTTGCCGTCCATGTCCGGCAGGCCGAGGTCGAGCAGGATGGCGTCGCAGGCCTCCTGCGCCATCACCCGCAGCGCGCCTTCGCCGTCGGCGGCGGTCAGCACGGTGAACTGGGCGGCTTCGAGGGCCGGCTGCAGCACGCGCACCAGCTGCGGCTCGTCGTCCACCAGCAGGATCTGGCCGAGGACGGTCATGCGGGGCTCGGCAGCACGACGGTCATGCACAGGCCGCTGGCGCCGTCCTCGCGCGCGCCGGCGCGGACGCCGCCGCCGGTCGCTTCCAGCAGACCCTTGGCGATCGACAGCCCGAGGCCGGTGCCCGACACGTTCTGGGCCGAGCGGGCGCGGTAGAACTTCTCGAAGATCTTCCCCGCCTCGTCGGCGCCGATGCCGGGCCCGCCATCGCAGACCTTGAGCGTCAGCCAGCCGCCGCAGCTGCTCCCGTCGATGCTTACCGCCGAGCCGTCCGGACTGTAGCGCACGGCATTCTCGATGATGTTGCCAAGGGCCTGCTCGAGCAGGATCGGGTCGGAGATCGCCACCGCGCGGCCTTCCCAGCAGGTCTGCAGCCGGCGCTCGCCGACCCGCGCGCCGGAGGCCGCCCAGATCCGCTCGACGAGTTCGGGCAGGTCGACTTCTGAGCGCTCGACGACCAGGGCGCCCGACTCCAGCCGGGTCATGTTGAGCAGGTTGGCGACGAAGCGATTCAGCCGGTCGGCCTCCTCCTGGATGGTCAGCAGCAGGTCGTCGCGCGCCCGGGCCGGCATGCGGTCAGAGAGGTCGCGCAGGCTGCTGGCCGAGGCGAGGATGGCCGCCAGCGGGGTTCGGAAGTCGTGCGAGATCGACGACAGCAGGGCGGTGCGCAGCTCCTCGGTGCGGGCCAGCGCTTCCATGCGCGAGTTGGCCAGGCCCAGGCGGGCCCGCTCGATCGCGGCGGCGCCGAGGTCGACCAACACCTCGATCAGGCGCCCCTCCGCCGGCGTGTCCGAGGCGGCGCGCCAGGCGATGAAGCCCATGTCGGGCTCACCGCGCTTGACCAGCCGAGCGCTCCAGCCGCGATTCGCGGGCTCGACGGCCGTCGGGTCCGACGGCGGCCCTCTCAGCGCGACCTCGCGCAGGTAGTCCCACGGCGCCTGCAGGTCCGCAGGTTCGCTGATCCGCCACTGTCCGTAGCCGATCACCGCCGGCCCCCTGGCGGCCCTGGCGACATCGTGCACGAGCCGCCGGCGCAGGGCCTCCTCGTCCCAGAGCTGCGAGAACGAGCGGCTCGCCTGGTAGAGCGTGCTGGTGGTGGCGGCGCGGGTCTCGGCGCGCTTGCCGGCGTCGCGGACGCGGCCGGCGAGGCCGCCGGTCATCAGCGAGGCGGCCAGGAAGGTGACCAGCACCAGCACGTCCTCGCCGGCCCCGATGCGGAAGCTGAAGCGGGGCTCGGCGAGGTAGAAGTCGTAGACGATGAATGCCAGGACGGCGGAAAACAGCCCGGGCAGCGCGCCGAAGCGGACGGCCGCCAGCAGCACGCCGCCAAGGAACACCATTGAGAGCCGCGTGGTGTTCATGCTGCGGTAGAGGATCTCGGCGACCACCGCGGTCCCGACGACGATCAGCAGCGCGCCCAGATACGGGGCGGCGGCCGTCCACGTCTTCCTGGCAAAGCGCCCCATCGGACCGGCGTCGTCTTTCGGCTTGTCGCTGAGGGTCGGGCGGCGGACGGAGCCGGAGACACGCGCGAACACGCGCTCCGACCGCCGCAAGCCTCTGTCCATCAGGTTAGTCACGCCGCCGCCGCACCCGCAATTATGCGCAACTTATAGGGAAGGTGGACGTCTGCCCGGAAAAGCCGGGGTGGGTAACCCCTGAGATTTCAGGGGCGCACGCATCGGGTTGCGCGTCCTTGCGGAACGAGCCCACGAGCATTGCTGACCCGTTCCGCAGGGCAGCGTAGCGGGCGCGCGTCCCCGGTCAGGCGCTGGCCGCCTCTTCCTCGAGGGTCTTGAAGTCGGTGTAGCCGCGGGGGCCGCCGCCGTAGTAGCCGCGCGGGTCGGCGACGGTGAGGGGGGCGTTGCGGCGCAGGCGCTCGACGAGGTCGGGGTTGCCGATGAACGGGCGTCCGAAGGCGATGATGTCGGCGGTGTCGTTGGCGCGCGCGGCGATGGCCAGGTCGCGGTCGTACAGGTTGTTGGCGATGGTCGCGCCCTTGAACAGGCGGCGCAGCTTCTGCAGGTCGAACGACGGCTCGGCGGTGCGGGAGATGCCGGTGTCGCCCTCGACCATGTCCATCCAGCCGACCTTCAGATCGTTCAGGCGCTCGACGATGTAGGTGAACAGCGGCTCGGGGTTGGAGTCCCAGGCCTGGTAGGCGTGGCCGATCGGGGCGATGCGCACGGCGGTGCGCTCGGGGCCCCAGACGCCGACCAGCGCCTGGAGCACCTCGACCAGCAGCCGGGCGCGGTTCTCGATCGAGCCGCCGTAGGCGTCGGTGCGCTTGTTGGTCATGTCGCGGGTGAAGGCGTCGATCAGGTAGCTGTGGGCGCCGTGCAGCTCGACCCCGTCGAAGCCGGCGGCCTTGGCGCGGACCGCAGCGGCGCGGAACAGGGCGATGATCTCCTGCACCTCGTCGAGGGTCAGCGCGTGGGCCTCCTCGTAGGGCTTCGGGCCTTCGGCGGTGAAGATCTGGCCGGGCTGGGTCATCACCGACGGCGCCACCGGCGGCTTGCCGCCCGAGAGCGAGGAGTGGCTGAGGCGGCCGGCGTGCCAGAGCTGGCTGAAGATCAGGCCGCCCCTGGCGTGCACGGCGTCGGTGACCTTGCGCCAGCCGGAGATCTGGTCGTCGGTCCACAGGCCCGGGATGTTGGGGCCGCCGCGGCCGCCAGGCGTGACCGGCGTGGCTTCGGTGATCAACAGGCCGGCGGTGGCGCGCTGGGCGTAATAGAGCGCCTGCAGGTCCCCGGCTTCGCCGGCATCGTTCGAGCGCGTGCGGGTCAGCGGCGAGAGCGCGATGCGGTTCTGCAGGCGGATGCCGTTGAACTCGCAGGGATCGAACAGGTCGGTCATGGGGCGCTCCGGTGGATTGGCGGGACCGTGGAGGGCCGACCTAGCGTCAGTCCAGCCCATGACCTGCTTTGATCTTCAGGCCTCCGCCTTGGCCCGGTTCACGGCGCGCATGATGGCTTCGACGGTCTGGTCGTGCAGGGCGGCGGGGAGGTCGTGGCCCATGCCGGGGATGACCACCAGTTCGGCGCCGGGGATGTTGGCGGCGGTGTCCTGGCCGGCGGCCAGCGGCACCAGCGGGTCGTCGGCGCCGTGGAGGACGACGGTGGGGGCGGTGATGGTCTTGAGCTTCGGGCGGCGGTCCGGCGAGGCCATCGCAGCCGCGTACTGGCGCTGGAAGCCGGCGGGGAAGTAGGCGCGGGCGAAATCGGCCCTGGCGCGGGCCTTGATCTCGTCAGGGTTCGGCGGGTAGCCGGGCGAGCCGACGGCGAAGGCGCCCTTCACCGAGTGCTCGAGGAAGCCCTCGAAGTCCTCCTTCGGGTCGGGGCCGCGGTTGTTGAGCACGGCGACCGCCTCGGGAGTCGGCGGCGGCAGCTGGCGGTTGCCGGACGAGGACATGATCGAGGTCAACGACAGCACGCGCTCGCGATGATCGGCGGCGACCAGCTGGGCCACCATGCCGCCGAGCGATGCGCCGACGATGTGGGCGCGCTGGATGCCGAGGGCGCCCAGCAACCCGACGGCGTCGGCGGCCATGTCGGAGAGGTCGTAGGCGACCGGCGGCTTCTGGCCTTTGGCGACGGCTTCGGCGATGGCGCGGACATCGGGCAGGCCGGCGGCGTCGAGCTTGGTGGAGAGGCCGACGTCGCGGTTGTCGAACCAGATCACGCGCAGGCCCTGGGCGGCCAGCTTGTCGCGCAGCGCCTGCGGCCAGCGGGTCATCTGCGCGCCCAGGCCCATGATCAGCAGCAGCGGCTCGCCCCCCTCCGGCCCGGTGACGTCGTATTCGATCTCGATCCCGTTGGCGTTGGCGCGCGGCATGGCGTCCTCCCTGTCGTTGGCCGGCAGCGAAGGTCCAAAGCGCGTGGATGTCCAGCATGACCCGTGGTCAACCAGGCCGCTGGCGCGGGGGCCTGAGGGCGTGGTTAGCTGCGCCGCGAGCCAGGGGAGGATGCCGCCGATGAGCACGATCGCCGAGGTGCTGGCCGAGGTGGCCGCGCTGGAGAACCCACGGGTGCGCGCGGTGAACGCCGAACATGGCGACGACCACGGGGTGAACCTCGGCAAGCTGCGGGCGATCGGCAAGCGGCTGAAGGGCCGGCACGACCTGGGGATCGAGCTGTGGGCGAGCGGCGACACCGCCGCGCGGCTGCTGGCGACGCTGGTGCTGAAGCCGAAGGTGCTGTCGGCGGCGGAGCTCGATGCGATGGTGCGGGACGTGCGCTCGCCTAAGCTGCTCGACTGGGTGATCGTGAACCTGGTGAAGCCCGGCAAGCACGCCGACGCCCTGCGGCTGGCCTGGAAGGACGGCGACGACCTGGTCGGGCGCGCCGGGTGGAGCCTGACCACGGACCGGGTGGTGAAGCGGTCGGCCGGGCTCGATCTCGCCGCCCTGCTGGACCAGATCGAACGGGAGTTGAAGACGGCGCCGGAGCGCAAGCAGTGGTCGATGAACCACTGCCTGGCCGAGATCGGCATCCATCATCCGCAGCATCGGAAACGGGCGATCGCCATCGGCGAGCGGCTCAGGGTGCTGATCGACTACCCCACCCCGCCGGGGTGCACGTCGCCGTACGCGCCGGCGTGGATCGACGAGATCGTGCGGCGGCGCGAGGGCGTGGCGGCATGAGCCAGACGATCTTCGAGGCGGCCGGCGGCAGCGAGGCGTTCGTGGCGCTGGCGCATGCCTGGCACGCTCGCTGCCTGGCCGACCCGGTGGTCAGCCACGCGTTCTCGCATGGCTACCACCCGCAGCACTCGGAGCGGCTGGCGGCCTACTGGGCCGAGGCGCTTGGCGGACCGCCGGTGTTCACCGGGACGATCAGCGACGAGACCACGGTCACCCGCACGCACGCCGGCAACGGCGAGCACCGCGACATGGACGAGCGGGCGCTGACCTGCTTCGCGCAGGCGATCGATGACGCCGGCCTGCCGGCCGATCCGCGGCTGCGCGAGACGCTGATCGCCTATTTTGCCTGGGTGATGCGCGAGTACGAGGCGTTCGCCGGCCACAAGGACCAGGTTCCGGCGGGACTGGGGATGAGACGCTGGTCATGGGACGGACCGGTGTAGCGATGTCGGAACACGCGGCCTGCGCACGTCCTTCGGGGGAACTGCCCTGAAAGGAGGCCCGCAATGAAGGTCACGCAGCACCTCTGGTTCGAGAAGGACATGGAGGCGGCGGTCCGCTTCTACACGCAGCTGATCCCAGGTTCGGGGATCGAGGAGGCGTCGGCGGTGATGGCCGACAATCCGTCCGGACCGGCCGGCAGCGTGAAGATGATGAGCTTCACGATCGGCGACCAGAACTACATGGCCATCGAGGCCGGGCCGCTGGACCCGTTCAACCACAGCTTCTCGATCATGGTCGAATGCGACACGCAGGAAGAGCTGGACCGCATCTGGGACGCGCTGCTCGAGGGCGGCCAGACCGAGCAGTGCGGCTGGCTGAGGGACCGCTGGGGCCTCAGCTGGCAGATCGCGCCAGTGCGCCTGCGCGAACTGATGAGCGATCCTGATCAGGCCAAGGTGAAGCGGGTGACCGAGCAGATGCTGAAGATGGTCAAGCTCGACATCGCCCCGCTGGAGGCGGCGGCGAGGGGTTAGGGACTCCCTCCGTCCTCCCGCAATGGGAGGAGGGCCGGGGGTGGAGGGTTGTGTCCTCCAGCTTGCAGGCAAGTCGCCGAAGGGGCGCCGGTGTGGAACCGGTTCCGCGGCATCTCCCCTCGCCGTGCGCTCTCCCCGCGTTTGGGGTCCACCCTCCCACCCTAACCCTCCTCCCATTGAGGAGGAGGGAAGTGAGGTTGCTTACCGGATGGCGACGCCGTGCTTGGGCTCGTTGCTGGCGGCCGGGGCGGGGGCCGCCGGGTTGGAGCCGCGGGCGATGCGGTCGTCGCCGTAGAGTTCGGCGAACTCGCGGCGCTTCGGGCCAAGGTAGCCGAACAGGTACGAGCCGACCCGGCGCATCTGGATCTCTTCCGAGCCCTCGGTGATGCGGTAGCGGCGGTGGTGGCGATAGATGTGCTCGAAGGGCGTGTGCCGCGAGTAGCCCATGGCGCCGTGGGTCTGCATGGCCTGGTCGGCGGCCTGGCAGACCAGCCGGTTGCCCCAGTAGTTGCACATCGAGACCTTGTCCGAGATGTTCCGCTCCACCTCGCGCTGGGTCATCGTGTCGATCTGCCAGGCGGTCTGACGGATCAGCAGGCGCAGCATCTCGCACTGGGTGTGCAGCTCGATCAGCGGCCACTGGATCGCCTGGTTCTCGGCGAGCGCGCGGCCGAACGGCTTGCGCTTGCGGGCGTACTTCACCGCTTCCTGGACGCAGAACACCGCCGCGCCGAGCGACGAGGCGGCCTGGCGGATGCGGTTCTGGTGGACGAACGACTGGCCGAGCCCGAGGCCGTGGTCGATCTCGCCCCAGTAGCTGTCCTCCGGGATCCACACGTTGGTCAGGCTGACCCGAGGGTGGTCGGTCGGCATGTTGAAGGTCCAGAGATACTCCTCGATCTTCACCCCAGGGGTGTCGGCCGGGACCAGGAAGCAGGTGATGCCGGTGGCGTCGCCATCCTTCCCGGAGGTGCGCGTAAAGCACATGATGTGGTTGGCGTGGTGCATGCCCGTCGTCCACATCTTCTCGCCGTTGATCAGCCAGCCGGGTTGGCCGTCCTTGTCCTGGCGGACCGCACGGGTCTCCATGAAGGTGGCGTCGGAGCCGTGGTTGGGCTCGGTCAGGCCGAAGCCGGTGCGCAGTTCGCCCTTCAGTAGCCTGTCGGCATAGCGCTCGTACTGCGCGTTGGTGGCGAACTCCTTGAACATCAGGATGAAGGGGTTGTTGCCGACGATCGAGTGCTCGGTCTGCAGGTCGTTGTGCAGGCCGAGGCCCTTGGCCGCGAGGTGTTCGCGGATGATGGCCATGTCGAGGTTGGAGCCGCCCTTGCCGCCCATCTCCACGGGCCAGGCATAGCGCAGGTGGCCGGCGGCGTCGGCGCGGCGGCGGGCCTCGCCGAGCAGCGCTTCCCACTCGGCGCGGGGCAGGCCGTCGCGGTCCCAATCGGTGCGGGCGTGCTCGCGCCGGTGGTCGAAGAAGCGGATGTTGTCGTCCTGCTGCTCGAGCGGCTTGATCTCTCGCTCGATGAAGGCGTCGAGCTCGTCGAGGTAGGCCTGCAGGCGCGGTTCGATGTTGAAGTCCATGAGGCGGCTCCCTTAACCGCCGCCCCGTTCGGCCAGGGCGGCCTTGTATCCAGCGTAGTTCGGTTGATCGATCGACAGCTTGGCCATGGTGATGGCCCAGAGGTGGTCCTTCAGGCCCGGCGTGCCTTCGAGGGTCATCTCGCCGGTGCGCATCTTGTCGCAGAGGCGGTTGTTCAGCTCCAGCAGCGTGCCGTCCCCGCCCAGGAGGGCGCGCAGACGCTCCAGCTCCTCGGCGTCGTACTGCGGGCCGAGGGTCAGCTCGCGGGCGCACAGCTCCATGCCGTTGGCGGCGACGCGACCGATGAAGGCCATGTGCGGGGCCGATTCCGGCGGCACCGGCGTGCGCAGGAACACCGCCGCGGCGGCCAGCATCATCGGCGGATGGGGCGGGTCCTGCATTACTTCACCGGATCCAGCAGGCGCATGATGTCGACCTCGTTCTCGGAGGCGCGGCGGGCGATGACGGTGCGGTCGATCGGCGGGATGTTGCCGGCGGCGATCGCGGGCGCGGTCATGCCGTGGCACATGATGCCCCACTTCACGCTGCCCATCAGCTCCCAGAACAGGGCGTGCTGACGCTCGACCTTGGCTCCGCCGGCGGCCTCGTAGCCGGCCCACAGATCCTCGCGCTGGCCGAAGCCGCCGACCGGCTTGTCGACCATGCCGAAGCGCCAGGCTGCGGTGCAGATCCAGCCCAGGTCCTCCATCGGGTCGCCCTTGTGGACGATTTCCCAGTCGAGCACCGCCGAGACGCCGTTCTCGTCGATCAGGATGTTGCCGCAGCGGAAGTCGCCGTGGACCACCAGCGGCTTCTCCAGCGGCGGCGGAGTGTGCGCCTTCAGCCAGGCGAAGGCCGCCTCCATCACCGGCCGTGGCCAGCCAAAGTTGCGGTAGCGGGTCTCATAGTCGGCGACCACGTCGGCGGCCATCTGCGTCGGCAGGTGGGCCGGCAGCTTGTCGGGGTCGATGCGGTGCACGGCGGCGATGGCTTCGCCGCACTGGTAGGCCAGCCTGGGCGTGGCCAGCTTCGGGTCCTTGACGATGCGGTTCCCGAGGCCCTCGCCGGGCTTGTACTGCATCAGGAAGCCGTGCCCGAGGCCATCCTCCGGCTGCAGCACGTAGAGGATCTTCGGCACCGGCGTGCCGGTCTCCAGCGCCAGGGTCATCACCTGCGCCTCGGCCTCGAGGCCGACATTGGAGACCTGGGTGCCGCCGGGAGCGCGGCGCAGGATGATCGGCGCGCCGTCGTCGAGCTCGATGCGGTAGAGTTCCTGGATCGCGCCGCCGGAGAGGCGTCGCAGGCCCTTCACCTCGCGCCCCAGGCGCTGGCGGACGACCCCTCCCAGCAGGTCGGCGAATTCACTCATGGGCGGCGACCCTAGCGCCGCCACGGGCCGAGGCAACCGTGACCTCGCGGCAAGAATGTCGACAGTTTCGCCGCCGCGCCGCAAGCGTGGCCGTGATTGACATTTCGATGAATTCCGATATTTCTGTCATTACAGAAATTGGTGACGGACATGCAGCTCAGCCCGGCCATGCGCCGCTATGTGCTCCACTGGGGCGAGATGGGGTCGCGGTGGAGCGTCAACCGCTCGGTGGCGCAGATCCACGCAGTGCTGTTCCTGTCCGACGCGCCGATGACCGCCGAGGAGATTTCCGAGACCCTGGGCATCGCCCGCTCGAACGTATCGACCTCGCTGAAGGAGCTGCAGGGCTGGGACCTGGTGCGGCTGACGCACATCCAGGGCGACCGGCGCGACCACTTCGAGGCCAGGCAGGATCCGTGGGACATGCTGCAGACCATCGTCGAGGGGCGAAAGCGCCGCGAGATCGACCCGACGCTGGAGGTGCTGCGCGCCTGCGCCGAGGAGGCCGGGAGCGACGGCGAGACCCCGCCGTCGGTGCGGGCCAAGATCGAGACCATGGCCTCGTTCATGGAGGAGCTGAACGTCTGGTACGGCCAGATGCGCGCCGTGCCGCGGCCGGTGCTGAAGAAGATCGTCCGCATGGGCTCGCGCATCGCCAGCATGGTCGGCGCGCGATGAGCGACCTGGCCCTGCGGCACCGCCGCGCGGCAGCCGCCGCGCCGCGCTACCGCGACCCGGATTTCCGCGGGCTTCTGGGGGAGACGGCCTGGACGGCCCTGCCGGCGGCCGTGCGGGCGCGGTTCGACCCCGCGCACCGGCCGGTGGCCTACGAGGGCGTGATGCTGGTGCGGGCGAACCGGTTCGGCTGGCTGGTCAGCCAGGTGTGCCGGCTGATCGGCACCCCGCTGGCGCCTTGGACCGGCGAGGCCGTGCCGACCGTTGTCGACGTGCGCCGCCATCCCGAGGGCGGCATGGTGTGGGCGCGCACCTACGCCTTTGACGACTGGCGGCGGATCACCGTCAGGTCGCGCAAGGTGACGATCCGCGGCGACCTCGCCGAGGTGGTGGCCGGCGGGCTCGGCATGTGGCTGCGGGCCGGCGTGCAGGACGGCGCGCTGGTGTTCGAGAGCTGCGGCTACTTCCTGGAGGTCGGGCCGCTGCGGATCAGGATTCCCCACCTGCTGACGCCCGGCAGGGCGAGGGTGACGCATGCCGACCTGGGCGAGGGCCGCTTCCGCTTCTCGATGAGTTTCAACCACGCCTGGGCCGGCGAGACCATCTTCCACACCGGCGTGTTCGCCGATCCGGAGGCGGCCGCATGACGCAGGTGACTAAGTCAAGGCAGGTTGCCTGCGCGCCGCGTCGAAGGCGTCCCACATCGGCGTGCAGTCGAGGATGCGGCGCTCGGCCATGGCCTGGTCGATGGCCATGACGACGAGGCCGGCTTCCATCGATTCCCAGGGGGTGACGGGGAAGGCGGCGCCGGTTTCCAGGGTGGCCTTCAGGTCGAGGACCATGGCCTGGTCTGCGCCGTTGTGGGCGTCGTCTGTGCGGCCCGCGTAGTCGATGCGCTCCGGCTTGGCGCGGTTCAGGGCGCGGCGGACCATGAGCTTGTTGCGCACGAGGTCGGCGATCAGCGTGCCCTCGGTCCCGGCGACGTACCAGCGCCGCTCGGCCAGGGCGACGTGGCTGTTGGAGTGGAACGACAGCCGCACGTCGTTGGCGTACTCGACGATGGCCACCTGGTGGTCGGCGAGGTCCATGTCGGAGTGGAACGGATCGTTGGCCCCGGCCCAGCCGGCGTCGCGGACCACGTAGGCGGGGCTGCCGTCATCGTAGGTCATCGGCGGGTTGCGGCGGGCGTCGTGGAAGATGCGGCGGCCGCCGAAGCTGGCCACGCGGGCGGCTCGCGCGCCGACCAGGCGGTTGAAGATATCGAAGTCGTGGCAGACCTTGTCGAGCATGAACGAGCCGCCCCACGCAACGCGGCGGCGCCAGTTGCGGGCCAGGTAGGCGCCGTGCTCGGGCGGCAGGTGCTCGGTGGCGTCGATCGAGACCAGTTCGCCGAGGTCGGCGGCGTCGATGCGGGCGATGGTCTCGCGCACGATCGGCAGCGAGCGCATGACGAGGCCGATGTAGAGCGGCGGCGCGGCGCGCGAGGCCATGCGCCGGGCCAGCTCGATGGTCTCGGCCTCGGTGCGCACGATCGGCTTCTCGCAGAACACCGGGGTTCCGGCGTTCCACACCGCGGCCAGATGCTCGAGGTGCAGGTGGTTCGGCGAGCCGATCAGGATCAGGTCGTAGGGCCCGGCGGCGAGCAGGGCGGGGACGTCGGCGAAGGCGCGGCCGGGGTCGATGCCGCGCTCGGCGAGGATCGGCAGGCCGATCGCGGGGCCTGGGTCGACGTGGCCGCCGACGGTCAGCGACCAGCCGACGTCGTCCATCGCGCGGATGACGTGGGCGATGCGCTGGCCGAGGCCGATGACGGCGAGGCGGTAGGTCTTGCTCATCCGCGTCTCTCGATGATCTGGGCGAAGACGATGCGCCAGCCGTTCGCCCGGTGCTGCCACAGATGGACGTAGCGGCCGGTGTGGTCGCTCCCGCCCTGTCGCCAGCGGGCGTCGCCGTAGACCCAGACCATGTCGCCGGCGCGCGAGGCGCCGCCGCCGGCCACGGGTCCGAAGTCGAAGCTCGCCGGCCAGGCGGCCAGGGCGCGGGCGTGCTGGGCAGGCTCGGCCGCCGGCGGCTGGCCCTGGACGTAGACCCGGCCGTCCAGCGCGAGGCGCGCGGCGAAGGCGGGGGCCTGGGCGGTGCGGGCTTCGGCAGCGAGGGCGGCCTCGGCCGCGCGCACCTGGGCCATCGCGGCGGCCGCGGAGCGGGCGCCGCCGACCGACGCCGACAGGCGGGCGACCTCGCTGCCCTTGGCGGGCGCGCCTTCGGTGGAGGCGCCGGAGCCGCCATCGAACTCCCACAGCCAGCGGCCGTCGGCCTGGCGACGCCACATGGTGAAGTAGAAGCCGAAAGTGCGACCGTTGGACGAGGCGACGCCGGTCGTGAAGCCCAGGTCGCCGGAGCGGGCGGCGCCGGCGAACACCGGCCACCAGTCGAGGTTCGGGTTGGCGGGCTCCGGCGGCTGGGCGGCGAAGAACTGGTGCACGTCGACGACGTCCGGCGCGAACATGATCGCGTTGGGGGCCGCGTGGCGCGGGAAGGAGTCGCGGATTCCGTGCGCCAGGCCGTCGACGGCGAAGGCGCGTTCGGCGGCGACGATCTGGTCGGTGGCCGATGGCGCTGGCGTGCTCGCGGCAAGCGCGACGGCGGCCATCGCGGCTGCAAACCCCTGCCAGAGCCTCATCGAACGCCTCCCGTGCACCTGCAGATCAGGACACCGGCGCGGGCCGTTTCGCAAGCGCCTGACGTAACGAGACCGATTGCGCGTGTGCGCGCCCTTGCCTACCGTGAACGCCGATAAGGCAGGCGGGGCCTGCCACTGAAGCAGCGACCTTCGGGAGGACGCGCGAATGAAGTTCACCTGGTTCAACCTGATGCCGTGGCCGTATCTGCCGGACGATTTCCGGGAGAAGAACCGCTCGGTGTGGGTGGATATCGACCAGCGGCTGTTCGATCCGGACAAGTCGAACAGCGTCTACAACACCTACATGGACCTGCTCGAGTACGCCGACACGCTCGGCTTCGACGGGGTGGGGGTCAACGAGCACCACCAGAACGGCTACGGCATCATGCCGAGCCCGAACATCATTGCCGCGAGCCTTGCGCGCCGCACCAAGAACGCGGCGCTGGTGGTGCTGGGCAACTCGATCGCGCTCTACAACCCGCCGGTGCGGGTGGCCGAAGAGTTCGCCATGCTCGACTGCATCTCCGGCGGGCGGCTGGTGGCCGGCTTCCCGGTCGGCACCTCGATGGACACCAACTACTGCTACGGGCAGATCCCGGCGCTGACCCGCGAGAAGTACGCCGAGGCGCATGAGCTGATCATCCGCGCCTGGACCGAGCGTGACCCGTTCGCGTTCAACGGCCGCTACAACAAGCTGCGCCACGTGAACATCTGGCCGCGGCCGATCCAGCAGCCGCATCCGCCGGTGCATATCCCCGGCGGCGGCTCGGTGGAGACCTACGACTTCTGCATCGACAACACCTATTCGTACTCGTACCTGAGCTTCTCCGGCTACCTGCGCGCCAAGGCGCTGATGGACGGCTACTGGCGCCGGGTCGAGGAGCGCGGGGCGCCGGATTCGAGCCCATACCGGGCCGGTTTCGCGCAGACGATCTGCGTTGCCGAGACCGACGAGGAGGCTGAGCGGCTCTACTCCGAGCACATCAGCTACTTCTACAACCGCTGCCTGCACGTCTATCCGGGCTTCGCCGACGCGCCGGGCTACCGCACGATCAAGACCATCCAGACCGGTGCGCTCAGCCAGTACGCGCCGCCCCGCGGCGGTTACACGCAGCTGACCTGGAAGGAACTGACCGAGCAGGGCCACGTGATCGCCGGCTCGCCGGAGACCGTACGCCAGCGCATGGAAGACCTCGCCAAGACCCTGAAGGTCGGCAACATCTTCTGCCTGATGCACGTCGGGAACATGCCGGCCGACAAGTGCATGTACTCGACCAAGCTGTTCGCCGAGAAGGTTATGCCGAAGCTGCGCAACGTGTTCCCGGAATACGCCGACGACACGCGCTTCTGGTGCCACCCGCTCGACAAGCGGGCCGAGCCCGGCAGCCTGCCGAAGAGCGCGCCGAGCCGCGACGAGATCAACGCCCGTTATGGCGCGCAAGTGCGCGAACCGGCCGAGTAGGGGACCTGGGATGGCTCTGGAACTGAAGACGGTCGAGACCAAGTACGCGCCGGTCCGCTACTACGAGGGCGGCTCCGGCGAGCCGCTGGTGTTCCTGCACGGCGCTGGCGGGATCACCGGCGAGGACCCGCTGCTGAACCGGCTGGCGGAGCGCTACCACGTCTATGCCCCGCTGCTGCCGGGCTACGGCGACAGTGAGGAGGCGCCGGACCTGCGCGACATGCTCGACTTCACCTTGCACAGCTGGGACGTGGTCGACGCGCTGGGGATCAGGACCCCGATCCTGGTCGGCCACTCGATGGGCGGCATGATCGCCGCGGAGATGGCGGCGGTGGCCCCGAACGATGTCTCGAAGCTGGCGCTGATCGCGCCGGCGGGGCTGTGGATGGACGATCATCCGATCCCGGACATGTTCACGCTGATGCCCTACGAGATGCCGCAGGCGCTGTTCCACGACCCCGAGAAGGGCGCGGCGATGCTGACGGCAGGGCGCAACGTCGAGGACCCGAACTTCCTGCAGACCTACCTGGTCAACAACGCCCGCCAGCTGGGCATGGCCGGCAAGATCCTGTTCCCGGTGCCCGAGCGCGGCCTGAAGGACCGGATCCACCGGGTGAAGGCCAAGACCGTGATCGTCTGGGGCGAGAGCGACCGGCTGATCCCGCCGGTCTACGGCCCTGCGTTCAAGGCCGGCATCGCCGGGGCGGAACTGGTCAATGTGCCCGAGGCCGGCCACATGGTCGCGCTCGAGCAGCCCGAGGCGGTCGCCGGGGCGATCGATCGGCTGGCCGCCTGAAGACCTGCCTGGTGATCGCATGAAAGGTTCGCTTGCAATCTGGACTGCAGCGCTTGCCGCAGCCGTGTCGATCGGTTCGGCGGCGTTTGCCGACCCCGTCGCGACGCCGTCCACCGATGCGATGCAGTCGGCGACGGCCGTGGTGCAGCAGACGCCGGCGCAGGCCCGACGCGGTCGGGATCCAAATGCCCGACGCTGCATCGACGTCACGCCAGTGGGGACCTCCATCCACAGGCGCGTCTGTCACACCAACGCGGAGTGGGATGACATGACCGAGGCCGCCCGCCGCATGCGGAACGAGAACGACAGCCGGGGCTCGAACCAGCCTTGCGCCCAAGGCGGGGTGTGCGGCATGGGCAGCGGCGGATGACGTCGGGCCTTCAGCCTCCAAGGCCATGAGCCGGGTCCCGCTGGACGTGTCGGCCCTGGTCTGGGGCGTGAAGGAGAGCTTCCGCACCTACGTCGAGGGTGCAGGCGGCGGGATCGAAACCTGCGGCGGCGCAGCCAGGGACGCGGACGGCGCGTTCGTCTTCCCGCCGACATCGCCAGGCAGGGGCCTGAGCTTCGGCGCCGACGGTACGCTGCAGGGCGCGCTGGCCTTCACCGGCGAGGTGAGGTTCCAGGCCCACGGCGGCATGCTGAACGTGCGGCTGATCGATCCGGCGTTGGAGATCACCGCCGACGGCGGCGTCCTCACCGCCGATGAAGGGGCGGGCAAGCGCTATCCGATGGTGCAGCTCGACCTGAAGGCGCTGACGCACGACGACGGCAAGATCTCGATCCCGACGAGGCTGACGCCGGACGGCGCTTACTGGCTCGGCGGCAACTATGCGGCGTCGACACCGGTCGATCCGCTGCACCTCAACCTCGCCCGGTAGTGCTGCATCAGCGCCCGGCGCGGTAGTCGGGGATCGCGGACGGAACGGACTGCGCCAGCCGCTGCTCGCGACGCCGGGCGGCGGCGCGCCAGGCCATGTAGCCCAGGCCGGCGACGGCGGCGGCGGCCGTCGCGGTGGTGACGGCCCGGCGTACCAAGGCCGGTCGGTTGTAGCGCCATTCCGCGGCAAGGCCCATTTCATCGATCACGTTGGGCACCCGACCCTGAGCGAGGTCCTGGGCCACGCCCTCGGCGGCGTTGACCCGGTCGGCCAGCATCAGCAGCAGCCAGTGCGCCCACTGGCTTTCGCTGTAGCCGAAGGCGGATCTGCGGATCGCGCCGCTGATGCCGGCAGGCGGCGTGGACTCGCCGAACACCGCCGGGCGACGGTTGTGCTCGACCGACTGCAGCACCTCGACGTCCGAGTCCTGCTGGTTGGGCCGCGCCCAGTTCATCCCCGGGGAATCGTCTTGGGTGCGGTCGCGCATCGGATAAGTGGCGTCGTTGCCGGGATCGGCGTCCACGCCCCAGCCGGGGATATCGGGACGCGCGACCACGGGCCGGGCGGTGATGGCGACGAGATCGTTGGCCATGGTCGGTCCCTCAGGCGAAAGCAGGGTAGAGCACGGGCTTGATGCAGCCATCGAGCTTGGCGGTGAACAGCCGGTAGCCCTCGGAGACCGCATCCAGCGGTAGCCGGTGGGTGATGATCTCTTTCGGGTTCAAGCGGCCCTCGCGGATGTGCTCGACGAGGCGCGGGAGCAGGCGTTTCACCGAGGCCTGATTGGCGCGGATGGTGATGCCCTTGTTCACCACGTTGCCGATCGGGACCATGTTGCCGGTCGGCCCGTAGACCCCGACGATCGAGACCACGCCGCCCTTCTTCACTGAATTGATCGCCCAGTGGAGCGCGACGACCGAACCGGCTTCGAGCTTGAGCTTCTTGCCGATCAGCGTCTGCATCGCGTTGCCGGAGGCGTCCGCGCCCACCGCGTCGATGCACACGTCGGCGCCCAGCGAGTCGGTCGCCTTCTTCAGGAACACGACCGGGTCGCCGATCGACAGGTAGTTGTAGGTCTCGGCCTTGGCGAAGCGCGCTGCGAACTCCAGCCGGTAGTCGAGGTGGTCGATGACGATCACCCTCGATGCGCCAAAGAACCACGCGCAGCGCGCCGCCAACAGGCCGACCGGGCCCGCGCCAAACACCACCACGGTGTCGCCGGGCTGGATGCTGCCCATCTCCGCCGCCTGGTAGCCGGTCGGGACCACGTCGGTCAGCAGCACGGCGTCGTCGGGGTCCATCCACTCGGGGATCTTCATCGGCCCGACGTCGGCGTAGGGCACGCGGACGAACTGCGCCTGGCCGCCGTCGTAGCCTCCCGCCGTGTGCGAGTAGCCGAAGATGCCGCCGACGGCGGTCGCCTGCGGGTTCGACTCGTGACAGTTGCCGAACAGGCCCTGCTTGCAGAAGTGGCAGCGGCCGCAGGCGATGTTGAAGGGCACCAGCACGTGGTCGCCGGTCTTCAGGTTACGCACCTCGGACCCGACTTCCTCGACGATGCCGGTGAATTCGTGGCCGAAAGTCATGCCCACCCGGGTGTCCGGCACCATGCCGCAATAAAGGTGGATGTCGGAGCCGCAGATGCAGGACCGGGTGACGCGGACGATCGCGTCCTCCGGATGCCGGATCGTCGGGACGGGTTTTTGGGCGACACGAACGCGCATCGGGCCCCTGTATTCCGCGGCAAGCATGCGCTGGTCCTTCCAGTGAGCCCCGTCTGGCCCAACAGTGCATGCGACGATCCGTTCCTACGGCGCCGCCTGCGGTCGGCGTCGCGCGTGCTTTTTCTCAGACCCGCACGTGTTCACGGACGAACGCCAGCAGTTCGGCGTGGAACGGGACGGTGTTGTGGCTGGCGCCCGGGATGGTGGTGAAGGCCTTGTCGGGGGCGCGGATGCGCTCGACCCATTCGCGGGCGAGGGCGGCGGGAGTGTTCCAGTCGTTCTCGCCCTGGATCACGTAGACGGGAACGGCGAAGCGGTCGCCGAGCGAGGAGATCTCCCAGGTCCAGGTCTCCTGGAAGAGGGCGTTCTGCACGGCCATGAACTGGGCCGGTCCGTCGTAGGCCGGCATGTCCGGGGCGATGTAGCTGCGGTCCGGGGCCGGGCCCGTCATCAGCCGTCCGGCGTCGGCGTTGGCGGCGTTCTCCGCGGCGCTGGCCGGCTGGCCGGGCGGGTTGGTGTACTGCTGGCGCACGTAGAAGTCCTGCACCGTGGCGTAGGGCGGCGGGCCGACGCGGGTGAGGGCGGCGACGGCGGTCTGGTCGCCCCGGGCGCGGGCGGCCTCGAGGGCGAGGTCGTAGCCGAGCCGGCCGCCGCGCGGGCCGGAAACCACCTGGGCGGTGCCGACGTAGTGCGAGAACAGGTCCGGGCGCGCGTGGATCATCATCGCGCCGAGGCGGCTGCCCCAGGAGATGCCGAACAGGGCGATCTTCGGCGCGCTCAGCCGCGTTTTCAGGTGTTCGGCCAGCGCAATCGCATCGCGCAGGTAGCGGGCGGGGGTCAGCTCCCCGTCGCCGCCGGCCGCGATCGCGCGGGCGTGGGTGGCGCCGCCGCCGGGCTGGTCCCACTGCACGACCGTGTAGTGCGCCTCCCAGTCGAAGTAGAGCGGCGCGAACACCGTGGCCGGGATGCCCGGGCCGCCCTGCAGTACCAGCAGCACGGGATTGCGCCGGTCCTGGCCGCGGATGCTGATCCAGTTGTGGGCGCCGTTCAGCTCGACGAAGGCGCCTTCATGGATGGCTTGCGGCACGGCGGCGGTCTCCTTCGGGGTCGAGGCGAGGACGGGGGTCGCGGCGCTCATCACCGTGGCCGCGGCGAACTGGGCGAAACGGCGTCTGGAGAGGTTGGGCATGGCTTTTCCGGGCTGGACAAACGGGGCTAGGATGGAACATACCAATGGAACGTACTGATGGTACGTACCGATAGTATGTTGAGGCGGCGATGTCCAGACCCCCAGAACCCGCGATCAGCGAACGGCGTGCGAAGACCCGCGCGAAGCTGCTGGAGGCGACGCTCGCGCTGATGCCGCAGACGGGGCTGCACGGGCTGTCGCTGGACGCGATCGCCAGGCGCGCCGGCGTGACGAAGGGGGCGATCTACGACAACTACGAGAGCAAGGACGCGCTGATCGTCGCGGCCCTGGCGACGCAGCCCGCCGAGGCGATGGACGTGTTCGACTGGCCGCAGGGGCGCGAGGGCACGGTGAGGGAGCGGCTGCGGCGGCTCGGTAAGGCCGTGCTGGCCGGTCGCGGCATGGCCAGGGGGGCGGCGGTCGGGCGGGTCGAGTTCCTGCTCTACGCGCTGACCCACGAGGACATGCTGGGGCGGATGATCGAGCTGGGCTCGCTGGGGCCGACCCGGGTGGAGGGGCAGGTGCTCGGCCTGTTCGCGCCCGAGGAGCTGCCGATGCCGCCGAAGACCTTCGGCTGGATGCTGACCAGCCTGATCCTCGGCCTGATACTCAACCGCGCCGTCGCGCCGCGCCCGCCGACCGACGAGGAGGTGCTGGCGATGTTCGAGGGGCTGGCGGGCGTCAAGTAGTCCAAAGAAAAGCCCCTCCCGTCGGTGGCGGGAGGGGCAGATGCGCCGGGGAGGCGGCGCTTTTGGCCGCGCGGAAAGCTGTCTCGCGCGGCGGGAAGGACGGTGTCAGCCGGGTTCGGGGAACACCCCGCGCCTGCCGATCGGGCCAAGCTTGGGGTGGTCGCGCATGGCCGGGAAGGGGATCGGCGTCGGTCGCACGCCGCCCGGCAGCGGCCAGGCGATCGGCGTCGCCCGTCCGTTGATCAGCGCGCCGTCGGCGATGCCCTCGCGGTCAACGGTGTAGTGGGCGCGGCCGGGAGAGCGGTGGCAGCCGTCGGCGAAGTAGATGGCGGTGTGCACGCGGCGGGTGCGGTCGGTGGTGTTCGGCTTGGCCAGATGGATGGTCGAGCCGTGGTGGAACAGCAGATCGCCCGGGCCGCACTCGACGAAGACGGGCTTGCCGGTCTGCCGCTTCTCGAAGTCATGGCCCATGCCCGGCTTGGTGAACACGTCGATCAAGGTCTCCTCGCCGAGGTGCGAGCCGGGGATGTAGCCCATGGTCCCCATCGCGTGGGTGATCTCGCAGAGCGGAATCCACGCGGTGACCGTGTCGCGCTCGGCGATCGGCCAGTAGGGGTGGTCCTGGTGCATCTCGGTCTCGCGGCCGTGCGCCTCCTTGTAGAGCGCCTGGTCGTGCCACAGCCGCACCGCGTTCGCCCCGAGCAGCGCTGCGGCGGCGCCGGCGATGCGAGGATGGAAGGTCAACTCGCCGATGCGCGGGAAGTCCTCCCACACCGACTGGCACATGGTGAAGCTCTGCTCGAACGGCGACTTGTCGGAGAGCGTGCGCTCGTCGAGGCGGGTGCGGTGGGCGACGGCGCGGTCGACCTCCTGCGCCAGGTCCAGGATCTCGGCGACGTCGACCAGGCCCTTGGCGTGCAGGTAGCCGTCGCGGCGGAACGACTCGACCGCGGCGGCGTCCAGCAGCGGAGCTTCGAGGGTCGTGTCGGACATACGCGCAACTCCAACATGTTAGTGGCGGGCATGATAGCGGTGAACGCGGCGCCTGCAACCGCGTTCGTCGCCAGCTAACATTTTAGCTATCAATCGACCCGGCCAACGAAGACCCCTCCCGGGCAGGGCCGGGAGGGGCGAGTGCTGCGGCGGAAAGGTCGTCGCGGGTGGTCAGAAGCCGAACTGGGCGCGCAGGGCGATGGCGTCGTAGTCCTGGCCGATCTGGCCGCCCAGCGGCACGCCGGTGGCGGGGTTCGGCGCGCTAGCGGTGCCGCCGAAGTTCGCCGAGGGGGCCAGCCGGTCGATGTCGACGTGCAGGTAGTCGAGCATGAAGCGGATATTGTTGTTGACGTACCAGTTGAGGCCCAGCGTCCAGATCCGCTGCTCGCCGCCGCGGATGCCGTCGGCCGGCGTCGCCTGGTTCGGCAGGCCCTCGTGGTAGTTGAGGTCGGCGACCGAGTAGCGGGCGGCCAGCTCGAAGGCGCCGTAGCCGCCCGAGCCGGGCTGCCAGGGATTGTTGATCGCCGGCGCGTCGTAGACGCCGTTCTGCAGCTGGTAGCGGCGCTTCTCGCCGGTGATCACCCAGCTGCCCTCGACGTACCAGCCGCTGAAGCGCGGGTCGGACAGCACCGAGTTGCGGCGGTCGATGCCGAACCGCTGGTACTCGCCCTCGATCATGAAGCTCGCGTACTGGAGCGAGCCTTCCAGGCCCCAGTGCCAGGCATGGTCGGCATCGATGCCGCCGGTGTCGATCAGGCGGGTGCCGTCGACGCGCAACTCGGGCCGGTCGCGGAACTGGACAGGAGTCGATCCGGCGGGATTGATGCCGTTGTTGTCCGGACCGAGCGTATCGGCCGGGCTGAACACGTACGAACCGTTGACGCCGACGTGGAACATCAGGTCCGGCGACGGCGACGGGGCGATGACGAAGCGGCCGGTGGCGCTGCGCTGTTCGCCGAACGCTTGGCTCGCGAAGCCGCCGGCCGTGTTCAGCGTCGACGGCGCCGAGCCGGTGAAGGCCGCCGCGGCCATCCACGAGCCGCCGAAGCCGGAGTCGTTGCCGAACTCGCTCCAGTGCTGCACCTGGATGGCGGTACGGGTGTCGCCGCCGGCGATGTTGCGCGTGATCTCGGCGACCGAGGGCCGCTCCATGATCATGATGTTGGAGGTCGAGACGTTGGAGCCCAGGCCGTTCTGCGGCTCGAAGGCGCCGGCGCGGATCGCCCAGTTGGGGATGCCGTTGTACTGGATCCACATCTCGTAGATGCGGCCGGCATCCTCCGTTCCTGAGCCGCCGAACTCGGTGATCAGGTTGTAGGTGAAGTCCTTGAAGACCCGGCCCTCGATGCCGAGGCGAGCGCGGCGGAAGAGCGTGCCGGAGTTCAGGTCGCGGGCGCGGGCAGTGTCGCCGGCGCCGGCGCCGCGGCGCCAGTCGGTGTTCAGCGGACCTGGAGTTTCCTGGTTGTAGTAGGCCGAATCGACCATCACCACGGCGCGCAGCGAGGCCGAGAAGGCGCCGTCGCGGGTGGCGAAGGTCGGCCGGCCGTTGCCGACGGCGACGGTCGGCTGCGAGTTCAGCACCTCGACCTGGGTGGCCAGGTCGCCGACCGTGGCGCTCTGGGTCTGGATCACCTGGGTGGCCGATTCCAGCGTGCCCAGGCGCTCGGTCAGCGCCTCGATGCGCGATTCGGCGGCCTGGCGGGCTTCGCGTTCGGCGCGCAGTTCGTCCAGCACCTGCTGCAGCTGTTCCTGGGTCACCGCGGGCGAGCGCGGCGTGCGGTTCGGCGCAGCCAGGGCGACGGTGGAGGCGCTGCAAAGGAGCGCCGCAGCCAGGGCGCCGCACGCAAGGCGCGCGGAGGCCCGCCGGTCGAATGTCATGATGATCGTCCCCTCGTGGCAGGCGCGGAACTGAACGGCGCCTGTCCGGCGGCTTTAGTCCGCCCCGGTGACGGTTGGCCGACAGATGGATGACGGCTTGATGACGGCCGCCCGGCCGGCCGGCGCACGGTCCGGCTCCGCGCCGAAGAGTGTCACGCAACTGTTGTAAGGCCGCTCTAAAGGCCCGGGGGCGAGCCGCATGGAGGCGGTTCGAGGGGAGATTCCTATGTTGAAGCAGATCGCCACCGTGATGAGCGTGGCAGCCATCGCGATCGGCGCGACCGCCGCCTTCGCGGCGGAAATCTCGGGCGCGGGGGCGACGTTTCCGGCGCCGATCTACGCCCGCTGGGCGGCCGACTACCAGCGCGCCAGCGGCGACCGGGTGAACTACCAGGCGGTGGGCTCCGGCGCCGGCATCCGGCAGATCCAGGCCCGCACGGTGACCTTCGGCGCCTCCGACAACCCGATGCGCTCGGACGAACTGGCCCGCAACGGCCTGATGCAGTTCCCGATGGTGATCGGCGGCGTTGTGCCGGTGGTCAACCTGCCCGGCATCCAGCCTGGCCAGCTGCGCCTGAACGGCCCGATCCTGGCCGACATCTACCGCGGCATCATCACCCGCTGGAACGCCCCGGTCATCGCCTCCTACAATCCCGGCGTACAGCTGCCCAACCTGCCGATCACGGTCGTGCACCGCTCCGACGGCTCGGGCACCAGCTTCCTGTTCACCTCCTACCTGACCATGAAGGCGCCCGGCTGGGCCCGCGCGGTGGGCGCCGGCAACTCGGTGTCCTGGCCGACTGGCATGGGCGGCCGCGGCAACGACGGCGTCGCCGCCTTCGTGCGCCAGACCCCTGGCTCGATCGGCTACGTCGAGTACGCCTACGCACTGCAGAACCGCATGACCTACACGCAGCTGCAGAACCGCGCCGGCCAGTGGGTGCGCCCGGATGACTCGGCGTTCGCCGCCGCCGCCTCGGGCGCCCGCTGGAACCCGGCGCAGGGCTTCGGCACGCTGCTGCTCGACCAGCCGGCCCCCGCCGCCTGGCCCATCACCGGCGCCACCTTCATCCTGATGTACCGCCGGCAGCAGGACGCCGCGGCCGGCGCTGCGGCGCTGCGCTTCTTCAGCTGGGCGCTGCAGAACGGCGACGGCGCCGCCACGCAGCTGAACTACGTGCCGCTGCCGGCCGCGCTGAAGGCGCAGATCCGCAGCTACTGGAACGGGATCGTCGGGCCGGACGGCCGTCCGGTGCTGGCGGCGGCTGGACGATAGCAGCGGAAGCGACCATCACCCGAGCATGGACCGACCACCCGTGACGGACGTCGCCAAGACCCTGGACGGCGCCGAGGCGGCCTCCGCGGAGATGCGGGGGAGCCGCGGCGGCAGCCCGCTCGGCGAGTCGCTGTTCGAGGGGCTCTGCTTCTTCGCCGCCAGCGCCCTGCTGCTCAGCCTGATCGGGGTGATCGCGGCGCTCGCGGCGGGCGGCGCGCCGGCCTTCGCCCGCTTCGGGCCCGGGTTCCTGACCAGCGTCACCTGGAACCCTGTCACCGAGGTCTATGGCGCCGCCGGGCCGCTGGTCGGCACGCTGATCACCTCGATCCTGTCGCTGGTGCTGGCGCTGCCGGTGGCGCTCGGCGTGGCGGTGTTCCTGGTGGAGATCTGCCCGCAGGCGATCCGCCCGCCGATCGCCGCCGCCGTGGAGCTGCTCGCCGGGGTGCCCTCGATCGTCTACGGCATGTTCGGGCTGTTCGTGTTCGCGCCGTGGTTCGCCCGCCACGTGCAGACGCCGCTGATGATGAGCGCCCCGCCGGGCAGCTTCCTCGAACAGCTGACCACCGGAATCCCCAACGGGGCCAACATCCTCACCGCCTCGATCATCCTGGCGCTGATGATCCTGCCGTTCATCTCCTCGATGCTGCGCGAGCTGCTGCTGACCGTGCCGACGGGCATGCGCGAGAGCGCCTACGGGCTCGGCTCGAGCACGGCCGAGGTCGTCACCAAGGTCTGCCTTCCGTACATCTCGAAGGGCGCCATCGGCGCGGTGATGCTGGGGCTCGGCCGCGCGCTCGGCGAGACCATGGCGGTCACCTTCATCATCGGCAATTCGCACGACCTGCCGACCTCGCTGTTCGCGGCCGGCTCGACCATCGCCTCGACCATCGCCAACGAATTCGCCGAGTCGCAGGGCCTGCACACCTCGGCGCTGATGGCGCTCGGCCTGGTGCTGTTCCTGATCACCTTCGTCATCCTGGCGCTGGCGCGCCTGCTGATCGGCGCACGGAAGGCAGCCTGATGGTTTCCCGGGTCCTCGAGCGCCGGATCGGCGCCAGCCTGTTCATGCTGTTCTGCACGGCGGTGACCGCGGTGGCCTTGGTCTCGCTCGCGGCGATCCTGTGGTCGCTGCTGAGTCAGGGGCTGGCGGGGCTGAACCTGCAGGTGTTCACCGAATCGACGCCGCCGCCCGGACAGCAGGGCGGCCTGTTGAACGCGATCGTCGGCTCGATCGCCATGTGCGCGCTGGGCATGGTGATGGCGATCTTCTTCGGCGTCTTCGCCGGCACCTGGCTGGCCGAATATGCCGCCGACAGCCGCTACGGCTCGATGGTGCGCTTCATCAACGACATCCTGCTTTCGGCCCCGTCGATCGTCGTCGGCCTGTTCGTCTATGGCATCCTGGTGGCGCCGCTCGGCGGGTTCTCGGGATTCGCCGGTTCCGTGGCCCTGGCGCTGATCGCCACGCCGGTGATCACCCGCACGACCGAGGACGTGCTGCGGCTGCAGCTGCCGGCGCTGCGCGAGGCCTCGGTGGGGCTCGGCGCGCCGCTGTGGAGGACGATCGTGCAGGTGCTGTGGCGATCCTCGCGCGCCGGCATCGTCACCGGCGCCCTGCTGGCCTTCGCCCGCATCAGCGGCGAGACCGCGCCGCTGCTGTTCACCGCGCTGAACAACCAGTTCTTCAGCGTCGACCTGACCAAGCCGACCGCCAGCCTGCCGATCGTGATCTACCAGTTCGCGCTCAGCGCCTACGACGACTGGCGCCGGCTGGCCTGGGCCGGCGCGCTGCTGATCGCCGTCGCCGTCCTCGCCATCAATGCGCTCGCCCGCATCGTCGCCAGGGAATCCGCCAAGTGATCCAAGACGCCCCAGCGCCCGAGAACGCCATCACCCAGGTGTCCGCAGACCGGGTGCGCATGGATGTGCAGCACGTGAGCTTCTTCTACGGCAAGAACCAGGCGCTGCACGACGTCAGCCTGGGCATCGCCGACAAGGCGGTGACCGCATTGATCGGGCCGTCCGGCTGCGGCAAGTCCACCCTGCTGCGGGTGATGAACCGCATGTACGCGCTCTATCCCGGCCAGCGGGCCGAGGGGCGCATCATGCTCGACGGCCAGGACATCCTCGGCCGAGGCGTCAGCCTGAACGCGCTGCGGGCCAAGGTCGGCATGGTGTTCCAGAAGCCGACGCCGTTCCCGATGTCGATCTACGACAACGTCGCCTATGGCGTGCGGCTGTACGAGCGGCTGTCGAAGGCCGACATGGACGCCCGCGTCGAGCAGTCGTTGAGGGCGGCGGCGCTTTGGGACGAGGCCAAGGACAAGCTGAAGGCCTCCGGCCTGAGCCTCTCCGGCGGCCAGCAGCAGCGCCTCTGCGTGGCCCGCGCGGTGGCGGTGCGCCCGGAGGTGCTGCTGCTCGACGAGCCGGCGTCGGCGCTCGACCCGGTGTCGACGGCCAAGCTCGAGGACACGATCCTGAGCCTCAAGAAGGACTACACGATCGTCATCGTCACCCATAACCTCGGCCAGGCGGCGCGGATCAGCGACTACACTGGCCTGATGTACCTGGGCCGACTGGCCGAGTTCTCCGAGACCGAGCAGCTGTTCACCAATCCCGTCACCGAGCGCGCGCGTGACTACGTCACCGGACGCTTTGGATAAGGCGCCGCCCCATGAGCACAGACCACACGCTGCATGTCGTCGACAATGACCTGGCGGCCATCTCCAACCAGGTCATCCAACTGGCCGGGCTGACCGAGTCGATGCTGCAGCGGGCGTTGCGCGCGGCGCTGGACGGCGACGATACCGTCGTCGACGGGGTCGTCGCCGGCGATGCGCAGCTGGACGACCTGACCGCCTCGATCGAGCGCGCCTCGATCCGCATGTTCGCGCTGCGCCAGCCGCGGGCGGACGACCTGCGCCGGCCGGTGGCGGCGATGAAGATCGCCATGAACCTCGAGCGGTGCGGGGACCTGGCCAAGAACATCGCCAAGCGCGGACGGCTGATGTGGCGGCTCAAGCACGACGACGCGAGCCTGGCGTCGCTGAAGGCGCTGGCCGAAAGGGTCAGCTCCAGCCTCGCGCAGTTGAAGACGGCCTACGTCGAGCGCGACCAGCAGGCGACGCTGGCGGTGTGGAACGGCGACGAAGAGATCGACCGGCTCTACGACCAGGCCTCCGACCAGATCCTGCAGAGCATGAGCGCGGCGCCCGACACCGTGGAGGCCGGCATGCACATGCTGTTCGTGGCCAAGAACCTCGAGCGGATCGGCGACCACGGCACCAACATCGCCGAGTTGATCCACTACGAGCTGGCCGGCGCCGGCCCGATCGGCAACCGCCCGAAGCTGGATCCGCTGGCCGAGACGCTCTGAGCGCGAGCCGGGCGTCGGGCGCACACTTTTGCGCATTAGCTTTTCGTCACGTTGCTGGCGCCGCCGTTCGGGCGGGCTTACATACCGGTCGGCCGCGCCTCTGCGCGGCTCTCAGGAGGGAGCCTAAGACCCGTGCTCACGACATTCCGGCCGCTGGCGCGCATCGCCGTGGCCTGCGCCGTTGCACTCAGCCTCGCCGGCTGCGGAATCAACACCATTCCGACCCAGAGCGAACAAGCCAGAACCGCGTGGGCGGAGGTGCAGAACCAGTACCAGCGCCGCGCCGACCTGATCCCCAATCTGGTGGCGACCGTACAGGGTTACGCCAACCAGGAGAGCAGGGTGCTGACCGAAGTCACCCAGGCCCGCGCCAGCGCGACCCAGGTGCGCGTCGACGCCTCGACCATCACCGATCCGGCCGCGTTCGAGCGCTATGCGGCCGCGCAGAACCAGCTGTCGGGCGTGCTCGGCCGGCTGATGCAGATCACCGAGAACTATCCGGAACTGCGCTCGAACCAGAATTTCCTGGCCCTGCAGTCGCAGCTGGAAGGCACCGAGAACCGCATCACCATCGCCCGCCGCGACTACAACGAGGCGGTCCGCGTTTACAACACCACCCTGCGCACCTTCCCGGGCGCGCTGTGGGCCAGCACCGTGCACCGCAACGAGCGGCCGATGGTGCCGTTCTCGGCCAGCGCCGCGGCGCAGACCGCGCCGACGGTCCGCTTCGACATCCCGGGCGGCGCCCAGCAGCAGCCGGGCAGCAACACGGGCCCGCCGCCGGCCTCCGCCCCGGTGGGCGGCCAGGCGCCGGAGCCGACTTCGCCGACGGTGCACTGAGGGCGTCATGTCCCCTCAATGGCTGACCGCCGCCCGTCGGTGGCGCCTGGCAGCCCTGCTGCTGCTGGTCTCGGCGATGGCGGGCGCTCCGGCGCTCGCCGACCCGACCTTCCCGGTGCGCCACCGTGAAGTGGTCATCGACCAGGCCAACGTGCTGTCGCCGGAGGCCGAGGCGCGGATCACGGCCGAGTCCGAGCAACTGGAGCGGACCACCGGTCGCCAGTTCGTGGTGGTCACGCTCTCCTCGCTGCAGGGCTATGGGATCGAGGACTACGGCTACCGGTTGTTGCGCCACTGGGGCATCGGCCGGCGGCAGCAGGACGATGGCGCGATCCTGATCGTCGCGCCGTCCGAGCATCGGGTCCGCATCGAGGTCGGCTACGGCCTCGAGCCGGTGATGACCGACGCGATGTCGAGCGTGATCCTGCAGCGGGCGGTGCTGCCGCAGTTCCGGACCGGCAACGTCGAGGCCGGCATCGTCGCCGGCGCGCACGAGGTGGTGCAGCAGCTCGGGGCCGGCGAGCAGCAGGCCAAGACGGCCACCGACCGCGCCGCCTCGGAGCAGGGCCAGCGGCATCGCTCGCCGTTCCCCGGGCTCATCACGCTGATCATCATCATCGTCGTGGTCGCCATGCTGACGGGCGGACGCAGGCGGCGGCGCGGCGGCGGCGACTGGGTGACGCCGATGGTCATCGGCAGCGTGCTCGGTTCGGCCAGTCGCGGCTGGGGCGGCCGTGATCGCGGCGGCTGGGGCGGCGGCGGTGACTGGGGCGGTGGCGGCGGCTGGGGCGGCGGCGACGGCGGCGGCTTCTCCGGCGGCGGCGGTTCCGGCGGCGGCGGAGGGGCCTCGGGCAGCTGGTGACGCGCAACCTGACCCACGACGATCACGTGAAAATCGCCGAGGCCGTGACCGACGCCGAGGAACGCACCACCGGCGAGATCGCCTGCATCCTGGCCGAGGAGGCCTCGACCTACCCCGAGACGCCGATCACCTGGGGCGCGATCGCCGCGCTTGGCCTGGCGCCGCTGTTGGCCCTCGGCGCCGCGCCGATCTGGTCGTCGTTCGGCCCGACCGCCTGGGCGGCCGGCCACGCGGCGGCTGCCGACACCCAGATCGCCTTCGCGCTGACCGCCTTCGTGCTGCTGCAGGGCCTGCTGTTCGCGCTGGCCGCCGGCGTGACGGCGATACCATCGGTGCGCCGCCTGGCGACGCCGGCGTTCCTCAAGCGGCGCAAGGCCGAGCGCAACGCGCGCCAACAGTTCGCGCTGATCTCCTCGACGATCCCCGACGCCGCGGCGCTGGTGCTGATCTTCGTCTCCCGCCACGACCGCCACGTGCAGGTGCTGGCCGGGCCTGGGATCCACGAAAAGGCCGGCGCCGACTGCTGGCGCGCAGCCGTCGAGGCGGTGCGCGCGGGCATGAAGGCCGACGACCCCACCCGCGGCCTGATCACCGCAATCAGCCTGGTCGGCCAGGTCCTGGCCGCGCACTTCCCGGCGGACGGCCCGGACCCCAACCGGATGTCCAACCGGCCGGTGGAGCTCTAGCCGCCCGCGCTGGCACGCCTGGAGCGCCTCCCGGCAAAGTGGGCGCTGGTTTGCCGTCAAGGAGGCGCTCCAAGTCTTTGGAAGCCTTCTTGTCCCGATCAGGTTGATTCGACCTGATCGGGGAAGCTCTAGGGCAGGCGGTAGAACTTGCGGGCTGAATCCCGGTACAGCAGCGCCTTCTCGGAGGCCGAGGCGCCGGCGGTGATGCGTTTGAAGGCGTTCCAGAGGTTGGCGTAGCTGCAGCTGGCGCGGTCGACCGGGAAGTTGCTCTCCAGCATCGAGCGCTCAGGACCGAAGGCCTCGATGCAGGTCTCGATGTAGGGCCGCCAGGCGTCGGCGAGCTCGGCAGAGCCGGGCAGGACGTCGCGCTTGTGGTGGTCGAAGCCGCAGATCGGCATGCCAAGGCCGCCCAGCTTGACCCAGACGTTCGGCTGCGCGGCCAGTTCGGCGATGTTGGCCCGCCACTCGGCGAAGATCTCGTGACGCCGGCCCTCGTAAGGCCCGATGCCGAGCGGGCCGCCGACGTGGTCGAGCACGATCAGCGTCTCGGGGAAGGCGCGGGCGAGGTCGATCACGTCGGGCAGCTGCGGATGGTACTGCCAGGCCTCGAACGACAGCCCCAGGGCGCTCAACCGCGCGAAACCCTCGCGGAACTTCGGATCGGCGTAGAGGTGCTCGGACGGGTTGGTGTGGCTGTTGCGGACGTCCTCGCTGGCGTCCCAGCCGCCGGCGTGGCGGATGCCGCGGTAGCGGCCGTTGCCGGCTCGAACCTGCCGCTCCAGCACCGCCTCGACCGCGGCGCCCATCTCCAGGTCGGCCCGGCCGACGATCGCCTCGCAGGCCATCACCGGCCCGTAGCGGCCGCTGGCCGCCATTGCCGAGACGCCGTTGACGAACTCGACCTCGCCGACGAACTCGTACCCGGCGGGGGCGCCGGCGCGGTAGAACGAGGTGCACTCGACGAACACGGTCGACTCCACCTTGTGGCCGCCGTCGCGCGTATCGGCCAGCAGTTCGGGCAGCAGATAGGGGTTGCCCGGGAAGTCCCACAGGTGGTGGTGCGGATCGCAGATCGGCAGGTCCGGCTCGAGGACCTCCTCGACCGGAGCGGCTTCAGGCATGAGCGTCCTCCCTCGTTTGAGAGGACCATGCCGTCTTGCCCCTAGGGTCGGCTAGTGGGCGCCGCCGAGGGTCCTGGCGATGTTGAAGGCGGCCGGCATGATCAGCACGCCCATCAGGCAGGGGAAGATGAACAGGATCAGCGGGATCATCATCTTCGCCGGCAGGGCCATGGCCTTCTCCTCGGCGCGCAGCATGCGCTTGACGCGCATGTCGTCCGAGAACACGGCGAGCGTCTCGCCGAGGCTGGTGCCCATCTCCTCGGCCTGGCGCAGCATGGTGGCCAGCGAGGCGGCCTCGTCGATGCCGAGGCGGTCGGCGAGGCCGGCCCAGGCGTCCTTGCGCGCCCGGCCGGCGCGCAGCTCGAGCGTCAGCACGCGCATGTGCACGGCCAGGTTCGGATAGCGGCGCTCGAGCTCCTCGGTGACCCGGCTGACGGCGGCGTCGAGCGACAGTCCGGCCTCGACCGAGGCGACCAGCAGGTCCAGCAGGTCGGGGAAGCCCTCGCGGTACTCGATCTCGCGCGCCTGGCGGCGCTGCTTCAGCACCTGGTCGGGCCCCATGATCCCGGCCACGCCCAGCACCGCGGCCATGCACAGCACGACCATGCCGCCGCCGCGGATGGCCCACGGCGTCAGCAGCAGCACCACGAGCGTCGCCGCCGCCAGCGACAGCGTGCGGGCCCCCAGGTAGAGCGTCACCGCGTCCCGGCCGTAGTAGCCGGCCTGGATCAGCTTGGACTTCAGCTGGTTGACCTGCGCCGGGTCCTGCATGGCGATGCGGTCGCCGAGCTTCTTGACCGCGCCGGCGGCCTCGGAGAGGGCGCCCCCGGCGAACCCGGCGCCGCCGCCGGGCGCGGGGGCGGCGACGATGTCCCCGGCGAGGCGCGAGCGCCTGCGGGCGATCGCCTGCACGTTGCGCAGCAGCACCACGCCCGCGCCGCCGATGCCGACGGTGATCAGGGCGATCGAGGCGTAGGTCAGCAGGGTCTGGATCTGGGCGATGTCCATCGGGTCAGATCCGCATGTCGATCATGCGCCGCATGATCATGTTGCCGATGAACATCCAGCCGCCGAGCATGCAGAGGCCGACCTGGATCGGGCGCTCGCCGAGTACGTCGCCGTAGAAGTGCGGGCTCATCACCCACAGCAGGATGAACACGCAGAACGGGGCCGAGGTCAGGATGTAGGCGCTCATGCGCCCTTCGGCGGACGCGGCCCTGATCTTCAGGCGCATCTTCTGACGCTCGCGCACGGTGCGGGCGAGGGTCTTCAAGAGGCCGGTCAGGTTGCCGCCGGACTTCTCCTGCAGGCGGATGTTGGCGGCGAACAGGTCGATGTCCGGATGGCGGGCGCGGTCGGCGATGCGCGCCACGGCCTGGGCGAGCGTCGCCCCGTAGGCGATCTCGTCGGCGGCCATCCCGAACTCAGAGCCGATCGGGTCGGGCATCTCGCGGCCGACCAGCGACACCGCGGTCGGCACCGGGTGGCCGGCCTCGAGGCTGCGCACGATCACTTCCAGCGCGTTGGGCAGCTGTTCGCCCAGGCCCTTGTGGCGCTTGGCGGCGAGGAACTTCAGGTAGCCCAGCGGGCCGAGCAGGCCGGCGATCGGCCCGGCGACGGCGGCGATGATCGGGTTGCGGGTGAACAGGAAGAGCGCCAGGGCGACCGCCAGCATCACGCCGGCGACGATCATCACCCACTGGCGCGGCTTGAACGGGATGCCCGAGGCCGCCACCAGGTCGGCCAGCCAGTCCCAGCGCAGGATCCGCTCGCCCTTCTCGTTGAGGCCGCGGTCCTTGCGCAGCTCGATCACCAGATTCTCGAGCGAACCGGCGCCCTCGGCGATCTGCAGGCGCCGGTTGACCACCCGCTTGGTGACGCCGACGCGCAGCAGCCCGCTGATGGCCTGGCCCGCCGCGAATACGGCGGCGAACACCATCACCAGGATGGCCGTGCGGGCGTCGAGGGCGATGGCGGGGAAATTCACTTCAGCGGCCGGTTCGGGTCGAAGTTGGCGGTGTCGTAGGTCAGGCCGCGGCGCAGCATCTCGTCGAGGCACTTGGGCCGCAGGCCGGAGGCGCGGAACTCGCCGATCACCTTGCCGTCGGCTTCGGTGGCGATGCGGTGGAAGGCGAAGATCTCCTGCATCTGCACGACGTTGCCTTCCATCCCGGTGATCTCCGAGACGCTCATGCAGCGGCGCGTACCGTCGGACAGGCGCATGACCTGCACGATCATGCCGACCGCGGAGGCGATCTGGCCGCGGATGGCCGACGGCTCAAGGCGCATGCCGCTCATCGCCACCATCTGCTCGAGGCGGGTGATGGCGTCGCGCGGGTTGTTGGCGTGGATGGTGGCCATCGAGCCTTCGTGGCCGGTGTTCATGGCCTGCAGCATGTCGAAGGCTTCCTCGCCGCGCACCTCGCCCAGGATCACCCGGTCGGGACGCATGCGCAGGGCGTTCTTGACCAGCTCGCGCTGGCGGATCTCGCCCTTGCCCTCGATGTTCGGCGGACGGGTCTCCATGCGCACCACGTGCGGCTGCTGCATCTGCAGCTCGGCGGCGTCCTCGATGGTGATCAGGCGCTCGCCGTGGCTGATGGCCGCCGACAACGCGTTGAGCATGGTGGTCTTGCCTGAACCGGTACCGCCGGAGATGACGGTCGAGACCCGGCTCTTCACCGCCCCGTGCAGGAATTCGGCGACGCAGGCCGGCATCGCCCCCATGCCGACCAGGCGGCCGAGGTCGTACGGCTTCTTGGAGAATTTGCGGATCGACACCGATGCGCCGTCAATGGCGATGGGGGCGATGGCCGCGTTCACCCGGCTGCCGTCAGGCAGGCGCGCGTCGCACATCGGCTGGCTCTCGTCGATGCGGCGCCCGACGGTGGCGACGATGCGGTTGACGATTCGCAGCAGGTGGTCGTTGTCGCGGAAGCGCACCGGCGTCAGCATCAGCTCGCCGCGGCGCTCGATGTAGATCTGGTGCGGGCCGTTGATCAGGATGTCGGCGATCGAGTCGTCCTTGAGCAACGGCTCGATCGGCCCGAGCCCGACCATCTCGTCGAACACCTCGGCGCCCAGTTGGTCGAGCTCCTGGGTGTTCAGGTGCAGCCGGTCGGCCTTGGCGGTCTCGCCGACCAGGCGGCGCACCTGCCGGCGCATCTCGTCCTCGTCCAGCTTGTCGAGCTTGGAGAGGTCGATCTCCTCGATCAGCCGGCCATGCAGCTTGAGGCGAACTTCCATCAGCGGATCGACCGGCATCGGCGCGACCGGCGTGCCTTCGACCGGGATCTTGAAGGCGGGACCGTCGTCGGGCGACGCGGTCTCGGCGGCGCCGGCGGCGGCTTCGGCCTGCGGCTCCGGCGTCGGCGCCGGTTCGGCGGCCCTGCGGAATGAGAATCGGCTGCTCATGGCCTAGGCCACCCGCGCCCTGGACGCCGCGCCGGCCTGCGCCGGCGTCGTCAGCCGGTCGACCAGCACGTTGACGTCACGCACGATCTTCGAGCGGGGCCGGTGCTGGCAGATCGCGCCGCCGAGGTTCACCGAGGCGGCCGCCGCCTCCCAGTCTGAGGTGATGCCGCCGTCGGCCTTGCGCTCCAGCGCCCGCTCGGCCTCCGCCAGCGATGGCGCCGGGCCGAGCACGCGGTTGGCCAAGCGGTTGAGGATGATGCGGGGCTTGGGGCCCTCCGGCAGGTCGATCTCCATCTCGCCAGCCAGCGAGCGGGCGGCGATCAGCGCCGGGACGGTCAGCTCGGAGACCACCAGGATCTCGTCGGAGCCGGCCAGCACGTCGAGCGTCCACGGCTGGTGGTGGCGCGGCACGTCGACGATCACCCAGTCGTAGACCTGGCAGGCGACCTCCAGCAGGCGGCAGACCGCCGCCGTTGACACCTTGGTGAAGCCGCGCGGATCGCGCGGACAGGCGAACAGGTCGAGGCCGCCGCCGACGCGGGCGGAGAACGCCTCCAGCAGCGCCTGGTCGATGCGGTCGGGGGAAATGCCGGCGTCGCCCAGCAGCATCTGCGGCGGGGCGCCCAGGTAGGCGCTGGCGGCGCCGTCGTTGAGGTTCAGGTCGACCAGCGCCACCCGGCGGTCGCCGGGGGTGCGGCGGGCCAGCGTCGAGGCGATCTCGACGGCGATGGTGGTGGCGCCGCAGCCGCCGACCGCGCCGACGACGCTCCAGCAGCGCGAATTGACCGGCCCCGCGGCGGCGGCCGCGGCCGGATCGGCCAGCAGGGCTCCGACGGCGCGGGCGAATTCCGCCGAGGAGAACGGGGCCTCGATGATGTCCGAGCGCGGCAGGCGCAGCAGCGCGCGCACCAGCATCGCCGGCAGCTGCGCCCCGGCGAGGATCGTCGCCGGCGGGTTGGGCTTGGCCGACAGGCTGGCGATCGCCTGCGCCAGCATGGCCGGTTCGGCGGCTTCGGCGTCGATGGCGACCAGGTCGATGGCCGCGTGCAGGCTGGACATCAGCTCCAGCCGCTCGGCGCCGGCGACCTCGAACACGGCGCCGGGCATGGCCTCCTCGGCCACCGGCGCCAGCCGTTGGCCGATCACCAGGACACGGCGGCCTTGCAGGACGGGCTGGTTCATCTGGGGACCTTACTGGGCGGTGTAGTAGGCGACGGGGGCGGGGCTGCCGTCGGCGGCGGCCGACGTCCAGGTCTGGGCGGTCTGCAGCGCCGGCGCCGGGGCGGCGGGCTGCGCGGTCTGCATCGGCGGCGACGGCGGCAGGGCTGCCGGTTCTGCGGCCATGGCCACCGCGTCGGTCGGCGCCCCCTGGGCCGCGCCGGCCATCGGCGCCGGCGCGGCCTGCGGCTGCGCCATGGGCGCGGTCTGGTTGCGCGCGTCCGGGTTGGTCGGGGTGCGCGGAACGACGCCGCGCGGCACGCGGCCGACCCGCGGCAGCGGCGTGTGCGACGAGTGGCCCTGCAGGATCAGGTCGATCTCTCCCGGCTCGTCCTCGCCGCGCAGCGGGTTGGGCAGCTCCTCGCGGCTCGTGGCGGGCACGGTCAGGCGCGGGGTGACGATGATCACCAGCTCGGTCTCCTGGCGCCGCCAGCTGGCCGAGCGGAACAGGGCGCCCAGCACCGGCACGTCGCCGGCCCCGGGGATCTGGTTCACGCTGTTCATGTAGTCCTGCTGGAACAGCCCGGCGATGGCGAAGCTCTCGCCGTCGCGCAGCTCGACCGTGGTCGAGGCCCGCCGGGTGGTCAGGCTGGGCACCTCGAAGCCCTGCAGACGCAGGGAGTTGCGCGGGTCGAGCTGGCTGACCTCGGGGGCGACCTGCAGGCGGATTTGGCCCGAGTCCTGCACCGTCGGGGTCATGTTCAGCTGCACGCCGAAGGTGCGGAACTGGATGGTGACGCCGTTGTTGCCGTCCGGGATCGGGAACGGGAATTCGCCCCCGGCCAGGAAGCGGGCTTCCTGGCCCGACATGGCGATCAGGGTCGGCTGAGCCAGCGTGCGCAGGGCGCCGCGCTGTTCGAGCGCGCGCAGCGTGGCCTGGATCGACAGGTTGCCGATGTTGGTGCCGAACGAGAAGGTCCCCTGCGGGGTGCCGGCGCTGGCCAGGCCCGAGCCGGTGGCGGCGCTGAAGTGGCCGGGGTTGTTGGCGCTGAGGTTCAGGCCGAGGTCGCGCAGCGCGGTGCGCGAGACCTCCATGACCCGCACCTCGACCTGCACCTGCTGCGCCTGGCGCACGGTCATCTGCGAGGTGACCTGCTGCGGGGCGTAGCGCTCGGCGATGGCGCGGGCGCGCAGCGCCGCGCCGCTCGTGGAGACATCGCCGACCAGCAGGATGCCGCCGGCCACGTTCAGGGCGCGGATCTGCTCGCCCGGCAGGGCCGTCTGCAGGTCCTGCTCAAGGGTGGCGGTGTCGTAGCCGACCCGCACGTCGACCACCTGGGCCAGCCGGTGCTGGCGGTCGTAGATCAGGATGTTGGTGACGCCGATGGCCTTGCCGCGCACGTAGAAGCTGCGGTCGGTGGTAGCGACCAGTTCCAGCGTATCGGGCTGGGAGACGACGATCTGGCTGGCCGGATAGTCGAGGTGGAAGGCCATCGACTGGTCCTTCGGCACGACGATGGTCCGCTGGCCCTGCGTGGAGATCGCCTGGCTGGAGGCGGCGGTGACGATCTGGGCCTGCGCCTGCGCCACGGGCGCGAGGGCGGCGGCCAGGGCGGCCAGGCTGATGACGGTGCGACGCATGAGGGGGGCTCTCTCGGCCATGGGCTCTAGTTGCCCGCCGGAACGGTGATGGTGGTGTGGGTCCCGCCGCTGGAGACGACCAGCGAGCGCTCGTTCGGATTGACCGCGGGTCGGGCCGGCGCAGCGGGCGCACGCGGCGCCGCGGCGGCGTCTGGGTCGCGGGCAGGCCGTCGGCGGCCGCCCCCGTTGACCAGCACCACTGGGCGCTGGGAGACGATCTCGTTGGAGCCGTTGCGGCGCAGCGCCAGCGACAGGGTGCCGGCCTGGGTGGCGAGCGCCAGGCGTACGCTGTCCTGCAGGGTCACTTCCAGGGTGGCGGTGTGGGCGACGGCCGGTCGCTCGGAGGTCGGGTCGGCGTTCAGGTCCATGCCGAGCACGCGCACGTCCTGCACGACGACGCTGGCGACGATGGTGCGGCCGCCGCCGTCGCCCTCGACCGGGTCGATGGTGCGGGTCAGCATGATGTCGACGCGGTCGCCGGGCAGGATGTGGCCGCCGCCGCCCAGTACGTCCGAGACGCCGATGGTGTAGGCGCGCATGCCCTCGTGGATCTCGGCGGACAGCGTGGGGCGCGCGCCCGGCCCGGAGATGCGGGTGGGCAGGATCGGCTCGTTCTGGGCGATCTGCGCGAGCGCCACCGGCGCGCCGCCTTCCTGGTTGATCACCTGGGCGATGGTCGAGAAGTGGCCGGACGGCGCGGCCGAAGCCGGCAGGTTGGCGATCCGCAGGTTGCGCGGCTCCAGCCGGGTGCCGAAGGTGATCGCGCCCGAGGCCACCACGACGGGAATGCCCGGCGCCGGCTGGGCCGCCGCTGCGGTGGTCTGGGCGCGCGGCGTCTGCGAGGGCAGCCACACGCGGGCCACCACCAGCGCGCCAAGGCCCAGGGCGGCGGACGCGCCCAGACTGATCATTGTCGCCATACGCATGGAAATGCCGCCCCGAATTCCGTTCAGGCCGTGCTCAACACGCGGCCAGTGCAAGCCTAAACTGCGGGCAGCGCTCTTGAATTGAAGTTAAGCGACGCGGTTAAGTCAAATAAACCACGAAACGGGATCGAGTTTACTTGGAGATAACAATAACAGTTGGTTGACGGGGCTGCCGCGCCAGCGCCGGCCTGGCCGGCCGTGCGCTTGACGAACCGAGGCCCAGGCGATCATTGGCAGACATAGAACCAAAGTGATTTTCAGTGCGTGGCGGGTGAGCCGGACCCTTGCAGAAACCGGCCGCGTCGCTCCGCCAGGAGGCATTTCACATGTCGCAGGACCTCGCCGAGCAGTTCCAGGCCGCCGCCGCCAGCGGCATGACCAGCGCCTTCTGGGCGGCGCTCAAGGGCGAGCGGACGGCGGTCTACGATCCGTCCGGCGCCACCCACAGCTTCGCCAAGATCAACGCCAACGCCAACCGGCTGGTCCGGCTGCTGCGGGCGGCGGGCGTGGTCGCCGGCGATGCGGTGGCGCTGCTCTGCTCGAACCGCGGCGAGTTCATCGAGGTGCTGGCCGCCTGCCGCCGCGGCGGCTACCGGCTGACGCCGGTCAACTGGCACCTGACCACCGACGAGGTGCAGTACATCATCAACGACTGCGACGCGAAGGCCCTGGTCGCCGAGTTGCGCTACCCGTCGGCGGTGGAGGCCGAAGCGCCCAACGTGGTGGTCCGGCTCGCAATCGGCGGCGAGGCGGACGGTTTCGCGCCCTATGACGCCGCCCTCGCGCCGTACGACGGCTCGGACATTCCCGACCCGACGCCGGGATCGTCGATGCTCTACACCTCCGGCACCACGGGCCGGCCGAAGGGCGTCTACCGGCGCAATCCGGCGCTGGGCATGATGCTGCGGGCGATCAATCTCGAGAGCACGGACGTGCAGATGTGCGCCGGCCCGGCCTACCACGCCGCGCCGCTGGCCTTCGACGTCAACGCCTCCATCATGGCCGGCAACCCGCTGGTGTTCATCGACAAGTGGGACTCGGAAGGCGTCCTGAAGGCCATCCAGGACTACAAGGTCACCCGCGCGCACCTGGTGCCGATCATGTTCCAGCGCCTGCTGGCGCTGCCGCACGAGGTAAAGGCGAAGTACGACGTCTCCTCGATGACCTACATCATCCACGGCGCGGCCCCGTGCTCGCCGGACGTCAAGATGGCCATGATCGAGTGGTTCGGGCCGATCATCCACGAGTACTACGCCGGCTCCGAGGGCGGCGCGGGCTTCGTCACCAACACCGAGGAGTGGCTGACCAAGCCCGGCACTGTCGGCAAGCTGCCGATGCCGGGCGCCGCGAAGATCCTCGACGACGAGGGCAACGAATGCCCGACCGGGCAGTCCGGGACGATCTACTTCCGCGTCTCGCCGATCGCCCCGTTTGAGTACTACAAGGACCCCGAGAAGACGAAGAACGCCCACCGTGGCGACTACTTCACCCTCGGCGACGTCGGCTACTTCGACGAGGACGGCTACCTGTTCCTGACCGGCCGCAGCGCCGAGACGATCATCTCTGGCGGGGTGAACATCTACCCGCAGGAGATCGACAACGAACTGATCAAGCACCCGGCGGTCGAGGACGCCTGCACCATCGGCGTGCCCAACGACGAGTGGGGCGAGGAGGTGAAAGCCGTGCTGACCCTGAACCCAGGGTTCTCCGGCTCGCCGGACCTGGCCAAGGAGATCCAGGCCTTCGCCCGCCAGCACCTGGCCGGGTACAAGGTCCCCCGCACCATCGACTTCGTCGACGAACTGCCCCGCAGCCCCGCCGGTAAGATCCAGCGCGGTCGGGTCCGCAAGCCGTACTGGGCCGGGCGGTCTCGCGAGATCTGACTTCGCGACCCACTTTGCGTTTCGAATAGAAACCGATAGCGACTTCCTTCGACGAAGAAGGAGCGCCTATGCCGTCGCTGAGTGAAGTGCTGAACGCGGTCGCCGCGGACGGGGATGCCTGGCGGCTGGAGAGCGCCGAGGGCTGGACGCAGGGGCGGACGCTGTACGGCGGCATGACCGCCGCGATCTGCGCGCACGTGGCGACCGCCGCCTGCGCCGACCTGCCGCCGCTGCGCTCCGCGCAGGTCGCCTTCATCGGTCCGGCCGCGGGTCCGCTGACGCTGCAGGCGGCCGAGTTGCGCCGCGGCCGCTCGGCGACCATCGTCGGGGTCGACTGCAGCGGCGACGGCGGCCTCGCTGCGCGGGCGATCTTCACCTACGGCGACGCCCGCGAAAGCAAGGTCAGCCACGAGCGCTCGGTCCCGGCGCCGGCCGTGAACGGACCCGATGATTACCCGCCGTTCCACCCACCCGAGCGCCAGGGTGTCGGGTTCTTCCAACAGTTCGACATCCGCTCGGTGGCCGGTTCGCGGCCGATGCAGGGCGAGCCGCCGGAGTTCCTCGCCTGGGTGCGGCTGAAGCAGCCCGCGGGCGCCGCTCCGGTCCCTGCGCTGCTGGCCCTGGCCGATAGCCTGCCGCCGGCGGCAATGGCGGTGTTTCCGGCGCCCGCGCCGATCTCGACCATGACCTGGCAGATCGACTTCGCCCATCAGGCTCCGCCGCCGGGCTGGCTGCTGCTGTCGTCGTCGAGCGAGCAGGCCGACGACGGCTACTCGCTGCAGGCGATGAGCCTTTGGGACGAGACCGGCCGCCGCATCGCCATCGCGCGCCAGATGGTGGCGATCTTCGCTTGATTCAGGGCAGCGGGGCCGGCGGCAGCCAGTCGCGGAGCCACTCGTTGTCGAGGTCGTAGTCGGCGTAGAAGATCGGGACGTCGCCGACGGCGCCTTGCTCCATGCGGCCGAGCAGGTCGGTCAGCCAGCCCGCGTAGGGCCAGTCGCGGCCGTCGCCCTCGCGGGCGATCAGGGGGTAGCGCTCGATGAAGCGGGCCGCGAGCATGCGCGCGGTCATCTGCGGGCCGTCTTCCCAGCCGAAGTACCTGGCCTCCTGGCCGCTGGTGTAGGGCGCGACCTTGCCGCCGTGGGGGTCGAAGTCGCGGATGCCCAGGCCGTCGGCGCTCATGTTGCCGGCGTAGGTGACCGCGCAGCGCCAGTGGATGCCGTTCGGGGCCATGCCGGGCCAGATGCGGATGCGCTGGCGGCCGGCCTTGTGCAGCTCGTGCACCATCGCCACCAGACGCGCCGCGTCGCGGATGTGCGTGAGCTGCGCCGGCCGCTGCGAGACCGGCCGCGCACCGGTCACGTCATCATCACCGCTTCGCGGTCGGCGCGGTCCTCGCCCTCGCCCGGCATGTCGTCGAACGAGCCGTGGCTGGAGGTGTAGAGCCGCGCGTAGAGCCCGCCGTTGGCCATCAGCTCCTCATGCGGGCCTTGTTCGACCACGTGGCCCTGCTGCAGCACGACGATCTTGTCGGCGTCGCGGATGGTCGCCAGGCGGTGGGCGATGACCAGGCTGGTGCGGCCGGCGAACAGCACCCGCAGGGCCTTCTGGATGGCGAGCTCGGTGAACGAGTCGATGTTGGCGGTGGCCTCGTCGAGGATCAGGATCTGCGGGTCGGCCACCAGCGCCCGGGCGAACGAGATCAGCTGGCGCTGGCCGACCGAGACGTTGCGGCCGCGCTGGCCGAGCTGGGTGTCGTAGCCTTCCGGCAGCCGCATGATGAAGTCGTGCGCCTGCACCGCCTTGGCCGCGGCGATGATGTCCTCGCGGGTGGCCGACAGCGTGTTGTAGCGGATGTTCTCCTCGATGGTGCCGTTGAACAGGAACGGCTCCTGCAGGACCATGCCGATCACCCGGCCGAGCGAGTCCAGTGAGATGTCGCGCACGTCGTGGCCGCCGACCAGCACCTGGCCCTGGTCGACCTCGTAGAAGCGGTGCACCAGGCTCATGATCGAGGTCTTGCCCGATCCGGTCGGTCCGACCAGCGCCACCACCTGCTTCGGCTCAACCCGGAACGAGACGTCGTGCAGGATGTCTCGGCCGGGGTTGTAGGCGAAGGTGACGTTCTTCAGCTCGACTGTCGGGCTCATGGTCTTCTTGTCGAGCGTCACCGCGTCCGGCTTGTCGTCGATGGTGATCGGCACGTCGAGCACCTCGAAGATGCGCGCGCCGGCGGCCATCGCCCGCTGCATGATGGTGTACTGCATCGACAGCATGCGCACGGGCTCGAAGAACCGCTGCACATAGAGGATGTAGGCCACCATCGCGCCGACCTGCAGTGAGCCGCCCAGCACCGCGTTGCCGCCGACCACGATCACCGTGGCCATGGCCAGACCGGTCAGGATGTCGACGGTCGGGGTCATGATCTGGCTCATGAACGAGGACTCGACCTGGGCCTTGAAGTTGGCCTCGTTCTTCTCCTCGTAGAGTTCGAAGTTCATCGCCTCGCGGCGGGTCTCCTGCACCGTGCGGATGCCGTTGATGTTCTCGGCCAGCGCTCCGTTGCCGATCGACGAGGCGATGCGGGCGCGCATGAAGGTCTTCTTCGAGTAGGGCAGCCAGATCGCCCGCACGATGATCATCGCAGGCAGCACCAGCATGGTCAGCAGGCCAAGCTGCCAGTTCATGAACAGCAGCGCGGCGGTGATGCCGATCAGGGTGATGATGTCGCCCAGCGCCCCGGACGAGCTCTCCAGGAACTCCTGCAGCGCGCCGACGTCGCCCTGCAGGCGGCTCATGATCCGCCCGACGTGGGTCTTGTCCATGAAGGACAGGCTGACCTTCTGGAAGTGGGCGAACATTGCCCTCCGCACGTCGAAGATCACCTGCTGCGCCAGCCGCGACGAGGTCCACTGGTCGAGGAAGGCGAACACCGCGTTGACCACCACGATGACGCCCAGGCCGATCAGCGCCTGGTTCAGCATCGGCGCGCTGCGCAGGTGCGAGGCGGCGTCCACCGCCGCGCCGATCTGGTGCGGCACCAGCACCGCGGTCAGCGCCGAGGCGACCACCGACAGCTGGGCGAAGATAACGAAGCGGCCGTGCGGCTTCAGGAACTGCCAGAAGCGGCTGACGATGCGCTGGTCGAAGGTGGCGAAGATCTCTTCTTCGTCGTTGGTGCCGAGGTTGGCGCGCGGCCGCCGGGGCGCGCCGCCCGCCTCGCCGCCGGCCGAGGCAATGCCGAAATCGCTCACGCTTCGGTCTCCTCGATCATGTGCCGCTTGACGGTGATGTCGGCGACCGAGAGCCCTTGTTCCGCGCGGGTCTGCAACTGGTAGAGGTCGGCGTACTCGCCGCCGAGGGCGAGCAGTTCGGCGTGCGTGCCGCGTTCGGTGATGCGGCCCTCGTCGAGCACCAGGATCTCGTCGGCGTGCATCAGCGAGGACAGCCGGTGGGCGATGATGATGGTGGCCTTCTGCTGGGTGGCGGCGGCCAGCGCGTCACGAACCTTCTTCTCGGTCACCGCGTCGATGGCCGCCGTGGAGTCGTCGAAGATCATCACGCCGGGTCCCGGCACCACCCCCCTGGCGATGCTCATCCGCTGGCGCTGGCCGCCCGAGAGGGCCACGCCCCGCTCGCCGACGCGGGTCGAGTAGCCGGCCGGCAGGTGGGCCACGTACTCGTGGATCTGCGCGGTCTTGGCGGCGCCGACGATGCGCTGCTCCTCCGCCCAGGGATCGGCGTAGGCGACATTGTTGGTCACCGTGGCGTCGAACAGGAAGGCTTCCTGCTGCACCAGGCCGACGTGGTCGCGCAGCGAGGCGAGGGTCACGTCGCGCAGGTCCTGGCCGTCGATGGTGATCCGTCCGCCGGTCGGGTCGTAGAAGCGCGGCACCAGGTTGGCGATGGTCGATTTGCCCGAGCCTGGCGCGCCGACGATGCCCAGGGTCCTGCCCGGCGCCACCTCGAAGGAGATGTCGTGCAGGATCTGCTTGCCGGCGCGGTCGTAGTGGAAGTCGACGCCCTCGAAGCGGAGGATGCCCTTGGTCACCACCAGCGGCTTGGCGTCAGGCTTGTCGGTGATGTCCTCCGGCGCGTCGAGGATCTCGAACAGCCGCCCGCCCGAGGAGGTGGCGCGGGCCAGCGACATGAAGATCATCGCGATTTGCCTGATCGGCGCCTGCAGCATGTTCATGTACAGGATGAATTCGGTCAGCCGGCCGATCGGCATCTCCCCGGCAATCACCCGGTGGCCGCCCCACCAGAGGATGCCGGCCATCGAGGTGTAGAAGCTGATGGTCATCACCGTCTGCGCGCGCAGGCGCAGCACGATGCGGCGGTAGGAGTAGACCAGAGCGTCGTTGGCGGCCTTGTCGAACTTGCCCAGCTCGAAGGTGGTCGCCGCGAAGGCGCGCACCACCCGGATGCCCTGCAGGTTCTCCTCCATGACCAGGGTCAGGATGCTCATCAGCTGCTGGAACTTCAGCCACGTCACCCGCAGCAGGAAGCCCATCCGCGCCAGCGCCCAGCCGGCGATCGGCACGAAGGTCAGGCCGACCAGCGCCATCCGCCAGTCGGTCAGGAACATCTGCAGCGTCGCCACCACCAGCAGCAGCACCAGCGTCAGCGCGCCCATCATCCCCGACTGGATGAACAGCCGGGTGCCGTCGAGGTCGAGCATGCCGCGGGTGATCAGGTCGCCCGAGTGGATGCGGTCGTGGAAGCCGAACGACAGCCGCTGCAGCTTCTTGAAGAACTCGTTGCGCAGGTCGTAGCCGACCCGCTGGCTGACCCACTCGCCCTGGTAGCCGGCGGTCATGGTCAGCAGGCCGCGCAAGGTCGAGGTGACCAGCACGATCGCCGCCGTGACCAGCAGCGCGCCCTGCGCCTCGGCGGCATGCCGGGCGCCGAGCGAGAGCAGGTGCGCCACCTGGTTCACCGCCCCGCCGAACAGGTGCGGCAGCGTCAGCTGGGCGATCGCCGCGCCGAGCGAGCAGGCGATCGCCAGCGCCACCCGCTTCGGGTAGCGCATGGCCAGGGCCACGATCCGCGGCACCACCCGCGGAAGCTGGCGGACGTCGACTTGGCCGAAGTCAGGATTGGTCAGGGAGACGCCGCCGGTGGCGACGCCGCCAAAGCCGTAAGCCATTCAAATCATCCAAAAAACAAGGGATTCGCGCGAACGCGGAAACCCTTACGGGTTTTTCACCGCCTGCAAATGACGGTCACGCAACAATCGAGGAATAGATGATGCTCTTCAGCTGACCCCGGAAGTTGAAGCTGCCGGACGGCATCAACTGGGTCATGAACACCACGCAGAGGTCCTCGACCGGGTCGACCCAGAAGATCGTCGAAGCCGCCCCGCCCCAGTAGTAGTCGCCGGTCCCGAGGTTGGCCGTGGCCACCGGGTCCAACGTGGTCGCGAAGCAGAGGCCGAAGCCCACGCCCTCGTTGGCGGTCTCCGAGAAGCCGCCGACGGCCATTTGCGTCAGGTCCTTGCCGTCCTTCAGGTGGTTGATCCGCATCAGGTCGATCGTGCGCGGCCCGAGCACGCGCGCACCCTCGAACTCGCCGCCCCGGCGCAGCATCTCGCAGAACCGCAGGTAGTCCTCGGTGGTGCCGGTCAACCCGCCGCCGCCTGAGAAGAAGCTCGGCTCGTTCAGGTACTCGCTCTTGGCCGGGTCATCGATCAGCTTCAGCTGCTTGTCGGCCCCGCGGTTGTAGTTGGCGGCGAAGCGATCGACCTTGTCCGCGGCCACCGTGAACGAGGTGTCCTTCATGCCCAGCGGGTCGAAGATCTCGTCCTGCAGGTACTTGTCGAAGCGCTTGCCGCTGATGCGCTCGACCAGCGCGCCGCAGACGTCGGTCGACAGCGAGTACATCCAGCGCTCGCCCGGCTGGTAGGCCAGCGGCACCTTGGCCAGTTTGCCCATGAACTGCTCGAGCGTCTCGCCCTTGCCCCGGCGCACGCCGGCCGCACGGTAGGCCTGGGTGACGCCGTCGTTCTCGGCCGGCGCGCCCAGCGCCTCGAGCTGTCCGCCGTAGGTCAGGCCGCCGGTGTGGCAGAGCATGTCGCGCATGCTGACCGGCCGGTTCGGGGCCACCGTCTGCATGCTCTCGCCCGAGCCGGACACATAGACCCGGTGGTCGCGCCATTCGGGGAAGAAGCGGCTGACCGGGTCGTTGAGCTGGAAGTAGCCGCGCTCGAACAGCGTCATCAGCGCCACGCCGGTGATCGGCTTGGACATCGAGTAGATGCGGAAGATGGTGTCGTCGGCCATCGCCTTGCCGCGCTCGCGGTCCATCTGGCCGAACGAGCGGAAGTAGGCGAGGTGGCCGTGCCGCGCGACCGCCACCTGGCAGCCGGCGATCTTGCCCGGTCCGACGTAGTTGCGCTCGAGGTGCTCGGTGATCCGCTCGAGGCGGGCGGTCGAGAGGCCGGTCAGTTTGGGGGCCAGTTCCATGGGTCGTCTCCTCGCCGCGCGCGCCTTCACGGCGCTCTTCTCTGATGGGATGCGGCATTTTGGCGGCTTTGCGGGAGAAGGCCAAGCCTGCGCACGAACATGCCTCCAAATGGGGCTTTGGCGGCGCCTTTCTGGCGCTCAGACGGCAGCCAAGTTGTTCAATTAGCACGATTTCGTGCGTCGCTTCTGGGCGCCAGTCGACAGATGGGGCCCCTTACAGGTAAATGCGCCGCGAAGAGGCTCGCTTTTCGGGTCACGCGGGGCGGCGGCGTGGCCGCTCCGCGCAATAGAGTAAGGACGAACGACGATGGGTCTTCCATCGCCTCAGGGTCTGTACGACCCCCGGCGCGAACATGATGCTTGCGGCGTTGGCTTTGTGGCCAACATCAAGGGCCGCAAGTCTCATGACATCGTCCGGATGGGGCTGGAGATCCTGCTCAATCTGGACCATCGCGGCGCCGTGGGCGCCGATCCGCTGGTCGGCGACGGCGCCGGCCTGCTGATCCAGATTCCGGATGCGCTGTTCCGCGCCTGGGCCGAGAGCGAGGGCGAGGTGCTGCCGCCGCCCGGACAATACGGTGTGGCCATGTGCTTCATGCCGCAGGACCCGCTGACCCGCGAGGTCGCCACCCAGCAGTTCGAGCGCTTCATCAAGGTCGAGGGCCAGGAGCTGATCGGCTGGCGCGACGTGCCGGTGAACCCCGAGGGCCTCGGCAAGCCGGTGCTCGAGGAGATGCCGGTGATCCGCCAGGCGATCATCGGCATGGGGCCGAACGTGAAGGACCAGGACGCCTTCGAGCGCAAGCTGCTGGTCATCCGCAAGCAGACGCAGAACCCGCTGGCGACGCTCGCCCAGCGGCGGGCGATGCCCGCCCTTACGCAGTTCTACATGCCGTCGATCTCGACGCGGACCATCGTCTACAAGGGCATGGTCCTCGCGAGGCAGGTGGGCACCTTCTACGAGGACCTGGCCAACCCGCTGACCGAGACCGCGCTTGCGCTCTGCCACCAGCGCTTCTCGACCAACACGTTCCCGTCGTGGAAGCTGGCGCACCCCTATCGGTTCATCGCCCACAACGGCGAGATCAACACCGTGCGCGGCAACCGCAACTGGATGAACGCGCGCCGCCGCACGATGGAATCGGACCTGCTCGGTCCGGACCTCGACAAGATGTGGCCGCTGGTCCAGTCGACCGATAGCGACACCGCCTCGCTCGACAACGCGCTCGAACTGCTGCTGGCCGGCGGCTTCCCGCTGGCGCATGCGGTGATGATGCTGATCCCGGAGGCCTGGGCCGGCAATCCGATGATGGATGCCAAGCGCCGGGCCTTCTACGAGTACCACGCCGCGCTCATGGAGCCGTGGGACGGCCCGGCGGCGATCGCCTTCACCGACGGCCGCCAGATCGGCGCCACGCTCGACCGCAATGGCCTGCGGCCGGCCCGTTTCGTGGTGACGGACGACGACCTGGCCATCCTGGCGTCGGAGGTCGGCGTGCTGCCGATCCCGGACGAGAAGATCGTCCGCAAGTGGCGCTTGCAGCCCGGCAAGATGCTGCTGATCGATCTCGAGGAAGGCCGCATCGTCGAGGACGAGGAGATCAAGGCCAAGCTGGCCGAGGCCGAGCCCTACGAGGAGTGGCTGAAGGCCACCCAGTTCCACCTCGAGGAGCTGCCCGAGGCGCCCGGCCATGCCGAGGCGCCGACCGGCGCGCTGCTCGATCGGCAGCAGGCGTTCGGCTACACGCAGGAGGACCTCAAGTTCTTCCTCGAGCCGATGGCCATGGCCCCTGACGATCCGGTGGGCTCGATGGGCCACGACACGCCCATCGCCGTGCTCTCGAAGAAGCCGAAGCTGCTCTACGAGTACTTCAAGCAGTGCTTCGCCCAGGTGACCAACCCGCCGATCGACCCGATCCGCGAGGAGCTGGTCATGAGCCTGGTGTCGATGATCGGCCCGCGGCCGAACCTGCTCGGCCATGACGCCGGGGCCCACAAGCGCCTGGAAGTCAGCCAGCCGGTGCTGACCAACGCCGACCTGGAGAAGATCCGCGGCATCTCCGAACTGCTCGACGGCGCGTTCCGCACCGCCACGCTCGACGCCACCTGGCCGGCCATCGAAGGGGCCGGCGGCCTGGAGCGGGCGCTGGACGCGCTGTGCGCCCGCGCCACCGAGTGCGTGCTGGCCGACAACAACATCCTGATCATCTCCGACCGGGCGACCGGGCCGGACCGCATCCCGATCCCGGCGGCGCTGGCCACCGCGGCGGTGCACCACCACCTGATCCGCCAGGGCCTGCGCATGCAGACCGGCCTCGTCATCGAGACCGGCGAGGCGCGCGAGGTGCACCATTTCTGCGTGCTGGCCGGCTACGGCGCCGAGGCGGTGAACCCCTACCTGGCGTTCGAGACCCTCGAGGACCTGCGCGTGCGCGAGGCTATGCCGCTGAGCGCCTACGAGGTGCAGAAGACCTACATCAAGGCCATCGGCAAGGGCGTGCTGAAGGTGATGTCCAAGATGGGCATCTCCACCTACCAGTCGTACTGCGGGGCCCAGATCTTCGACGCCGTCGGCCTCTCCAGCGCCTTCGTCGACCGCTACTTCACCGGCACCGACACCTCGATCGAGGGCGTCGGCCTGGCCGAGGTGGCCGCCGAGAGCGTACGCCGCCACCGCGACGCCTACGGCGACGATCCGGTCTACCGCAGCCTGCTCGACGTCGGCGGCCAGTACGCCTTCCGCCTGCGCGGCGAGGACCACGCCTGGACGCCGGAATCGGTCTCCAAGCTGCAGCACGCCGTGCGCGGCAAGGTCTCGTCCGAATACGAAGCGTTCGCCCGCTCGATCAACCAGCAGAACGAACGCCTGCTGACGATCCGCGGCCTGATGCGGCTGAAGCCGGCCGAGACGCCGCTGTCGATCGACGAGGTCGAGCCGGCGTCCGAGATCGTCAAGCGCTTCTCCACCGGCGCGATGAGCTTCGGCTCGATCAGCCGCGAGGCGCACACCACGCTGGCCATCGCCATGAACCGCATCGGCGGGCGCTCGAACACCGGCGAAGGCGGCGAGGAGGCCGACCGCTTCACGCCGCGGCCGAACGGCGACTCAGAGCGCTCGCGCATCAAGCAGGTCGCCTCGGGGCGCTTCGGCGTCACCGCCGAGTACCTGGTCAACGCCGACGACATCCAGATCAAGATGGCCCAGGGCGCCAAGCCCGGGGAAGGCGGCCAGCTGCCCGGCTACAAGGTCGACAAGACCATCGGCCGGGTGCGCCACTCGACGCCCGGCGTCGGCCTGATCAGCCCGCCGCCGCACCACGACATCTATTCGATCGAGGACCTCAAGCAGCTCATCCACGACCTGAAGAACGTCAACCCGGCCGCCCGCATCTCCGTGAAGCTGGTCTCCGAGGTGGGCGTCGGCACCATCGCCGCGGGCGTGGCCAAGTGCCGGGCCGACCACGTGACCATCTCAGGCTTCGAGGGCGGCACCGGCGCGAGCCCGCTGACCTCGCTGACCCACGCCGGCTCGCCCTGGGAGATCGGCCTCGCCGAAACCCAGCAGACGCTGGTTTTGAACGGCCTCAGGACCCGCATCGCCGTGCAGACCGACGGCGGCCTGCGCACCGGCCGCGACGTGGCCATCGCCGCCCTGCTGGGCGCCGACGAGTTCGGCTTCGCCACCGCGCCGCTCATCGCGGTCGGCTGCATCATGATGCGCAAGTGCCACCTGAACACCTGCCCGGTCGGGGTGGCGACGCAGGACCCGGTGCTGCGGGAAAAGTTCACCGGCCAGCCCGAGCACGTGATCAACTACTTCTTCTTCGTCGCCGAAGAGCTGCGGGCGATCATGGCCGAGATGGGCTTCCGCACGCTCAACGAGATGATCGGCCAGACCCACCGCATCGACGCCACTCCGGCGATCGAGCACTGGAAGGCCAACGGCATCGACCTGACCCGCCTGCTGCACAAGCCGGAGGCGCTCGACGGCCAGGTGGTGTGGAACTCGGAGCGCCAGGACCACCAGCTGGAGCTGGCCCTCGACATAAGCCTGATCGAGCAGGCGCGGTCCGCCATCGACGGCGGCCAGCCGGTGGTGATCGAACGCGACATCCGCAACGTGAACCGCAGCGTCGGCGCCATGCTGTCCGGCCGCGTGGCCGAGAAGCACGGCCATGCCGGCCTGCCGGAAGACACCATCAAGGTGCGCTTCAGGGGCACGGCCGGGCAGAGCTTCGGCGCGTTCCTGGCCCGCGGCGTCGGCCTGGAGTTGACCGGCGACGCCAACGACTATGTCGGCAAGGGCCTGGCCGGCGGGCGCGTGGTCGTGCGCCAGCCGCCGAGCTCGCGCGAGCCGACCGCCAACATCATCATCGGCAACACCGTGCTCTACGGGGCCATCGCCGGCGAGGCCTACTTCGAGGGCGTGGCCGGCGAGCGCTTCGCCGTGCGCAACTCGGGCGCCGTCGCCGTCGTCGAGGGCGTGGGGGACCACGGCTGCGAGTACATGACCGGCGGCGTCGTCGCCGTGCTCGGCATGACCGGCCGCAACTTCGCAGCCGGCATGAGCGGCGGGGTGGCCTACGTCTACGACCCGGATGGCACGTTCCGCAGCCGCTGCAACCTCGCCATGGTCGACCTGGAAGCGGTGCAGCCGGCCGAGCCGGCCAACGCGCCGGCCGGCGACGACGCCCAGCGGCCGCGCCAGCGCGCAGTGTCGGTCGAGAATGCCGGCATGGGCGATGCGCTGCGCTACGACGCCGAACGCCTGCGCATTCTTGTCGAGCGCCATCTGCTCTACACCGGCAGCGCGCGGGCGCGGCTGATCCTGGACACCTGGGATCGGAGCGTGTCTCAGTTCGTCAAAGTGATGCCCAAGGACTACCGCCAGGCGCTCATCGCCGCGGCGGCCGAGCGCGAGGCCGCCAAGGCCGTCGCCGCCGAATAGTCCAACGTTTTTCGGAGTTTGTGGTCCATGGGCAAGCCGACCGGCTTCCTCGAGATAGAACGACGCGACCGCGGCTATGAGCCGAAGGGCGAACGCATTCGTCACTACCGTGAGTTCGTCAAACCGATGGCGGAGGCGCAGTCCACTTTCCAGCACAGTGGGATCCGAAGCTTGGAATTCACGTGACTTGAAGTCGCGGCCGCACTGACCCTATAGTGAGTCGTATTAATTTAAATCATACCAACATGGTCAAATAAAACGAAAGGCTCAGTCGAAAGACTGGGCCTTTCGTTTTAATCTGATCGGCACGTAAGAGGTTCCAACTTTCACCATA
>JADMIO012821133.1_pt1 | contig 76564 bp, 51 predicted proteins | sample 8958161 | NCBI WGS metagenome assembly JADMIO01 (sample SAMN16585339, study PRJNA669376) | soil metagenome | isolation source: Crop rotation soil | place: USA: Cullars Rotation, Alabama | collected 2011
ATCAGACCGACGATACGAGTGGGACCGTGGTCCCAGACTAATAATCAGACCGACGATACGAGTGGGACCGTGGTCCCAGTCTGATTATCAGACCGACGATACAAGTGGAACAGTTATGCCCGGGAATTCCTGCAGGATCGATCCGCTCGAGAAGCTTTCTAGTGGTACCAACCCAGGCAGGTAGCACAGTGCGCGCCCACTGCCTTACGGATAGCACGACGCATCTTCGCCGCAGCGTTGTTCCCACGGGCGATAGCAGCACGCCGCTTCGCATGGCTCTTCACACTGCGCTGTGCCTGATAGGTGGCGTGGTGCTGAGCACAGCGCCCACCATGAGTAGCCCAGTCCCTACAGTCGAGACACCGGGTACGCATAGGGCACCCCCCCCCCCTTCCGGGGACACCCCCCTATCCGTCGACACCCCCCTACCTACTCACGTGAGTAGGCTGGGCGCGGCAGCGCTAGAAGCGACCGCCCGTCATGAAGTGGGCAGTGAGCCAACCCATGAAGGCCAGTAGCGCAAAGCGTCGAGCACGCACCCAACCCGAAGGCTTGCCTGTACTGCCGCTTTGCGTGGCGAACCATGACCAGACGTGTTCGCTCAGCGTGTCGCCCGGCTTCTTATTGAAGAGCGCTCGACCCTCAATGACGCCGAACGCGGCAAGCCATGCGAGCCAAGCGATTGTGTATCCGCTCATTGAGCCCCCCGACGGATTCGAACCGCCGACCCCCTGATTACGAAACAGGCGCTCTAACCGAACTGAGCTAGGGAGGCAACGCCGGTCGCTCAACCCTGGGAGAGATCAGGGGAGTGACCGGCCTGAGTGGGTAGCGCTCGACGCCGTTCCTTAGCGGTGCTTGATGCGTGGCGCGTAAACCCCTCTACCTATATGAAGGTTGTCGGCAACCTGATTCGGGGTCACAGCGAAGGGCGCCCGGGTGACGCTGTGATGAAGTGGCGTGAAGTCTGGATTACCCAATGAGAAGTCATTAGGAATGTGTGTTTCGAGTCATTCCGTCACAGCATCACTTCCCCCAGGTCAACGGCTCGCCCCGCTGTGCTGTGGTGACGGAGTCACTGTTACTTAGGCTAACTAACTAAACCGAGACAAGAGAAATGGGCCGACCGGGGGACCGGCCGACCCTTCCCGCTGCCCCAGGAAGCCCGCTGTGCGCCCGTCTCAGCGCCTAACAGGCTTCCCGGGTGTCTCGCTACGCCGCTACGTCTTCCGTGCCGTCCTGGGCGTCGTCTTCGTCGTCGTCGGTCGGCGGCTTCGCCCACGTGATCGAAGCGCGCTTCTCGATGGGCGTTCCCTGCCCCCTGCCCGTAGTCGACTTCGTGACAACGATCTTGTCTACGAAGAGCCCGACGAACACGCGCTTGTCGTCTACTGACGCGCGCCCCCACCACGACTTAGGGCCGGTCGGGTCAGCGTCGGCGTCTTCGGGGAACCATTGGTCAAGGGGAAGCTTCGGGGCTTCGGCGGCTTCAAGTTCGGCAAGCCGCTCTTCCGCCCCTTGCTGCCGGAGCGTCAGCGCTGCCTGTTGCTTCCGGAAGTGCTTCCTGCCAACGGGTCCGTCGTACGCGCCTGCCGCGCGGTCTTCGTACAGCTCTTCAAGGGCGTTCAGGGCGTCGGCGCGCTCCGCAACAAGGTTCGCCCGTTCGCCGCTCTTCTCAGGCGCCTCAGTGAGCTTGCCGAAGCGTCGGGCGGCTTCCCACAGAAGCGCCAACGTCTCTTCGTCGCCTTCGGCGTGCCTGATCTTGTTGAAGATGCGTTCCGCAACGAACTTGTCGAGTGCCGCCATGCTGACGTTGCACGTGCCTTCGTGCTGCCCAGGTGCGGACGGGTCGACCACCTTCCGGCGACGGCAGCGGTAAGAGTCCTTGATCGATTCTTCCCCGCGCTTCGAAGTCATGACGGCGCCACACTCGCAGTACAGCTTGTCCATGGCGGACAGAATGGCTTGCCCCCGGGAAAGCCCCTTGCCGCGCCCCCTGCCGTCCAACCACGCCTGAAGCTCATACCACTCAGCGGGCTCGATGATCGGTCCGCAATCAAGCTCGACCGGCCGGAGCGTGATCGGGTCGCGCTGAATGCGGTAACCCTCAATCTTCGTGGTCGGCGTGCCGTCCGGCTTCTTCTTGTAGATCACCTCAGCGGCGAAGCCCGCAATACGCGGGTCCCGAAGGATTCGCATAACGGTTGCCGGGTCCCAGGCGCTTGAAGCGGTCTTCTTCCCAATCGTCTCGCCCCGGGTCGGCACGGCGTCAGCGTCCATGCGCTTACAAAGCCCCGTGATGCTGCCCGGGTGAATGGCGGCTTGACTGCCCGGCTTGAAGGGAAGGTGTTTGTGCGTCTTGATCTCACGCCACCACCACCGGATTACGTCGGGCTCGAACTCGAAGGGTCCGGTAAGGGGAGTGGTCGAGTGCGCAAGCTTGTTGATGACGACATTGACCATTCGGCCGTTGCGCGTGATCTCCTTCGTCTCCGAAACAAGCTCGAAGCCGTAAGGCGCCTTCCCGCCGACGTACCCGCCCAATTCGCGCTGAAGGTTCTTCGTGTCGAGAATCTTCGCCGACTTCAGCGAAGATTCTTTGTGCGACGCGTCGAGCCGCATAATCAGGTGAATCAGGTCCATGACGTTTCCCTGCCGGAAGACGCCTTCCTGAGTGGAAACAATCGTCACGCCCAGGGCGAGCAATTCCGAGACAATCGGAATCGCGTCCATGACCTTCAGGCGCGAGAAGCGCGACACGTCATAGACAATGATCATGTTGAGCCGCCCGGCGCGGCATTCGTTCAGGATGCGTTCGAACTCCGGGCGCTCCGCCGTCCCGAACGCCGACGTGCCCGGCGCTTCGCTGAAATGCCCGACGAACCTGAACCGGCCCCCGTCGCGCTCGACTTCGCGCTGAAGGTCGGCCGCCTTGTCTTCGTTGGCGCTACGCTGTGTCGCTGGGCTTGCTGCGCTCGAATTCTCGCGCTCGCGCGACTGACGGTCGTAAGCACCCGCGTACGTGTCCACCCCGGTCACAACCCCTTGTGTCATGTCGGCGACCCTACGCCCCCAACTGAGAGAACTCAAAGGTTACCCCAGTTGGGGCACTACTCCCGAAAACCGCTTCTGACCTGGGAAAACGTGAAGCCCCGGGGCATCCGCTGAGGGTTGCCGCCGGGGCTTCGGTGTGTCCGTCAGTACGGGCCATAGAGGGGCGTCGTGTAACCCACCCAGGGCGATTGCTCCGGCACGGGGAAGCCGCGCCACGCCTTCGGGACGTCGCGGTGAGTTCAGGCTTTTTCATATCTCATTGCCCCCGGACGAGCGTCTGCTCCGCCATTCGCCGTCCGCCGTGCCAATCGGATCAGCCGTCCAAATGCGGGATTTTCGTTAGTCGGAGGCCAAACGGCATTGAGCGTCAGCATATCATCAGCGAGCTGAAGAAAGACAATCCCCGATCCGCTCCACGTGTTGCCCCAGCAATCAGCGCGACCTTGCCCCTCCAACGTCATCTCGTTCTCCGCTCATGAGCTCAGCCACTGGCGAGCGGCATCGCATTCTTCGCATCCCGCCTCTGGCGGATGCAGGAAGATCAACGGATCTCGGCCCAGTTGACCCAGGGCTGTCGCCACAATGTCGCGGGAGCGGATCAACCGAGCAAAGGCATGACCGACTGGACCTTCCTTCTGAAGGCTCTTCTCCTTGAGCCACCTGTCCGCCAAGGCAAAGCGCTCACAGCAGTGGTCATTCTCGAGATAATCGACGCGTACCAACTTGCCATCCTGAAGAATGGTGCAGTGTCTCGGCACCCCATAGGGAACCTTTGCCATCAACTCGGCAAGATGCAGCGTCGTGTTGGCATCGTGTCCCACGCCGAGGAGAAGTACCTGCCCATCGAGTTCATGGACACGGGCGACCGGGCTTGCAGGCGAGTGAGGTGGCAGGGGCAATGGATCAGAGATGATCTGCTCTGCCTGTGGCCCCGCTGCCGCAAAGGCAAATGGATGGGCGCTGCGCTTTACATTTGGCAGGCGCCAGAATGTGTCAGAGACAACTCCAAGGTCCGGTGTAACGGGCGACGTGGCAGGATCGAACGGCTCGTCGTCCAGACCTGACCACGAGGGCATGACGAGCGTCCCTCCCGGACCCAGCGCAGCACGCAGGGCCTCGATCAGTCCAAGTGGCCCATCTTCGAGGGGCCGGACGCTACGGAAGGAGCTGTGGACCAGCAGCACACCGCCGGGGGTAACCCCAAGGTTGAGAAGCTGACCGATGAGCTCGGCTTTTCGCCATTCGTATTGCACGACATTGCACTCCACCGCTGATGACATCAGTCGATCATAGCACGATCAACGGCACTGTTGCAAATAGTCGGTGGTGATAAACTTATCATCCCCTTTTGCTGATGGAGCTGCACATGAACCCATTCAAAGGCCGGCATTTTCAGCGTGACATCATTCTGTGGGCCGTACGCTGGTACTGCAAATACGGCATCAGTTACCGTGAGCTGCAGGTCGACGGATCTTTTCCGCTGCATAACCCTGCTTCGGGGTCATTATAGCGATTTTTTCGGTATATCCATCCTTTTTCGCACGATATACAGGATTTTGCCAAAGGGTTCGTGTAGACTTTCCTTGGTGTATCCAACGGCGTCAGCCGGGCAGGATAGGTGAAGTAGGCCCACCCGCGAGCGGGTGTTCCTTCTTCACTGTCCCTTATTCGCACCTGGCGGTGCTCAACGGGAATCCTGCTCTGCGAGGCTGGCCGGCTACCGCCGGCGTAACAGATGAGGGCAAGCGGATGGCTGATGAAACCAAGCCAACCAGGAAGGGCAGCCCACCTATCAAGGTGTACTGCCTTCCAGACGAACGAAGAGCGATTGAGGAAAAGGCGGCGGCGGCCGAGAGAGAATATTCAGGCCAGTTATGCTTTCTGGCCTGTAACAAAGGACATTAAGTAAAGACAGATAAACGTAGACTAAAACGTGGTCGCATCAGGGTGCTGGCTTTTCAAGTTCCTTAAGAATGGCCTCAATTTTCTCTATACACTCAGTTGGAACACGAGACCTGTCCAGGTTAAGCACCATTTTATCGCCCTTATACAATACTGTCGCTCCAGGAGCAAACTGATGTCGTGAGCTTAAACTAGTTCTTGATGCAGATGACGTTTTAAGCACAGAAGTTAAAAGAGTGATAACTTCTTCAGCTTCAAATATCACCCCAGCTTTTTTCTGCTCATGAAGGTTAGATGCCTGCTGCTTAAGTAATTCCTCTTTATCTGTAAAGGCTTTTTGAAGTGCATCACCTGACCGGGCAGATAGTTCACCGGGGTGAGAAAAAAGAGCAACAACTGATTTAGGCAATTTGGCGGTGTTGATACAGCGGGTAATAATCTTACGTGAAATATTTTCCGCATCAGCCAGCGCAGAAATATTTCCAGCAAATTCATTCTGCAATCGGCTTGCATAACGCTGACCACGTTCATAAGCACTTGTTGGGCGATAATCGTTACCCAATCTGGATAATGCAGCCATCTGCTCATCATCCAGCTCGCCAACCAGAACACGATAATCACTTTCGGTAAGTGCAGCAGCTTTACGACGGCGACTCCCATCGGCAATTTCTATGACACCAGATACTCTTCGACCGAACGCCGGTGTCTGTTGACCAGTCAGTAGAAAAGAAGGGATGAGATCATCCAGTGCGTCCTCAGTAAGCAGCTCCTGGTCACGTTCATTACCTGACCATACCCGAGAGGTCTTCTCAACACTATCACCCCGGAGCACTTCAAGAGTAAACTTCACATCCCGACCACATACAGGCAAAGTAATGGCATTACCGCGAGCCATTACTCCTACGCGCGCAATTAACGAATCCACCATCGGGGCAGCTGGTGTCGATAACGAAGTATCTTCAACCGGTTGAGTATTGAGCGTATGTTTTGGAATAACAGGCGCACGCTTCATTATCTAATCTCCCAGCGTGGTTTAATCAGACGATCGAAAATTTCATTGCAGACAGGTTCCCAAATAGAAAGAGCATTTCTCCAGGCACCAGTTGAAGAGCGTTGATCAATGGCCTGTTCAAAAACAGTTCTCATCCGGATCTGACCTTTACCAACTTCATCCGTTTCACGTACAACATTTTTTAGAACCATGCTTCCCCAGGCATCCCGAATTTGCTCCTCCATCCACGGGGACTGAGAGCCATTACTATTGCTGTATTTGGTAAGCAAAATACGTACATCAGGCTCGAACCCTTTAAGATCAACGTTCTTGAGCAGATCACGAAGCATATCGAAAAACTGCAGTGCGGAGGTGTAGTCAAACAACTCAGCAGGCGTGGGAACAATCAGCACATCAGCAGCACATACGACATTAATCGTGCCGATACCCAGGTTAGGCGCGCTGTCAATAACTATGACATCATAGTCATGAGCAACAGTTTCAATGGCCAGTCGGAGCATCAGGTGTGGATCGGTGGGCAGTTTACCTTCATCAAATTTGCCCATTAACTCAGTTTCAATACGGTGCAGAGCCAGACAGGAAGGAATAATGTCAAGCCCCGGCCAGCAAGTGGGCTTTATTGCATAAGTGACATCGTCCTTTTCCCCAAGATAGAAAGGCAGGAGAGTGTCTTCTGCATGAATATGAAGATCTGGTACCCATCCGTGATACATTGAGGCTGTTCCCTGGGGGTCGTTACCTTCCACGAGCAAAACACGTAGCCCCTTCAGAGCCAGATCCTGAGCAAGATGAACAGAAACTGAGGTTTTGTAAACGCCTCCTTTATGGGCAGCAACCCCGATCACCGGTGGAAATACGTCTTCAGCACGTCGCAATCGCGTACCAAACACATCACGCATATGATTAATTTGTTCAATTGTATAACCAACACGTTGCTCAACCCGTCCTCGAATTTCCATATCCGGGTGCGGTAGTCGCCCTGCTTTCTCGGCATCTCTGATAGCCTGAGAAGAAACCCCAACTAAATCCGCTGCTTCACCTATTCTCCAGCGCCGGGTTATTTTCCTCGCTTCCGGGCTGTCATCATTAAACTGTGCAATGGCGATAGCCTTCGTCATTTCATGACCAGCGTTTATGCACTGGTTAAGTGTTTCCATGAGTTTCATTCTGAACATCCTTTAATCATTGCTTTGCGTTTTTTTATTAAATCTTGCAATTTACTGCAAAGCAACAACAAAATCGCAAAGTCATCAAAAAACCGCAAAGTTGTTTAAAATAAGAGCAACACTACAAAAGGAGATAAGAAGAGCACATACCTCAGTCACTTATTATCACTAGCGCTCGCCGCAGCCGTGTAACCGAGCATAGCGAGCGAACTGGCGAGGAAGCAAAGAAGAACTGTTCTGTCAGATAGCTCTTACGCTCAGCGCAAGAAGAAATATCCACCGTGGGAAAAACTCCAGGTAGAGGTACACACGCGGATAGCCAATTCAGAGTAATAAACTGTGATAATCAACCCTCATCAATGATGACGAACTAACCCCCGATATCAAGTCACATGACGAAGGGAAAGAGAAGGAAATCAACTGTGACAAACTGCCCTCAAATTTGGCTTCCTTAAAAATTACAGTTCAAAAAGTATGAGAAAATCCATGCAGGCTGAAGGAAACAGCAAAACTGTGACAAATTACCCTCAGTAGGTCAGAACAAATGTGACGAACCACCCTCAAATCTGTGACAGATAACCCTCAGACTATCCTGTCGTCATGGAAGTGATATCGCGGAAGGAAAATACGATATGAGTCGTCTGGCGGCCTTTCTTTTTCTCAATGTATGAGAGGCGCATTGGAGTTCTGCTGTTGATCTCATTAACACAGACCTGCAGGAAGCGGCGGCGGAAGTCAGGCATACGCTGGTAACTTTGAGGCAGCTGGTAACGCTCTATGATCCAGTCGATTTTCAGAGAGACGATGCCTGAGCCATCCGGCTTACGATACTGACACAGGGATTCGTATAAACGCATGGCATACGGATTGGTGATTTCTTTTGTTTCACTAAGCCGAAACTGCGTAAACCGGTTCTGTAACCCGATAAAGAAGGGAATGAGATATGGGTTGATATGTACACTGTAAAGCCCTCTGGATGGACTGTGCGCACGTTTGATAAACCAAGGAAAAGATTCATAGCCTTTTTCATCGCCGGCATCCTCTTCAGGGCGATAAAAAACCACTTCCTTCCCCGCGAAACTCTTCAATGCCTGCCGTATATCCTTACTGGCTTCCGCAGAGGTCAATCCGAATATTTCAGCATATTTAGCAACATGGATCTCGCAGATACCGTCATGTTCCTGTAGGGTGCCATCAGATTTTCTGATCTGGTCAACGAACAGATACAGCATACGTTTTTGATCCCGGGAGAGACTATATGCCGCCTCAGTGAGGTCGTTTGACTGGACGATTCGCGGGCTATTTTTACGTTTCTTGTGATTGATAACCGCTGTTTCCGCCATGACAGATCCATGTGAAGTGTGACAAGTTTTTAGATTGTCACACTAAATAAAAAAGAGTCAATAAGCAGGGATAACTTTGTGAAAAAACAGCTTCTTCTGAGGGCAATTTGTCACAGGGTTAAGGGCAATTTGTCACAGACAGGACTGTCATTTGAGGGTGATTTGTCACACTGAAAGGGCAATTTGTCACAACACCTTCTCTAGAACCAGCATGGATAAAGGCCTACAAGGCGCTCTAAAAAAGAAGATCTAAAAACTATAAAAAAAATAATTATAAAAATATCCCCGTGGATAAGTGGATAACCCCAAGGGAAGTTTTTTCAGGCATCGTGTGTAAGCAGAATATATAAGTGCTGTTCCCTGGTGCTTCCTCGCTCACTCGACCGGGAGGGTTCGAGAAGGGGGGGCACCCCCCTTCGGCGTGCGCGGTCACGCGCACAGGGCGCAGCCCTGGTTAAAAACAAGGTTTATAAATATTGGTTTAAAAGCAGGTTAAAAGACAGGTTAGCGGTGGCCGAAAAACGGGCGGAAACCCTTGCAAATGCTGGATTTTCTGCCTGTGGACAGCCCCTCAAATGTCAATAGGTGCGCCCCTCATCTGTCAGCACTCTGCCCCTCAAGTGTCAAGGATCGCGCCCCTCATCTGTCAGTAGTCGCGCCCCTCAAGTGTCAATACCGCAGGGCACTTATCCCCAGGCTTGTCCACATCATCTGTGGGAAACTCGCGTAAAATCAGGCGTTTTCGCCGATTTGCGAGGCTGGCCAGCTCCACGTCGCCGGCCGAAATCGAGCCTGCCCCTCATCTGTCAACGCCGCGCCGGGTGAGTCGGCCCCTCAAGTGTCAACGTCCGCCCCTCATCTGTCAGTGAGGGCCAAGTTTTCCGCGAGGTATCCACAACGCCGGCGGCCGGCCGCGGTGTCTCGCACACGGCTTCGACGGCGTTTCTGGCGCGTTTGCAGGGCCATAGACGGCCGCCAGCCCAGCGGCGAGGGCAACCAGCCGAGGGCTTCGCCCTGTCGCTCGACTGCGGCGAGCACTACTGGCTGTAAAAGGACAGACCACATCATGGTTCTGTGTTCATTAGGTTGTTCTGTCCATTGCTGACATAATCCGCTCCACTTCAACGTAACACCGCACGAAGATTTCTATTGTTCCTGAAGGCATATTCAAATCGTTTTCGTTACCGCTTGCAGGCATCATGACAGAACACTACTTCCTATAAACGCTACACAGGCTCCTGAGATTAATAATGCGGATCTCTACGATAATGGGAGATTTTCCCGACTGTTTCGTTCGCTTCTCAGTGGATAACAGCCAGCTTCTCTGTTTAACAGACAAAAACAGCATATCCACTCAGTTCCACATTTCCATATAAAGGCCAAGGCATTTATTCTCAGGATAATTGTTTCAGCATCGCAACCGCATCAGACTCCGGCATCGCAAACTGCACCCGGTGCCGGGCAGCCACATCCAGCGCAAAAACCTTCGTGTAGACTTCCGTTGAACTGATGGACTTATGTCCCATCAGGCTTTGCAGAACTTTCAGCGGTATACCGGCATACAGCATGTGCATCGCATAGGAATGGCGGAACGTATGTGGTGTGACCGGAACAGAGAACGTCACACCGTCAGCAGCAGCGGCGGCAACCGCCTCCCCAATCCAGGTCCTGACCGTTCTGTCCGTCACTTCCCAGATCCGCGCTTTCTCTGTCCTTCCTGTGCGACGGTTACGCCGCTCCATGAGCTTATCGGGTCCACTCGCGAACGCAGAAAGGCCCACCCGAAGGTGAGCCAGTGTGATTACATTTGCGGCCTAACTGTGGCCAGTCCAGTTACGCTGGAGTCACTAGTATTTAGGTGACACTATAGAAGCGGCCGCGACAACTTGTCCACGTGGAATTCTAAGCTTAGGATCCCAATGTGCTGGAAAGCCCTGTGGCTGTCGGGCACTCACCGCCAAGCCCGCTGGAAAGCTGACAACAAGGTGCTAACCGGCATCGACCTGCGGGACGCTCTGGATCCATTGGAGGACCAGACCTTCCACTTCACGGCTGTTCGCTGCGTCGCCAGCAAGGAAAATGAGAGGAGAGTCGTGGCGGGCGTTACGCCCAAGCGTTCCCAGGTATGGGTCGGGATGAGCCGCCAGTGGCAGGACTTCCTCGCCAACACCGAGATGATCTTTGACGCCATCGCAAGTGTGACCCAGCCTGTCGAAGCACCTTTGCCTTTCGTGGCTGTTGCCTCCTACGACCTCTCGGCGGTGCACTCTCCCTACGAGATTGCGCTTCTTCCCCACGAGATCAATGAGGAGGTCGATGCGGAGGCGCCGGAAACGTTTGAGCAAGAGTTTTTTGCATCGAGGGCCAGATTCGAGGTGGCGGAACCCTCTGGAGATGAAGAGATCGGCTCTCCGGGAGCCAACGCTCTCGCGAATGTCTATCTGGATGGCCAGCTCCAGGGAAAAATCGAATTCATCTTCGAGTCCAGGCCAGGCCGGGTCCATCTCCGGACGGCTGTCGTCGAAAAGTACCAGGACCCAATCGATCAAATCTCGAGGTTCTGCGAGAAGAGCCATCAAGTCAAGGTCTGGTTCAAATCAGGACATACCTATGCCAACGAATCGATGTTTCATCTTCGTTTCCGGGATATCCCATTCCAGCTGGACTTCAGCTCATTCGAGCACTTCGACGTGAGGAAGGAAAAGCCCTCTGCGGGAAAGGCGATTGGAGAAGACGACAGTCTCTTCTGCTGGGTTCTCAAGTGTTGGGCTCCCCAGCGACGAAAGGAGTCAGGAGCCGCCAGCCTCTGGCTCGCTTGTGATGATGGCTCCCATGAAAAGGCGGATTTCATATGCCTTGAGATAGGGGCAGGTAGGCCGCGGCTCACTCTCCTTCACGTGAAAGGAGTGCATACTCGCACGAGGGACGGAGAGGCTTCCCCTCACCGCGCGATCTCCGTGGCGGACTATGAAGTCGTGGTGGGTCAGGCAGTGAAGAACATCCGTTGGCTGGATCGTCTTTCGGCCGGAGGAGCGGGCGATTCCAGGATCGACGAGAAGCTGGGAGGGACCGTCAAGTTTGCCTGGAAGAACGGGGCAACGATCAAGCCAGGCGATTTTTCCGCGGAACTCAAGAGATCTCTTACGGCGCCTTACGATACCGAGGTCATTGTGTTGCAACCGCAGGCGACCAAGGCCGCGGTGCAAAGAGGGGAACGCAACGATGGGCTCGAGCGGCTCCGCCTCCAGCAGCTATGGACGCTGCTGCTGCAGGCCCGGTCTGCGGCAGCTGCGGTTGGCGCCAGATTTACGGTAATCGGGCATGAGATCGCAGAAGCTGAAGGAAAAGCCAAGCCCAAGCGAATCGCCCGCTCGAAAGCAGCCTAGATGCCGGCGCGGAGGCCGCGCTCAAGGGAGCGCGGGCGTCTCACCCGCCAAAGCTTGGCGACCGGGACATGGCGGGCGGGACGCTCGCGCTCCCAGGCCGCCGCCAACCCTTTGGGTTGTAGGCGGCAGCCCCGAGCGAAGCCAGAATCGGCGGTTTCCTGTAGACTGCCAGCATGGACCTGAACGGCCTCCCAGGCGGCGACCTGGTGCAAGAAGGCCTGGCCGACCTGGCTAGCGGCGTCGAGTCCGTCGCCGCCCTCCTGGTCTCGATCGGGGCTCCCCGCCTGCGGCGGATCGGCTTGCCGATCCCGGCCCAGGTCTTCCCCTCGCCCGAGCATCGGCTCTACGAGTTCCTGGCGCAGTCCGATCCCGATTCAGCGCACTCCCGCTACAACGCCCTGATCCGCCGGCTGGTCAGCTTCGAGAACACCGCCGAATGCGTCGGCTTGTAGACGCAGAGGCATCCGGCGGCTGGCCCGGAGCTCGACCGAAGCCGGCGATCGAACGTTTTACGCACGGCTCTCCTGGATCTGCCGGAGGATCGTCCGACCGCAAGTGCTCCTTGAGCTGACCGACGGTGGCATCCGTCCACCAGAGAAAATAGGGCCGCGCGCCATCGTCGAGGAGCGCCTCGGTGGTCGGCGGCAGCCGTGAGACGCGAGATCTCGCGTCTCACCACGGCACTTGGGCTGGCCGCCTTCCATCGGCTCTGGGATTTGACCGCTGATACCCGGTGAGCTGCACCGGAAGGCACCAAAGTCCTCGCGTGGGACGCGAGACGCGAGCGGCGCCGTGCGGAGCTCCCACCCTGGGGCGAGACGCGAGGAATGTCCGGTGAGACGCGCGGCAAGGGAAGTGAGACGCGAAATGGCCCTCCTGATCCGCAAACAGGGGGGATGAGACGCGAGCGCTGGCCCCTGAGACGCTCGCGAAGCCACTTGAGACGCAAAAAAGGGTCCGCGAGACGCTTCGGTAGGCCCGTGAGACGCAAAGGATCCCTGGTGAGACACAAAAGCAGGTGCTCGAGACGCTCGGGAAGCCTCGCGAGACCGTACGCAGGGTAATTTTCCCTCTCGGGAAGCCATCTCCTCCGAATTTCTGGCTCGGCGAGCGTCTCGCGAGGCTCGTGGAACGCTCCGCGAGGCTTCCTTGGCGTCTCGCCGGCCTCCCATAGCGTCTCACCAGCCTTGCGTAGCGTCTCGTCGGCCCGTGTCGCGTCTCACGGGCCTTGTTTTGTGGCTCACTTGTATGGATTTGTGTCTCGGACGGTTCGGCGAGCGGCTCGGCGGCCTCCTTGGTGTCCCCCGGGGAGTTTCTGACGTCTCACGAGCTTCGCTTTGCGTCTCGCGGCCCTGGTTTGCGTCTCACCTGCCTCGGCAGGGAGGCGCGCGGGGCAGGATTTGCGTCTCATCACCCCATTTTGTGCCCCAGACTCCTTCAAAGCCCGAAAGGATACGTCTCCGGCACGCCGGCCACCTCTTCGCCGGCGAGCGGCACCACCGCGCGGGTCTCATCGAACCAGACGTACTCGTCGAACTGCTCGGGGAGGACGGCCTGGAAGTAGTGGCTTTGGAGCTCGGTCTCCGGGCGGTAGATGACGCCGATGGCGCGCTCGAGGCGGGGGCTTGCGAGCTCGTCGCACACCTCGGGACGCTTGGGCTCGCGGAGCGCGAGGAGGAAGGCGGGCATTTCGGTGTCGTGGCAGAGCCGCTCGTAGCTTCCGGGGTGCGACGGCCGGACCGTCTTGACCTCCATCGGCTCGTCCCAGTTGGTGGCAGCGGCGACGGTGCCGTGGTCGGTGCCGAAGCCGACCAGGTAGGCGGCGGCGCCGTAGCCCTGGCGGGCGAGCTGGCCGACGTTCCATTCGCCGCGTGCTCCCATCTCGGTGGCGGCGGCGTTGCCGACGTGCGAGTTGTGCTCCCACACCACGGCTTTGGACTCCGGCCCGCGGAAGGCGAGCAGGGTCTCGAGGGTGTCGAACATGTGCTGGTCGCGCAGGTTCCAGGAGTCGCGCGAACCGTAGTACATGATGCGGTAGTAGCGCTCGGCATTGGCGACCACGCGGGCGTTCTGCACCGCGTCGAGGAAGTGTTCGCCGTCTTTCGCCTCGTAGTCGAGCTGCTTCTGGAGCAGGTCCACCAGCGTCGCGACCACTCCCGGCTCGCAGACCTGGTAGCGCCCCATCAAGGCCGCCTGGCCGTAGAGGGCGGGGTCCTGCTCCCAGGGGGTGAGGCAACCGTAGCGCAGGCGGGCCAGGCTCGCCGCCTCGGGATCGACTTGATCAGGTATGAGGTTACGGCGTGGATCGAGGCGTAGAGGCTGTAGAGGTCGAGGCCGTGGAAGCTCGCCTTCCTCTCCGGCTCCGCCACTCGGGCGTTGTGGGCGGCGAGCCAGTCGACGAAGTCGCGCACGTCGCGGTTGCGCCACATCCAGGTGGGAAAGCGGGCGAAAGTCGGCTCGGGGCGGCTCGGCACCAGGGCGGCGCGGCCGCGGACGTAGCGGTCGACCTGGGCCGCGTCGGGCCAATCGGCCTCGACCGCCACCAGGTTGAACCCCCGCTTCTCGATGAGCTCGCGGGTGATGCGGGCGCGCAGGCGGTAGAACTCGGAGGTGCCGTGGGTCGCCTCGCCCAAGAGGACCAGGCGGCTGTCGCCGATGCGCTCGAGGAGCGGCGCCAAGTCGGCGCTCTCGAGATCGTCGAACGGCTCGGCGGCCTCGCGCAGCAGCGCGCGGACGGCGTGGGGCGAGCTCACCCGGCCGGGGGTGGCGAGGACCGGCGCACGCCTCCCCGGCACCGGCGAGACCTCCGGCGGCTTTTCCGGCAGCGTCCCCTCTTCGGTCCACCCCTGCGCCCCCACCAGGGGGACGAAGCGGACGGGCCCCAGGTCCTCCCGCTCGGTGCTGCCATCCTGCCGCTTGATCACGCGCACCAGCTGCTGCTCGCGGGGATCGGCGCCCACCGGGATGACCAGCCGGCCGCCGGGGGCGAGCTGCTCCACCAGAGCCGCCGGAACCTCCGGCCCGCCGGCGGCGACGCCGATGGCCTGGTAGGGCGCCGCCTCGGGCCATCCCAGGGTGCCGTCGCCGTGCAGCACGTGGACGTTGCCGTACCCCAGCCGCTCCATGCGGCCGCGGGCGAGCTCGGCCAACGCCGGATGGCGCTCGATCGTCCACACCTCACCGGCGATGCGGCCGAGGACGGCGGCGGCATAGCCCGAGCCGGCGCCGATCTCGAGCACGCGGTCGCCGGCGCCGAGCGCGAGCGCCTCGGCCATGGCGGCCACGATGTAGGGTTGGGAGATGGTCTGCTCTTCCTCGATGGGAAGAGGGGTGTCCTCGTAGGCGAACTCGGTCAGGCGCTCCGGCACGAAGGCCTCGCGCGGCACCTCGCCCATCGCCGCCAGGACCCGCGGATCGGTCACTCCTCGGGCGGCGATCTGGCGCCGGACCATCGCCCGCCGCAGGGACTCGAAGTCGGGCATGGAGGTCCTCCTTTCGACGGTGAGCCAGCCGAGCCCGACCTCCAAGGGGACTTTATCATCTCCACTTCTCCACCTCGTAGCGCGAGAGGCGGATCTCGGCCGACCAGAAGCCGGGCGGCAGGCCGGCCTTGCGCTTGAGCTGGGCGAGGAAGTCGCGGGGGTGGGGGAGCGACTCCCAGACCTGGGGCAGGAAAGTGGCCGAGCGGTGCCCGCACTGGAGAATGACGCCGTCGCGGCCGGGGCGGAGCTGGAACAGCGCCTCGGCTTCGCTGCGCGCGGGCAGCGGCTCGGGCGGGGTGAGCAGCGAGACCTCGACCTCGACGGCGACGAACTCGCCCCGCTCCAAGGGGGGAAAGCGGGGATCCGAGAAGGCGGCGGCGCGGGCGTTGTGGCGCACGTCGTCGCGCAGGGGACGGTGGGCGAGGGTCGAGCCGATGCAGCCGCGCAGCTTCTTCTCGAGGTGAAGGGTGACGAAGGTGGCCCCCGGCTCGGCGAGCCAGGGGTGATCGTCCGCCGCCGCGCGGTGGGAGAGCCCGAGGGCGACGGCGATCGCCTCGCGGGCGAGCTCGAGGAGGACCGGCCCGCGCTCGTCGGGAGGGATGGCGCTCACGCGCCCTCCGCGAAGGCGAAGGCGCCGTAGCCCACCACCCGCCGGCGGTCGCCGGCGGTGTCGCCCGAGTGCCTCAGGTCGAGCAGCTCGGGAGTGAGGTTGAGCCTTCCGGCAGCCGCCAGCAGGCCGTTGATCGGCCGCGCGCCGCAGGCTTCCCAGGGATCGACTGGGCCGGCGAGGCGGAGGATCGACTGCGCCGTCTGCCGGTCGACCCTCTCGGCCTCGGCCGCGGGCAGGAAGTGAGAGAGGTCGGAGGAGATCACGATCGCCGTCTCCTCGCCCCCCCAGACGCGCTCGAGCACCGCGGCGACGGCCGCGGCATCGGCGTCGCCGACCACCAGCGGCAGGACGGCGAGATCGGCGAACAGATGCTGCAGGAAGGGGAGTTCGACTTCCAGAGAGTGCTCCTCGGCATGCGCCTCCGGATACGGGAATACCCCCGGCAATTCGGCGACCGCTGCCGCCAGCTCGGCGTCCACCGGCACCTTGCCCAGCGGCGTGGCAAAGGCCTGGGCGCCGGGGAGCGCGATGCCGGCGAAGGCCACGCGGTGGGAGGGGCCGAGCAGCACCACGCGGCGGATGGGCAGGCCGCCGAGCGCCCGGAAGGCCGAGCCGGCGATAGCGCCGGAATAGACGTAGCCGGCGTGCGGCGCGATGATCGCCTTGGGCGTCGGTCGAGGATGGACGGTTGCCTCGGCCAGGAAGCGGTCGACCTCGGTTTCCAGGCGCCTCGGCGCTTCGGGGTAGAAGAGGCCGGCGACGGCGGCGGGACGGACGGACGACTGCGGCACCGGAGGCCACCTCCCTTCGCTCCCTTTGTCGCTCCTCGAGCGGGAGATGTCAAGGGGTGGTGGGTCGCGCCGCACCCGCCAGGACGTGGCGGCAGCGGCGCAGGGCGCGCTCGCGGTCGGGCAGCGGCAGGTCCTCGAAGATCATCAGATGGCGCTCGCGGCCGCCGGCGAGCGTGGTGAGCACCTCGCGGTACTGGTGCTCGGCGCGGCCGGCCTGCCCCAGCCGCAGCAGCCCGTCGGCCAGCAGGAGGCGGGCCTGGAAGAGCGCGGGATCGAGGTAGAGCGCGGCGCGGTAGGAGGCGGCCGCCTCCTCCTGGCGGCCGGCGAGGTCGTGCAGGAAGCCGTCGAGCACGTGCGCCGCGGGCTCCCCGGGATCGCCCGCCAGGATCCCGTCGAGCAGCCGCCGCGCCTCGTCCGGACGGTTGGCCGCCAGATGCCGCGCCGCCGCCAGGAGGCGCTCCGGCACCCCGGTGGGAAGGATCGGCGGCGTGCGGTCGTCGGCCTCCGCACGCGGCGCGGCCGGCGGCCGGGGAACGGCCCGCGGCCGCGCCTCCCCCACCCCCGCCTCCAACCTCTCTGGCTTTTCCGCCCTTTCTTTTTTTTCCTCGGCCTTTTCCGTCCTTCCCGTCCTTGCAGTCCTTTGTGTCCTGGGGGGAGGGGGTTCCCCCTGCCGGTGCCGGTAGCAGAAGCAGTCCCCGAGATCGACCGCCTCGAGCTCGTCCTGGATCTGCCACAGGGTCTCGGTGGCGCCGAGGAAGAAGTAGCCGTCGGGGGCGAGGAGGCGGGCGACGTGGCCCATCACCCGGGTCTGCAAGGGGCGGCGGAAGTAGATCAGGAGGTTGCGCAGGAGGATGAGGTCGTAGGCCGGCTCGGGCAGGTCGAACGGCGGCAGGGCGAGATTGACCGCCCGATAGTCGACGCGGCTCCGGATCTCCGGCGACAGCTCGTAGAGCTTGCCCCGCTTCCTGAAGTAGCGCTCGAGGATCTCCGGCGGCACCTGGGAGACGGCGCGCTCGCCATAGAGCCCGCGCTCGGCCACCTGGAGGGCCTCTTCGTCGAGGTCGGTGGCGCGGATCACCCAGTCCCAGCCCACGAGGCTCGGCTCCTCGACCAGCATCAGGGCGAGGGTCGCCGACTCTTCGCCGCGGGCGCAGGCGGCGGACCAGATGGCGAGCTTGCGCGACTCCGCCCGCGCCGCCAGGAGCGCCGGCAGGACGCGGCGCCGGATGGCCTCGAACTGCTGCGGGGCGCGGTAGAAGTACGACTCCTTGATGGTGATGAGGGAGACCAGGTTCCCCCACTCGCGCGGCAGCTCGCCGGCGGCGAGCGCGCGCACGTAGTCGGCCACCGAGGAGCATCCCACCGACTTGGCCCGCCGCTCCGCCACCTCCTCGAGGAAGGCGTAACGCCCCGGCGGCACGAGGTTGCCGGTCATCTCGCGCAACAGGGCGATGAACTGCTGGAGGATGGGCGAGGGGGCGGTGGCCGGGCTCATCGCGTCGGATCAGCAGGCAGAGCGATCGTTCATCCCCGCCCGCGGGCGAGCGGCACCAGGGCGCGCGCCAGGTCGCGCGGCGGCAGGGCGACCTCGGCCGCCCCCCGCTCGAGGGCGACGCGCGGCATGCCGAAGACCACCGAGCTCGCCTCGTCCTGGACCAGCGTCACGCCGCCCGCCTGGCGCAGCGCGAGGAGACCCTCGACGCCGTCGGCACCCATGCCGGTCAACAGCACGCCGGCGGTCTCGGCGGGAAAGGCCGTGGCGCAGGAGGAGAACAGCTCGTCCACCGAGGGGCGATGCCCCCGCCGCGCAGGGGTGTCGAAGTCGAGCTGCACGTCGCCGCCCTCGCCGAGCCGCAGGTGGCAGCCGGCGGGCGCGATGCGCACCGTGCCTGGGCCCGGGACCTCGCCGTCGCGCGCCAGGCGGACGTCGAACGGCACCTCCTTGTTGAGCCAGTCGGCGAAACCGCTCTCGAAGCCCGCGGCGATGTGCTGCACGATGAGGAAGGTCGCCGGCAGGTCGGCGGGGAGCTCCTCGAACAGGGCGCGGATCGCCGCCGGCCCGCCGGTCGAGGCGCCGATCGCGACGAAGCGCACCGCGTGGCCGGCGGCGAGCTCGAGAGCCTGTGCCTTGGCGCTCTTCCTGCGCTGCGGCCGGGGCGCCGGCGGCACGGCCCGCACCTCGGCCACCAGCCGCACCATGCGCGGCAGGCTGTCGGCCAGGAGCTCCCAGGAGGGCGTGTCCTCGGGCTTGGGCAGGACCTCGATCGCCCCCCGCCGCATGGCCTCGAAGGCGGTCTGCATCTGGTTGCGCGTGGCGCGCGAGGACAGCACGATGATCGGCGTCGGCTGCTTGGCCATGATGCGCTCGATGGCCACGTAGCCGTCCATCCCCGGCATCTGGAGGTCCATCACCACGGCGTGCGGGTGGTGCTCGGCGACCGCCTCCACCGCCTCCTCGCCGCTGGCCGCCTCGGCCACCACGGTCATGTCGGCGGCGCGGGCGAAGAAACGCCGCAGCACCGCCCGCACGGAGTTCGAGTCGTCGACCAGGAGGACGCGGATCAACGGACTCGGGCTCCCATCGGGACCCGGCTCGCGAGGATTAATTTCATAGCCACCTAAAGTATAGTGCATGCCGCCGGCCGGAGCCGGCACTCTCCCGGCACCGCTCCACCGCGGCCCGGGAGGGGGATTGTAGCCCGCGGCAAGGAGAGCCCGATAGGGAAAGCTGTCCCTGGCCTTGGGCGCGCCCGCACCCTTCTGCCAAGGATTGCTGTCTTCACCCTCTGGTTTGCCGCAGGACTGGACCCAAGAAAGGGACGATGCCATGAGAAAGCAGAAGGCGAATCGGCTTCAACTGAACCGCGAAACGCTCCAGCCGCTTACGGGCCAGGGGGCCTTCGGGGTCGATATCAAGACGCCTCGCAACTCGGCGGAGGACTGCACCTCCCCCCTGTGCGTCGAGACCACCTGCCCGCGGACCTGCGGCGGCTGTGACGGCACTGTGATCGGCGTTCAGGAGCTCACTCTGAACTGAGAGCGCGTCGCTCGCTCTCCCCTCGCGTGGGCCCCCGCGAAGAGCCCCTGGGAGTGCCGGCGTCCCGCCGGCTCTTTTTTTCTGGGCGGCGCCCTCCCCTCATCTTCTCCTTCTAGAGCGCGCGCAGGTTCTCGGCCGGATCGACCGCCGACGCGCGCCGCGCCGGCCACCAGGAGGCCGCGAGGACTGCCGCCGCGAGGAGCAGGGGCACGCCGAGGAACGTCCACGGGTCGAGCGGGCTGACGCCGTAGAGGAGGCTCTGGAGGAGCCGAGCCGCCGCCGCCGCCGCGGCCAGACCGAAAAGGCCGCCCCAGAGGGCGAGGCGCAACGACTCGCCGAGGACCTGGCGCGAGAGATCCCGCCGCGTCGCGCCGAGCGCCAGATGCACGGCGAAGTCGCGGCGCCTGAGCTGTACGGTGAACAGCTCGAGCGCCACGAGCCCCACGAGGGCGGTGGCGAGGCCGGCGAGCGCCAAGCCGCCGGCGATCTGGGCGTTCAGCCGCTCGCGCCCGAGCGCGCGCGCGAGCTGCTCCTCTGCCGAGACCAGGCCAACCACCGAGGCCTCCGCGCGGAGCGCCGAGACGGCGGCACGCAGCTTCGGCTCGAGCGTCGCGAGTTGCTCGGTCGAGCGGAGCACGAGCTGCATCCGCGCCGACCTCCGCTGGCCATAGACGAAGAAGATCCAGGGCTGCTCCGGGTGCGCCGGGTCGCTGATCCCGGCGTCGGCCGAGACCCCCACCACCTCGAAATCCGGACCGGCCTGCCCCGGCCGCACGGTCAGGTCGACGCGCAGGCGCCGGCCGAGCGCCCGCGCCGCGTCGCCCCAAAGCTTGGTGGCGAGCCGGCGGCTCACCACGACGACCGGAGGGCCGTCGGGGCGATCGCTCACCGCGAGCTCGCGCCCGGCGACGAGCGGCACGCCGAGGGTGGCGAAGTAGCCCGGTCCGACGATGTTGGTCTCGGCCTCGAGGCCGCCGTCGGGGCGATCGACCGGCGCCGCCTTGAAGCGGTTGGGCGACAAGCCGCTGTTCGGGCTGACGAAGGTGACCGCGGCGCCCGAGACCGAGGGGAGCTCGGCCACGCGCGCCGCGAGGTCGCGGTAGAACGCGGCGTTCGCGACGGCGCGGTCGGCGCCGGCGGAGGTGGGGGGCAGGTAGACGGTCATCAGGACGAGCCTATCGGTGACGAAGCCAGGGTCGGCCGTCATGTAGGCGCGGAGCGTGCGCGCGAGGAGCACGCCACCGACCGTGAGGACCACGGCGAGCGCCATCTCGAAGGCGACGAGGAGGCGCCGCGGCGCCAGGGTACGCCGGTCGATACCGGAGCGCGCCCCCGAGGCGCCGAGGGCGCGGGCGGGCGATCGCCGGAGGGCGCGCGCGAGCGGCGGCAGGGTGGCGAGGGCGAGCGTCACCGAGGCGGCGAGGAGCGCGAAGGCGAGCGCCCGGCCATCGAGCCGGAGCACGTGGGCGTCCTCGACCATCCAGTTCGAGCCGAGGCCGCCGATCGGCGTCAAGAGCATTCCTTCGATCCGCCGCAGGATGGCGAAGGCCACTCCGGTCGCGCCGAGGAGCCCGAGCCCGACGAGCGGCAGCGTCTCCCCGACGACCGCCGCGGCCAGCCGCCACGGGGACGCCCCCATCGCCTTCTGCACCGCCCATTCGCCGTCGCGCGCGGTGGCGCGCGCGAGCAGCAGCCCCGAGACGTTGCCGGCGCCCAGGAGGAGGAAAAGGAGCGTCGCCGCGGTCAACGCGCGCGCGGCGAGGTAGTAGGGATCCTCGCGGAAGTCGGGCCCCATGAGGGTCGCGGGGGCGAGGCGCACGGCGCGCCGGGCGCCCTCGGGCAGCGGGATCTCGGCGTCCAGGCCGCGCGCGACCCCGGCCAACGTGCTCGCTGCGCGCTCGATGCCGATGGAGCCGGCGGCGCCGCGCGGCACGAGCCCCCAGACGAACAGGAACTTCTCGTGCGGATCGCCGAGCCGGGCGACGCCGGACAGGTGATCGATCTCGGCCAGGGGTACGAACCACTCGCAGGCGTAGCCGGTCCCCTGGAAGCCGCGGGCCAGGACCCCGACGACGGTGAAGCGCCGGCCGTTGAGCTCGACCGACCGCCCGACGGCTCGCGGGTCGGCGCCGAGGAGCCCCCGCCAGAGGCGGTTCGAGAGCACGATCGGCGGCGTGCCACCGGGAACGTCGTCGGCGGGCAGGAGGAGCCGCCCCAAGAGCGCGCGTCCGCCGAAGACCCGGAAGAAGCTCGAGGTCACGGCCTGTCCCCAGGCGAAGGCGTTGTCGCCTTGAAAGCTCACCGTCGCCGCGGCGCCGTAGTTGGCGGCGGTCACCTCGAGCGCCGGCGAGGTGGCGAGAGCGCGGTACTCGGCGAACGAGCTCCCCGCGGGCTCCTTCTCGGTGCCGACCTGAATCTGGACGAGGCGCGAGGAGTCGACCGCCGGGATCACCGGCCGAAAGAAGGCGGACAGGTAGACGAAGAGCGCGGTGGCCGCGCCCACGCCGAGCGCCAGCGTGGCGGCGATCGCGGCGACGAGGATCGGCTGCCGGCGAAGCTGTCGAAACGACGCGATGAAAGGGCTCATCGGCGCTCTCCTCCCTCGGCGAATGCGCGGCGCGGTCCGGATTGTAGGCGATCTCGCCGCGGCCGGCCCCCCTGCAGCGCCGCGATACGCGCGTCCCCCGTCCGCGGCGTGCCGGCACTTTGCTGGGGAACGTCCCATTCCAAGGAGAGGACCTGCGATGAGAAAGAAGAATGCGCGCCGTCTGCAGCTGAAGCGGGAAACGCTCAAGCCCCTGGCCGGTGGGGTGGCCGCGATCGACATCCATCCGATCAAGAACACCAACCAGGACTGCACCTCGCCGCTCTGCGGACCGACCACCTGCCCGGCGAGCTGCGACTGCCAGACTCAGCCGATAGCCGGCGTCAACGAGGGCGAGATCCACCTGCGTTGACCCCGCACGAGGCTATGGCCCTCCCCGGCCTTCACGACCGGGAGGGCCGGGTCAGCACCGGCAGCCCCAAGACGTAACCGCGCTGGAAAAGCATGGCGTCGTGCGCGCCGGTCGACTCGGTGTAGTGGACTTTGTACCCTTTGGCGCGCAGCACGTCGCGCAGGCGGCGGCTGTTGACCACGCGGTCGACCCAGAGATTGGTGTCGAGGGTGCCGACGGTGAGGAAGAGCTCGACCGGCCGGCGGGGGGTCTCGAGGATGCGCTCGATCAGCCAGCCGTTCTTGGGGTCGAGCCAGTAGCGCGCGGGGGGGAAGCCGCCGGGGACGTTCTCGAGAGCGGTGCTGATCGCCAGCACTTTGCCCGCCACGTTGGGGTGGTGCAGCGCGGTGTAGAGCACCATGCCGCCGCCGCGGCTCTCGCCGCCCAGGATGGTGTGGTCGCGCAGGGCCGTGGTGCCGTACTGCCGCCGCGCCCAGGGGACCAGCTCGTCGGCCAGGAAGCGGGCGAAGTCGTCGGAATAGCCGAGGTCCTTGGTCCTCTTTCCCTGCCGGCTCACCACGCCGACGGCGACGAGCGGCGGCACCTGACCGGTTGCGATGAGGTCGTCGAGCACCGTGCCCATGTCCTCGAAACCGGCGTCGAGCCCCACCAGCAGCCAGGGGCGCGGGCCCGGGCGCGCCGGCTTGGGCGGCAGGTAGACCTTCAAGGCGAAGTCGCCGTCCATGGCGCGGCTGTGGAATGAGGCATCGAGGAGCTGCCCCTTGGCGGCGGCGGTGTTGGCCGGATAGGGAAAGGGGGGTGCCTGCGGCAGCACGACGTACGGCGCGCCGTTGATGAGGTGGGAGTTGCGCGGATCGGGGACGCCCCCGTCATCCGGCTGCGCCAGGACCTCCTCGATCCGGTCGGGCCTCTCGATCGGACCATCGACCGCCAGCGAGTAGGTGAAGCGGGCGTCGGCGGGCAAGCGCTCGGTGCGGTACCAGAGCTCGGTCCCCGGCAGCTTTTCGAGCACCCCGTCCCAATCCCCCTTCGGCCTTCCGCCGGAGACCACGACGTGCCGCGTCTCGGGCTTGCCTTGCCAGAGGAAGGTCACCAGGCTCGCGGTGGGGTCGCCCGCCATCGGCTCGACCAGCGGCGTGCCGTCGAGGCCGGCCCAAAACTTCGCCTCGGCGTCGGGCACCCCGGCCTGGAGCTGCGCCCAAAGCTGCTGCAAGCGAGGGCTCTTGAGCGCCGGCGGCTCCGGGGCGGCGAGCGCCGCGGGCGGCCTCTCGAGCGCGGCGAAGGCGAGGGCGGCCAGGACGGGCGAGAGCAGGCACGGGAAACGAAGCTTCGGGCCCATGGGGCGTCTCCACGGCAGCGGATTTAAAACGCGCTCGAACTCTACGCCGAGCGGCCGGGGAGCACAAGGCGGGCACGGCGGCCGGCGCTCAAGGCCGGCCGCCAGAGTGCGGCGGAGCCTACTGCTGCGGCAGCACCGAGTCGAAAGGCAGGCCATCCGAGCTGGCGCTGCCGTTCACCACGTTGCTGGTGTGGGAAAAGATCTTGCCGGTGTTGTGCACCAAGCCGTTGAAGTTGCCGATGACCTGCGAGCCGTTCAGATGGACGACCGAGGGGGCGCCGTTGGTGGTGATGCCGGAGCCGCTGGCGAAGAGGCCGTTGTTGATGATCGAGGTGTTGAGGATGCTGACGAAGGCCTGGATGGAGGCCGTGGTGACGATGACCCCGTCGTTGGTGCTGCCGGCGATGGTGCTGTCGCGGATCACGACCTTGGCGTTGTCCTCGACGTGCACGCCGAAGCTGTTGCGCTCCATCTTGACGTTGTCGATGGTGACCAGGGCCGGCCCCGGGTTCGGCTTGATGAAGATGCCGCCGGTCGCGGTGCCGCCGTTGACGTTGTTGCGGATGATGGAGTTGCGGATCGTCAGCTGGCTGGCGGCGTTGGGCTGGTAGTCGATGGCGCGGGCGGCGAAGTTGTTGATCGTGCAGTTTTCGATGGTCAGCGAGCCGCCGGCGAGCAGCTTGACCCCCGCGAGCCCCGTCCCCAGCCCTTCGATGTCGAGACCGCGCAGCACCACCGCCGCCCCCGCCGGAGCGTTGACGATGATGGCGTTGGTGCCCGAGACCAGCACGCCGGCGGAGCCGACGCCGTCGTTGATGATGGAGATCGACTTGGTGATGGTGACGCCGCCGAAGCCGGCGGGATCGAGGACGTTGATCTCGCCGCCCGTGGCAGTCTTCGAGATGGCGCCGGCGAAGGTCTTGCACGGCGCCGTGCGGCTGCACGGGTTGGCGTCGTCGCCCACGCCGGACACCCAGGTGCGGGTGGCCTGCGCCTGAAGCATCGAGCCGGACAGGATGAGGACGGCAAACGCGCCGAGGACCTTCGAGGGGGTGCGAGGCATGGACATCTCCTTTTGCGGCCACCGAGCCGTCGCGCTTCGTCTCCAGGAATTGCGCGATCGGTGTGACCAAATCAATGAAATGGCTGAACTTCCAGGATACGCCCGAATCCCCGGGCGACGCAACGGCTAGGCCGGTGGCAGGTAGAGTCGTGCCCCGTTCGCCTCGTAGAGGCGCGGCGGGTGCTCGGGGAAGCGGCGGCAGCGCGGATAGGCGGTGGCGGTCGAGTAGTGCACCACGAACGAGGCGCGGGTGCGGGTGCGGTCGAGGACCGGCGCCCCGCCGTGCGCCAGGGAGGCGTGCCAGAGGAAGACGTCGCCCTTCTCCGCTCGCAGCTCCTCCCGGGCGAAGCCCAGCTCCTCGCAGCGGGCGGCGAGGTAGGACTCGAAATCCTCGATGGTCTCGAAGCTGCCGTTGAACAGCAGGCTCCCCGCCCCCCAGTCGAACTTCGGCAGCCGCTGCGAGCCGGGGTGGTAGAACAGCGGGCCGTTGTCCGCGTCGACCGCCTCGCAGGCCACCCAGGCGGCCGCCAGGTGCGACAGGATCTGCGCCTGCACGTAGGGGAAATCCTGGTGGATGCGCTGCTCGCTGCCGTACTCGAAGTAGAGGCTCTGCATGGCGACCGGGGTCTCGCCGAAGATCAGGGCGAGCGGCCGGACGATCGCCGGATGAAGCATCAGCCGCCGCGCCGGCTCGGAGACGTCCTGGAAGTCGAGGAAGCGGTAGTGGTGGTGGCTGAGCTCGTGGCGCGGCTTGGCGTCGGGCAGCAGGATGCGGCCGGCGTCCTCGGTCAGGATGCCCACCGCCGGCCGCTCCCGCCAGGCGCGCTCGTAGTCCTCGATGAGCTCGTCGATCTCCGCCTCGGCGATGGCGCCGCGGAGCTGGAGATATCCCGCGGTGCGCCACTGCCGCAGCAGGTCGGCGTCGGCGGCCGAGATCTCGCCGCGCTCGAGCTTGCCGGCGAGCTCGCCGGCGAAGGAGTCGCGGTCGACCCAGGGCAGCGACTGCGGATCGAATTCGAGCTTCGGCTCGTTCACCAGACACCCCCGGATGGAGAGGAACCGGAACGAAGCCTAAAGAGAGGCCCGGGCGCCGTCAAGGGAGGGCCGAGCGGCGCCCGGGAGAGGAGGGGGAAACTACTGCGCCGCCACCGTCGAGGAGGGGGCCGAAGCCGTGGTGTTGCCGTCGAAGTTGTTGCTCGAGTAGGAGACCACGGCGCCGCTCGCCACCCGCACGATGGCGGCGTTGTTGCCGGTGAGCGTGGTGCGGGAGAGGCGCACCGTGGCGTTGACACCGTCCGCGCGCACGCCGCCGGCACCATTGTTGACCGACACCACGCCGTCGAGCGCCACCGAGGTCGGGGCCGAGGCCGAGAAGGCGATGACGCCATCCTGGGTGCTGCCGTTGATCGAAGAATTGCGGATGGTCAGCTTGGTGTTGTCCTCGGCGCGGACGCCGAAGGTGTTGCGGGTGATGTCGGCGTCATCGATCGAGGCGAGGACGAACGCCCCCACCCCCGGCTTGATGAAGATGCCGCCCGAGGAGGCGCCGATGACGTTGTTGCGGATGATGGTGTTCTTGACCGACAGCTGGCTCGGGCCCGTGGGCTCGAAGTCGATCGCCTTCTGGGTGAAGTTGTTGATCGTGCAGTTCTCGACCGACAGCGAGCCGCCCGCCAGGTGACGGATGCCGTTCAAGCCCGTCCCCAGCCCCTCGATGTCGAGGCCGCGCAGCACGATGACGCTCGACGCCGGAGCGTTGATGATGATGGCGTTGGTGCCCGAGACCAGGACGCCGGCCGAGCCCACGCTGTCGTTGACGATGGAGATCGACTTGGTGATGGTTACCCCGCCGAAGCCGCCGGGATCGAGGACGTTGATCTCGCCGCCCGTCGCGGTCTTCGAGATGGCGCCGGCGAAGGTCTTGCACGGCGCCGTGCGGCTGCACGGGTTGGCGTCGTCGCCCACGCCCGACACCCAGGTGCGGGTGGCCTGGGCGCCGGCGAGCGAGGCCGAGAGGGTGAAGGCGGTGAACACGGCAAGGGCTCGGAGGGTGGTGCCGGTCGATTTCATCTATGTCTCCTTTGCTCGGCTGCGTCGTCCGTGCGGCGCGACCGAAGGGTTGAGGGCAAGTCAGCGAATTCGGTCAAAAGCGAGGCAGGACTCGACAGATCCCCAGATGGCTGTCTTGAGGTGCCACAGAGACAGCGAAAGGGGGCATGGTCGACCCGCAGGGAAGACAGGCGCCGCACCCCCCCGTCTCGTTACATCGGGGGGGAGAAGGGGCGGTGCCTTCTTCTAACGCCCGGAGCGGGTGAGCGCGAAGAGCCCGCCGCCGCCGCCGGTGGCGGCATAGACCGTCGCCGGATCGACGGCGTCGAGGCGGACGGCGAGCACGTCGAGCCCCGCGAGACCCTTGGCGAGCAGGGCCCAGCCGCCACCGCCGTTGTCGGAGACGAACACCCCCTGCGAGGTGGCGGCGTAGACCGTCGCCGGATGCCGCGGATCGAGCGCCAGGTCGCGCACCAGGGCGCTCCGCGGCAAGCCCTGGGCGACCCGGCGCCACGAGCGCCCGCCATCGGTGCTCCTGATCGCCGTCGCCGGCGACGAGGTGCCGCGCGCCACGGCGTAGACGGTCGCGGGAGTCGCGGGAGCGATCACCAAGTGCTGGGCGAAGTAGGTCTCGGTGCCCAGGCGCAGCGGCACCGTCCCCCAGGAATTGCCCCAGTCCTCGCTCTTGAGCAGGACGCCGCCGGAGCGCACCAGGTAGACGACGCGCGAGCTGGTCGGGTGGAAGACCCACTCGAAGCGCTCGAGCCCGTTGGCGGCATAGCCCAGCGAGCCGGGGCCGAAGCCCAGCCGGTACCAGCTGCGGCCGGCGTCGTTGCTGCGGGCGGCGGCGAAGACCGGCTCGATCGGGCAGAAACCGCCGCAGACCGGGGTGCCCAGCTTGTACCCCACGGCATAGAGCCGCGCCGGGTCCTCGGGGTCGACGCCGACGGCGAGCACCGCCTCGAGGATCGACTCGAGGCCGCCCAGGACCGGAGTGAACTGGCCGCCGCCGTTGGCGCTCTTGAAGAGCCCCTGGCCGGTGGCGGCGTAGAGGGTGGCCGGCGTGCGCGGGTCGAGGACCAGGTCGTGGGGCTCGAGCACCCGCCGCTCCACCCGCACGCCGCGGTTGAGCTGCACCCAGGCGAGGCCCGGGCCGCCCTTGAGGAAGCCCAGGTCCTGGTTGCTCGCCAGCAGATCGAAGGTCGGCGCGCAGACCCCGGCGCCGATGTAGACCAGGCCGCGGGTGCGGGGGTCCGGCGCCACCGTGCAGACCGCCGCCACCTTGAGCCCGTGGTTCGACTTGCGCCAGGAGTCTCCGCCATCAACGCTGGCGAGCAGGCCGATGCGGGCGACCGCCGCGTAGAGGCGGTCGGGCGCCGCCCGATCGATGGCGAGCGCCGCCGCGGCATCGGTCGTGGCGAGCTGCGCCCAGCGGGCCCCCCGATCGGTCGAGCGGAACAGCTGCCCCTCGAACTTGGACGAGCCGCCGTCGTACCACTCGTTGCCGCCGACGTAGCGGTTGAGGGCGAAGTAGAGCGTCCCGGTCGGGGAGACCGCGAGGTCGGCGACCAGGCGCAGCTCCTCCCCCGGTGGCGCGACCGCGACCGGAGCCGACCAGTTCGCCCCGCCATCGGTGCTCCGCACCACCTGGTCGTCCCAGCCGGCATACAGGGTGGTCGCGGCGCGCGGATCGACAGCCAAGCGGGCGCCGTAGGGCTCGCCGGGAAGGGTGGCGCCGGCCTCCCAGGCGCGGCCGCCGTCGGTGCTGCGCAGGAACCGCCCGCGGCCGCCGGCCAGGTAGACGGTGCCGGCAGCGCTCGGCGCGACCGCGATCTCCGGAAAGACCGTCGGGAAGCCCGCGGGGAGGAACGCATCGAGCGGCCGCCAGGTGAGCCCGCCGTCGGTGCTTTGAAGCAGGCCGCCGCCGCTGCCGGTGCCGCCACCGCGGTAGGAGAGATAGACCGTCCGCGGCGCCGACTCCGAGGCGGCGAGGCCCAGGAACCCCGCATCCGCGAGCCCCTCGGGCAGAATGGCCGGCACCGTCCGCCGCGTCCATTGCGCCCCCCCATCCTCGGAGACATAAAAGGCGAAGCGCGAGGCGGCATAGACGATCTGGCCGTTCCGGCCCCCCAGGGCCAGCCGGCGGATCGAGGCCCCCGCCGGCAGGCCGACGCGCGCCGGATGCCAGGATTCCCCGCCGTCGCGCGACTTCCACACCCCGGCCGTGTCGGTGCCGGCGTAGAGCAGGCCGGCCACCCCCGGCGCCGCGGCCAGGGCATTGACCCCGCCGCCGTCCGGTCCGATGGGAGACCAGCGGTCGACCGCCCCCTCCAGCCGGCCGGCCAGGAGAAGGATCGCCAGGAGCGCGAGCGAAGAAGCGAGCTTACCGTGGTTGCCGGACATGGATATCCCCTACTCGATCCCAGACATCGTACAACGAGGGCGACCGACGGCCGCCCGCGGGTCAGCAGAGGCAGGTCATGTATTCGTTCGTCCTGCAGGGCGAAATTTTATCATCGATGCACGGCAGTCGAGTGGACTGTCCCGGCGTCCCCCGGCGTCCCCCTGCTACTTTACCGACTCCCCCACCGGCAGCTTGAACACCTCGCGCGAGGGTTTGAGCGGCCGCATCAACCAGTACGGCCGCCGCGTGCCGTCCGGCGAGTGGCGGCGGGCGTCGCGCGCCTTTTCGAGCCACTTCTTGTAGACCTGGTGGGATTTTTCGGTGTCGACCGAGATGTCGCCGTAGCGGTCTCCGGGCTCCGCCTTCCGCACCCGCACGGCCTGGTGCCAGCAGTGCATGCCGGAGACCGGGTCCGGGTGGACGGGGAAGGTCAGGTTCTGGTGCACGCCGGCGTCGGTCCACCAGAGGCGGGAGGTGTCGGCGTCCGCCGAGGCGTAAGGCTCGACCCCCTTCTCGCGCGTCAATCCCCAGCGCCCCCCCTCCCGCGCCAGCGCCACCGTCGCCATCATCTGCTTCTGCCCCGCGTTAGAGGCCAGCTTCCAGCGCCCCATGTGGTGGCTGCACGCCACCACGCCCGGGCGGATCCCCTCGCTCACCCAGGCCTTGACCACGAAGTGGCCGATCTCGGTCTCGACCCGCACCAGGTCGCCGGTCTCGATGCCGAGCTCTGCCGCCTGGCGGGTGTGGATCCAGAGCGGATTGGTGTGGGCGATCTCGTCGAGCCACTTGGCGTTGGCGCTCCGGGTATGGATCTGCACCGGCAGGCGGAAGGTCGAGATCAGCACCTGCTCGCCGGGGGCCATGCTCTCGGGGTGGACGTGGCTCCGCATATAGGCCGGGACCGCCACCTCCCGCCACCCCCAGCTCGCCAAGGTGCTCGAATAGAACTCGAGCCGGCCCGAGGGGGTGGGAAAGCCGCGGAGCACCCGGCCATCGACCCGGATCCCCACCGGCCGGCGCCCCTCGGCGTCCGGATCCGGGGCGCCCATGGGCACGACGTTGGTGGACGGCGGCTTCTCCGCCCGCGTGTAGACGCGGCCGAAGGGATCCTCGGCGACGTCCACCAGCTCGGCCGCCGGCACCTCCGCCTCGTAGAGCGGGCCGACTTTGGCGGCGATCTCGAAGGCGCCGTAGCGCCGCATGTAGGCCAAGGGGGAAAGCCCCTCGGCCGCCGCCTTCTCCGGCAGGCCGGGGACCGAATTCTCGAAGATGTAGCCGTAGTACTCGTCGATCGACAGGCGCTCGCCCGGGCGCGCCTTCGACTCGGCGAACGGGCGGATCCCTAGGGCGCCGTCGGGATCGATGCGCCAGGTGAGATCGAGCCAGAATTCGTTCTCCTCCCACACCTCGCCCGGGTTGGCGCCGCGGGTGTCGACGACCGCCTCGCCCAGCCGCTCGCGGACGGCGCGCGCCACCGGCTGGCGGAAGCCGATCCACTGTCCGGCATAGGTTTCGTAGGAGTGGAGGTCGTGGCGCTCCGAGCCGTGCCCCATGGGGAGGACGTAGTCGGCGAAGTAGGCGGTCTCGTTCCAGGTCGGGGTCAACGCCACGTGCAGGCCGATCTTCGCCTCGTCGGCGAGCACCTCGAGCCAGGTGAAGCCGTCGGGATTGGTCCACAGCGGGTTGTAGACGCGGGTGAAGTAGACCGCCAGCCGCCCCCGCCCTTCCTTCAAAAAGTGCGGCAGGAGGAACGACATCTCGTTCATCGACAGCGGGAACTCGGCCGGCCAGGTGAGGTCGTTCCACTGCTCCGGGTGATGCGGCAGGACGATCGGCTTGGGGACGAACTTGTTCCAGGCGTTGGGATGGGTGCCGCCTTCGGTCGCCACGGCGCCGAGCAGAGCGTTGAGCAAGAACAGGGTGCGGGCGACCTGCCAGCCGCCCTCGTTGCCGGAAGCGGCGCTGCGCCAATTGTGGGTCGAGAGGCGGGTGCCGGCCGTCCCCACCAGGCGGGCGACCTCGGCGATCCGCTCCACCTCGACGCCCGACTCGCGGGCGGCGAAGTCGAAGGTATAGCTCGCGTAGAGGGTTTTGAGGATCGCCTCGAAGCTCGCGAAGCCGCGTTCGGCTTCCGGGTGCTCGGCCGCCAGGTACTCCTCCCAGTTCCAGAAGCGGCGCACGAACTCCCGGTTGTAGAGGTCGTGCTGGATCAGGTGGTTGGCCACCGCCAGGAGGATCGCCGCCTCGGAGCCCGGGATCGGCGCCACCCAGCAGTCGGCGTGGGTGGCCGTGTTCGACAGGCGGACGTCGAAGACGATGAGCTTCGCCCCCGCCTTCTTGCCCTCCATCACCCGCTGGGCGTGGGGGTTGAAGTAGTGCCCGGCCTCGAGATGCGAGCTGATGAGCAGGATGACCTTGGCGTTCGCATGGTCGGGGCTCGGCCGGTCGATGCCGGTCCAGAATTGATAGCCCGCCCGCGCCGAGGAGGAGCAGATATTGGTGTGGGAGTTGTGGCCATCGACCCCCCAATTGGCGATGATGCGCTCGGTGAAGCCGTCCTCCCCCGGCCGGCCGACGTGGTACATCACCTCGTTCGGCCGCTTCTCCACAATGGCCTGGCGGATGCGGCCCGAGATATCGGCCAGCGCCTCCTCCCAGGAGACCTCGGCCCACTTCCCCTCCCCCCGCTTCCCCACCCGCTTGAGCGGCTTCAAGATCCGGTCCGGATCGGTGATCTGGTTGAGCGTCGCCGGCCCCTTGGCGCAGTTGCGCCCGCGCGAGCCGGGATGCTCGGGGTTCCCCTCGAGCTTCCTCACCTCGAGGGTCTCCGGATCGACATAGGCCAAAAGCCCACACGCCGACTCGCAGTTGAAGCAAGTCGTCGGCACCAGCATCGACCGCCGCTCCACCCGCTCGGGCCACGCCTTCGAATCGAGCTCCACCCAGTCGTCCCACCGCTCCTTCGGGGGAAACGACGCCAGCTGAATCCGGCTCGGCCCCGGATAAAACGTCTCCCGCCGCGCCTCAGTCTCGGCACGGGCGGCGCTCACGCGCTTCGCCGGCTCACGGTTGGCCATCGTCCCCCTCGGATCCCCTCAAAGTCGGGCGCGATCGGGCGCCCGGTTCGGGCGGAGCATATCAGGGGCGGGAAAGCGTCCGCACGGCTCTCGACGGATCGATCGGCGATCGGTATGATGAATTGAGGAACGATCGAGGAGGTGTAGTTTTGCCCAAAGTGACGGTCTCTCCCAAGTTCCAGGTGGTCATCCCTCTCGAGGTCAGAGAATCCCTGGGGATTCACCCCGGCGAGACGCTGCAGGTCTTCCAGTACGAGAACCGGATCGAGATGATTCCGGTCCGCCCGATGCGGGAGATGCGTGGTTTCCTGCGCGGTATCGACACCACGGTCGAGCGCGATCCGGATCGGCTGTGAACGTCGTCGACTCGAGCGGCTGGCTCGAGTACTTCGCCGATGGACCGGGAGCCGAGCATTTTGCCGTGGTGCTCGAGGATCTCGATGCCCTAGTGGTACCGACGATCTGCCTCGTCGAAGTGGCCAAGATCGTGCGGCGTGAACGGGGAGAGCACGCCGCCTTCCAGGCCACCGCTCAAATGGAGCTGGCGAAAGTGGCCTCGTTGGACGCGGCGGTGGCCAAGCTGGCGGCCGGCCTCGGCGTCCTTCACAAGCTCCCGCTCGCCGACAGCATCATCTTGGCAACGGCCCGAATTTACGGCGCGACGGTGTGGACCCAAGACGACGACTTCGCCGAGATCCCGGGCGTCAAGTACTTCCCCAAAATGAAATCCCCGTAACACGCCTGGCGGGGTGCCGGCCGGGAGGAGTGGCGTGGGAGCGACGCGCCGCTCCCCCACCGATCAGCAGTTCACACTCGTCAGCATGCAGTGGAGCGTGCAGAGGATCCCGGTGTCGCCGGAGGCCATGCCTCCCTGGGCGGGGATGCGGTCGTCGGCGAGGGTGGTGAGGTTTCGCGCGACAGGGCACGTCCTCGTAGAGGAGAGAGCGAATCGGGAAATAGCTCTTAAATCATGACACTCTCAAGAGTAGGACAAGTCTCGAAAGGCTCTGCCCTCGTGTTGACGCTCGCCTTCTCGTTCCCCTCGCGCTCCGCTTCGCTGGGGAATCCCTGCGGCGCCGATCTCAACCTCGAGCCCGGCTGCTATGCGGATTGCTACTACGAGGTCTATTGCGCGGCCACCGCGTGCTTCCAGTGTGCCTGGTCGCATGGCACTTTCTTGTCTTCTCCGCCAGGGTGACGTAACCTGGTGATGTCGGAGGAGAGCCCATGTCGACGACTATGCATCGCCTGCAGATTTCCTTGCCCGAGTGGCAGTCCCAGTTCCTTGCTGGTCGAGCTCAGAGCGAGGGGATCAGCATCGCGGAAGTGATTCGCCGCCTGATCAGTCAGGAGGTCGAGGCGGCTGCCCACCGAAGCGTCGAATCGTTGTGGATGCTCGCCGGAATTGCCGAGGATCGCGGTGCCGTTCTGCCGGGAATTCCGGTCAGCGAACGGCCGGAGCTCTACCTCTCTGAGCCGCTCCCGGCCCCGCCGTCGGCCAAGCCTGGGCAGGCACGGCGGAAGAGGGGCTGATGCCGCCGCGGTTGCTGATCGACACCGGCGCGATCTACGCCTTCGTCACCCGCAACGATCCCCACCACGAATCCGCCAAGAGTTTCATGGCCAGCTGGCTGGACCGGGGAGGAAGCTTCGTCCTGACCGATGTGGTGTTCGCGGAAACCATGACTCTGCTCAAGGTCCGCTTAGGGAGCGATGTGGCCATCCGCGTCGGGCTGGAGTTGCGGCGCAATCCGGCCTACCCCTGGCTATCCCTCGGCCCCGAGGGCGAGCGCGACACCTGGGCTCTCTTCCAGCGCTACCACGACAAGGAGTGGTCTTTCACGGATTGTGCGCTTCTCGCGACATCCCGCCGGGCAGCCATCCCGCAGGTCTTCGCCTTCGATCGCCACTTTTCCCAAATGCCCGACCTCGAACGCCTGCCCGCGCTCTGAGTCTGGACAGCCGCCGACCTCCGCCGAGGACGGCCTGGCGGGCGCGCCCGAGAACCGCCGGTGGCGGCCGCGTGGCATCTGGGTGGCTGTCTTCTCCTTCGATTCCCACCTGAAGCTTTGGCTCGACTTCACCCGCGACCGCGACGCCGCAGCCCAGGCCATCGCGCGGGCGCTGCGCAGCGGTGGCGAGCCGGGGCTCGTGGGCCACGCCGAAGAGCCGGGCGGTGGCCGCTCGGGGGGTCTGCGCTGCGCTCCGACCCCCCGGCTACGCTTCTGACACCGCTCCGCGTTGTGAGAAATCGTCGCCTGCCGACGACTCTCAGGAGTAGTAGCTCAGCAGGCTCGACGCCATGCTCGACGGATCGAGGAGGGACCGGTACGATGGGACAGAAAACGCTCGCGGAGATGTCGGGTTCCGCTGTATGCCACCAGCCAGCTTGAGCTCAAGGGACGAGGCCGCCGAGGCCGGATTCTGGAACGATGTCGGGCACCATCTCGGTGAGGCCCGCGACGGGTTCTGGATGGCCCATCCGGAGGTGCGGGCGCGGATCAACGCCGCGGTTTCCGGCGATCCGGAGTGCTGGCCGACCCAGTGGTTTCACCGCCGGTACGCCGCGCGGCTGCCCCTCGGTCGCGTCCTGAGCATCGGCTGCGGCACCGGGGGGCTCGAGCGCGACTTGGTGCAGCAGGGGATCGCCCGGCGGGTCACGGGGATCGATCTCGCCTCCGGCCCGCTGGCGTACGCCCGCGCCGCCGCCGAGGCCGAGGGCGCCGGCGATGCCATCACCTATCTCGAGGTCGACGCGCGCGAGCACCTGCGCCGCTCGGCGGACCTCGACGGCATCTTCTTTCATGCCTCGCTCCACCACTTCGACCGACTTCCCGAGCTCCTCGGCCTGGTGCGCCGGGCCCTCCGGCCGGACGGCCTGCTCTACCTCGACGAATTCGTCGGCCCTTCCATGCACGAGTGGGGGCCGCGCCGCCTCTTCCTTCCCAACCTCTTCTACCGGCTGCTCCCCCGGGCCGTGCGCCGGCCGCATCTCATCCGGACGCCGAGAAACCTCGACGACCCGACCGAGGCCGTCTGCGCCGGCGAGATCCTCGCCGCGGTCGACCTGCACTTCGCGGTGCTCGAGCGCCGCGACTACGGCGGCAACTTGACGGCCCTGATCTATCCCAATCTGCGGCGCCCGGGGACCGGACCGGGGGCGCCGGCCGCGGCAGAGTTCGACCGCGCCGTGCGCTTCCTCCTCGACTGCGAGGCGTCCCTCCTGCGCCACTCGCGGATCCTGCGGACCCGCTCCTACCATACCGTCCTCGTCGCCAGCCCCCGGCCGTAAGCGCCACGATTCGCCTTGGGGTCAGGAACCGCCGCAAAGCCGGCGCAGCCAGGCGAGCAGCCGCGCCCAGAGGCCTCGCCGGGCGGTGACGCTTGCACCGCAGCTCGAAATCGTCCGGCTCCTCGCGCCGATCGCCCTGGCGCGCGGAGCGAAGGTTGGCGCCGCCCCAGGACGGGTCGCGCCCCCATCCCAGCGCCCAGACTCGCCCCTACACGAAGCAACCGGCCGATGAGGCTTCTTCGCGGAGAATAAATTCTGGCCTCCGCAAAGATATCATACTCGCGAGCGTTGAGATATCTTTGCGGAGGATTTGTCTGTACAGTGGATTTCGTCGTTCATCTCGCGGTCTGGAATCAATTTATGCGGACGATTTTTTCAGAATCCTCGATCTTTCCATGACTTTGGGGATATTTTTTGATTCTCTCCGCTATCTTTGAAAGATGTCCGCAAATAACATCTTTTTCTCTGCCAATAGGCTTTCCGATCGGCCTCGTTCGAGAGATGGTCCGCGACAATCCCGCGCGATCGATTTCGCTAGTTATCTTTGCGAGGAGAATCCTATCTTCGCGAGGGATTCGCCTTATTCTCCGCGAAGATGGCTCCGCGGGCGGCCGCACCTCATCTCGGCCGCGAATCTCACGTCCCTGCCGGTTGGGAAGCCCCCCGCCCCGGCCGACACGGCGGTCGGGCGCTACGGACGGTTCTCGGAGACCGGATCCTGGTCATCGCATGCCGGGCGCGGGATCGGAGCGCGGCGCGGCGCCGCGCGGCTCCACGTCTCTGACGTAGCGGCCGACCGCCGTGTCGGCCGGGGCGGGCGGGGCTACGCCAGCGGCACGCTCTGCCCCGCCTGCACGTAGGCGTGCTCGAAGGCGAGGAGGCCGGCGAGGGCGACGGGCGCCGCCCACGGGCCGATCCAGGGCGCGAGGAGCGCGGCGCCGACGCCGGCGAGCGAGCCCCAGAAGAAGCGGGCGTAGCGGCCGGAGGTCATCTCGCGGACGGCCAGGCGGGCGTGGGCGGTGACGTGCGGCAGGGTGGTTTCGCCGGCCACGAGAAGCAGGTGGACGAGCCCCGAGCCGGCGAGGACCAGGAGCAGCGGGCGGACGACGGTAGGCTCCACGAAGGCGGCGACGGGGAGGAGCGCGGCCGCGCCCGCGAGCCCCGCCTGCACCAGCAGGTGCGGAGGCAGGAGCGGGCTCTGCCAGAGGTCGCGCGCCTTGGCCTGGGCGAAGAGGTAGGCGGTGTAGACGGCGGTGCCGGCCGCAAGGAGCGCGCCGGGCACGGCGAGCGCCGTGCGCAGGCTTGGCAGCCCCAGAAGGCTCGCCAGGAAGTGGCCGGCGAGGACGAGCGAGAAGCCGCCGATTAAGAAGCCGCCGCGCACCAGCCAGCTCTTCCACTGCGGGCGGGTGAAGATCAAATAGAAGCGCTCCGGATGCTCGAGATCCCAGATCAGGATGCCGCCGGTTACGGCCAGGAAGAGGCCGGCGACGACCGGCGACGCCCACGTCCAGAGAACGCTTCCAGCGTCCAGCAGGCCCGCCCAGACGAGGAGCAGCGGCACCAGGTAGGCGCCGCAGGCGATCGACTTGGTCAGGGTGTAGAGGCTCACCCGGAAATCCCACGGCGCGCGGTGGGCGACGTCGTAGGAAAGGAGCGCCGCGGCCGAGGAATTGGCCCCCCGCCAGTCGCCGCCCGGGTGGCCGGAGCCCACGCCCTCCGGCTGCTCGCTCCAGAGGTAGAGCCCGCCGCCGGGGCGGCGCGCGGCCAACGGATCGAGCGTCGCCTGGTGGGCGCCTTTATAGAAGAGCTTGGGGTGGGTCTCCTTTTCCGGCCGCCGCACCGCGACGGGCTCGCGGTGGACGATGCGGGAGACGGCCGAGGCCGGGTCGTTCAGGTCCCCCACCAGGATCGCCTGGGTCGGGCAGACCACCACGCAGGCGGGCTCGAGCCCCACGTCCAGCCGGTGCGCGCAGAAATTGCACTTCTCCGCCGAGTGGTCCTCGGGGTTGATGAAGATGGCATCGTACGGGCAGGCCGCCATGCACGCCTTGCAGCCGATGCAGACCGACTTGTCGAAGTCGACGATGCCGTCGGCGCGCCGGTACATGGCGGCGGTCGGGCAGGCCACGGTGCAGGGCGCGTCCTCGCACTGGTTGCAGCGCGTCACCTGGAACGCCCGCCGCGCCTCGGGGAAGACGCCGACGTCGGCGTACTTGACGTAGGTCCGCGTCACCCCGAGGGGGACCTCGTTCTCCGATTTGCAGGCCGTGGTGCAGGCATGGCAGCCGATGCAGCTCGTGTGGTCGATCACCTTCGCCCACTTGACCGCCGGCCCCAGATCGCCACGCGCCCCGCTCGCCTCGAGCATCGACACCTCCCGGAAAGCTCCCGCCTTCGAACGGCGGCAGCATACATCAGCGGGTGGCGGCGAAGAACTCGGCGAAGCGGGGCGAGAACCAGCGCGTCGGGGGGCGTAGGCGGGGATCGGCGCGGCGACATTCCCGGACCCCCGCCGCGGCGGCGCGGAGCAGCGCCGCGTCCCGCTCCCCCTCGCGCAGGTAGAGGCCGTGGCGCGCGGCCGCAAGCAGCAGGGCGGCGATGGCGTGGCTGCGGCGCTCGGGTGGGTGCCAGCGCTCGAGGAGCCGGATCACCGCGGGGTAGTCGGCCAGCCACAAGGCCCGGGCGGCGGCGCGCAGCGCCTCGGGGGGTGCCGATTCCGGGGCCGGGGTCGGGGTGGTCGGCGCGGGCGTCTCTCTCGGCGGCTCCGCGGAGCTGCGGAAAGGGGGGACGACGATCGGCTGAGGCTTGGTCTCCGCGCCCCCTCCCCCACTCTCTCGGGGGGCCGCCGCGGCCGGTGGCGGCGACACGGCCGGCGGGGCTGCCGGCGGCGCGGCCTTGGCCGACGTGGGAGCCGGCGTGTCGGCCACGGCGCGGCAGCGCTCCTGGCCCTCGCGCAGCAGGCGCAGATGCGCCGTCCGCTGCACCTTCCCCGCCCGCTCGGATTCCTCCCACGCGGCGAGCGCGCCCGGGCAGTCGCCCAGGCCCTCGAGCGCCAGCCCGAGGTAGAGCTGGGGCAGGTAGGGGACGAAGCGGACGCCGTAGATCTTGATCGGCTCGCCGGTGTCCTCGGGCTGCTCGCGGAGGGCCTGGCGCAGGAACGCCGCGGCCGCGGCCCAATCCTTGCGGTCGGTGGCCACGATCGCCCGCCGGAAGCTGTCGCGCGGATCGCCCTCGGCCGGCAGGGTGGCGAGCCCCAGACCCAGCGCGATGGCCACGAGGAGCGGAGCGCGTCTCATTTACCAGCCCAAGGAGTGGAAGAACGCCGCCTCGTCATAGGTGCCCAGCTCGACCCGCCGCTCGACGCGGGCGCTGGCGGCCAGGTCGACCTCCAGCTTCGCCGGCGGCGCGTCCGGGTGACGCAGGGTGACGACATAGCGGCCCGGCGGGAGGGCGAGGACGAGCGGCGTCTGGCGCACCTCCCCCAGGGCCAGCCGGCTCCCGCGGCCGTCGCGGATCTCCGTCACCTCTCCCCAAGGGGAAGCGTCGATCACCAGCGTGCCCGGGGCGGAAGCCGCGGCAGGAGCCGGCGGATTGACGTCCAGCGTCGAGTGGATCTCCGAATGGATCGACGAGGAGAGGGTCTTGAAGAAGACGAAGGCGCCCGCCGCCCCCACCGCGGCGGCGGCCGCCAGCCCCCAGGCGAGCCGCCGGCGAAACCGGCGGCCGGCCGGCGACGGCCGCCGGTGGACGGCGGGCTCCTCCACCGGCACCGTCGTCCCTCCGGCCGGCGTCGCGGCGCTCTCCGGGAGGGGATGGGTGCTCCGCTCCGACTTCTCCGTGGACGGCAGGCGCCGGGGCCTCGTTCCCAGCGCCTGCCGCAGGTCGCCCCGCGTCCAGGGGGTGGCATGGAAGGGCGCGAGCTCGCGCCAGAAGTCGCCGGCGCTCTGGAAGCGCGCGGCCGGATCCTTGGCGAGCGCCCGCAGCAGCACCTGCCGCAACCCCTCCGGCAGCCGGCCGGCGGGGTCGGTGACGGCGAAGCCGAGCGGCGGGCGGAACAGGTGGCCGCCGATGATCGCCGAGGGATCCGCGCCGTCGATCGGGTAGTGGCCGGTCAAGAGCTCGTAGAGCACGACGCCGAAGGAGTAGAGGTCGCTGCGCGCATCGAGCGGCGCCACGCGCTCGGCGCCGAACTGCTCGGGGGCGGAATAGCGCAGCTTGCCGAGGAAGGCGCCGGTGTGCGTGAGCTCGCCCTCGAAGCCGCCGGTCAGCGACTTGGCGATCCCCAGGTCGAGGAGCTTGACCAGCGGCTCGCCGCCGGGCCCCTCGGCCAGCATGATGTTGTCCGGCGAGATGTCGCGGTGCACGAAGCCCTTGTCGTGCAGGTAACCGAGCGCGGTGAGCGCCTGGCGCGCGATCTCGAGCCCCAGCGCCAGGGGGGGCGGCCCGCCGGTGGTCAGCTCCTCCAGGGTGGCGCCCTCGATGTACTCCATGACCATGAAGGCCGCGGTCTCGTCGTCGCCGGCCGAGTAGTCGTAGAGCTGGGCGACGTTCGGGTGGCGCAGCTGGATGGCCATCCGCGCCTCGCGCAGGAAGCGCGCCTGGAGCGGCCCCTTGGCCGCGAGGTGCGGGCGCATCACCTTGACGATGCGGATCTCGCCCAGGTCGCGGTGGCGCACGCGGTAGATCTCCCCCATGCCGCCCTCGCCGAGCTTGTCGAGGACCTCGTACTTGTCCTCGAGGTGCAACCCGGGCACCGCGCTCACCGGCGCTCCTGCCGTGTCATGTTCCTAGAAGCGGACCACCGACGAAAGGGAGAGGGTGTCGGTCTCGGGGGACAGATCGACGGCGGCATCGAGCTGGAAAGACTCGCCGAGCACGATGCCGATCCCTCCCGCGTAGTGCCAGGTGTCTTCGCCGCGCGGAAAGCGGGTGGCGAGCGCCCGCGCCAGGGCGGTCTCGTCGAGCCGGCCGCGAAAGGCGGGGCGGTGGTCGGGGTCGAACCAGGCGCCGGTGCGCAGGCTCAGAGGCTGCCGCGTCTTGAGCACCACGTACTCGAGGCCGAAATGGAACTCATAGGCGTCGTCGGCGCGCACCTCCCGGGCGGCCGAGAGCGCGAGCTGCGAGTCGGCGACGCGGTCGACCTCGATCGACAGGGTGAGCGGCTCGGTGGCCTTGAACGCCGCTCCCGCCACGATCACCGAGGGGATGCGGAATTCGTCGTGCGCCGCCGACGACAGCAGCAGCCCCCCGGGGGAGACGACGAAGTCCTTGACCGAGGTCTCGAGCGCCACGCCCCGCCGGTAGACGGCGCCGAGGCTCAAGGCCGGCGTGACCTGCCAGAGGCAGCCGGCCGTCACCCCCAGGGCGCGGTCATCCCCCCGCACCTCGACCCGGCTCACCTCGCGGTTGAAGTCGGGCGGCCCGTAGAAGCCCGCGGTATCGAAGCGCCGGGTGCGCGAGGCGAACGACAGGTCGTGGAGGGCGAGGGTGAGGCCGAGTGAGAAGGTCTCCGTCAGGCGCCAGGAGCCGCCCAAGCCATAGCTCACCAGATCGAGGTCGGCCACCGAGCGCGTGGGAAAGAGGCGGAAGGGCTCGACGGAGAGGACCGGCGGCTCGCCGAGGCCCCCCGGCTGGCTCGCGATGCCGTCCAAAAACACGCCACGCGACTCGACATGGGCGGCGAAGTTCGACAGCTCGTGGCGGTAGAGGGCGAGGGCGCCGCGGCGGAAGGGCTGCACGAACGACAGGAACGACACGCCGTTCACCCGATCGCTGGCCTCGCCGCCGACGACGCCGTCGAGGGTGTCCTCGCCGATCCCGGTGACGGCGCCGAAGGAGCGCCCGGCGGCCGGGAAGACGTGCGAGTAGTTCCAGCTCCGCCCCTCGACCGAGACCTCGGGCCGCGAGAGGTTCGACAGCCCCGCCGGATTGGCGTAGGCCGCCGTGGCGTCGTCGGCCAGCGCGACGAAGGCACCGCCCAGGGCGAGGCTGCGGGCGCCGGGGCTCGAGAAGTTGAAGGGGATCTGATACTGATCCTGACGGACCTGGCGCTGCCCCTGCGCCCAGGCGCCGGCGGTGGCGCACGCCGCGAGCGCCACCGCAGAGAGACCCCTGAACCACCACCGAGCGACCTTCATCCGCGACTCCCCTTGCCGAAGGGGGAGCATACCCGACCGGGCGGCCGCCGCTCTATTTTTCCGGGCAGATCTGGCATCCCTCGGAGAGCTCGTACCCTTCGGGGATCTCGGCCAGCACCCACCGGGGGATGCATTCCTCGTCCCCGTGGATGCCGAACCATTCATAGAGGAGATCGGTGTCCTTGTCTGCCTGCGTGAGGTAGGAGCTCTTGGGCCCGTTGGTCTCCTTGAGCACGCACCGGCCGGTCTGGCCGGCGCCCTCGTGGGTCGGGACGCTGCGGCAGACCGGGCCGGCCGCGGTGCCGAGGGAGAGAGGTTGGCTGGAGGCGGGGGTGGTGTGGACGATCGAGATCGCGGCGAGAAGCGCGATCCCGAGGGAGAGGGTACGGAAGCTCATGGGAAATCTCCTGTAGGGGGCTCAGTGGGGAATCGATGGGGGCACGGAAGATGGTGTTGCCGGTCGGGCTTGCCGGAGAAGCTCGGCCAACAATTGGCGCGAGGAGCTCGAATCGAGGGGCTCGAGACCCGGAGCGGGGCCCAGCACGGCAACGCTCTGGCGCACCAGGGCGATGGCTCCGGCCAGATCGCCCTGCCGCTGCCGCACCCGGGCCTTGCGCTGCAGCACGTTCGCCATGTCCCGGCGGTGGTCGCCGGCGAGTGCGCGGTAGAACTCGTAGCTCTGGGCGTAGGCGCTCCCCGCGATCTCCAGATCTCCCTGGTCGGCGGAGATGCTGCCGAGCATGTTCCAGGTTTCGGCCTCGGTCTCGTCATGCGGCAGGCCATATGCGCCGCGGATCTTCAGGATCTCTTCCAGATTGGCGCGCGCCTCGCGCAGCCGACCCAGCTTCCGCTGCACGATGACCAGAGGCAGCAAGGAGGCGACGAAGTCGGGATGATCAATTCCCAGGAGCCGGCGGCGCCTGTCGGCAATGTCCCGGTACAGCAGCTCGGCTCTGGCGTCATCCCCGAGGTTGGTCAGGGCGAAGGCCAGGTTGTTTTCGTGCTCGAGGGTGTCCGGGTCGTCGTCACCGCTCAGCATGCGCTGATAGCGATAGATCGCCCCGAAGATAAGCCGCGCCTTGGTGAACTGACCCTGCGCGGCCGCCAATGTTCCCAGGTTGTTGAGGGCGATGGCGAGAGCCTTCTCACCCTCGTCTCCCGCCTGCCTGCCGATCGCCCGGGCACGCTCGAAGGCCGCGTGGGCCTCCTTGTATCTACCCTGGGCGAGCGCGACCAGCCCGAGGCCGTTCAGGTCTTCCGCCAAGGGGAGCTCGTCATCCTCAAGGCGCTGCTCTTTGAGCTCGAGGGCGCGCTCATAGGAGCGCTGGCTGTCCTCATACTTTTCGATCTCGCGGGTCGCGTCCCCCAGCGCGGTCAGGTTTCCCGCCAGGGTAAGGTCAGCGTCGTGGCCGCTCTCGCGCTGGGCTTCGCGCAGCACCAGCGCCCTCCGCAGACACTCTTCGGCCTTAGCGTAAAGGCCGAGGTCCGAGTACGTCCTGCCGATCTTTTCAAAGAGCGGCGCCATAGTTGCCTTCTGCAGGCTGGGATCCTGGTTGAGCAGCCGGCGGACGATACGCGATTCGCCGCGTCTCTGGCCGGGCCCCGCCTTCAGCAGCTCGCTCATGATCTCGTTCGCGGTCTCGCTCGTCCGGCGCTGGGTCTCCACCTCTTTCTTGGCCTGGTACAAGGCGATGGCCGCGGCGGTGGCGGTGATCGCCAGGAGGCAGATGCCGAGCGCCAGCGCCGCCACGAGTTTGTGGCGCACCACGGTGCGCCCGAGCCGGTAGGCCAGGGTGGGGCGCCGCGCCAGCACCGGCCGCTGGGTGAGGTGGCGCTGGACGTCCTCGGCGAAGGCGGCGGCGGTGCCGTAGCGCCGCTCGGGCTCCATCTCGAGCGCCTTGCCGATGATGGTGTCGAGGTCCCCGGCGACGCGGTGGGCGAGGCGCCGCTTGTCGCCGTCCCGGGGGTCCGCCAAGGCGCGCACCGCCTGGCTCGGCGGGCGCTCCGCCCATCCCGCCCCCAGCCGCCGCTCGACCGCTGCCGGCGAGAGCCCCACCAGGAGCTCGTAGAGCAGGATGCCCAGGCTGTAGACGTCGGTCGCCGTGGTCACCGGCCGGCCGTCGCGCTGCTCGGGGCTCGCGTAGTCGGGAGTCATGGGGCCGCGGCGCGCGCCGGTGAGCGCGGTCCGCGTGCCGGCGGGATCGAGCAGCTTGGCGATGCCGAAGTCGAGCAGCTTGGGCTCCCCCGCCGCATCGACCAGGACGTTGGCCGGCTTCAAGTCGCGGTGCACCACCAGGCTCTGATGGGCCGACTGCACCGCCGCCGCCACCTTGAGGAAGAGGCCGAGGCGCGCCTCGACGTCGAACCCGCCCGCCTCGGCGAAGGCGGTGATCGGCCGCCCCTCGATGAGCTCCATCACGAAATAGGACCGGCCGTCCGGGGCCGAGCCGCCGTCGAGCAGGCGGGCGATGTTGGGGTGGGAAAGCGAGGCCAGGATCTGCCGCTCGGCGCGGAAGCGGCGCACGATCTCATCGGTGTCCATGCCGCGCTTGATCAGCTTGATCGCCACCTGCTGGTGGAACCCGGGCTCGTCGCGCTCGGCGAGATAGACCGCCCCCATGCCGCCGCGGCCGAGCTCGCGGAGCACGCGGTAGGGGCCGAGGCGCGTGCCGGGACCCACCTCGTCGAGCTTCTGCCGCACCTCCGGCACGGCGAGCGCGCCGCGGTCGTAGAAATCGCCGGCATCACCGTGGGCGGCGAGCAGGTCCTCGACCTCGGCGACGAGCGACGGATCGTCGGGGAGCGTGGCGGCGAGGCGCGCGCCCCGCTCCTCCAGCGGCAGCTCCAGGAGGGTGGCGAAGACCGCCTTCAGGCGCTCCCAGCGCTCAAGATCCATCGCGACCCGTGCCCGCCCTCTGCTCTGACATCGCCGACGCCTCTTCGCCCGATCGTTGCCGCCGTATTGCCGTGTCCGCCGATCCTAATCAATCATCGCGCAAGTTTTCAATCGGCGCGCTTGCCCCCGCGGCGCCCCCTGAGCTAGCCTTCGGGGGAACCCAGTCCGCCCCGGGAGCCCAACCACGCGCCATGGCCAGCCCCCCCAAGATCTTCGTCCTCGACACCTCGGTCATCCTCTACGACTTCAACGCCATCCATAACTTCCAGGAGCACGATGTGGCGATCCCCATCACCGTGCTCGAGGAGCTCGACCAGTTCAAGAAGGGCAATTCGGTATTGAACCTGCAGGCGCGCGAGTTCATCCGCTCGCTCGACCGGCTGTCGACGCGCAACATGCTGGCCGAGTGGATCCCGCTCGACGGCCACGCCCACGGCCGGCTGCGCGTGCTGACCGACGAGCACGGCGAGGGGGGGGAGAGCCTGTCGGCGAAGAAGCCCGACCACCGGATCTTGAACGCCGCCCTGGGTCTCTCCCGCCGCGAGCCCGAGCGCAAGGTCGTGCTGGTGACCAAGGACATCAACCTGCGCTTGAAGGCGCGGGCGCTCAACCTCTCGGCCGAGGACTACGAGACCGGCAAGATCAAGGACCTCGACCACCTCTACAAGGGCAAGAGCGACATCGAGGTCGACAACCCCGCCCTGGTCGACCGCCTGCACCGCGAAGAGTCGCTGCCCGTGGCCGAGGTCTTGAAGGAGAAGCCGCCGGCCAACGAATACTTCATCCTGCGGAGCTCCGGCGGCTCGGCCCTCGCCTACTACAACCCGAAGACCGACAGCCTCGAGCGGGTGACCAAGCCGCTCGCCTACGGCATCTCGCCGCGCAACGCCGAGCAGACCTTCGCGCTGCACGCGGTGCTCAACCCGGCGGTGCCGCTGGTGACGCTCTCGGGTGCCGCCGGCACCGGCAAGACGCTCCTCGCCTTGGCCGGGGCGATGGAGCAGCGCCGCTCCTACCGCCAGATCTACCTCGCGCGGCCGATCGTGCCGCTGTCGAACCGCGACTTGGGCTTCCTCCCCGGCGACATCAGCTCGAAGATCGACCCCTACATGCAGCCGCTCTGGGACAATCTGTCGATCATCAAGAACCAGTACGGCGAGAAGGAGCGCGAGTACAAGAAGGTCGAGGAGCTGCTCGAGACCGAGAAGCTCCACGTCGTCCCCCTCGCCTACATCCGCGGGCGCAGCTTCTCGAACGTCATCTTCGTCGTCGACGAGGCGCAGAACCTGACGCCGCACGAGATCAAGACCATCATCACCCGCGCCGGCGAGGACACCAAGATCATCCTGACCGGCGACATCTACCAGATCGACACGCCGTATTTGGACGCCCACACCAACGGCCTCTCCTACCTGATCGACCGCGCCAAGGGGAGCCCCCTCTACGCCCACGTCAACCTCGAGAAGGGGGAGCGCTCGGAGCTCGCCAATCTGGCGAGCCGGATGCTGTAGGACCTCACCCCCTCCCGCCCCGGCCGGGGTGGGGGGAGGGGCCTATGGCGCCGCCTGCACCTCGGTCGGCCGGGCGCCGGGAAGGGCGCCGGTCTCGCCGAGGAACCAGCGGGGCTTTCGCACCGGCTCCCAGACCAGGCCGAACTTCTGGGTGGCGGCTTGAAGGATGCTCTCCATGGCCTCGTCGACCGAATCGGTGATCACGATGCGGTCGACGTCGGCCTGGGAGATGGTCTTCTCCTTGAGCATGGTGTCGCGCAGGAAGGCGACGAGCGGGGTCCAGTACTCGACCCCCATCAGGATGAGCGGGAAGTCGCGGATCTTGCCCGTCTGCATGAGCGTCGCGCATTCGAAGATCTCGTCCATGGTGCCGACGCCGCCGGGGAGGACGACGAAGGCGTACGAGTACTTGACGAGCATCACCTTGCGCACGAAGAAGTAGCGGAACTCGACCCAGAGGTCCAGGTAGTCGTTGTGGCTCTGCTCGGCCGGCAGGACGATGTTGCAGCCCACCGACGGCGCGCCGACCTCCTTGGCCCCGCGGTTGGCAGCCTCCATGATCCCCGGGCCGCCGCCGGTCATGACGGTGAAGCCGGCGAGCCCCAGGCGGCGGCCGACCTCCCGCGCCAGGGCGTAGTAAGGATGAGTCTCGGGGAAGCGCGCGGAGCCGAAGACGGTGACGCAGGGGCCGACGAAGTGCAGGGTGCGGAAACCGCGGAAGATGTCGAGGGCGATGCGCCACAGCCGCTTCGCCTCGACCAGGCGGGAGTGGGGGCCGGCGAGGAACCTCCCCTCCTCCGGCGCGCCGGTGCCTTTGCCCCAGCGCGCCCGGCTTCCCGTGCTGCTCGAGGAGGACGCGGGCGGCGCTCCGTCCGCGGCTTCACGGGGTGGAGAATCGTGGTCCATACGGTTTTAGTGTACCAGGCGCCTTCTCTCCGGACCGCTCTTTCGGTATCGTGTTGGATCCGCCCCGCCGTGGGCCCCTCAATCGTGAGCAACGGGAGGCAAGCGTGAGCAGCATCAAACCGATCTTTCTTCTGGCCGACAGCCAGCTTCTCTTCTGGCGCGAGGAGTCCGGGGAGCCCTTCCTGGCCCGCGTCCGCCGCCTGCTCGAGGAGGAGGACGCGAGCCGCGAGCTGAAGGCCGCCTACCTCGGGGCTTCGAACGGCGACGCGCCCGAGTTCTACGACCTGTTCGTCGCCGCGATGTCCGAGATCGGCCTGCGCAACACGCGCCAGATCCCCAGCCGGCCGGAATCGGAGGACATGGCTTACCTGCGCCAGGCCGACGTCATCCTGCTCGCCGGCGGCGACGTCTTCCGCGGCTTCAAGGCGTTCGACGACGCCGACCTGCCCAAGCTCCTGCTCGAGCGCTACTACGCCGGCGCCGTGCTGCTGGGGGTCTCGGCCGGCGCCGTGCAGCTCGGCCTCAAGGGCTGGCGCACGGACGACGGCGGCGGCACCTTCACCGCCATCCGCGCCGTCCCCTTCGTCGTCGACGCGCACGACGAGCCGGGCTGGAGCCGCCTCCTCGCCATCGTCCCCAAGTCCGGCGAGCACGCCCGCGGCTTCGGCATCCCCTCCGGCGGCGGGGCGCTCTACCACCCCGACTACTCGGTCGAGCCGATCCGCCACCCGCTGGTCGAGGTGACGCTGACCGAGGAAGGGGTGCGCCAGGCCCTCCTCTTCCCCGGCGAGACGGCCGAGGTCGAGCCGGCGGAGCCCGAGGGACCGTCGGCCGAGACCCTCTCGCTGCTCGAGGAGCTCGACCAGCCGATCCAGGTGGGCGGCAAGACGGTGCGGGGTCCGAACCTGGAGAAGAAGCTCGGCAGGCAGGAGGCGCCGGGCGACGATCCGGTCAACTGACGGCATGAAGCTCTACGCCATTTCCCCTTCGCCCGGGGTTTCCACCCCGGGCTACTCTGCGCCGCCCTCTGCGAGGGCTTTTCCTTCAAGCCCCGCCAGGGGCGGCGTGAATTAGCCCGGGGTGGGAACCCCGGGCCTTCGAGCCGGCACCTCGGACGGAATCCTGCCATCATGAAGCTCTATGCCATTGCCGACCTCCACCTGCGTTACGAGGTGACCCGCCGGGCGATCGCCGCCCTGCCACCCCATCCCGAGGACTGGCTGATCGTCGCCGGCGACGCCGGGGAGACCGAGGAGCACCTGCGCTGGGCGCTCTCCACCCTCTCGCGCCGCTTCGCGCGGCTCCTCTGGGTGCCGGGAAACCACGACCTGTGGACCCTCCCCTCGCACCACGACGACCTGCGCGGGGTGGCGAAGTACAACCGCCTGGTGTCGATCTGCCGCGAGTACGGGTGCCTGACGCCCGAGGACCCCTATCCGGTCTGGCCGGGCGAGGGGCCGCGCTGCATCCTGGCGCCCACCTTTACCCTCTACGACTATACCTTCCGCCCCGACGACATCCCGGTCGAGGAGTCGATCGCCTGGGCGGCCGAGGACAACCTGCTGTGCTCGGACGAGGTGTTGCTCCACCCCGACCCGTACGCCACCAAGAGCGAGTGGTGCCACGCCCGCGTCCGTGCCACCGAGCCCCGCCTGGCCGCCGCGGCGCGCGAGGCACCGCTCATCCTCATCAACCACTTCCCCCTGCGCCGCGATCTCGCCGTTCTGCCGCGCATCCCCCGCTTCTCGATCTGGTGCGGCACCCGCCTCACCGAGGACTGGCACCTCAAGTACCGCGTCTACGCCGCAATCTATGGCCACCTCCACATCCGCGGCACCCACTACCGGGACGGCGTGCGCTTCGAGGAGGTGTCCTTGGGCTACCCGCAGAACTACAACCCGGGGCGCCCCGTCGAGACCTACCTGCGCGAGATCCTGCCCGGGCCGATGGTGGCTTTCGCCTGAAGCGCGCTACCGCCGCCGCCCGCCCCTGGCGGCGGGCCTCGCTTCGGCGGCATCGCCCTCGATCATCTCGCGGGCGTGGGAGAGGGAGAGCTCGGTCAGGCGGTCGCCCGCCAGCATGCGGGCGACCTCCTCGACGCGCGTCTGGGCGGCGAGCGCGTCGACCGAGACGTGGGTGCGCTCGCCCACCACCCGCTTGCTCACCTTGAAGTGCCGGTCGGCCTGGCTCGCCACCTGCGGCAGGTGAGTGACGGCGAGGATCTGCCCCCCCTGCGCCAGACGGCGCAGCTTCTTGCCCAGCGCCGCCGCCTCGGCGCCGCTGATGCCGGTGTCGACTTCGTCGAACACCAGGGTAGGACGGGCGCGCTCGCCGGCACCGCGGGCGGCGAGCTGGAGGGCGAGGTAGAGGCGGGAGAGCTCGCCGCCCGAGGCGATGCGGGCGAGCGGCCGCGGCTCCTCGCCCGGGTTGGGGGCGAAGAGGAAGACCACCTGATCGATGCCGGTGCGGCCGAAATCGATCGCCTCGCCGCCCACGAGGAGCGGGCTGTCGGCGCGGCGGCGGCGCTCGAGGGTGACGGTCAAGCGGGCGCGGCCGAGCCCCAGGTCGCCCAGCTCGCCCTCGATCGCCCGCGCCAGCGCCTCCCCCCAGGCGGCGCGGCCGGCGGAGAGCGCCAGCGCCGCCTCGCGGTAGGTGACGAGCGCCTCGGCCGCCTTCTGCTGAAGCTCGGCGCGGTTGTCGTCGTCGCCGGTCAATTCGGCGAGCTCGGCCTCGATCTCGGCGCGGCGGGCGAGTACCGCGGCCGAGGTGGCGCCATGCTTGCGGAAGAGGCGCTCGAGCTGGGCGAGGCGCTCCTCGACCGCGTCGAGCCGGCCGGGGTCCGCCTCCACCTGGTCGAGCCGCTCGGCCAGCGCGCGACCGAGCTCGGCGGCGCGGATGCGGAGTTCCTCGAGCTCCGCGCCCCAGGCCGCCGCCCCCGGTTCCCAGGACTCGATGTCGGCGATCAGGACGCGGCTCTTGCCCAGCCGCTCGACCGCCGCTCCCTCCTCTTCCAGCAGGTGGGCCGCGGCCGTCCCCAAGGCGCGGGCGATGGCCTCGGCGTGACGGAGCACCTCGCGCTCCTGGCGCAGCCCCTCCTCCTCCCCCGCCTTGAGGCGCGCGCCGTCGATCTCCTCGGCATGGAAGCGCAGCAGGTCGATGCGCTCGCGCCGCGCCCGGTCGTCGCCGGAGAGCCGCGCCAGGCGCTCGGCGAGGCGCTCGTAGAGCTCGAAGGCCTCCCCCACCGCCGCCACCGCGCGCTCCGCCTCGGCGCCGCCGCTCTTGTCGAGCCACAGGCGCTGGAGGTCGGTCGCCATCAGGTCGAGCTGGTCGCTCTGGCCATGGATGCGCAGCAGATGGGGGGCGAGGTCGGCGAGCAGGCGGAGCGTCGTCGGCTGGTCGTTGACGAACACCCGCGCCCGACCGCTCCGCGCCACCTCGCGGCGGATCAGCAGCTCGTCCCCCTCGGCGTCGAGCCCCGCCTCCTCGAGCACCGCGCGCCAGCCGTCCCCCTGCGGCGCGAAGATCCCCGACACCGTCGCCGCCTCGGCGCCGCTGCGGATCAGGTCGGCATTGGCGCGCGCCCCGGCGAGCAGGAAGAGCGAGTCGACGACGATCGACTTGCCGGCCCCGGTCTCTCCGGAAAGGATGTTGAGCCCGGGGCCGAAGAGGACCGACGCTTCGGCCAGTACGGCCAGGTTGCGGACGTGGAGCTCGCGGAGCACGTCGAGTCGAGAGTCGAGGTTCTTCGGTTCGTGGGTGGTAGAAGGCGGGGCCGTCGAGGGACGCCTCGCCGGGCGGGGAGTCTATCAGAAGGGTGGGTGCAGGGAGGCGAGGGTGGCTGTAGAATCCGCGGGCTTATCGACTCGAGGAGGCTGGCCATGGCAGAGATTTCGCGGTGGGGACGCGCGGGAATCCTTCTTCTCGCCTTGGGGTGCGGGTGGCCCGGCACGGCCGCGGCGAGCCCCGCGCCGCGGCCGGCGACGGGCCGCTTCCTCTCCCTCTCGGATCTCCACTTCAACCCGTTCTACGATCCGAGCCTCGTGCCGCGGCTGGTGCGGGCGGACGTGGGAAAGTGGCGGGCGATCTTCGCGAGCTCCCGGGTGCGGGCGGTGAGCACCTACGGCAGGGACGTCAACGATCCCCTGCTCGAGAGCGCGCTCGCCGCCGCGCGCCGTGCGGCCCGGAAGCCGGACTTCATCTTGATCTCGGGCGACTTCCTGGGCCACGACTTCGAGCAGAGCTTCACGGCGAAGTCACCGGACCCCAGCCCGGCGGCCTACCGGTCGTTCGTCCAGAAGACGCTCCGCTACGTCACGGCGCGGATCCGGCAGACCTTCCCCGGGGTGCCGGTCTACCCGGCCCTCGGCAACAACGACTCCTACTGCGGCGACTACCGGGTCGAGCCCGCGGGGCCGTTCCTGGCGGCGCTCCACAAGACCTGGCGCCCGCTCTTGGGCCCTGCCACCGGGACGTTCGACCAGACCTTCCCGCTCGGCGGCTTCTACAGCGTCCGCCACCCCACCGTGCCGCGGCAGCGGATCGTGGGGCTCAACTCGGTATTCTGGTCGCGCAAGTACCAGAACGCCTGCGGCTCCGCGGGGAATCCCGCCGCCCTCGAGCTCGGCTGGCTCGCCTATACCCTCCAGCAGGCCGCGCTCGCCGGCGAGACCGTGTGGATCGTGGGCCACATCCCGCCCGGCATCGACGTCTACTCGACCGTCCACGCCACCGGCCCCTGCGAGAGCCGGCCGGTCCCCCTGTGGCAGGCCGACGCCCTGGCCTCGTATCAGCAGATCACCGCCGCGGCGCCCGGCACCGTGGCCGCGTTCTTCGCCGGCCACACGCACATCGACGATTTCCGCCTGCCCGCGGACGGCAGCCTCGTCCACGGTACGCCCGCGATCAGCCCGATCTACGACAACAACCCCGGCTTCCAGCTGTTCACCTACGACCGCGCCTCGGGGGCGCTCAAAGACTTCCGCACCTTCTACCTCGACGTCTCGAAGGCCGGAACGTCCTGGGCGCTCGAATACGATTTCCAGCAGGCCTACGGGCAGAGCGCCTACAACCCGGCCACCCTGAAAGCCGTCCAGCAGGCGATCGTCGATGACCCCGACGTGAGGAGCCGCTTCCTTTCCTATTATCCGGTCGAGAGCGAGAAGGGGAAGCTCGACCCCCAGGACTGGAAGAGCTACGCCTGCGGCATCGTCAGCCTGACGCCCGCGGCGTTCGCGAGCTGTGCCTGCCCGGCGAGCCCGTAGATCGGTTTTCGGGAACGGGCCGCCAGGGAATCAGATGCGCGACTTCCAGGAATCTGGATGCTTGCGGATGTGCATGACCGCCAGGACTTCGAGGCGGTCGCCGGCGTCGATTCGGTAGATCAGACCGTACGGGAAGCGCAACAGCCGGCACTTCCGGATCTCCCCCTCGACCCGGCGATAGATCAGCGGATTTCTGCGGACCCGAGCGATGGCATCGTCGAGCGCTTCCAGGAAGCGCCGTTCCAGCCCGGGTTGGCGGTCCTGGTAGAACGCCGCAGCTTCATCGGCTTCTTGGAGGGCCTTGGGATGAAGCCGATAGGGCCTCATGAATACTTCTGCTTCAGACTCGCCAACGCCTCGTCGCCGGGCACGAGCTTCACCTCGCCCCGGTCGATCTCGTCGCAGCGCCGGCGAATCTCGGCCAGCCCTTCGGCGGAGAGCTCGAAGTCTTCCTCATAGTCGAGGCTCTCGAGGAGCACTTCGGCCAAGTGGGCCCGGGCTGGGGTCGAGAGCCGCAAGGCCTTTTCGGTAATCTCGTCGACCTCGACGTTCATCGGTGAATCCTCCTCGACATGAAGGGCAGTATACACGGCGGCAACATCGCCCCGGCCGAATCCGCCGGCATGGTGGGAGCCGTAGGATGGTCAAGCGCGGGCATTCTCTTCGAGCGCTCCGCGTTTCCAACTCCGAAGGAGGCTCGCAATGCCGATCACGATCAGAAATACCGTCGCGGTGCTGGCGCTCGCGGCGTGCGGATGGGCCTGCCGGGTAGGGGCGGACGCGATCGACCGCGCCATCCCCGCGCCGGCCGTGGACACCCCGGTGGCCGAGGCCAAGGGGCTCGAGACCGCGGTGCTCGCCGGCGGCTGCTTCTGGGGCATGCAGGGGATGTATCAGCACGTCCCCGGGGTGACCAAGGTGGTCGCCGGCTATGCCGGCGGCACCCGGGAGACCGCCAATTACGAGATGGTGACCACCGAGACCACCGGCCATGCCGAGTCGGTCGAGATCACCTTCGATCCGAAGAAGGTCACGTACGGCCAGCTGCTGCAGCTCTACTTCTCGGTCGCCCACGACCCGACCCAGCTCAACCGCCAGGGGCCGGACTCGGGCCCGAGCTACCGCTCGCAGATCTTCTACAGCTCCCCGACCCAGGAGCGGATCGCCCGCGCCTACGTCAAGCAGCTGGCCCAGGCCAACCTGTTCAAGGACCCGATCGTCACCAAGATCGAGCCGCTCAAGGGCTTCTACCCGGCCGAGGGGTACCATCAGGACTTCCTGATCAAGAACCCCACCTACCCCTACATCGTGCGCAACGACCTGCCCAAGATCGCGGCGCTCAAGCGGGTCTACCCGAAGCTCTACCGCGAGACGCCGGTGACGCTGCGCGCCGGGCGCTGAGCGGATCCTCCAATCAGGCGGCGCGGTAGGGGGCGAGCGCGGCGACGAGCTCCGGCGGCAGGGGGATCGGCCGCAGGTCGCTTCGCCTCGCCGCCACCAGCACCGCGTAGCCCTGGGCGGTGACGGCGCGCTCCGCATCGCCCTTTCTCACCTCGAACTCGAGGCGCAGGGAGGAGTTGCCGACCCGGGCGACCCACATCTCGACGTCCAGATGGTCGTCGAGCCGGGCGGGCTGGCGGAACTCGAAGTGGAGCTGGGCCCGCGGCAGCCAGAAGTCGAAGCGCTCGAAAAGCTCCGAGAAGGGAAATCCGACGGCGCGGAAAAGCTCGCTCTCGGCAATCTCGAAGAAGCGCACGTAGGCACCGTAGCAGATGATTCCGGCGAGATCGATGTCGCTCCAGCGCACGAACTCGCTCACCCGAAAACGCCCCGGCGCGGCATCGGAAGACAGGGTGACGGCGTCCATGGCCGCCAACTGTAGCAGGGATGCCGGGGCACCGTTTTCGCTTCCCGTCAGAGCGGATTGCTTACATCGGACCGAGTTCGCTTCCCATCGGGCTGGTTCGTTGAAATCGGGCCGGGATTGCTCCCGTCTCCCCCATCTCGGCAAAATCGGACCCGCTTCGCTCCCTTCGGACCCGGACTGGCTAAAATCGGACCAGGTTCATTCCCAGCGCCCTGGGGTTTGTCAAAAGCGGACCGAGTTTCGTTCCTTTCGGACCGAGCTGGTTAAAATCGGACCGGATTCGCTCCCAGCGTCCTGGATTCGTCAAAATCGGACCAGGTTTCGTTCCCTTCGGACCGGGTTGGTTGGAATCGGACAAGGTTCGCTGCCAGCGCCCTGAGGTTCGTCAAAGCCGGACCGAGTTTCGCTCCTTCGGACCCGATTGGTTAAAATCGGACCGGATTCGCTCCCCATCGCCCTGGATTCGTCAAACCGGACCGAGTCTCGTTCCTTTCGGACCGGGGCCGTTGAAATCGGACGCGGTTCCTTCCAGCGCGTCGGGGCTCGCTAAAATCGGACCGGGCTCGCTCCCCACTGCCTCGAGCTGGTTAAAACGGACCGGAATCGCTCTCGACCTCCCCCGGATCGTTCGCATCGGACGGGCGTCGTTCCTTGCGGACCGAGAGCCTCTCCTCACTCCCCGCCCGGCTTGGCGGCGGCCTTGGCGCGGAGGAGCTTGTCGAGGGCGGCTCGCTTCTTGTCGGAGAGCGCGGAGCGGAGCTCGGCGACCTTTTCTCCCTGGCCGGAGAGGCGGGAGCGCAGGGCGTCGGCCTTGGCGGCGTCCTCGCCGCGTTCGGCGGGGATGGGGGCAGGCTCGGGCTCGAGGCGGGATTGACGGGCGGCGAGATCGGGAAGGGCCGGGAGATCGGCGAGCTTTTCATCCGGGTGGGCGGTGGCCGCTTCGAGGAGCTCGACGAAGCCTGCCAGGAGGAGGGCGATGGTCGCCTCGTCGAAGAGGTCGGTGGCGTACTGGCAGCCGCCGTAGAGCTTGCCGCCGTATTCGCCGAAACCCATGGCGAGGTCGAAGAGCGCGGCGTCGACGCCCGCGTCGAGGAAGCCGATGGCGAGGCCGGGCAGCTCGAGGTCCCCCATCGGCGCGTTCTGGAGCGAGAACATGACCTGGAAGAGCGGGTTGTAGGCGAGGCTCCGCTCGACCCCCAGTTCCTCGACCAGCTTTTCGAACGGCACGTCCTGATGGGCATAGGCGGTGAGCGCCCCGGCGCGGACGCGCGCCAGGTGCTCGCGGAAGGTGAGGCCGGCGGCGGGGCGGCCGCGCAGCACCAGGGTGTTCAAGAAACAGCCGAGGAGCCCCTCGACCTCGCGGCGGGTGCGGCCGGCGATCGGCGTGCCGACGGCGAAGTCCTCGCGGCCGGTAAAGCGGGCGAGGACGAGCTCGAAGACAGCCAAGAGCACCATGAAGAGCGTCGCCCCGGCCTCGCGCGCCAACCCCTGCGCGGCGGCGAGGAGCCCCGCGGGCAGCTCGAGCATCCGCTGGCGGCCGCGGAAGCTCGCCCGCGCCGGGCGGGGGCGGTCGGTCGGCAGGGGGAGGAAGGGCGGGAGGCCGGCGAGCTCCCGCCGCCAGTGCTCGACCTCGCGCGAGAGCGCCTCCCCCGCGAGGCAGGCGCGCTGCCAGAGGGCGAAATCGGCATACTGCACGGGGAGCGCCGGCAGCGCGGCCGCCTCGCCGGCGAGGGCGGCGCGGTAGAGCGCCGCCAGCTCCTCGACGAAGATGCCCCCCGACCAGCCGTCCGCGGCGATGTGGTGGAACGTCTGCAGGAGCACCCACTCGCCCGGCCGCGCCGCCAGCAGCACGCTGCGCGACACCGGCCCGCGCTCGAGGTCGAAGGGGCGGGCGAACTCGGCGGCGGCGGCGCGTTGGACCGCATCATCGGCTCGGGGATCGGGCAGGCCGGTGAGGTCGACGACCGCGAGCGGCCACCAGCCGGCCGGGGGCGGCAGCGCGATCCGCTGGCAGGGGCGCCCCTCCTCCTCGGGGAAGGAGGTGCGGAGCGCCTCGTGCCGCCGCACCAGGTCGGCGAGAGCCGCGGCGAGCATCGGGATGCGCAGCTCGCCGCGGAGCGTCAGGCCGATCGCCACGTTGTAGAACGGGTTGTCGGGCGAGAGCCGGGAGAGGAACCAGAGCCGCTCCTGGGCGAAGGAGAGGGGGATGCGCTCCGGCCGGGCGGCCGGGGCGAGCGGCGGCAGCGCGCTCGCGCTCCCGGGCCCCGCCGCTTGCGCCGCGGCCACGGCCCGCGCCAGCCCCCGCAGCGTGGGTGCCTCGAACACCGCGCGCACCGGCAGCTCGACCCCGAGCTCCGCGGCCAGGCGGGAGACCAGGCGGGTGGCTAAGAGGGAGTGGCCGCCGACGGCGAAGAAGGAGTCGTCCGCCCCTACCTCGGGCAGATCCAGGAGGTCGCGCCAGAGGGCGGCGAGGGCGATCTCGAGCGGCGTCTCCGGTGGCCCTCCCGCGCCGGCCACCGGCACCGCCACCGCGAGCTCCGCCAGCCGCCGCCGGTCGACCTTGCCGTGCGCCGAGAGGGGGAGCGCGGGCAGGAACGCCCACCCGGCGGGAAGCATGTACTCGGGGAGACGGGCGGCCAAATGGGCCCGCAAGGGCGCCGCGTCCTCGGCCGCCCCTTCCGCCGGCACGACGCAGGCGACCGGCCGCCGCTCCCCGCCCTCGAGGCGGACGATCACCGCCGCCTGGCGCACGGCGGGGTGCGCGGCGAGCGCCGCCTCGATCTCGCCGAGCTCGATGCGGAAGCCCCGCACCTTCACCTGGTCGTCCATCCGCCCCAGGAATTCGAGGTTGCCGTCGGGCAGAAAGCGGGCGAGATCGCCGGTGCGGTAGCGCCGCCGCCCCCGGGCGCCGGGGACGAAGCGTTCGGCGGTGAGCTCGGGCCGGCCGCGGTAGCCGCGCGCCACCCCCGGCCCGCCGAGCCAGACCTCACCCGGCACGCCGATCGGCGCGCGGCGGCCGGCGGCGTCGCGCACCTCGAGCACGGCGCCGGGGAGAGCCCGGCCGAGGAGGGCGCGCGGCGCGGTCCCGGGGGCCTCGAGCGGGTGCGCGGTGCAGAAGATCGTCCCCTCGGTAGGGCCGTAGAGCACCGTCACGCGGCCGCCGGGGAAGGCGCGGACCGCCGCAGCCATCAAGGCGGGCGGCACCACGTCGCCGCCGATGAAAGCGTGGCGGACCTCCGGCAGCGCGCCCGGGCCGCGCGCGACCGCGGCGACGATCTCGCGCATCAACGCGGGCACGGCGTGGAGGGCGGTGACGCCGCCCGCCGCCGCCACCCATGCGGGCAGGGCGAGGCCGCGGGGGTCGACCAGCTCGACCTCGGCCCCGGCCAAGAGCGGGCCGAACAGCTCGTAGAGGAAGATGTCGAAGGTGTGCGCGGCGAAGCCGGCGAAGCGGTCGCCGGGGCGGAGCGGGAAACGCTCCTGGGAGGCGGCGAGCATCGCCGCGAGGCTCCCGTGCTCGATTTCGACCGCCTTGGGACTCCCGGTGGTGCCCGAGGTGTAAATCAGATAGGCGAGGTCACCGGGGTCGAGCGCCGCGGCGGCCAAGCCCGGCTCGACCGTCGCCTCCCCTTCCACGGCCACCGCGGCCTCGAGAAGCACCGGCACGGCGCCGGGGTGGGCCGCGCGCAGGCGCTCGACCAGCCCCTCCTCGGTGACCACCAGGGGGTCGCCGGCGAAACCGTCGGCCAAGAGGAAGGCGAGCCGCGCCTCGGGCTGCCCGGGGTCGAGCGGCAGGTAGGCGGCGCCGGCCTTCCAGATGCCCAGCGCGGCGACGGCCAGGCCGGCGCCGCGGCCGAGGAAGAGCCCGACCGTGCTCCCCTTCCCCACCCCGCGCCCCTGGAGATGGCGGGCGAGCCGGGCGGCGCGGCGGTCGAGCTCGCCGCGGGTGAGGCGGAGATCGCCGGCGGCGACGGCCGGGGCCGCCGGCGCGCGCGCGGCCCAGGCGGCGAGGAGCTCCGGCACCGCCCGGCCGACGGCCTCCGCCGACTCCCCCCATTCGTACCGCAGCTGATGGCGCTCGGCCGCGTCGAGCAGGGCGAGGTCTCCCACCGGCCGCTCGGGGTCGGCCAGGGCACCGGCAAGCAGCACGGCGTAGGCGCGGGCGAAGCGGTCGGCGGTCGCGGGGTCGAAGAGGTCGGCGGCGAACCCCAGCACCCCGGCGAGCTCGCCGTCGCGCTCGACGAGCCCCATCTCGAGGTCCACCTTGGCCGCCGCCGAGATCTCCGGCCCCCAGGTGAGCGCGAGCCCGGGGGGCGAGGGGGCGGCGCGGCCCTCGCGTGCCAGGGTGAAGAGCACCTGGTAGAGCGGGTTGTGGGCCAGGCTCCGCGCCGGGCCCACCAAGTCGACCAGCTTCTCGAACGGCAGCTCGGGGTGGGAGAAGGCGGCGAGCGCGGCGGCGCGGGCCGCCGCCACCCGGCCGGCGAACGGCGCCCGCGGCTCGATGCGGGCGCGCAGCGGCAACGTGTTGACGAAGAAGCCGATCAACCCCTCGATCTCGGCCCGCCCGCGGTTCGCCACCGGCGTGCCGACAGCGAAATCGGCGGCGCCGGAGAGGCGGGCGAGGAGGGCCTCGAAGGCGGCCAAAAGGACCATGAACGAGGTCGCCGCCCCGCGCCGGGCGAGCGCCGCCACCCGCCCGCCCGTCTCCGCCGGCAGGGGGAGCGGCCGCTCGCCGCCGGCGAGCGAGGCGACGGCCGGGCGCGGCCGGTCAGCCGGCAAGTCGAGGGCGGCCGGCACCCCGGCCAGGGTGTCGCGCCAGAAGGCCATCGCCCGCTCGAGCGCCTCGCCGGAGAGGAAGGCGCGCTGCCACACCGCGTAGTCGGCGTACTGCACGGGGAGCGGCGGCAGCGGCGAGGGGAGGCCGGCGGCGAAGGCGGCGTAGAGCGCCGCGAGCTCGCCGCGCAGCACCTCCATCGACCAGCCGTCGGCCACGATGTGGTGGAGGTTGCCGAGCAGCCGGTGAGCGCGCGGCCCGAGCCGGAGCAGGACGGCGCGCAAGAGCGGCCCGCGCGCCAGGTCGAACGGGCGGCGGGCCTCGCGCGCGAGAAGCGCCTCGGCTTCGCCAGCCGCCCGATCGGCCGGCAGCGCCGCGAGATCGACGTCCGGCAGGGGGAACGCCGCCGGCGGCGCGATCTGCTGGCGGGGCTCGCCGCCGATCTCCGGAAACGTGGTGCGGAGCGCCTCGTGGCGGCGGACGATCTCGCTGAGCGCGGCGGCCAGGGCGCGCCGGTCGAGCGCCCCGGCGAGCCCCAGCGTGAACGGGATGTCGTAGGCCGCCTTGCCCGGCGCCAGCCGGTCGAGAAACCAGAGCCTCTCCTGCGGGAAAGAGAGGGGGAGCGGCCGATCGCGCGGCACCGGCGCCAGGGGGGGTGGCTCGAGCCCCAGCCCGGCGCGGGCGGTGAGCCGCGCCGCCATGCCGCCGAGCGTCGGCTCGCCGAAGATGTCGGCGAGCGACACCTCGAGGCCGAAGGCCGACCACAGGCGGGTCGCCAGGCGGGCGGCGGTGAGCGAGTGCCCACCCAGGTCGAAGAAGCTGTCGTGCACCGAGATCCGCTCGACGCCCAGAAGCCCGCGCCAGAGGGCGGCCAAGAGCTCCTCGACCGGGCCGAAGGACGCGTCACCAGCCGCCGCCGGCCGGGCCGCGGCCTCCTCCCCGACCGCCGCGAGGTCGGGGAGGCGCGCCAGGTCGAACGGCTCATTCCCCGCCGGACCCGCGGCGCGGAGCTGGCGGAGCTCGGAGGGCGAGAGCAGGGGGAGCTTCCCCACCGCCGTCGCCGGGCGGTCGACGGCGCCGGCCAGCAGCCGCGCGAAGGCGGCGGCGAGCCGCTGCGCCGTGGCGCGGTCGAAGAGGTCGGTCGCGTACTCGAGCTCGCCGGCGAGGGTCCCCGGCCCGTGGCGCAGCGACAGCGTCAAGTCGAGCTTGGCGGAGCGGCCGGGAAGCTCGCTCCAGCCGGCGGTGAGCCCCCCCGGCAGCGCCAGCGGCGCCGGCGCGGCCTCGGCCAGCAACATCACCTGGAAGAGCGGGCTGCCGGAAAGTGTGCGCCTCGCCCCCACCTCATCGACCAGACGCTCGAACGGCAGCTCCTGGTGGGCAAAAGCATCGAGGGTGCGCGCGCGGGTGGAGGCCAGGAGGTCGGCGAACGTCTCATCCGGGGAGACGCGGATGCGGAGCGCCAGAGTGTTGACGAAGAAGCCGAAGCTCGTTTCGAGCTCGGGGCGGTCCCGCCCGGCGGCCACCGCTCCCACCAGCAGCTCCGCCTGGCCGGCCAGGCGCGACAGCGCGGCGGCGAAGGCGGCGAGGAGCACCATGAACGGCGTCGCACTGCGCGCCTCTGCCAGAGCGCGGACCGCCATCGCCACCCGTGGCTCCAGGACGACGGGGAGCGTGCCGCCGCCGAACGTCGGCTCCTCCGGCCGCGGGCGGTCGGCGGGCAGCGCGAGCTGGGTGGGCGCACCGGCCAGCTCGCGCCGCCAGAAGGCGATCGGCCCGTCGAGCGCCTGGCCGGCGAGCCGCCGCCGCTGCCAGAGGGCAAAATCGGCATACTGGAGAGGCGGGCCGGGAAGCGCCGGCTCCCCCGCGCCGGCATCTCTCTCTAGATAGAAGGCGGCCAAGTCGCGGCCGAAGATCTCGACCGAGGCGCCGTCGGCCGCGATATGGTGGAAGGCGGCGACCAGGGTATGGCGCTCGGCCGCCCGGACGAGCAGGGCGAAGCGGACCACCGGGCCCTGCTCGAGATCGAACAGGCGCTCCCCCAGCGCCGCGAGGGCCGGCGCCGCCGCCCGCTCCCGCTGCACCTCCGGCAACCCGGAGAGGTCGATCCAGGGCAAGGGAACGGCCGAGGCCGCGCCGATCCGCTGGAACGGGCCATCCGGCCCCTCGGGATACGTGGTGCGCAGAACCTCGTGCCGTCCCACCACCGCGGCCACCGCACCGGCCAGCGCCCACCGGTCGACCGGCCCGGCGAGCTCCAAAAGCATCGGCATGGCATAGGGAGAGCGCTCGCCGGCCAGCCGCTCGAGAAACCAGAGGCGCTCCTGGCCAAAGGAGAGCGGGATGCGCTCCGGTCGCGGACCCGCGACGAGCGGCACGTCGCGGCCGGCCGACGGAGCCGACGCCACCCTCTCCGCAAGCGCCGCCAAGGTCGGCGCCTCGAACACCGCGCGCAACGGCAGGTCGATCCCCAGCTCCTGGCGCATGCGAGACACCAGGCGGACGGCCGAGAGCGAATGCCCCCCAAGCTCGAAGAACGAGTCGCCACGCCCCACCCGCCCGGCCCCCAGGAGATCCATCCAAAGCCGCGCCAGCTCGCGCTCGACCCCGGCGCGCGGCGGCGCGGCCGGATCCTCCATCGCCGTCGGAGCGGCACCAGCATCCTGGAAAAGCGGCCGAGCGCGCGCCACCGCGGCCCGGATCGCCGCCTCCTCTTCTTTCGTGAACACGGCCAGGCTGCCAAGAGGAGCAGCCGGCGCCGCGAGAGCCGCGCGGGCCAGGCAGCGAAACGCCTCCACCCAGCGCAGAGCCGTAGCCCGATCGACGAGATCCGCGGCAACCTCGAGATACCCACCCATCCTGCCATCCATCGCCCGCTCGAGCCCCAGAGTCAGGTCCAGCTTCGAAACCTCGAGCGGCAAATCCACCCAGGCCACCTCGAGTCCCGGCATCTCGGGAAGCCCAGGAGCCTCGTTCCAAACAAACATCGCCTGGAAGAGCGGATTCCAGGCCAGCGTCCGCTCGGCCCCCTGCTCCCCCACCAGCCGCTCGACCGGCAGATCCGGATGAGCCAGGGCGCCGGCGACCGCCACCCCCGCCTCCCCCACCAGCTCAGCCACAGAGCGATCCGATCCAGGCCGCCCCCGCAGCACCACCGGATTGACGAAATACCCCACCACCTCCCGGGTCTCCGGCCGCCGGTTCCCCAAAGGCGAGCCCACCAGCAGATCCGCCTGCCCGGAAAGACGTCCCAGAAACGCCTGCGCCAAAGCCAGCCCCACGGCAAACGGAGTCACCCCATACCGAGCCGCCATCCCCACCAAATCTCCGGCCAGCTCGGCGTCCCATTCAAAAGTGACGACCCGACCCCGAAAGCTCGGCTCCGCAGGCCGAGGCCGATCCACCGGCAGAGCCAGAAAGATCGGAGCCCCCGCCAATGCCCCCCGCCAATACCCCAGCTGCTCCCCCAGCAACCCTTCCCCCAACGCCCGCCGCTGCCAAAGAGCAAAATCCACATACTGCACCAGGAGGGGGGCCAACCCCCCAGAGGCCTCCACCGGAAGCCTCGCCGTTCCCGCCGGAGGCGCGAAGCGGAGGCCATCCCGGTCCCCTGCGTCCCCATCGCCCATCGACTCTGAGCGTCCTCCGCCGGGAACGGCGAGGCGGAGGTCGACCACCAACCGATAAAGGGCACCGACATCCCGCACCAAAACGCCCACCGACTCCCCATCCGAAACCGCATGGTGAGCGGTCAACGACAGCACATGAAGCACCGAAGAAAGCCGCAGCAGTAAAGGCCGGAACAAAGGCCCCCGAGCCAGATCGAAAGGCAGCAAGGCCTCCCGCCCCAAAAGCCGCCCCATCTCCGCCTCCCCGACCGCCCGCGGCAACCGAGAAAGATCGATCCAAGGCACGCCTCCACCCCACCAAGCCGCCCCCACGACCTGAAACGGCACCCCACCCCGCTCGCCAAACGTCGTCCGAAGAGCCCCCTGCCGCCGCTCGACCGCCGCCAGAGCCGCAAAGAGAGCCGCAACATCGAGCGCCCCCGTGAGCCGCAAAGCAGCCGGAAGGTTGTACAGCGGCTCCCCCGGCCGCAGCCGGTCCAGGAACCAAAGCCCCTCCTGGGCGAGAGACAAAGGCCCCTCCCGAGCCCCGGTGCAAGGAATCGCCGCCCGCACCCCTTCTCTTTCCTCGAGGGCCGCCGCCACCCGCAGAGCAAAGTCCCCCAGCCGAGGAGCCTCGAACAGGGCCCGAAGAGGCAGCTCGACACCCAGCACCTCGGGGAGCCGCGCCAGCAGGCGAACGGCCAGAAGCGAGTGCCCGCCCAGGCCAAAGAACGAATCGCCCAACCCCACCGCCGGCACCGCCAGCAGCTCCGCCCAAAGCGCCGCCAAGGCCCGCTCGACCGGAGTCTCCGGTGCCCCACCCGAGCCGCTCCCCGCCGCCTCGGGAGGAGGAACCCGCCGCTCCAGGGAGGAGCGATCGACCTTGCCATGCGCCGTGAGGGGTAGGGAGGGGAGAGGGACGAAGGCCGAGGGAACCATGTACCCCGGAAGCGAACCGGCCAGGAAGGAACTGAGCGCCTCCGCCGGCGGCGGATCCCCCGCCCCGACCACGAAGGCCACCAGTCGCCGCCCACCCCGAGGATCGGCAGGAGCCAGCACCGCCGCGTCCACCACTCCAGGATGCCGGCGCAGCGCCGCCTCGATCTCCGGCAGCTCGACGCGGAAGCCGCGCACCTTGACCTGCCGGTCCACCCGGCCCAGGAACTCGAGCCAGCCGTCGGCCAGGAAACGGGCCAAGTCGCCTGTGCGATAGAGGCGGTCTCCCGGCGCCGCCGCTTGAGGGTAGGGGATGAAGCGCTCGGCGGTCAGCCCTGGCTGGCCGACATAACCGCGGGCCAGCAGGCCGGAGAGGTGAAGCTCACCCGCCACCCCGATCGGCGCCGGGCGAAGCCCCGGCCCCAGGACATACGCGGTACGCCCGGGAAGCGGGCGGCCGATGGGCAGCGCCGGCCCGGGCGGCACCTCCTCCGGCGCCAGCGGCACGCGCAGCCAGGAGGCGCTCACCACCGCCTCGGTCGGGCCATACGCGTTCCAGAATTCGGCCTCCGCCGCCAGCGCGCCGCCGCGGAGCGCGGCAAAGAGCAGCGCCAGCTCGCGCGGCACCGCCTCGCCCCCCGCCACCACGGCGCGGAGGAGCGGCACCCGCCAGCGCGCCGCACAGCCGGCGGCAGCCTGGCGCCACCACTCGAGCAGGTAGGAGGGCGGCAGATCGACCAGCGTGCAGCCCAGCTCGCGCAAATGCCCGGGCAGCTCGGCCACCCCCCAGGGGTCGTCGCCGCGCACCACCAGGGCCGCGCCGGAGACCAGGGCGACCAGGATCTGCTCGAACGACGCATCGAAGCCGAAGGAGACGAAGGCGAGCAGGCGATCGCCGGGAGCCACCCGCAGCCGATGGGCAATCCCCGGCACATGGGCCGAGAGGGCGGCCCAGGAGACGCCCACCCCCTTGGGCGCGCCGGTCGAGCCCGAGGTATAGATCAGATAGGCCAGGCGATCGGCCGGCAAGGCGCGCGGCAACTCCCCATCCGCAGCCGGCCCACCATCCCCGCCGTCGAGGTCCCAGACCCGCCACGGCCCCTCCCCGCAACCGGCGACGTCCGGCCGGGTGAGCAGGATCCGTGCCCCGGAATCGGCAAGCAGAAAGCGCCGCCGCTCGGCGGGATACTCCGGGTCGATCGGCAGATAGATCCCACCCACCTTCCAGATGGCGAGAAGCGCCACCACCCAGCCGACCTCGCGCCGGAGCGACACGGCGACCGGGACCTCCGGCCCCACCCCCGCCGCCGAGAGACGCCGGGCGAGCGCCGTCGACCGCCGGTCGAGCTCGCCGTAGGAGAGGGCCTCCCCGGCGCCGATGACGGCGGGAGCCGCCGCATCCCGTGCCACCCAAAGGGCGAAGCGCTCGGCGATCCCGACCTCGGCCGCGACTTCACCCCCGCCCTCGACGCGGCTCCATTCGACGGCGAGCTGATGGCGCTCGGCCGCGGCCAGAAGCGGCAGATCGGCGAGCGGCCGGCCGGGCGTCGCCACCGCCCCGGCCAGCAGCTCGAGATAGCCGCGGAGATATCGCAGGGCGGTGGTGCCGTCGAAGAGATCCAGGGCGTGCTCCAGGGCCACCTCGGCGCCCGCGGCGGTCTCGTCGACGATGAGAGAAAGATCGAGCTTCGCCGCCCGCGCCGGCAGCGGCTGCCAGGAGGCGGCGAGCCCCGCCCACGCCGGCACCGGCGGCAGCGTCTGATAGGCCAGGAGGACCTGGAAGAGCGGGTTGATCCCCAGGCTCCGCTCCCCGGCCAGCTCCTCGACCAGCCGCTCGAGCGGCAGCTCCTGACGCGCCAGGGCCGCCAGCGCCGCCTCTCGCACCTCCTGAAGCCAGGCCCCGAACGGCGCCTCTCCCGCCGGCCGCAAGCGCAGCGGCAGCGTGTTGACGAAGAAGCCGATCAGCCCCTCGAGCGCCGGGTGGGTGCGGTTGGCGGCCGGCGTCCCCAGCACCAGGTCGTCCTGCCCCGTCAGGCGGTGAAGCCAGGCGGAGAACGCCGCCAGGTGCACCATGTAGGGCGTCGCCCCCGCGCGCCGCGCAAGCTCCCCCACTTGCCGCGCCAGCTCCCCGGAAAGGACGGCGCGCCGCTCGCGCCCGCGAAAGCTCGGCGCTGCCGGCCGCGGGCGGTCGGCCGGCAGATCGAGCCGATCCGGGGCGCCGGCCAGGGTCGCCCGCCATTGCGAGAGCAGCCCGGCGAGCCGCGCCCCGTCGGTCTGCCGCTGCCAGAGGGCGTAATCGGCGTACTGGAGCGGCAGGGGGGCGAGCGGCGAGGGGCTCCCGGCCCGGGCCGCGCCATAGAGAGCCGCGAGCTCCCCGGCCAGCACGCCGAGCGAGAAGCCATCGGCCACGATGTGGTGAAGCGACAGGACCAGGGTATGCCGCCCCGCCCCGAGATCCGCCAGCCAGGCGGAAAAGAGCGGGCCGTGCTCCAGGTCGTAGATCCGCTCGAGCTCGCCGGCGAGGAGGAGGCGGTGCTCCGCCGCCCGCGGCGCCGCGGGGAGCGCCGAGAGGTCGGCCACCGGCAGCGCCATCCGCACCGCCGAGGCAGGCGTGATCCGCTGCCACGGTACGCCTCCTAGAGAGGGGAAGGTGGTGCGCAGATCCTCGTGGCGCTCGACCAGGGCCGACAAGGCGGCGGCGAGCGCCGGCACCGACAGCCGCCCGGCGAGCTCCAGGGCGACCGGCATGCCATAGACCGTCTGCCCCGGGGCCAGGCGGTCGAGGAACCAGAGCCGCTCCTGGGCAAAGGAGAGCGGCGGCCGGGCCGGGCGCGGCAGCGGCCCTGGCGCTCCGTCCGGCGCGTCCTCGGGCGCCGACCGCTCCTCGAGCCAGCGGGCGAGCTCCTCCACCCCCGGCAGGCGGAAGAGGGTCCCGACGTCGACCGGAACGCCGGTGCTCTGCCGGAGGCGCGCGGCCAGGCGCGAGGCCTTGAGCGAATCCCCGCCCAGCTCGAGAAATGAGCCGTCCCCGCCTACCGCGGCGAGGCCCAGCACCTCGGCATAGAGGGCCGCCACCCGCGCCGCCATGGCGCCGGCCGGCGCGACCGGCATCTCCGCCGCCGCCTCGCCGGCCCGGAGGGCCTGCGCGCGGCGCGCGAGCGCCTGGCGGTCGACTTTCCCGTGCGGCAGGAGCGGCAGCTCGGAAAGGACGACCAGGAAGGTGGGCACCATGTACGCCGGCAGGCGCCGCCCCAGGAACGCCTTGAGCTCGGCCGCCGGCCGGGGCGGATCGGCGGCGACGAAGGCCACCAGCGTCCGCACCCCTTCCCCGTCCTCGGGAGCGAAGGCGGCCGCCTCACGCACCGCGGGGTGGGCGGCGAGCGCGACCTCGACCTCGCCGAGCTCGATGCGGAAGCCGCGCACCTTGACCTGCTGGTCGATCCGCCCGATGTAGTCGAGGCGGCCGTCGGGCCGGTAGCGGACGAGATCGCCGGTGCGGTACATGCGCTCGCCCGGCCCGGCGGCGAAGGGGTCGGGCAGGAAGCGCTCGGCGGTCAGGTCCGGGCGGCCGAGATAGCCGCGGGCGAGGCCCGCCCCGGAGAGGTAGAGCTCTCCCCCGTCGTCGCCGGCCGGCGCGAGCCCGGGCGCCAGGAGATGACCGCGGCTCCCCGGCAGGGGACGGCCGATCGCCGGCGCCGGATCGCCGCGCGGCACCGGCTCGGCCGTCGAGTAGGTGGTGTCCTCGGACGGCCCGTAGAGATTCCACACCCGCCCGACCGTGCCGGTACCATAGACCCGCTCGGCGAGCGCCCCGCGCAGCGGCTCGCCGGCCAGGTTGACCGTCGCCGCCCCGGCCGGGAGCGCCCCCTGGAGCACCAGCTCGGCGATCGCCGACGGCACCGTGTTGACCAGCGTCACCCGCGCCGCCGCCGGATGCCCCGCGAGGTCGAGGGCATTGCCGCCCAGGATCACCGTGCCGCCCAGCGCCGGCACCACCAGCAGCTCGAACACCGAGAGGTCGAAGTGGATCGAGGTGCCGGCGAACACTCCGGCGAGCTCGGCCGGGGCGTAGGTGGCGGCCGCCCAGCCGGCGAGCGCGGCGACGCCGCCGTGGCGGATGCCGATTCCCTTGGGGCGGCCGGTCGAGCCCGAGGTGTAGATGACGTGCGAAAGGTTGTCGGGGGAAAGCTCGACTGCCGGCAGATCCGCAACCATCGTCTCCCCGCCGTCCGCGCCGTCCAGCAGGCAGAGGGTGGAGCCCGCGGGGAGGGCCAGAGCGGCGGCGAAACGCTCCTTGGTCAGCACCACCGGCCGCGCCCCCGCGGCCGCTTCCAGATCCTCGACGATGAAGCGCAACCGCTCGGCCGGGTAGGCGGGATCGAGGGCGACCCAGGCGCCGCCGGCCTCGAGCACCGCCCAGAGGGCCACCACCAGGTCGGGCGTGCGGTCGAGCGCTACCCCCACCAGCCGCTCCGGCCCCACCCCCAGGGCACGGAGCCGCCCGGCGAGGCGGCGGGCGCGCCGTGCGAGCGCGGCAAAGGTGAGATCGAGCGCGGGATCGCCGACGGTCACCGCCAGGCGCTCGGGATGGCGGGCGACCGCCGCCGCGAAGCGTCGCGGCAGCAGGCCGGAGGCCGCCACCGACGCTTCCGGCTTCCTTGCGAGCAACCCGTCCATGCGTGCGGTCAGTGCCGCGAGGGTCTCAAAGGGAGACCCGCCGGCGGAATCAGACGCCGGACGGAGGGCCCGCCGGGACCAGGCTCGCGATCACCGCCATCAGCTCCCGCGGCTCAAGCGGCTTGGCGACGTGCATGTTGTACCCTGCCTGGAGGGCGCGGATGCGGTCCTCGGCGCGGGCGAATGCGGTCACCGCCACGGCCGGCACCTTGTTCCCCTTGGCGCGGACCCGGTGCATGAACTCGTAGCCGTCCATCTCCGGCATGCCGATGTCGCTGATCACGAGGTGAAACTCGGTCCTCTCGAGGAAGCCCAGGGCCTCGCGCGCCGAGGTCGCCGTGCGCACCTCGGTCGCTTGCTCCTGGAGCAGGCGGCAGAGCATCTCGCAAGCATCCGGGTCGTCGTCGACCACCAGGAGACGGATCTGCCCCAGCGCCATCTCGCCGCCGGCTTCCCCCTCGAGGAAGCGCCCGGCGGCCGGGTGCGCGCGGCCCAGGGTTTCCTGCCGCACGATGGCGATCGGCAGGTGGACGGTAAAGGTGGCGCCCTTCCCCTCGCCGGCGCTGTCGGCGAAGATCTGCCCGCCGTGCAGCTCGACCAGATGTTTGACCACGGCGAGCCCCAGCCCCAAGCCGCCGTGGCGCCGCGTGGTCGAGGTGTCAGCCTGGCTGAAGCGGTCGAAGACCCGCGGCAGGTACTCCGGGACGATCCCCTGCCCGTTGTCGCCGACGCTCACCTCGACCTGCGAGTTGACCCGCTCCAGGCAGACCTGGATCCGGCCACCTTTGGGAGTGAATTTCACCGCGTTTGACAACAGATTCCAGAGGATCTGCTGCAACCGCGCCGGATCGCCCTTGACCGGCCCGGAGATCGGGTCGAGCACCTGCCGGATGCGGATCTCCTTCGCGTCGGCCGCCGGTTGCACGGTCTCGATCGCCGCCTGCACGATCGGCATCAGCTCCACCGTCTGCACGTCGAGGCGGAGCTTGCCGGAGATGATCCGGCCGACGTCCAGCAGATCCTCGATCAGGCGGATCTGCGCCCGCGCGCCGCGTTCGATCGCCTCGATCGCCTGGTCGCGCGCCTCCTCGTCCCCCGGCACCCGGCGCAGCACCTGGGTCCAGCCCAGCACGCTGTTCAAGGGGTTCCTGAGCTCGTGCGAGACGGTCGCCAGGAACTCGTCGCGCAGGCGGGAGGCGCGCTCGGCCTCGGTGCGCGCGGCGCGCTCGCTGTCCTCGATCCGCCGGCGCTCGGCGATCTCGACCTGGGCCTGGCGGTAGAGCCGGGCGTTGTCGATGGCGATGGCGGCGTGCGAGGCGAGCCCCAGGGCCAGCCGCTCCGCCTGTGCGGTGAAGATGCCGGTCTCGGGATGGCCGAAGAAGAGCCCCCCCAGCACCTCGCCGGAGCGGGCGACGACCGGCACCGCGAGGTAGCTGCGCACGGGGAGGTGCCCCTTGGGCATGCCGAAGTGGGGCGAGCTCTTGCCGTAGCGCGGATCGGCAAGCACGTCGGCGATGCGCACCGCCCCCTCGCCGCGGAAGGTCGGCCCGAAGAGCAGGGTGTTCCTGGGGTAGCCGAGCTTCTCGAACGCCTCGCGCGGCGCACCGCAGAGGGTGTAGAGCAGGTAGGACTCGCCCTCGTCGTCGATCGCGTTGTAGAAGAACGAGCCGAACTTCGCCGCCGTGAGCTCGGTCGCCACGTCGGTGATCTTCTGCACCAGCCGGTGGACGTCGAGCTCGCCTCCCAGCGTCTGCGCGAGGTCGTTGAGCGTCTGCGCCTCGCGGTGCGCCTCGCGCTCGCGCTCCAGGAGCGCCAGGCGTTCCTTCTCCACCAGCTTATGCTGGAAGGCGATCGCCGCCTGGTTGGCGGCGACCGTGAGCAGCTGCCGCTCCGGCCCGTCTGGAAAACCGGGCCGCGACGAGCCGGCCACCAGGGCGCCCGCCTGGCCGCTGAAGCCGAAGCGGGAGATGGCGAGGCGGAGCGTGCCGGCCGCCAGCGGGTGCGGGATCGAGGCCTCGAGGCACCCGGGATCGCCGAGATATGGGGCGAGCGTGCGGCCGACGGCGTCCGCGTCGCCTTCCTCGTCGCCCGGCAGCCGGCAGCGGCAGACCGCCGCGCCGGCCGGATCGAGGACGCGAACCCAGGCGAGGTCGAGTGCCAGGGTCCGCTGGACGGCCTCCGCCAGATCCTCGGCCGTCTGGCCGATCTCCTGACTCGCCCAGACGGCGGGCATGGCCGTCAGCTCCACCATGTCGCGCAGGATGCGCTCAAGATCCTCGGCTTTCGCGGGAGCTCTCTCGGTCATGGCAGATTCATCCAGCTTGTCGGTCATCGCTCCTCCCAAACGCCCGACGTCAGGCACCGGCGACATGCTATCGTCGACCGGCGAGACCGCTCTCAAATGATGACCGATCCTCCGCTCGAAGACGAGGAGGGAACGGCGTTCCCGTCCCCGCACGGGACGCGCATCCTGGTGACGGCGCTTCTGGTCGCCCTCTACCTGGCGGGGCACCTGGTGCGGCTGCCGGGGCTGTCGTCGGACCTCTCGCCCGACGACCCGCGGCTTTCTCGCCTCACCCTCGCGGCCCTGGGGCTCGCGCCGCTGTTCACCGGCTTTCTCCTGGTCGAGCTGTTCTCGCTCGCCGTCACGCCGGGGCGCCGCCTGCGCGAGGCGGGGAGCGCGGGGCGGGCGCGGCTCAATCGGGCAGCGTTGATCACCAGCCTGGCGGTAAGCGCCCTCCAGGCTTTCGGGCTCGCGCGGTTCCTGGAGACATCTCTCTGGCCGGGCACGGAGCCGGCGGTGAACGAGCCGGGATGGGCGTTCCGGCTGCTCTTCGTGGCCACGCTCACCGCCGCGACCGCGGGCGTGTTCGCCCTCGGCAACCTGCTCTCCGACCACGGGGTCGGCAACGGTTTCGCCCTGTTGCTCCTGGCCGATGCCGGCTGGTCCTCCCGGCGGGTCTGGGGAACGCTGGGCCGGGAGCTCACGGCGGAGAACCGGCCCCTTCTCTTCGCCCTCCTCGGGGCGCTCGCCCTGGTCGCCCTGCTGGTCCGCTTCGTCCGGCGCACCGAGGAGACGGCGACGCCCCCTTTTCCTCAGGGGATCGTGCCGGTGCCACTGGCGCTCACCGGCGCCGCCCTCGCCGCCCGGTCGTCCGCCACCACCCATCTGGCGGGGGTGCTCCTCGCCGTCCCCCTTCTCTCGTGGCTCGCCTTCCACCTGTTCAGCAGCCGGCCGCGCCTCGCCGCCAACGTGCCGGAGACCGACGAGGTGCTCGACGCCCTCGCCGCGGTCCTGCGGCGCCGGCTGGTCCCCGCGACGGCGCTGTTGACCGCGGGAGCCGCCGCTTTCCTCGCCTGGAAGGTCTGGCGGCCGGACAGCGCGCTCGCGAGCTTCACCTGGAGCAGCGTGGTGGCCATCACCCTGATCGTCCTCGATCTCCTCGACCAGTTCCGGTTCACCGACCGCCACCGCCAGACCGTGCGCCTGGTCCAGCTCGACAACCTCCACCTCTCCTACCGCCTGGTGGCGCGGCTCCGCGAGGAGGGGATCGACGCCCTGGCGCGCGGCCAGAAGCTGCGTTCGCTGAGCTACTTCTTCGGCGCCCTGTTCAAGATCGACGTGCTCGTCCCCACAGGCCAGCACGACCACGCGCGCCAGGTGCTGATCGAGCTCGAGAGCGCGCCCCAGGTCAAGCTCTTCTGACCCGATTTCAGATCCGCGACGAACCGGCCCGCTCCAGGCTGTCGCGTAGCGCCGCGGCCAGACCGCGGACGTGGGGCTCGCGCAGGAGGGTCATGTGGTTGCCGGGAACCTCCCGGACCTCCACCCCGCCCCGGGCGAGCTCGCCCCAGCCCTGGGCCGGGTCGCCTCCCGGGCCCTGGTCTTCGGCGGTCCTGAGCAGCACCGCCCTGCCCGGGTACGGCGCGGGGGTGTAGCGCGACATGGCGCGGCCGTTGGCCTTCAGAGCCTTGAGCATGGCGCGGATCTGCGGCGGGTGGAGCATGACCAGGCGCGACTCGGGGGGCACGGCGGCGGCGATCCCCGCCCCCTGGATCAGCGAGCGCAGCGACAGCAGGCGGCCCAGCAGGGCGCCGAGGCGGGACCGGCTCCGGTCGCGCTCACCGCTCACGTCGCGCAGATAGAAGTAGTCCCGGACATAGGGCCAGAGGTTTTTCAGCACCACGCCGTAGAAGGTGTGGACGATCTGGCCGAGCGTCATCCGCCTGCCGTAGCCGGGGGCCGGCGCGTCGAGCAGGGCGACGAGCGCCACCTTTTCGCCGCGCGCTTCGAGCTGCCGGGCCATCTCGTAAGCCACCAGGGTGCCGAACGACCAGCCGCCCAGATGGTAGGGGCCGCGGGGCTGAATCTGGCGCACGGCCTCGAGGAAAAAGGTGGCGAGTCCTTCGATGTCGCCGGGGGACGGGCCGTCGGCGGCCAGGGAGGGGGGCTGCAGGCCGTAGAACGGCTGGTCGTCTCCCAGGTGGCGCGCCAGCTCGTAGTAGGGGAAGACCGTGCCGAGGACCGGAGCGACGCAGAAGAACGGCGGCCGATCGCCGTTCGGCTGGATGGGCACCACCGCAGACCAGGCAACCGACCAGCCGGCCGGCGCCTCGTCTCCGCCGGCCAGGAGCTCGGCCATCCGCTCCACGGTCGGGGTGGTGAAGAGGGCCGAGAGGGGGATCTCGACCCCCATCTCCTCCTGAATCCGGGCGAGCAGCCGCACCGCCAGCAGCGAGTGCCCGCCGAAGCGGAAGAAATTGTCCTGTACGCCCAGGCGAGGGGCCTCGAGGACCTGCTGCCACAGCGCGAGGAGCCGGCGCTCGGTCTCGTTGCGCGGCGCCACCGGCTCGCCGGCCGCCCGCTGCTCGAGCAGCAGGAGCTTCTGCCGGTCGGGCTGGCCGCCGGCGAGGGGCATCTCGGCGAGGCGATGGATCTCGCTCCCGGCAGGGGTGCCGAAGGGATCGCGCAGCGCCCCCGCGAGCGCCGCCGCCGACGGCTCGCCCGAAAGGGTGACGAAGACTTCCGCCGCCTGCGCCCGGCGGCCCGGTTCGTCGAGGTACCGGCGGACGTTGGGATGGTCGGGGGCCAGGCCGATCAGCACCGCGGGCTCGCCGAGTCCCAGGGCCACCTCCAGCGAGTCGATCCCTTGCCGCGGCGAGATGGCGCGGAACCCCCGCGCCGCCGCCGCCGGAGCCAATCCCCGGCCACGGCTGATCCCGCGCTCGTCCCACAGGCTCCAGCCGAGGCAGAACGGGCGCACGGCCCCCTCCTGCCGCTGGACGTGGGCCAGCCCCTCGAGGAAGCCGTTGGCGGCGGCGTAGGCCCCCACCCGGAAGCCGCCGAAGAAGGCGTTGACCGACGAGAACGAGACGAAGATGCCGCCCGGGCGCCGGCGCATCAGCTCGGCGAGCTGCCATCCTCCCTCCATCTTGGGGGCCAGCGCCGCGGCGAAGCTCTCCGGCGTCTCCTCGAGCAGCGAGCGCTCGCCGTAGGTCCCGGCCAAGTGGATGGCGCCGTCCAGGGGAGCGCCCCAGCGCGCCTCCGCCCGACCGACCGCCGCCTCGAGCGCCGCCCCGTCCGCCACATCGAGCGGCTCGTAGGTCCAGCGGCCCGTGGCGCCCAGCCGCCCCCGGGCCTCCTGGCCCGGCGACGGCGAGCGGCCGACCAGGAGCAGCTCGGCGCCGTAGGCCGTGAGGAGATGGCGGGCGACCTCGGCTCCCAACCCGCCGGCGCCGCCGGAGAGCAGATAGCGCCCGCCCTGCCGGAACGGGCTCTCGCGCCGGCCGGCCCGCCGCGGGTCGAGGCGGCCGAGGCGCGCCACCAGCCGGCGCCCGCCCCGGTAGGCCACCTCCCGCTCGCCCGGGACCACCGCCAGCTCGCGCAGCACCCGCGCGGCCGGCTCTCCCTCTCCGTCGGGCAGGTCGAGGTGGGCGACCTCGAGCCAGGGGAGCTCGCCCGCCGCGGTCTTGATCAGCGGCGGCAGGAGGCTCCGGCCGGGGATTCTTTCCAGCACAGTGGGATCCGAAGCTTGGAATTCACGTGACTTGAAGTCGCGGCCGCACTGACCCTATAGTGAGTCGTATTAATTTAAATCATACCAACATGGTCAAATAAAACGAAAGGCTCAGTCGAAAGACTGGGCCTTTCGTTTTAATCTGATCGGCACGTAAGAGGTTCCAACTTTCACCATAATGAAATAAGATCACTACCGGGCGTATTTTTTGAGTTATCGAGATTTTCAGGAGCTAAGGAAGCTAAAATGGAGAAAAAAATCACTGGATATACCACCGTTGATATATCCCAATGGCATCGTAAAGAACATTTTGAGGCATTTCAGTCAGTTGCTCAATGTACCTATAACCAGACCGTTCAGCTGGATATTACGGCCTTTTTAAAGACCGTAAAGAAAAATAAGCACAAGTTTTATCCGGCCTTTATTCACATTCTTGCCCGCCTGATGAATGCTCATCCGGAATTTCGTATGGCAATGAAAGACGGTGAGCTGGTGATATGGGATAGTGTTCACCCTTGTTACACCGTTTTCCATGAGCAAACTGAAACGTTTTCATCGCTCTGGAGTGAATACCACGACGATTTCCGGCAGTTTCTACACATATATTCGCAAGATGTGGCGTGTTACGGTGAAAACCTGGCCTATTTCCCTAAAGGGTTTATTGAGAATATGTTTTTCGTCTCAGCCAATCCCTGGGTGAGTTTCACCAGTTTTGATTTAAACGTGGCCAATATGGACAACTTCTTCGCCCCCGTTTTCACCATGGGCAAATATTATACGCAAGGCGACAAGGTGCTGATGCCGCTGGCGATTCAGGTTCATCATGCCGTTTGTGATGGCTTCCATGTCGGCAGAATGCTTAATGAATTACAACAGTACTGCGATGAGTGGCAGGGCGGGGCGTAACCTAGGTGACAGAAGTTAAAAGCCTCCGGTCGGAGGCTTTTGACTTTCTGCTAGATCGGCCGCATCGAATATAACTTCGTATAATGTATGCTATACGAAGTTATTAGCGATGAGCTCGGACTTCCATTGTTCATTCCACGGACAAAAACAGAGAAAGGAAACGACAGAGGCCAAAAAGCTCGCTTTCAGCACCTGTCGTTTCCTTTCTTTTCAGAGGGTATTTTAAATAAAAACATTAAGTTATGACGAAGAAGAACGGAAACGCCTTAAACCGGAAAATTTTCATAAATAGCGAAAACCCGCGAGGTCGCCGCCCCGTAACCTGTCGGATCACCGGAAAGGACCCGTAAAGTGATAATGATTATCATCTACATATCACAACGTGCGTGGAGGCCATCAAACCACGTCAAATAATCAATTATGACGCAGGTATCGTATTAATTGATCTGCATCAACTTAACGTAAAAGCAACTTCAGACAATACAAATCAGCGACACTGAATACGGGGCAACCTCATGTCCGAGCTCGCGAGCTCGTCGACAGCGACACACTTGCATCGGATGCAGCCCGGTTAACGTGCCGGCACGGCCTGGGTAACCAGGTATTTTGTCCACATAACCGTGCGCAAAATGTTGTGGATAAGCAGGACACAGCAGCAATCCACAGCAGGCATACAACCGCACACCGAGGTTACTCCGTTCTACAGGTTACGACGAATGTCAATACTTGCCCTTGACAGGCATTGATGGAATCGTAGTCTCACGCTGATAGTCTGATCGACAATACAAGTGGGACCGTGGTCCCAGACCGATAATCAGACCGACAACACGAGTGGGACCGTGGTCCCAGACTAATAATCAGACCGACGATACGAGTGGGACCGTGGTCCCAGACTAATAATCAGACCGACGATACGAGTGGGACCGTGGTCCCAGACTAATAATCAGACCGACGATACGAGTGGGACCGTGGTCCCAGACTAATAATCAGACCGACGATACGAGTGGGACCGTGGTCCCAGACTAATAATCAGACCGACGATACGAGTGGGACCGTGGTCCCAGACTAATAATCAGACCGACGATACGAGTGGGACCGTGGTCCCAG
>JADMIO010819920.1_pt1 | contig 76515 bp, 64 predicted proteins | sample 8958161 | NCBI WGS metagenome assembly JADMIO01 (sample SAMN16585339, study PRJNA669376) | soil metagenome | isolation source: Crop rotation soil | place: USA: Cullars Rotation, Alabama | collected 2011
GCCGCGACTTCAAGTCACGTGAATTCCAAGCTTCGGATCCCACTGTGCTGGAAAGAGTTTTGCCTTCGCCGGGGTTGCCGAGGAAGGCGTCGAAGATTTTTTGAGTGGTGAAAGTGGCCGCCAGAGGAAGATAGCCACCGCTGATTCCTTTGGCGACGCACATGAGGTCGGGTTGAACGGATTCGTGCTCGACGGCGAACATTTTGCCGGTCCGGCCGAAACCGGTGGCCACTTCGTCGCAGATGAGGAGTGTGCTGTACTGAGTGGCGAGGCGGCGGACTTCTTTGAGGAAGCCGGGAGGGTGGACGATCATGCCGGCAGCGCCCTGGACGATGGGTTCGATGCAAATTGCGGCAACGCTCGACGAATTCTGCTGCAAAATCGCTTCGAGCTTCGAGAGACATTGGCCCTTGGCGTCGTCGGGGCTATCGAAGTTGCGATAGACGTGTGGTGTTGGGGCGTAGTGGACTTTGAAGAGGAGGGGGAAATAGGGTTTGTGAAAGGAGGTAGTCCGGCCGATGGACATCGCCCCCGTGGTGTCGCCGTGGTAGGCCTCGGTGAAGCCGATGAATTCGTGTTTTGTGGGATGGCCGAGGTTGTACCAACACTGGGCGGCGATTTTGAAGGCGACTTCTGTCGCGGTTGCGCCGGAGTCGGAATAGAAAATCTTCTTCAGGTTCTGCGGGACGATTTTCATCAGTTGGTCGGCCAGGAGAATCGCCGGCTCGGAGGCCAGGCCGAGCATGGTGGTGTGGGAAACTTTATCGAGCTGCTCGCGGATGGCGTTGTCGATTTCGGGAACGCGATGGCCGTGGACGTTGCACCAGAGAGAGGAGACACCGTCGAGATATTTTTTGCCATCGGAGTCGATCAGGTACATGCCCTCGGCGGCGGTAATCACCAGCGGATCGGAGTCGAGCCAGAGGGACATCGGCGTAAATGGGTGCCAGATGTTCTGCTTGTCGAGTTGGCGGAGTTGTGCAGTGGTCAAGTTCATTCCGGCAGAATGTTAACGGAATCGCCGGCCTTGAGCTTCAACATGCTGGCCGCCGAGCCGTCGCGGACGGCGATTTCGAGGAGGTCGCTGCTGCCGATGAGCGCGACGGGCGATCCGGAGGGGACGTCGCTGTAGGTGCCGTGAAGGGGAAGGATTTGGTCGCGGATTTGGATACTCGCATGGCGAGGGATCGCGGTGGAGAGGATGTTGGTGGTGGCGTTGCCGAAGTGGTCGATGTGGACGATTTTGCCCGTTGGGCTGGAGGAGGGGTGGAGATCCAGAAGTACCGGAGCTTGGAGCGGTTTGGCTAAGTCCAGGAGGGCGCGGCCGGAGGCCAGCATTCCGGCGATTGGGGCAAAGAGATCGCGGCCGTGGAAGGTTTGGCTGGAGGTTGGGGGCTTCCAGATGATTTGGAACGCTTCGCCCGGGCCTTGGCGATGCCATGCCCAGGTGATCAGGCCGTTATCGGGACATACGACCAGCTGCTGATTGATCTGGACGATCAGGGGGAGCCTGCTGGAGCCGACGGTCGGGTCGATAATGGCAAGGTGAATAGTGGCCGGAGGGAAGGCCGCGAGGGCGCGCTCGAGAGTTATCGAGCCCTTGACCACATCGCCTGCCGGAATGGTGTGCGTCACATCGACCGGGCGCGAGGCGGGGACATAGCTGAGCAGAACTGCTTTCAGTGTGGCGACGTACCAGTCGTCGAGGCCGAAATCCGTCGTGAGGGTGATGATCGGCAAGTTAGTGATAGAGGAGTCGGCCACGAAAATGGAAGATATGATTGGGGTGCCGGTGGGTCAAACCGATGTGCTGGCTTGACCGTCAAGGACGTTGTAGATGGACCGGCGGCCAAAAAAAACGACAGAAGCATGGCGGGTTGATCGCGACAACGGGCCCGCTATGCATTAAGAGTAAAGTAGAGGAACATGAAGCAGCTCAGCCATTCAACCTCGCTGGAGAAGATGATTCGCCAGCAGCTCATCGACCGGGGGATTCACGATAAGGCTGTTTTGGAGGCGATTCGCAAGGTCCCGCGCGAGCAGTTTTTCCCCGATGAAATTCGCGACCAGGCGCACGCGGATAAGGCCGCGCCGATCGGCCATGGGCAGACGATCAGCCAGCCATACATCGTGGCGTTGATGACGCAGCACCTGAGGGTTTCCAAGGAGCACCGGGTTTTGGAGATTGGGACGGGGAGTGGTTATCAGACGGCGATTTTGGCTAACCTGGCGGGCGAGGTTTATACCGTCGAGCGGGTCAAGCCGCTGCTGGATGATGCATTTGAGCGATTGATGTCGCTGGGATATCGCAACGTACATCTGCATTTCGGGGATGGGACGATGGGGTGGGAAAAGCATGCGCCCTTTGATCGGGTGATCATTACGGCGGGGGCGCCGGATCTGCCCAGGCAGTTGTTGCTCAGTCAGTTGCGGGATGAGGGAGTGGCGGTGCTGCCGGTTGGGCCGCAGGATGAGCAGATGCTGGTGGAGGTGACCCGGAGCGGGAGGCGGCTGGAGACGAAGGATATTTGCTCGTGCCGGTTTGTGAAGTTGATTGGGGAGGGTGGGTGGAAGGAAGAATAGTGGCGATTCGCTAGAATTCGGCGATGCGGCAAGCCGAGGCGAAAGTAAAAAGTATTTCGGTGCTCGATAGAGGCATCGACACGATCGAGGGAGTGGGGGCTTCACGGGTGAAGGAGTTTGAGGCGCGAGGGGTGAAGAAGCTGGGGGATCTGCTCGAGTATTTTCCACGGTCATATCAGCAGGAGCGGGCCGAGCAACCCATCAAGGATCTGGTGGCGGATCAGATCCAGATTGCGCGCGGGGAGGTGGTGGCGGTGGATTACATCGCGATGCGGCCGCGGCCAAGGTTTGAAGCGACGATCGATGATGGGAGCGGGAAGCTGGGGCTGGTTTGGTTCAATTCATCGTTTTTACGGAAGACGATTTATCCGGGGAAATTGCTGCGCGTGTCGGGGAGGGTCAAATTCTTTCGGGGGATTCCATCGATGGCGCAGCCGAAGTGGCAGGACGTCGAAGTGGATGCGGAGAAGGTGGGGGAGGATGTTTTTCGGGCGGTCTATCCGGCGTCGGCGAAGTTGAGCAGTGCACAGATATGGCAGACGATTGAGAGGGCGCTGCCGGAGATTCTGCCGGAGGTGGAGGAGTGGTTTGAGGAAGGATTGTTGAAAAAGAGGAGGTTGATGGGAAGGCGCGCTGCGCTTGAGGCGATTCATCGGCCGCGGGGATGGAAAAATGCGGCGGAGGCGCGACGGCGGTTGGTTTATGACGAGCTGATGCTGATGCAGTTGGGGTTGGCGCTGAGCGCGAAAATGAGACAGGGACGATTGACCGCACCGAAGATGAGGTTGGATAAGCTGCTGGACGAGAGGATTCGGGCGCGGTTTCCGTTTCAATTGACGGGGGCGCAGCAGAGGGCGGTGTGGGAGATTGCCAAGGATATTCAAACATCGCAGCCGATGAGTCGGTTGTTACAGGGCGATGTGGGGAGTGGGAAGACAATCGTTGCGCTCTATGCGATGCTGGTGGCGGTGGCGAATCGGTTGCAGGCGGCGATATTGGCGCCGACCGAGGTTTTGGCGGAGCAGCATTATCTGACACTGTCGAATCTGCTTGCGGATTCGGAGGTGGCAATTGAATTATTCACCAGCCGGACGAAAAGGGAGAGCCGGGGAAGTGTTGTGAAACACGTAGCGAGCGGGAAGGTGCACATTGCGGTGGGGACGCAGGCGCTGATTCAGGAGGATATTGAGTTTGCCAATCTGGGATTGGTTGTCGCGGATGAGCAGCATAAATTGGGCGTGAGGCAGCGGGCGACGCTGAAAGGCAAGGGACTCTCGCCGCATTATCTGGTGATGACGGCCACGCCGATTCCGCGGACGCTGGCCTTGTCGTATTTTGCGGATTTTGATGTCAGCACGATCGATGAATTGCCGCCGGGCCGCCGGCCGATTGTGACGCGGTGGCTTCGGCAATCGCAGAGTGGGGAGGCATATGGATTTATTCGCGGGCAGGTGAAGGAGGGGCGGCAGGCATATGTGGTGGCGGCGCAGATTGAGGAGGGGGTGGATGATACCAAGTCGGTGAAAAAGCATTTTGAGAAGTTGCAGGGCGGGCCGCTCCATGGGCTGAAATTGGGGATGCTGCATGGGCAGATGAAAACCGAGGAGAAGCAGCGGGTGATGGGGGAATTCCGGGCCGGGAAAATCGACGTGCTGGTGGCGACGACGGTGATTGAAGTCGGCGTCGATGTGGCCAATGCGACGGTGATGGTGATTGAGGATGCGGATCGGTTTGGACTCTCACAGTTGCATCAGATTCGCGGCCGCGTGGGGCGAGGGAGTTTTGAGTCGCATTGTCTGTTGATTGCGGATGCGCCTTCGGAGGAGGCGGCCAGCCGGTTGACGGCGATGACCAACAGCGGCGATGGCTTTGAGATCGCGGAAATCGATTTGAAGCTGCGCGGGCCGGGCGATTTTTTTGGGACTCGGCAGCACGGGTTGCCGGAATTCAAGCTGGCGGACATTACGCAGGAGATGGAGTTGCTGAAAGTGGCCAAGGAGGATGCGCTGGAGTTGCTCTCGCGCGATGGGGATTTGTCGGCAAAGGAGCACGGGGCGCTGCGGCGGAGATTGGCCAGGCAGTTTGGGGATGGGATGTTTTTGGCGCAGGTCGGGTAGAATGAAATTCACGGGCTAACTGGGAGAAGGATGAAATTCCATCCACACGCGGGACAGAAGGATGTGCTGGTAGTAATCGCGGACTCGGATATCAATGCATCCTCGGCCGATGGGGTTGTCACGGAATTGGAGAAGACGATCGAGGGAGGGTCGCGAAAGATGGTGGTGGATCTTTCGCGGCTGGAGGATGTGTCCAGTTATGGAATGGGAGTGCTGTTGCGATTGCAGCAGAAGGTGGGGAAGCATGGCGGGGAGGTGAAATTGGCGGGGGTGAAGCCGGCCGTGGCGAAGATGTTTAAATTGCTGCGGATTGAGTCGATGTTTGCGAGCTATGTGAATCTGGATTCTGCGGTGGGGGCGTTTGGGGCGAAGACGTAATCATTGAAATATTTTGGCATAGAGGGGCGGGCCGAGGATTAATAAGCCGACGGCGAGGGACGCCAGGGAGGCGATTAAGACCATGGCGGCGGCCAGGTCTTTTGCCGCTTTGGCGAGGGGATGAAATTGGGGGCTTGATAGATCGACGGCGGCTTCTACGGCGGTGTTCAGCCCTTCGAGAATTAAAACCAGCGCGATCGTGAAGGCGATGATGGCCCATTCAACGCGGGAAATTTTCAGCCACGCGCCAAAGCCGCAGGCGAGGATTCCCAGGACCAGCTCTATGCGCGCATTGCGCTGGGTTTTGAAAAGGTAAGCCAGGCCGACGAAGGTGAAGTAGAAGGAGCGGATCAGGCCGTGGCGGCGTCGGATGATTGGGGGCGGATTTTCTTCGTTGGATTTTTCGGGCGGGGATGAAGTTAGCTGGCCCATTGTCCGCCTATTTCCCTGATGATCAGTCGGTCGCTGCCCGCTCCGGCGGCCGTGAGCAATCGCTCCATCGGCTCATGCACCGGTTCGTGCGAGAGGCGGAAAGTGCTGTGGTGCATGGGCAGCACAAAATCGGCCATGACCTGATTGGCCATGTCCCACGCCTGCTCGGGATTCGCGTGGGCCTGAATATAGGGGTCGTAGCCGCCGATGCCGACGATGGCCAGATCCACCTTGCCGATATCCTTGAAATAATCGTGATGGGCGGTGTCAGCCCCGTAGAGAACCCGGCGCTTAGACGACTCGATAAGGAAGGCATTGAAGCCGCGATGGTTGTCGTACATGGCGCGGGCGCCCCAGTGGCGGACTTTCTGGGCAGTGATTCTCAGCGAGGAGAGGTTCATCGATTCGCCCCATCGCAATTCGCTGACGCGTCGAAAGCCCAGGTCGCGAATCAGATCGGAGGTGTGATGGGCGGTGATGACCGGCGTGCTCTTGGAGAGGCGATTGAGCGTGGGTCGATCGAGATGATCGAAGTGGGCGTGGGAGACGAGGATCAGGTCGATGGGGGGTAGCTCTCGAATGTTCAGTGCCGGAGCGAGCAGGCGGCGGGGGCCGCCGGTCCAAAGGCCCAGGCCGATGCCGACGCGATTGGAAAAAACCGGATCGGTGAGGATGGTCATGTCGCCGACGCGGAGCAGAATCGTGGCGTGGCCGATCCATACGGCGGCCAAATCCTGCTTGTGCCAGTTCGCTAGATTGGGCCGCGGCGGGGCGGAGGGGCGGTGCAGCCCGTCGAAGAACCGGAACTTGCCGCGTCCACGGCCGAGCCAGTCCGCTACGCGCAAAGCGAGCGGCGTTCGTTTCGCCCAGTCAGTTATCATTCGCCAGTTCAAATGCCCGAACTCCCAGACTTTCCTGAATCAATCATACGCGATGAATGGACCACTTCAACCGCGCTTCGTTTGTGTAATTCAGGCGATTTCCAGACCCACTGGAAAATGATCGCTGGCATATTTGGCGAGGCGGTCGTGTTCGATCCATGCATTTTTTAAACGCGACCCGGGGATATTGCTGGTGAAGATGTAATCGACGCGCTGGCCGGGAAACTGCGTGGAAAATGTGCCTGTCGATTTCGCGTAATCGGGGCGGAGAGTTTGAAGGGAATCAAGATACCCGGCGCTGAGGACTTTCTGGATCGCGGTGCGGGGAAGATGGCCGCCGTTCATCCGCCAACCCTCGCGCGTGCTGGGTTTACATTTTTCCGGATCGATATTCTGGAATGGCGAATTGGCATTGAAGTCGCCGATGAGAAAATGCGGCTTGCGCTGGCGGCGATGGGGTTCGAAAATCTCCAGCACGACGTCAAGCTCTTCTTCGCGAATGGCTTCATCCTTCTCCAGCGCCTGTGGATGAAGGTGCAGAATACCCAGGCTCAATTCCTCGCCGGATGGAGAACGCACGAGCGCTTCGAGGAAGCAGTCGGGTTTGTCCTGCGAAACGGCGTGATTGGTGGAGCTGACGATTGGGAATCGGCTCAGCAGCGCAACCGCATGGCGCTTCCCCTGCCCTACTAGCAGATCCATGTGGAGGCGTTTGGAGATGCGCGCCAGAACATCGCTATTGTCGGCCTCGATCAGCGCGACGCAGTCAGCGCGCTGGGCTTCGATCACCTCGGCCAGGGGATCAGCGCGGCCTTCGCCGCCATCGAGGATGTTGTAGGAGAAGATTCGCAAAAATGCCGGATTATCAGGCGAATTATTGGGACGCGGCGGCCGCAAATAGTGACAAGCACAACCTGCGCTGGAAGGTAAAGTTAACGCAGCCCAGGCCGTATGTCACGCTCGTGAGAGGACTGCGATGCCGCGACCACTTTTAGGCCAAATCCTGTGCGAAATGGGGAAATTGAGCAGCATCGACATCGATGAGATTCTCGAGCAGCAGGCCGTCAGTCACGGGCGATTTGGGGAGATCGCCATGTCGTGGGGGCTCTGTGAGGCGGTGGATGTTTGCGAGGCGTGGTGCATACAGTTTGCAGAGGGGTTTGACTGGCCGGATTTATCGCATTGTGAGATTGATGCAAAGGTGATTTTGGCCGTGCCTGGTGAATTGGCGCGGCAACTGCACATCGTGCCTCTGGTGAGCATCGCCGACCAGATGGTCGTGGCGGCCGCGCATCCGGTGGATGGGGTGGAGTGGATGCGGATATTGGAAGCGACGGGGAAGGATGTGAGATTTATTCTGGCGGACCTTGGGGCGATTGATGACGCGCTGGAGGTGTACTACCCGAAAGCGGCATAAAACCGATCAATGCACGTCCGCTGAAGCGGACCCTACGTAAGGTTTTTCAAGAGGCGGGGCTAAGACGATCTGCGGCTTCATTCCACGTATTTTTTGCGCCAGATTCTGCTGCTGGAAGAAGATCTCGCGATTGATCGATTCCATAGCGCGAGTGTCAGCGCGATAGATGTCGCCCGTCAATGTACGCGCGATGGCGGATTCGACGAAATCGCAGCGGGCGGTTTCCTGCCAGTTGCTGCGGACAATGACGTTGACGCCGCCTTCGCCGCAGGCCAGCAGGCCCCAGCGCGGGGGGAGATCCTTTTTGTGCAGCAGGCCGGCCGGGGCGAGGATGTAGTGGAGGTTGGCCATCGGGCGCAGCAGGCACGTCTTGAACTTTCCCAGCTCATCACAATTCAATCTTCGGCGGCGGCTTCGAACCTTGAAAGAATTCTTTCGCGTCAACTCAAAGAGCATCTGCCCCTCCTGGGCCATGTCGCGCAGAAAATCGGCGCGCGAGGCTTTGCATTCGATGAAGCAGACCTGGGGGAGGGCGCGCGGAATCGAAAGATAGTTGTGATAAGGCTTGAAGAGGCCGGTGCCGACGGCGTCGATGATGCCGACGGGCCGCAGGCGCACCTCGGCGGCGATGCATCGGTAGCCCATGCGGAAAAGCCAGTGGCAGGCTTCTTTCTTGAGAGTTTTGTGCAGGTTGGTTTCGCCGGGCATGTGGCAGTCCTTTGCCGTTACACCGCGGAAAATGTAACAGAGAGGAATGAGCTCCGCCACAGAGAACACAGAGGACAGGAGAGCAAGAGAATAAAAAAGCCCCGGCGATTTTTGCGCCGGGGCATTTTTGGTTGCACAGACCACGGGCAAGATGCCCGTGCTACGAGCCGGCCTGCGGAACGGCTTCGCGCGGGGCGGCTGGAGCAGGGGTCTCGCGGGGGGCGCGAGTGGTCACTTCCACTTCGGCCTCCGGCGGCGGCTCGGCCAAATGCTTGATCCGCAAGTTCAGGTACGGATTGAACGCGGTGCCGGCCGGAATAAGGTGGCCGAGGATGACGTTTTCCTTGAGGCCAACCAGCATGTCGATCGCTCCGGCCAGTGCGGCTTCGGTGAGCACCTTGGTGGTTTCCTGGAAGCTGGCGGCGGAGATGAAGGATTCGCTCTGGAGCGAGGCCTTGGTGATGCCTAGCAGCAGCGTCTTGCCGCGTGCGGGGCGGGGCTTCTTGCCCTTGGCCGGATCCTTGCCGGCGGTTTCGGCGGCCTCGTTGGCTTCCTTCACCTCGGCTCGCGGATAGGTCTCGCCTTCCTTGAGGCTGGTGCCGCCGGCTTTTTCGATCTTGAGGCTCTGGTTCAGCGCCTCGTTGCCGGCACGGAAGCGGAATTTGTCGAGCACTTCGCCGGGCAGGAACTTGTTGTCGCCCGGATCTTCCACCTTCACCTTGCGGAGCATCTGGGTGAGGATGATCTCGATGTGCTTGTCATTGATCTTCACACCCTGCGAGCGATAGACGTTCTGCACTTCGGTGAGCAGGTATTGATGCAGCGATTCCTCGCCCTTGATGCGGAGGATGTCGTGGGGGATGAGCGGCCCGCGGATCAGCGGATCGCCGGCCTCGACATAATCGCCTGCGTGAACCTGGAGCTCCTTGTCCTGCGGGACGTGGTGCTCGCGCTCCATGCCCGATTCGGATCGGACGATGATGGTCATCTTGCCGCGACGGCGATCGTTGCGAAGCTCGACGGTGCCGGAAATCTCCGCGAGAACCGCGGGATCTTTGGGCTTGCGTGCTTCGAAAATTTCCGTGACGCGGGGCAGGCCGCCGGTGATGTCCATGGTGCCGCCGGCTTCGCGCGGCTGGCGGGCCAGCATCTGGCCGGCAGTCACTTTGGAGCCGTTGGGCACTTCGATGCGGGCCTTGGCCGGCAGATAGTGGAAGTCGAGAATCTTGCCGTCGCCGCCTTCGATGGTGATTCGCGGATGGCGCTCGCCCTTGTGCTCGATGACCACCAGCTTGCCGCCTGCGCCTTTCTTTTCCTCCTCGACGCGGACGGTTTCGCCTTCTTCGATGTCCTCATATCGCACGATACCGGCCTTCTCGGCCAGAATCGGCGTGATGTGCGGGTCCCACATGATCACGGTCTGGCGCGGCTTGACCTTCTCGCCATCGGGGACGGTGACGACGGCGCCGTAGGGCACCTTGAATTTCTCCAGCTCGCGGCCCTTGGGATCGAGAATCGCCAACTCGCCGTTGCGCTTCAGGGCGACCAACTGCTTGACGCCTTCGGCGTCGGTCACCTGCACGGCGTTGATGTCACGATGCTGGACGGTGCCGGTGGTGCTTGCCTTAATGTCGTTTTCGGTCAGCGCGCCAGTGGCGACGCCGCCGGTGTGGAACGTACGCATGGTGAGCTGCGTGCCTGGCTCGCCGATCGACTGGGCGCCGATGATGCCGACGGCCAGGCCTTCTTCAACCAGGTTGTTGGTGGACATGTCCACGCCGTAGCAGTGGGCGCAGACGCCGCGCGGGGCCTCGCAGGTGAGCGGGGAGCGCACGCGGATGGATTCGAGCTTGAGATCGCGAAGCTTGTCGGCGATCTCATTGGTGATGATCTGATTTTCCTCGACGATGGTCTCATCCGTGATCGGGTTGCGGACGGTATCACGGGCGATTCGGCCGACGATCATGTCGCGCAGCTCGACTTCGACCTGCTCACCTTTATAGATGGTGGTCTTGGAGATGCCGTTGAGCGTCCCGCAGTCGTTCTGGTTGATGATGACGTTCTGGGCGACGTCGGCGAGCTTGCGGGTCAGGTAACCCGAGTCAGCGGTTTTCAGCGCCGTATCCGCCAATCCTTTACGTGCGCCGTGAGTGGAGCTGAAATATTCCAGCACCGACAGGCCTTCGCGGAAATTCGCCTTGATGGGCGTTTCGATAATTTCACCCGACGGCTTGGCCATCAGGCCGCGCATGCCGCCGAGCTGGCGGATCTGGTCGACGTTACCGCGAGCGCCGGAGACGGCCATCATGGCGATGGGATTGAGATAGCGGAGCGTGCCGCCGGCCTTTGGCGCGACAGGACGGCCGGCATCGTCGCGATAGTCCTGATTGAGGCCGGCCATGAGGTCTTCGGTGACCTGCTTGCGGGCGTGGCCCCAGACGTCGATGAGCTGGGCGTAGCGTTCCTGCTCGGTAATGGCGCCCATGCGATAATTCTTCTCGATGGCGTTGGCCTTTTTCTGGCCTTCTTCGAGAATTCGCGCCTTGCTTTCAGGGGCGCGGATGTCGGTGATGCCAAAGGAGAGGCCGGCCAAAGTCGACTGCCGGAAGCCCATGGCCTTGAGATCGTCGAGCAATTTGATGGTCGCGGGACGGCCAAGCTGAGCATAGGTATCCGCGATGACGCGGCTGGAGCCCTTGGCGGTCAGGGCGTAATTGTAGAACGGCATCTGGCGCGAAAGGATGTCGTTGAACACGCAGCGGCCGACGGTGGTGAGCACGACGTTGCTCTTGAACTTGGGAGGCTTGGGTTTGCCGGCGTAGGTTGGGTCTTTGACCTTGCGATATTCTTCGCGCGAGCGCCAGGCGGCGTCGCCGATCGAGATGGCGGTCGATTTATCGTCGGGCACGACCTGTGTGCGCTCGGCGAGCCTCACGAAGACGCGGCTGTGCATGGCGATCTTGCCGAGCTGATAGGCGAGGATCGCCTCGGCCGGGCTTTCGAAGGCCATGAACTCGCCCTTGTCGCCTTCGCGATCGGAAGTGATGTAGAAGGTGCCCAGCACGATGTCCTGCGAGGGCGTGATGATCGGCGTGCCGTTGGCCGGCGAGAAAATGTTATTGGGCGCCAGCATGAGCACGTGAGCTTCGGTCTGCGCCTCGATCGAAAGCGGAAGATGCACGGCCATCTGGTCGCCGTCGAAGTCGGCGTTGAAGCCTTTGCAGACCAGCGGGTGAATCTTGATGGCGTTGCCTTCGACCAGCACCGGCTCGAAGGCCTGGATGCCCATGCGGTGGAGCGTGGGGGCGCGATTGAGCAGCACAGGGTGCTGGTAAATCACTTCTTCGAGAATGTCCCACACTTCGGGGTCGCGGCGCTCGAGCATGCGCTTGGCAGACTTGATGGTGTCGGCCAGACCATGTTCCTTGAGCTTGCGGATGATGAAAGGCTGGTAGAGTTCCAGCGCGATCTTCTTGGGAAGGCCACACTGGTGAAGTTTGAGTTCGGGGCCGACGACGATGACCGAGCGGGCCGAATAATCGACGCGCTTGCCGAGCAGATTTTCGCGGAAGCGGCCCTGCTTGCCCTTGATCATGTCGGTGAGCGACTTGAGTGGGCGGTTCGAAGAACCCAGCACCGGGCGGCGGCAGCGGCCGTTGTCAAACAGCGCATCGACGGCCTGCTGAAGCATGCGCTTTTCGTTGCGAATGATGACTTCGGGAGCGTTGAGATCGACGAGCTTCTTGAGGCGGTTATTTCGGTTGATGATGCGGCGATAGAGATCGTTCAGATCGCTAGTCGCGAAATTGCCGCTCTCGAGGAGCACGAGGGGACGAAGATCTGGCGGGATGACCGGGATGACATCCATCACCATCCACTCGGCCTTGTTTTCCGAGCCGCGGACGGCTTCGACCATCTTCAGGCGCTTGGTGAGGTCCTTGATCTTCTGCTTGCTGTTGGTCTTCTCGATGTCAGCGCGGATGCGGGCGGCCTCGGTGTTGAGATCGAGCAGGCCCAGGAGCTTCTTGATCGCTTCCGCGCCCATTTCGGCTTCGAATTCATCGCCGTATTTTTCGTAGGCGCCGCGATACTCATCCTCGGTGAGGATCTGCTTCTTTTTGAGAGGAGTCTTGCCCGGATCGGTGACGACGTAGTCCTGGAAATAAACGATTTTTTCGATGTCACTGGTCTTCATGTCCAGCAGCGCGCCCAGACGGCTGGGCAGTGCCTTGAAGAACCAGATGTGCACGATGGGCGCGGCCAGGTTGATATGGCCCATGCGCTTGCGGCGGACGCGGCTGTGCGTCACCTTCACGCCGCAACGATCGCAGATGATGCCCTTATACTTTGTGCCCTTGTATTTTCCGCAGGAGCATTCCCAGTCGCGCTCGGGGCCGAAAATGCGCTCGCAGAAGAGCCCATCTTTTTCCGCGCGATAGGTGCGGTAGTTGATGGTCTCGGGCTTCTTCACCTCGCCGAACGACCAGGAACGGATGTCGTTGGGGCTGGCGAGCTGAATGCGGACGGAACCGTAGTCGTTGATTCTGTCGTAAACGGTTTCAGCCATAATCGTCGTCTCTTTCTATTTCAGCCACGGGTCCATCGACTCGTGGACGAGGTTCTCAGACTTTTTCGTTGCTGGTCGCCAGCGATCTGCTGCTGGCCGACGCTCCGTTATCTGCCTTTTCTTCCAGAGGCCTGCGGCAATCGACTCCCAGGCAGGCCTGCCAGCGCTGCACATCTTCGACGGCATTGAAATGCTCGTCGCCGGAATCGCCGATGCTCGCCCGGCGGATGTCGCGAAAGCCGGCGGCGAAAAGCTCATGTTCCATGGCCGGATAATCCCACATCCAGCGGTGCCGCGAGTTGCCCATCCATTCGCGCATGGCGTTCATGAACCCGCGCGGGCGCGATGGCTGGCCGAGGATCGTCTCGCGCATCAGCCGATGAGCCGCATCGGGCGTACCGTCGGCCAGATATTGATCGACGTACCAGCGAAGGTCCGGCATCACCAGGCGAAACCGCCCGCCCGGCTTGAGAATGCGAAACGTATTGGCCAACGCCAGCCGGCAATCTTCCAGCGACAGATGCTCCAGCACGTGCGAGCAATAGACGGCATCGACGGACTTATCCGCCACCGGCAGGCCGGCGCGAATATCGCCATAGCGCACTTCTTTTGGAAACGCCACCATGCGCTTCGCCAACAGTCCAAGAACGGGAACCGAGCGAGCCCGAAGAGTGGGGCTGGCATCGAAGTTGAGCCAACCCTCCGGGGCGCACAGTCCGCAGCCGTATTGGACGTAGACTGTTCCCATCGCTTGTGCAAAAACCGAACTGGAGCCAATGAAATTCACTATGCTTTTCGCACTCCGATAACTTCAAATCCACGGAACTGCCGCAATCGGCCTTTCCATTCGAGGCACGCAATCTTCAGCGCGAATGCCGTGCCAAAAGCTGCGATGAAACTCAGAGCAATCTCAGGCACATGCGCCTCACATCAAATCTCCATCCTCATCCTCGGCTCGCAATCCTTTCTTCTTCTCAAGCTGGATGTTCAACCCAAGGCCGCGGATTTCGTTGCACAAGACATCGAAGCTGACGGGCGTGCCGGCTTCCAGCGTGTTGGTGCCTTTGACCATCGACTCATAAATCTTGGTGCGACCTTCGACGTCGTCGCTCTTCACCGTCAGCAGTTCCTGAAGGATGTAAGCAGCGCCGTAAGCCTCCAGGCCCCAGACTTCCATCTCGCCGAAGCGCTGGCCGCCTGTGCGGGCCTTGCCGCCCAGGGGCTGCTGGGTGATCAGCGAATAAGGACCCGTCGCACGCGCGTGGATCTTGTCATCCACGAGGTGGTGCAGCTTCATCATGTAGATGTAGCCGACGGTCGTCTTCTGCTCGAATGGCTCGCCGGTGCGGCCGTCGTGGAGCTGAACTTTGCCGCCATAGGGCATCTCGACATCCAGCTCGCGCTCGTCCAGCGCCTTCTTATCGCTCTTGCGCTCCTTGCGGCGCTCTTTGATGATCTTGTTGGCCTCATCAACTGCCTTGTGAATTTCATCTTCCGTGCCGCCGTCGAACACAGGAGTGACGGCCTGGAAACCGAGCACTTCCGCGGCCCAGCCGAGGTGAGTCTCGAGAATCTGGCCGACGTTCATTCGGCTCGGCACGCCCAGCGGATTGAGCAGGATGTCAACCGGCGTTCCATCTTCCAGGAACGGCATGTCCTCTTCGGGAACGATGCGGGCGATGACGCCCTTGTTGCCGTGACGGCCCGCCATCTTATCGCCGACGGAAAGCTGTCGCTTGGTGGCCACGTAAATCTTGACCATCTCCAGCACGCCGCTGGGCAATTCATCGCCACGCTTCATGTGCTCGAGGCGGCGAACTTTTTCCTTCAAGACCGCCTGCACGCGCGGCCAGAAACGTGAATAGGTGTTTTCGGCCTGCTCCTTGGCCTCGCGATTGCCCTTCACCCAATCGAGGGAGAAGGTTTCGATCTGCTCCATCAGGATGTCGAGGTTGTCGCTCTGGCCAACTTTCTGCTTGGTGTTGGGGTCCACCATCTGCTGGCCGGTGACTTCGTTGACCTCGTGGATCATCTGCTTGAAGATTTCGATGGCCCGCTGATTCATTTCCTTCTCGAAGCGGTCCATGTCCTTCTTCAATGCCTTCTTCTGCTCATCTGTCATGTGCATGCGGCGGCTGAAGCGCGATGCGCCGATCACCACGCCCTCTTCGCCGGCGGGCATTTCCAGTGAATCGTTTTTCACATCTTCGCCAGCGCGGCCGAAGATGGCATGAAGCAGCTTTTCTTCGGGGGTCAGCTCGCTCTTGCTCTTGGGGGCAACTTTGCCGACGAGAATATCGCCGGGGCCAACACGGGTGCCGACGCGCACCACGCCGTTCTCGTCGAGATTGGCCAGGGCGCGCTCGCTGACGTTGGGAATGTCGCGGGTGAACTCCTCGCGGCCCAGCTTGGTCTCGCGAATCTCGACGTCATATTCCTCGATGTGAATCGAGGTGAAGACGTCTTCTTTCACCAGCCGCTGGCTGATGACGATGGCATCTTCGAAGTTGTAGCCGTCATATGTAAGGAAGGCGACGAGCACGTTTCGGCCCAGGGCCAGTTCGCCCTGATGCGTCGCAGCGCCGTCAGCCAGGATCTGGCCTTTCTTCACGCGCTGGCCTTTGCGGACGATTGGCTTCTGGTTGAGACAAGTTCGCTCATTGAGCCCGACAAACTTGCGGAGAATATATTCATCCGCGTTGTCGACCAGGATTCTCATCGAGTCCACGAACGTCACCACGCCGCCGCGCTCGGCACGGACGACCATGCCCGAGTTTTGTGCGACGGGCTTTTCCATTCCCGTCGCCACGACCGGCGGATCGGTACGCAGCAGAGGCACTGCCTGGCGCTGCATGTTTGAACCCATCAGCGCGCGGTTGGCGTCGTCGTGCTCGAGGAACGGAATCAGCGAGGCCGAAACCGAGACGGTCTGCCGCGGGCTGATGTCGATGTACTCGACTTCCTTGCTGGGCACAGTGGCCAAATCACCCTGCACGCGGGCCAGCACGTTGCCCTTCATCAGGTGCCCATCTTTTTCCACCGCATCGGGCGGCGCCAGAACGCTCTTCATCTCTTCATCGGCGCGGAGATATTTATGCTGGCCGTTGACCTTGGAATCTTTCACCACGCGATAAGGCGTGATGAGGAAGCCGTAGTCGTCGATGTCGGCATAGATCGCCAGAGACGCGATCAGGCCGATGTTGGTGCCTTCGGGAGTTTCGATGGGACAGATTCGGCCATAGTGCGAGATGTGCACGTCGCGCACCTCGAAGCCGGCACGCTTGCGATTCAAGCCGCCCGGACCAAGGGCGGACAGACGCCGCTCGTGGGTGAGCTGCGAAAGCGGATTGGTCTGATCGACGACCTGCGAAAGCTCGCCGCGGCCGAAGAAGAAGTCGATGGCGCTGCTGATCGACTTGGAATTCACAAGCTCAGCAATGCGACCAAGCTCGTTGGGGTCCTTCAAGCTCATGCGCTCCTGCACCGTGCGCCGAAGCTTCAGGAAACCTTTGCGCAGCTCTTCGCTGGCCAATTCATCAATCGTGCGCAGGCGCCGATTGCCCAGGTGATCGATGTCGTCAACATATCCTTCGCCGCTACGCAGCTTGAACATGTACTTCAGCGAGTTGACCAGGTCCTCGCTGCGCAGGGTCATCACCGTTTCCGGCACGTTCTGGTCGAACTTGCGGTTGATGCGGAAGCGGCCGACGCGGCCGAGTCTATAGCGGTTTTCGTCGAAGAACTTTTCCTGGAAGAGCGTCTTGGCCTTGTCTTCCTGCGGCGGATTGCCCGGCCGGAGCCTCGCGTAAATCTTCAGCAAGGCGCTCTTATGACTGTCGGCCGTATCTTCGGCCAGAGTATTCAGAATCAGCGGATCGTTGACCTTGGTAACACACTCGACGCTCTTGAGCGATGTGCTCTGAATCTTATTGAGCGCCTCGGCGATCTGCGCGCCGGCCTTGACGACTTCCTCGCCGCTCTCGGCGTCGATGATGGCGGTGGCGGCGTAGTAGCTGGGCTGGAGCTGGCCGACTTTCACATTTTCGGTTGTGTAAAACTCGCGGATGATCGATTCGGTCGTGCTGTACTTTTCATCCAGCGCCCGCAGGAACGTCGTCGCGGGGATTTTGCTCGACTGGTCGATGCGAACGGCCAGCACGTCTTTCTTGGTCACCGAGCATTCGATCCAGCTTCCGCGCTCGGGGATGATGCGGCAGCCGTGCAGCGGGCGGTCGCCTTCCTGAACCTCAACGAGAAAGTCCACGCCGGGCGAGCGGTGAAGCTGGCTGACGATCACGCGCTCAGCGCCGTTAATGATGAACTCGCCGCCGCCGATCATGATGGGGATTTCGCCGAGGTAGATGGAATCCTCCATCACCTCGTCCTTGTCCTTGCGAATCAGGCGGACCTGAATCCTAAAGGGCATCCCATAAGTGAGGCGCAGCGCGCGGCACTCATCGGTGGTGTAGCGAGCCTCGGCCAGGTCATAGCTGATGTATTCCAGCTTGAGATTCTGGTCGTAGCTTTCGATGGGGAACACTTCGCGGAGAAGCGCTTCCAGCCCGTCGTTCTTACGCTTGCCAGGCTCGACCTCTTTCTGGAGGAAGCGCTGGTAAGACTCGATCTGGATGTCGATCAAGTTCGGAATGGGAAGCGCGTCGCCGCGCTTGCTAAAGTCGCGGACTTCATGCACTAGCATTAGCTTGTCCTTTTCCGTTATAGGGGGGAACGGGGCCAACCGGGGGGCCGGCCCGCTCAGTCGCGAACATTTTTCTACCCGGGTAACCCGGGAACCCGATAGTCAACGTGCACCTGCGGTCACTAAACAGCTGAGATGGGACCGCTTAGCGATAAAAACAGCCGCTTACGGTATTTACCAGCGGCTGATTTCGTAAATTGTATCTTTTCGACCCGTAACTGACCCGGCACTGGCGAACAGCGGATTATAAGAGCAAAAAGAGGCTCGTCAAGCGCAAAAATAGGACCAGAACCTCTCCGTTATCCACTGATCGGGAGATCCTGGCTTCAACGAGGTTGTATTCTGTTTTCGGTCAATTCTGACGGGATATAGGCTACCTTCGATTTTTGGCGTGTCAAGACGAAACCGCTTGAGCAACGTCGTGTTCAATCCCGCCTATCCACAGACGGCGCGTTTCCATCCGCAGCTTCACGTGCTTGCACCCTGCGACCAACTCTGTGTTGGTGACGTTGAAACAAGGGAGCCTTGCCAATCCCCGGCAAGGCTCCTGAAAAAAAAGCCTACGATCACGGCTCACGGGAAATTGCTATACGAATCGCTCCCTTCCAGGCTGTCGCGATGATCACTGACACCGTCCCCCGCCCCACCATCAATCGTGTCTGCATATCCATCGAAAACGAAGAACCAATCTTCTCCCGCGCCGCCGTACAACTGATCATTTCCGATGCCACCGATAAGGCTATCTCCGCCTCCGTCCCCATACATGGAATCGTCGCCGTCGCCGCCGTCGATGCTGTCGTCATCATCGCCGCCCTGAACGAGGTCGTTGCCTGCCCCACACGTGATCACGTCATTGCCCCCTTCGCCGTAGATGGAGTCGTCGCCAGCGAAGCCGTTGATGGTATCGCCGCCGCCCCCGCCGTAGATCAGGTCATTGCCCGTGGTTAGCGAATCGCCATAGATCGTGTCAGCGCCGTTCATGCCATAGATGGAGTCGTCGCCAGCGCCGCCTTTGATGACGTTTGCCAATGCGTTGCCGGTGATGTTGTCGTTGCCGCTGCCGCCATAGACGTTCTCGATGGTATCCATTACGTAATCACCTTCCCCGTTCTCTCCATCGTTGGCCGAAGCATCGTTAGCGGTGATAGTCAGGGCATTGGTCCGGCCACTGTAATCGGTCGTGTCATGGTCGCCATCTCCACCGTCGAGAGTATCAGCGCCCTCGCTGCTGACCGGCGTGTCCTCATCGCCCACCAACAAGTCATCGCCAGCGTCGCCGAGGAGCGAATCATTCGCTCCATTGCCCCACATGGTGTCGTCGCCGCCATCGCCGTGGATGGTGTCGTTGCCACCGCCGCCCAGGATTTTGTTCGCCGACGAGTTTCCTGCAAGGTTGTCAGCGCCGGAGCCGCCGATGAGGTTGTCGAAATTGATTTGATTATCGTTTTCGCCTGAGGTGCCACATGATGAATTGTTATCTAAATCGCAGGTTACAGCAGTCGATTTGTCACCATAATCAAGCCAGTCATCGCCATTGGTGCCATCCATCGTGTCAGCCCCTCCTCCACCTGTGATAGTATCATCGCCGGCCCCACCGGTAAGAGTTTCCCCGCCGTTTCCGCCGACCATAAAATCATTTCCATCGTTGCCGTCCACATTGATGTAAGGCATGCTCACGCTGGTGGCTATGATTATCGTGTCGTTTCCTCCGTTTCCCCTTATCGTTACGGAATTCATACTCTGCGTGGAGGAGCAGCTAACTGAGCCATCGGTGACGGTGAATGTCCCGGCAGTCGTGGAAGCAGTTATCGCGTTACCAGCGGAGTCGCCATCATACGTAATATCCGTGGTGTTGGTTCCAGAGCAAGTTGACGTCAGCAACCGTCGTTGCTCCATGCGCTCAATCACCGGAAACGTTGCTGCCTCAATCACACTGTAAGCGGCCCTCCTTGAGAGGAGACTTCCTAGAACTCTGCGCGCGCAAGATTTGAACGACCGAAACATAGAACCTCCCTGCTACTCCCCATTCCGGAAATGAATCATTGACCGCGCCTGAGGACGATCCTCAGCCGTCAATTTGTTTCAGGATGTTTCTGTAAATCGACGGCCGATACGCCCAAGCCGCTGCGTCGTTGTATTCTCCCGCCCGCCTGACGCAATTATTTGTTTTTACATTGACGCGCCCCCCCCCCTGTCAACTAAAATCTGCGAAGAATTCCGGAAAATAAATTTACTGCATTTCTAGCGAGCGCGGGGTGTGAAATGGACGAACGGAAACATCGTATTGGCTTCACCCTTGTCGAGCTCATGGTCGTCATCGCCATCGTCGCCGTGCTGATCGCGATCCTGCTTCCAGCGCTCAGCGGTGTGCGCGAGCAAGCCTACCGCGTCCAATGTGCGAGCAATTTGCGTCAAATCGGCGCGGCTATGCACGTGTACGCATCGGACAACAAGAACCAGTATCCACGAACGCTCTATGTCGATGGATCGATCGCTTATTTTTTCAACGATGAAGCCAGGCCAGATCCTTTTACAGGTCCTAACCTTTATGCAAATGATGTAACGGCCGGGATGTTTCTGCTCGTTCGTTATAGGATGCTGAAACTCCAGAACTTTCTCTGTCCTTCCGGCGGTCAGGAGTTGGATCGCGTCTTCTCAGCCAGTGGGCCCGAGATTCCTCCGACTCAGCGCTCCAATTTCAAGAGAACTCATCCGGGTAGCGGCACCCTGAGCTACGCGTTCGCCAACCAATATCCGCCAGTGGCGTTTCCCTACGCAGACCAGCGCCTCTACGAATTCAAGCACTCCCCAACGGCTCCAGCGCAGAACGCCATCGCCGCCGACCGCAACGATGGAATTGACCGCTATCGCACAACCAACCCCGATGCGACGCGCGAAGACATCAAGGCGATGAACAGCCGCAACCATAGAAGCGAGGGACAAAACGTGCTTTTCAACGATGGCAGCGTCCAGTGGTGCAAGACGCCCTTCGTCGGCTTCGCCCGTGATAACATCTACACTACGAATGGCAGCTCGCAATGGTGGGCCGAGGGCCGATACGACAGCATGCTTCTGCCGCGGATTCCAAAGGATGCTTTTTGAAGCAACCGTCGATCTATGTCTTCTGCCCCGACCTTCCCCATCCCATGGGGGGCGTGCGCATGCTCTACAGGCACGTCGATATCCTTAACCAAAGCGGCTTCGACGCCGCTATCGTGCACTATTCTCCCCGTTTCCACATCGACTGGTTCGAACATTCCACGCGCATCCTGCACATGCCGGTGAGACTCAACGACCACGACATCGCCGTCTTCGCTGAAGTTGGCGGCCTCAAGATCTCCGGATGGGCCCCTGGCCACCGCAAAGTGATCTTCAACCAAAACGCCTATTACACGTTCATGCGATATCCCTTGGAAGGCGGCGTCAAAACACCCTATCAGCATCCCGAAGTCGCCGCCGCCATCGTCGTCTCCGAGGACAGCCGCAAATATCTCCAGCACATCTTTCCAAACCTTCCCATCCATCGCATCCGCTACAGCATCGATCCAACGCGTTATTTCCCGCAGCAGAAGAAAAGACAAATCTGCTTCATGCCCCGCAAAAACCCGGAGGATGCCAAACAGGTCCTCTACATCCTCCGCTATCGCAAAAAACTCGCCGGTTGGACCGTTCAACCCATCGACGGCGTCAGCGAGCAACGCGCTGCCGAAATCATGCGTGAATCCGCCATCTTCCTCTCCTTCGGCCACCCCGAGGGCTTTGGCCTGCCTCCCGCCGAAGCCATGGCCTGCGATACCATCGTCATCGGCTACGACGGCCGCGGCGGCGCTGAATATTGGCCCGGCCACGCCATCCGCATCGCCATGGGCGATACCCTCGGCTACTCCGAAGCGCTGGAGCGCCTGCTGGAAGAATACGACCGCGACCCATCCCGCCTCATCGCCATGGCCCACGACGCCGGCCGATTCGTCCGCGACACCTATTCACAGCAGGCAGAAGCAAACAGCATCCTCGAGTGCTGGAGTGCAATCGCCGCCTGAAATACACAGGAGGGCGGACCGGTGGGGTGAACCCGACAATCTTCGAATTTTTACCGAACAAGCTCATCCAAAAAACGTACTGCTGATGGGAACCCGAAACGGAGGTCGGGATGCGATCATTCTTCACACCCAGTCCTGCCCGCGCCCATTCCCCAGCTTCCACGCCACCTCGCCTCTTCTTCAGCCCTAAGACCAGCGCTCGCTCAAATTACCGAACGAACCCATTTGTAATCCGCCTGTCATCTTTCCGCGCGTCTCAAAAACAAACCCACCGAAGCCCACAAAAACCCCCACAGCGCTTTAAAAACGCCATTTTGATCTTCCCCCCAAACTTTTTTTCAACCAAACAAAGCCAAACTCAAAAAAAGCAGCCCCGCCGATCTCGCGGCGGGGCTGTTGATGCTTGCAAACCAATCTGTCCAGAGCCGGACCTACTTCAACTCGACCGTAGCACCCTGCTCTTCCAACTCCTTCTTGAGCTTCTCGGCGTCGGGCTTGGTGAGCGCTTCCTTCACAACCTTGGGAGCGCCTTCCACCAGGTCCTTGGCTTCCTTCAGGCCCAGGCCGGTCGCGGTGCGGACCACCTTGATGACCTGAATCTTCTTCTCGCCGGCGGCCTTGAGCACCACGTCGAACGTGGTCTTCTCTTCGGCCTTCTCGGCCGGAGCAGCGCCGCCGCCACCGCCGGCCATCATCACCGCGCCGCCGGCGGCGGGCTCGATGCCGTGAGTGTCCTTCAGATAAGCGGCCAGCTCGACGGCCTGTTTCAGCGTGAGGCCGACGATCTTCTCGCCCAGTTCCTTGATGTCCATTGTTGCTTCTGCCATGACGAATCTCCAGGACGTATCGTGTCCCAAACGTGTCGAATCATTTCATCCCGTCTGAGAGCCCGCTTCACATTGAAGCGATTTAATCCCGGCGAAGCGGGAGCAGTCAGAGCTGTCGGATTATGCCCGGCAGAGCCGGACCTGCATCGCAGGCTAAAAGCCTGCACTACAATTTTGTTAAGCCGCCGGCGCTGCTTCAGCTGCGGGTGCGGCGCCTTCTTTTTCTTTTGCCTTCTCTTCAATCGTTTTCAAAATCGCCGCGAGCTTGCCACCCGGCGCCTTGATGGCGCCGGCGAGCTTTCGGGCCGGCGAGAGGATCGCGGCCAGCAGATTCCTGATCGCTTCCTCGCGCGTCGGCATCTTGCTGACCTGCTCCACGCCCTTTTGGCCGGTGTAAATCTCGCCGTCGAAGTAGACGCCGCGTAATTCGATTTTGTCGTCGGTCTTCTTTTCATCGAGCAGCAGACGCGCGATGGTGGCGATGCTGGCCTGGCCGTAAACCAGGGCGCTGGGGCCGTCCAGCAGTGCCTCAAAGCCTTTGAGCTTGCTGTCGCCGGCGGTCAGGGCCTTGCGGGCAAGGCTGTTTTTCACCACCGTCATCTTCAGCTTCTTGTCGTGAAGCTTTTTGCGGATCTGGTTGTTTTTGGTCGCATTGATGCCGCGCGGATTGATGACGGCGACGCCATCGACGCCCTTAAACTTCTCCGTCACATCACGCATGATCAGGTTTTTGACGTATTTGCTCATAAGTCACTTTGCCCGCGTATTAATGGACTTCTAACTGGACAGCCGGCGTCATCGATCCTTTGATAATCGCCTTCTTGAAATAAGTTCCCTTGCTCGTGGCCGGCTTGATCTTGCGAAGATGATTCAGCATCGCGTTGATGTTGTCGGCCAGGCGCTGCTTGTCGAAGCTCTGCTTGCCGACCACAGAATGCACGTTGCCGCCGGTGTCGTTGCGAAATTCTACTTTGCCGGCAGCGTATTCCTTGATCGCGGTCTGCACGTCATTGGTCACAGTGCCGGCCTTGGGCGAGGGCATCAGGCCTTTGGGGCCCAGGACCTTACCGAGGCGGCCGACGAATCGCATCATGTCGGGTGTCGAAATCGCCACGTCGAAATCGGTGAAGTTGTCCTTCAAAATCTCCTCGACCAGCGGCTGCCCACCGGCCTTGATCGCGCCGGCCTGTTTCGCGGGCTCGACGAGGTGATCGGGGCAGAAGCAGACGACGCGCTTGGTCTTGCCCACGCCATGCGGCAGCGAAAGCGAGCCGCGAATCATCTGGTCGGCCTGCTTGGGATCGATGCCGAGGTTGACGATCAATTCGACGCTCTGGTCGAACTTGACGGCCTTGAACGACTTGACGATATCGACGGCCTGATCGATGGGCAGAGGCTTTTCGGGACGCTTTTTGGCGTCTTCCTTATAGCGCTTGGAACGAATAATAACGGGTGCACTAGCTGGCATGACTCAAACGCTCCTTGGCGAAAAAAGCTTCGCCGAAAGCTCCCACTGTTGTCGGCCCGTGGTTCGGCCTTTACATCTTTAGCCTTCGACCGTGATGCCCATCGATCGTGCGGTGCCGGCAATCACCTTGGCGGCCGCATCCAAATCGAAAGCATTCAGGTCCTTGATCTTTTCCTTCGCAAGCTCCTTGCACTGGGCCATGGTCAGCTTGCCGATTTTATTCTTGTTGGGCTCGCCGCTGCCTTTTTCGGCCTTAACGGCATCTTTGAGAAGCACGCTGGCAGGCGGGCTTTTGACTTCGAAGCTGAAGGTGCGGTCTTTGTAAACCGTCACCAGCACGCCGACAACTTTGCCTTTCAAAGCGGCCGTGGCGGCGTTGAATTGCTGGATAAATTGGCCTGGGTTCACGCCGTGCTGGCCAAGGGCCGGGCCGATGGGCGGAGCCGGAGTGGCCGTGCCGCCGGGGGCCTGGAGTTTGAACTGGGAGGTAATTTCTTTCTTGGCCATGTCGTTAGCTCAATTCAGAGTGATAAAGGGCGGGAATCTTATAGCCCCCCTGCCCAAATAACAAGCCAGCGCCATCGCTTTTTACTTTGCCTTGAGGGTGATCACCAGGTAGCGCCGGCCATCGTCTGTGGCTTCCCCGGGATCGACATCCTGCCCCGAGTCGCCGCAATAGTTCTTGTAGGCATCAAAACACGCCGTCCGCCCGGCCGGGGCGAGCGGGAGTTCCACATACAAGGTGCCCCCGAGGCCGAGTTTCGTTCTGTCAACAAACTGCCGCGTAGCTCCGGCGTCGAGCAGGCTCTCAAGCAGCCGCTTCTGTCCACGCCCCCGCAGGGTTTGTTGAATTTCATCGACCGGCTTTAGCAAGAAGTCCTTTTGCTGGAGGCGGGTGGAAATGATCCGATCGCGCGGGGTGACATCTGCTCGCGGCGGCGGGGAGAGGGGCGCTGTTGCCGAAGGCGTTCCCGCCATGGCAGGTGGCGCGGCCCCGGTCGTGCCTCCGCCGGCCGAAGCGCTCGCCGCGGACGCCGCCGCCACTCCATTGAGGACCGCAATGAGAATCAGTTTTAGTATGAGCCCGACGATCCACGAAGTGATCGCGATTGGAAACGCAACCCATCCGGTCTCTTCCTCATCCATGTCAAAGAGATAGCGGGCCATGAACGCGATGAACGTCGCCGTCAGGAGAAGCTCGATCCAGCGGATTCGGCCCCAGCCGCGCCGATAGCCGGACTGCGGCAGCGCACCCAGGTGCTCCATCAATTCTTCTACCCACATCAGCAGCGCATCCGTGAAGATCACGATGGCGGCCAGTTTGAGCGTGGCGGACCAGAAGGTGCCCAGGCTCAGGCCGACTTTGGGAGCGATCAGCAGCGCCAAGCCAACCAGAACGGCCGTTTTGATGAGAGTCGTCACACCCGACGCAAACAGCACCACGACGCCCAGACGCGCGCTGGTCGCAAGAGCCAGGAGCGACCACAGAACGATTCCCATAAAGCCGCAGATGAGCAGGCCCAGCGGCACATAGGTGTCGCGCACGGGGTCGATGAGCTTGTCGACCTGCGGCTTCTCAGCCCTCTGTGTTCGCGTGGAGACATAGCCGAGCATTTGCGCGGGCGGCGCTGCTGCGACAGCGCTTTGATTTGCAGATATTCTTTTTGCGATTGGCGGCGATTGAGGAATGGTTGTATCGGGCGCGTCGGGCACATCCATCATCTGCCCGCAGCTGCATTTCGCCCTCTTGCCGGCGAGGACCAGTCGCCACACATAGAGCTTACCGCAGGCGGGACATTTGAATTTACCAGAGCCGGTTGGAGCGCCCATCAGGCCTCCAGTGGAAGTGCGTGATCAAACCTTTTCGATCTGCCAGTATTCCAATTCCAGCGGCGTTGGCCGGCCGAAGATTGTGGTGATGATGCGAACCATTCCCTTATCGAGAATGATCTCATCGACTTCGCCCTCGAAATTCATGAACGCGCCGTTGGTGACCTTGACGCGATCGCCTTTCTTGAAGGCGGTGGGGAGCGTGGCCGCCTCGGCGGGGCGCTCGGCTTCTTCGAGCATCTTGGACTGATCCTTGGGACTCATCGGCGTGGGTTTGCCGTTGCTACCGATGAAATCGCCGACCCCTTCGGTCTCTTTGATCATGAACCAGACTTTGTCGGGAATCCGGCCGTCCTTATCCAGCTCCAGCTCGATGAAAACGTAGCCAGGGTAGAGCTTGCGGTCGCTCTCTTTGCGCACGCCGCCCTTCATGGTTCGGACGCGCTCGGTGGGAACAAGAATGCGCCCGACGTGCGTGTCGAGGCCTTCGATCTTGACCTTCCGCGCCAACTTCTCTCGGACCTGGTCTTCTTTGTTGCTGGCTACTCTTAGGACGAAGAATTGCATTTTTTGGTGTCCGGGCGAAATCAGGTGAAGGGGGCCTTGTGAAGCACTTTGATCAGATAGAACACATACGAGAAAAACAGATCGACGAAAAACAGGAAGAACGCGATCAGGAACATGAAGATGATGACCACTTTGGTCGAGCCGATGATCTCGCGGCGGCTGGTCCAGTTTACCTTTTTCATCTCGCTCTCGGTGGCGATGAAAAAGTCGACGACCCTGGGCTTGTTGAGGTAATACCAGGTGATGCCGGCGGCGAGGGCGACGAAGATGGCGGTGATGATCACTTTGATCTGATAGCCGTTCTTCTGGACGCCATTGACGATGGTTACGTCGAGGTTGGTGCGCGTCGCCAGGGAGATATAGATGAAGCGCGCCAGCAGCGCGATCAGCAGGATTGCCCCGGCGGCGGTGCCCATGCGGGTCCAGTAACCCTGGCCGGGTTTATAGAGGTGGAAGAATCCGCCGCCGACAGTTGGGCCGCTGGGGGCCACGCTGCGGGCGGCTTCTTCGCGATCTTCATCCCGCTCGCGCCTGGATTCCTCCTTATCATCCTCAGCGCGATCGCGATCGTCGTCGGCCATCGGTTCCTTCCCATCATTGCCCTTAGTTACAACGGCCATTTTCGTTCCATCAAAGGCGGAATACAAAAACCCCTGTACAGCACGACATGCCAGCCCAGTTCAGCCCCAAAGCCGCATGGCTTAAACACGCCAGGAGGGAATCGAACCCCCAACCTGCCGCTTTGGAGACGGCTGCTCTACCAGTTGAGCTACTGGCGTAAGGGAAGAGTCACTTTCTCTTGACCTTATGTAGTGTATGCCGCCTCAGGCGCGGGCAGTATTTCTTGACCTCGATTTTCTGCGGTCCGCCGGCCACCTTGATCTCGGTGCGATAATTCAAATCGCCCGTCTCGGTGCACTGAAGCCAGACCATTTCGCGACTTTCTTTTGCCATGACACAAAACCAAAACGTTAAGCCAAAATCTTTGTCACAACGCCCGAGCCGACCGTCTTGCCACCTTCACGAACGGCAAAACGCAGCTTCTCTTCCATGGCGATCGGCGCCTGGAGCTCAACTTCGATCGTCACGTTGTCGCCGGGCATCACCATTTCCGCGCCACCAAGCAGCTTGGCCGCGCCGGTCACATCGGTCGTCCGGAAATAAAACTGCGGACGATAGCCGGTGAAGAACGGCGTATGCCGGCCGCCTTCTTCCTTGGTGAGGATGTACACCTCGGCCTGGAATTTGGTGTGCGGGGTGATCGACTTGGGCTGAGCCAGCACCTGGCCGCGCTCAATGCCTTCCTTGTCCACGCCGCGGAGCAGCACGCCGACGTTGTCGCCGGCGATGCCGCCATCGGGCAGAGTCTTCTGGAACTGCTCGACGTCGGTAACGACGGTGGAGGCGGTCGGCTTGAGGCCGACGATTTCGACGGTGTCGCCAATCTTGACCTTGCCGCGCTCGATACGGCCAGTGCCGACCGTGCCGCGGCCTTTGATCGAGAATACGTCTTCGATGGGCATCAGGAACGGCTTGTCCACTTCGCGCGTCGGGATCGGGACATATTCATCGAGCTTGGCGACCAGGTCGTCAATGCACTTGTTGGCGGCCGCGTCGTTGGGGTTCTCCATGGCAGCCTTGGCGTTGCCCTTAATTACTGGAGTGTCGTCGCCGGGGAACTGATATTTCGTAAGCAGCTCGCGAATTTCCAGCTCGACCAGCTCGAGCAATTCCGGATCATCGACCAGGTCGACCTTGTTAAGGAAGACCACGATCTTGGGCACGCCCACCTGGCGGGCCAGCAGGATGTGCTCGCGCGTCTGCGGCATCGGGCCGTCGGCCGCGCTGACCACCAGGATCGCGCCATCCATCTGGGCAGCGCCGGTGATCATGTTCTTGATGTAGTCGGCGTGACCCGGGCAATCGACGTGGGCATAGTGCCGCTGGGGCGACTCGTACTCCACGTGGGCGGCCGCGATGGTGACCGTCTTGGTGGCATCGCGATCGATGCCGCCTTTGGCGATGTCCTTGTAATTCTTGGCCGTCGTCCCGTACTTCTGCTGCGAGCGGGCGCTGAGGGCGGCGGTCAGGGTGGTCTTGCCATGGTCGATGTGACCGATGGTGCCGACGTTGACGTGTGGTTTTTTGCGTTCGAATACTGCCTTGGCCATTGGCGGAACCTCCGAAACAAGTTTCTAGATGCGGTCGATCTGCTGCGATCGACAAAAGTTTCATCAATACAAAGCTGGCACAGGGGATTGAACCCTGGACCTCCACCTTACCAAGGTGGCGCTCTACCGCTGAGCTATGCCAGCAACAAAAAGCCGGCCGGACCTGCGGCTCGCAGACTCCCTTTCGCGGCCGCCTACAACCTTCGGGGAGACTCCGGGAGAAAAACGTTTTCGCCCGCTCCGCCTTTCGTCCCCGCCACTTCCAATTCGCTGGCGAAAGCTGTCGGCGCAGCGGAAGCGTTGAAGGGCGAAAAGTATAAGCGGGCGATATTCAATGTCAAATGGGGTCAAGTCGCCCGGTGATGAGTGTGACAGGGCCGTGTCGGCGGTGCTTTCCCTCGCCGCGGTAATTCGTTACATCTTCTCCGAAATGACCCTCCCACTGCGCATCTGGTACAACATGAACTACCCAGCGCCGGCCACGGAGCTGCTGAAAAAGGGGGTTGCGCCGCACCAGTTGATCTTCGCCCGCTCGCTGGCATCGTCAAATCTGGATGAAGGAGCGCCCGATCCGCAACTAGCCGAGGCGGATGTGGCGTTTGGGCAGCCGAATCCGAATGAGATTTTGAGTTTGCCGCGGTTGAAGTGGGTTCATCTGACCAGCGCGGGATATGAACGCTACGACCGGGACGATTTGCGGGCGGCATTTAAGGCGCGCGGGGCGATTCTCACAAATAGTTCATCGGTTTATGACGAGCCATGTGCCGAGCACGCGCTGGCGATGATGATGGCGTTATCGCGGCGACTCCCCGACGCGTGGGAACGTCAGCGGACGGATCACAGTTGGCCAGCGGCGGCGATTCGGGCGAAGTGTCATTTGCTGGTTGGGCAGACGGCGGTGATTTTGGGGTTCGGCGCAATCGCGCGACGGCTGGTGGAGCTGTTGCAGCCGATGCGGATGAATCTGATTGCGGTGAGGAGGAATCCGACAGGGCGGGAGGCGATAAAAACGGTGGCGGAGAGTGATGTCGAGAAAGTTCTGCCGCAGGCGGATCATGTGATCGATATTTTGCCAGGCGGGAGCGCCACGGCTTCGTTCATGAATGCGCGGCGATTGTCGCTGCTAAAGCCAAGTGCGATTTTTTACAACATCGGACGCGGGAGCACGGTCGATCAGGATGCGCTGCTGGAGGCGCTGCGCTCAAATCGTCTTGCGGCGGCGTATCTTGATGTGACGGCGCGCGAGCCACTGCCGCCGGAGCATCCATTATGGACGGTTCCGAATTGCTATATCACGCCCCACACCGCAGGGGGGCATCAAAATGAATTTGAGCGGCTGATGAAACATTTCCTGGAAAATCTGCGGCGAGTCAGCGTGGGTAATGAATTGTTGGACCGTGTAATTTGACCTTACACAATTGGTTGTGTAAGCTATTGTGTAGATATGGCTACCAACCTGAACATTGACACGCGGCTTCTCAGCAAAGCGCAGAAAATCGGCGGCATGCGAACGAAACGGGAGACAGTGAATTCCGCCCTAAAGGAATACATCCAGCGGCGCGAGCAGACGAAGATCCTGAAACTCGAAGGGACAATCGATTATGACCCCGCTTACGATTACAAGAAGCAGCGGAGAGTCAAATGAGTGTGCTCGTTGACACGCCCATCTGGTCGCTCTTCATTCGTCGTAAAACCCAAATGAATGCCGAGGCAGCATTACTTCGGATTCTGGTGGAACAGGGTCGGGCGCAAATCATCGGTCCTATTCGCCAGGAAGTACTCTCTGGTATCCGAACATCTGAGCAGTTTGCTCGCGTTCGTGACGCCTTGCATGCGTTCTCGGATGTACCGCTCGCAGAAGCACACTTCGAGCGAGCTGCCGAATTTTACAACACATGTCGTTCAAAAGGGATTCAGGGTTCCAATACAGATTTCTTGATCTGCGCAGTAGCGGAATTGGAGGGTTTGCAAATCTTCACGAATGACAAAGACTTCACGCATTTCGCGCAGCATCTGCCTATTGAGCTAACGTCACAGCAGTAAACGTTTCCCGATGTCTTACCGATCAAACTGCGCATCAAACGCAATCGATGACGGTTTGAAATCAATCTTGCGCACGAACTCGCATGCCTCTCGCGCGCCGTGTTCACGGTCCATGCGCGAATCTTCCCATTCGACGCTCAGGGGTCCGTGGTAGCCGACATCGTTCAGGGCGACAATGATTTCCTCGAAGTTGATGTCGCCGTGGCCGAGCGAACGGAAATCCCAGTGGCGGCGGGGGTCGGCGAAGGAGGCGTGGCCGCCGAATACGCCGACGGTGCCATCGCCGTGGCCCCACCAGGCATCCTTCATGTGGACGTGATAAATCCGGTCCTTGAAGGCGCGGATAAATTTCACGTAATCGACGCCCTGGTAGCCCAGGTGTGATGGGTCGTAATTGAAGCCGAAGCGCTTGTGCCCGTTGACGGCCTCGATGGCGCGTTGCGCCGAGGCGGTGTCAAAAGCGATTTCGGTCGGATGCACCTCCAGCGCGAAATTGACGTTCACCTTGTCGAACTCGGCCAGAATCGGCTTCCAGCGATTGGCAAAATCATCGAAACCCTTCTGCCAGTATTTCTGATCGGTGGGGGGGAATGCATAAATCGAGTGCCAGATACTCGAGCCGGTAAAGCCATTCACGACAGCGCCAAACCCAGTCGGCTTGGGCGCGGCATCGATGAAATTGCGGCAAGCCCGCGCTGCGTCGATCATCTTCTGGGCCGCCCGCTTGCGGACGCCCTCGGGCTCGCCATTTCCCCAGACATCTTCCGGCAAAATCAGTTTATGCCGCTCATCGATCAGGTCGCACACTGCCTGGCCAACCAGGTGCGAGGAAATCGCAAAGGCGCGCAGGCCGTGCGATTGGAGGATATCCCACCGGCCCTTGCAGTAATTTTTGTCCTTCGAAGCTTTATCCACTTCAAAATGATCGCCCCAGCATGCCAGCTCCACGCCGTCGTAGCCGAAGCTCTTGGCCTTTTTGCAGACTTCATCGAAGGAAAGGTCGGCCCACTGACCGGTAAAAAGTGTGACTGGACGAGCCATTAGAGTGCTCCATTTGTTGTTTGAGATGCCAGACGCCAGGCACAAAAATAAAAGCACGATGGCCGGCGGTCAAATGCCGGGATGCCTCAAATCGCTTAAAATCAAGCTCCGCCTATGCAGCTTTACGAGACCCATCTGCCCGTGGCCAATACTGACCTCGCAGCCAGGTTTTATACAACTATGGTCGGACTCGAATTCGGCTATCGAGACCCCACCCGAGATATTGTCTTCCTGTTCATTGGCCCGGGCAAACGATCGATGCTGGGCCTGTGGGGGCCAACAACGACCTATGGCCGCGAGCAGCGGCCGTGCCATTTTGCCATCGCGATGCCGCTGCCGGAGCTTCTGGCCGCGGGCAAGCGGCTCAATGAGTTGGGTGTTACTACCCGTAACTTCGCCGGCGCGGAGACGGCCGAACCTTCCGTCATTGGCTGGATGCCATCGGCCCAGCTCTACTTTCGCGACTTGGACTCCCATTCGCTGGAGTTCATCTCGCTGCTGGATGATCCGCCCGACCCGACATTCATCGGCACGCTGTCCGAGTGGCGCAACCGGCTGGCCGCGCATCAATCAGGCCGCTAAGATTCCAAATTGCGGCAGGAGTGGCGGAACTGGCAGACGCGCAGGACTTAGGATCCTGTACCGAAAGGTTTAGGGGTTCGACTCCCCTCTCCTGCACTAAGTAAACTCCATCTGTAGCGGAGATGATCATGCAGCGAATCGTTTTGAGCCTATGTTTAATGCTCGCGGGACTGCCGGCTTTGGCTCTGGCGGATTCCGTGACGGTCAACAACCTTCCCTACCCCGATGTGAAGATCAACGCCGTGAAGGGCGAGGAGATTTTTTTCACCACCTCCACCGGCATCGAAGTTCACAAGCCGATAGCGCATGTCAGCAAGATCAATCTCACCGACGAGCCGGCCCTGAACACGGCCGAAGAGGCATATCTCAAAAAAGACTGGGACAAGGCGGCCACGGGTTACGAAAAAACCGTCCGCACCACCAATAAAGCCTGGTTGAAAGACTGGTGCTCCGTGCGCCTGCTGGAATCGGCCAACAAAGCCGGTCGATTCGACGCCGCCATCAAGGCCTACATCGCCCTCGCCGAAAAAGCCCCCGATTCGGCCAAGCCGATTCAGCTCAACATGCCCAAAGCCGGCTCGGCCTACATCAACGATGCTATCAAAGACCTGAACACCGCCATCAGTCGAACAAAAAATGAGCAGACCAAGCAACTCCTGCTCAAGCTCGTCGTCGATCTGAACGCACTCAAGGGCGACAACGCGGCCGGCGACAAGGCGCTTCAGGATTTGGCTAACACTCAAGTTGCTCTCGATCCCAACAGTCCGGAAGCCCTCAAGGCGCAGGTGATGCTCAAGCTCAAAGCCATGCGCGTCGCCCTGGCGGCCAAGGAATACGACAAAGTAATCAGTGGCGTCGAGAAGGAAGCTGCGACAATCGTCGAGCCGGCGGATCAGGCCGATGCTCTGCTGATGCTGGCGGATGCGAAAGCCGGCAAGGCGGGAGATGATAAGAATGCCTGGAAAGATGTCGCAGTCGCTTACGTGCGAGTCGCGGCAAATTCGCCCGGCACGCCGCAGGCTGCATCGGCCCTGTTAAAAGTTGCCAACATTCTGGAAACTCGTCTGGGAGAAAAGGACACGGCGGTCAAATTGCTCAAGCAGATCGCCGCGGATTATAAAGGCCAGGAAACCGCCACCGAGGCCGAGAATCAAATCAAGCGATTGGGCGGTGCATAGAAAGATTCTTCATGAATTGGCTCCGCAAAAACAACAAGAAGGTGATGGCGATCATCGGCGCATTCCTGATGATCGCGTTTTTGGCCGACACTCGCGGCGGCTGCATGCGAATGCAGGGCGGCCGCAACGTCGATGTCATCGGCAAGATGGGCAGCGATCCGGTCCATGGTGTCGAATATGAGAACGCGCGGGCGGAATGGGACGAGCTGACCAAGCATCTTCGATTCGCCAAACCGATTGGCCGCGGCCCCGATGGGCGATTGCAGGCCGATTATTTCAGCTTTCCGGAATGGGAATTGGCCAAGAGGATGAATTTTGCGATGCCCCAGCAGCCGATGTTGGCTCCGTTGATGGCCAAGCGGATGGTTTCGCAGATCGAGCCGACGACGTATCTGCTGCTGTTGCGCGAGGCGCGGAAGATGGACATCCTGCCGGGCCGCGATGCAATTCAGACAGCGCTGACCGATCTGGCCGACGTTCCCGGCAGCGGCGATCCGGCGTTGCGCGAGCAGGCCGTGGCCAATTGGCTGACGATCATGGCAGCCTTCGATCGTGTCGCGGCCGCGCCCAAGGTTACGCCGGCGCAAACGCTCCGCATGGTGGCGCGGAGCCAGCAGGAAATCGCCGTCGGGCTGGTGGAGTTTCGCGCTGAGCAATTTCTACGAGATGTTCCCGAGCCAACCCGGCCGCAATTGGAGGAGTTTTTCAACAAGTATCGCAACGAGGATCCCGAGTCGGCCGAAAGCGGCTTTGGTTATCGCTATCCCAATCGCGTCCGCATCCAGTACATGCGCGTGCCCAAGGAGAAGCTGAAGGCGACGATCACGCTGGAGGACATGTACGGGCACTTCCGAGGCAATCCCGAGAAGTATGAGCAGGAGCCGGCGACGCAGCCGACCACTGAGCCCACGACGGGCCCGACTTCGCGGACAGCACTGGGTCCCGATCTTCCCGCAACCCGCCCCACCACTCTCGCTTCGACTCGTCCAACCACCCAGGAGCTGGCCAAGCTGCCACTGGCGGAGCGCTGGAGAATCCTGCCCGATAAGACCAAGGAGCGCATCAAGGATGAGCTGGCGCAGCAACTGGCGGAGCAGATGGCCAATGCGATTCGCCAGCGATTCGCGGCCGATTGGCCCAACTTTCATATGGCCGCACGCACCGCGGCCACGACAGTTCCCACCGACGCGCCCAAGACGGCGCTGGGCGTTCCGTATCACCACATCAGTTACCTGCTTCGATTGCGCGAGCAGGTGCAGCGGATGAAAGAGTCGCGCGGAGTGATGCCGGAGACGGCCGAAGAGGGGCAGTTGATGTCAGCGCGGCAACTGGCCGACCTTCCAGGGATTGGACAGGCGTTTGGATACGAAGGTTATCGCCGGCTGGGCGTGGCGGAACTTGCCATCGAGCGCGCTGAGCCGTTTTTGACTGAAGATGAGCACAAACAATTGATGGAGAATCGGGCGATAACCCTGGCGCTTTTCCAGGCCTCGCCGCCGTTGCACGATAATTCCGGCAATGTGTACATCTTTAGGATTATCGAGGCCGATCGTTCGCATCCGCCGGCAACGGTAGATGAAATCGAGACCAAGGTTCGCAATGACTGGCGGACCAATGAAGCGCTCAAGCGGGCCAAGGATGCGGCGAAATTGCTGGTGGAATCGGCCAAGAGCCGTGGCGGGCTCCAGCAGGCGATCAATGCGGGAAGCGCGCAGTTGAAGTTGATCACCACCGTGCCATTCAGTGAAGGCGACCAGAGCATCGAGGGATACAAGCTTGGAAATGAAGCGGCCACCTCGCGCTTCACGCGCGATGCCTTCGAGCTTTTCGCCGAGCGATTGCGCACGGGCAACGAGCATCCGCTGGGAGTTTTCGAAGTTCCCCAGGCGGGCGTGGTGATCGCAGCGCAGCTCGAGAAGGCCACGCCGACGATCAAGGATGCGATGCTGGATCTGCGCATCGCCTATCAGCAGCAGATGCTGGAGAGACAGCGGCAGGCCGAGATGCTGTTCAAATGGCTGGTGCCCAAGAATGTGGAGAAGCGGGTCAATTATGTGCCGCAGCAGCGCGATGAGAAAAAGAGCCCTTATGATCCGCTGGGCGTGCCGCCCAATCCGCTATCGGGCGTTTGAAAAATCATTTCAGCACTTCAAACATCGCCGCAGCTTTGACGAGCGTTTCTTCGTACTCCTCGGCCGGCTTTGAATCCGCGACAATCCCTCCGCCGACCCAGACATAGGCAATGCTGTCTTTGACGACAATCGTTCGGATGGCGATGTTCAAACCAATCTGCCCATCGGCGGAAAGATAGCCGATGGCTCCGCAATAGGGCCCGCGCCGCACCGGTTCCAGCTCGTCGATGATCTCCATGGCGCGAATTTTTGGCGCGCCGGTCACCGATCCACCCGGGAATGTCGCACGCAACAGCTCCACCAATCCGACATCCGTTCGCAATTGTCCTTCGATTGTCGCCACCCCATGATAAACCGTCGGCAATGCTTCGATCTGGCGCGCCGATCTCACTTTCACCGATCCCAACTCGCAAATCCGGCCTAAATCGTTTCGTTCCAGGTCCACAATCATGTTCAGCTCCGCCTGATCCTTGGCGCTGTTGCGAAGCTCATCTGCCATCCCCGCCCGTCGCGGCCGAGTGCCCTTGATCGGCCTGGTGATAATCTTCCGCGATGCATCCACACTCAAAAACAATTCCGGCGAGTTTGAAATCAACGAGTAATCGCCGTAGTCAAGCAACGCCCCGAAACCCGCCGGAAATTTTCCTCGAAGCTGCCGATACACCTCCTGAGCTGACCGTTTCATCGGCAATTCAAACCGCTGTGCGAGGTTCACCTGAAAAACATCCCCGGCAGCGATGTAATCGAGTGCCTTTGCTACGGATTGCTCAAACTGTTCTGAGCCCGGCCTGGACGTCGAGCGCAATTTTCCAAATGGATGCCTCCCTTTGCCAAATTCAATCGGCGTGCCTTTTTCCGGTGCGTGGGCAGAGCAGAGATAATTGCGTCCTGTTGCTGCATCGTGCGCCAGGACCTTTTCATGCCAGGTAAATATCAACACCGGCCAGGTGACATCTATTTTGCCCGGATTGAACGGAAGCTTCTCAAACCACCACGCCAGGTTGTAGCTCAGCTGCCCAATCCACCCACCCTTAAACGGCGGCCCATCCACCGGCTCATGCTTCACTGTCGAATCGAGCCAGTCCAATGCTTCGAAAGGATCGACAAAGTTCCTGCCACCGCCCGCAAGCACGCCCAGGCCGTCCGCATTGAGCGTCATTTTCAGCACGGGATCCGCGGCTCGATAACTCCAGCGGTTCCACTGACCTTCTCCGCCGCTGTCGAGGCGAAAACAATCATCGCCAATGCGCGCATTTTCAAATGCCTCCCGACCGCTCTCAATCTCTTCAACCTTGATCACCACCCAATCGTAACACGGGCATCTTGCCCGTGCTCACGGGCAGGATGCCCGTGCTACCTGATTTCCACTTCATCATTCAAAATTCGCGTGCCATCCAATTCCTTCACCCCCACCCTTACTTTCGTATTCGCGCCACTCGGTGCGTTTGCGAATCGATACAGCTTGATCGTGCTCCGCCCCGGCGCCAGGTTGGTCACCAGCCGCTCATGCCGTGCCAGGCCCTGCATCATGGCAAAGGCCGTGTAGTCGATCTTTTTTTCGCTGTAGTTGGTGATGATCTGCTGCACCACCACATCTTTGCCATCCCGCAGCGCCAGCGTCTGCATGCCAAGATCGCTCAATCCCAGATTAACGGTTACAGGAACAGTTAGATGCACCACTTGATCCGTCTGAAACTCAAACTCCGCCGCAATCGTCTTGGCCCCGGCAAAGCTGTTGTAGGGAAACTCCAGCGTGATCTCCCGATCAAATGTTTCATTCGGATTCACACTGAAATTGAACGTCCCCGGGCTGATCGTCCATCCCGCCGGCGCCTTGAGTTTCAGCACGCCGCCTATCGTCTGCCGATACGGATTCACGAATCGAATCCGCCGCCCATGCGGAACAAAGCTCGACTCGATCAGCGGCCGATCCAGTGCCACACTCGCTCTCAACTGCGCCAACAGCCCATCGATATCCACCAGGAAAATCGGCATTGACCCGATCGTCACCTGCACCTTCTGATTGCTCTTATCCGCACTGGTCCGCAAAAGCGGCGTCACATTCCCCCACAAATCCACCGCTCGCGGATGCTCGCCGAGATTCAGCGCCAATTGCTTGGCCCCGGCACGATTTCCTTTATCCCAAATCGCCAGCAACCCTTCCCCATTTCGATCAAATAGAAACGCCTCGACCCCATCCCCAACCGTCACCTTCCCTCGAAACGTCGTGCCTGACAGTGTGCTCATCAGCGTCCGCACGATCATGAACATTTCCTGCGGCTCCTTCTCCGTCTCGCCATTCTCGCCACTCACCGAAAACGGCAGCGGCAAATCAATCCGCTTCGCATCCGCCGCCAGCGCATAAATCACCCGCTGCGCCAAATCGCGAATCTGCACTTCGCGCCCGTATTGTTGGCGATCGAGCAATTGCAACGTCAGCGATAGATTGTGCCCCTCGTGCTTACGGATTTCCTGCATGTACAGCGGCAACTGGTGCGGCAGCACGCTCCCATTCACCGAAAGCGCCACCGTCGCCGGCAGCTGCCCCTCCAGCTCGTACCAAGCCGGCCACGGCATCGCCAAATCCGGATGCTGCACCAGCTTCACGAATTCCTTGTAAATCTTGTCATACACCTGCCGCATCTCCGGCCGCACGAACGCCTCCGACCCATCGGCCCCCAGTTGCCAGCGATCCAGGTGATTCGCATGCCGCGCGATCATCGTGGCCAATTGCGGCTGCCAGTCCTCACCCCGCGCCTCCAGCAATTCAACCCACGATCCACCCTTCAATCGCTTCATCACCTGCGGCGGCGGATCGACCAGACACGCCGTGGGTGTGATCGATAATTCTTTGAGCGCGATCAGCAGCTTGTCGAATCGCTCCGAATCTCCCTGCTGGATGTCACCCTGCTTCGTCCACACCGCCAGCTTCACTCTTCCCGCCGACAGCAGCGGCAAAATCTGCGGCAATTCCTCCCAACCCCCAAACGGCAGATCCGTAGCGATCACGCCAAAGCGATCATCGGGCTGAAAACTGTGCGAGTCATCGGCCAGCAAAACCATGTCCAGTGTGTGCCGCCCCACATACCTGCCCTTACTGGTCATCACCAGGCTCGCCTCATACCACCCCGGCGGCAGATCGGGCAGCGCCAGCCGCATGCGCTTCTGTCCTGGCGCGAGATTTTCCGCGGCCGCAATCTCCATCGCGCCACTGTGCTGATAAACCGTCGCGCCCCTGGCATCGACGACCACCAACTGCGCGGCCAGATCATCCGTCGATCGATCATTGACCAGAATCTGAAGCGTCAGCGCCTGCCCGCGCAGAAAAATATTCCCCGGGCGATCCGTGCTCATCCGCACCTGCGGCACCTGCGAGACCGTCACATCATCAAACCAAGCCTTGCCGCGAAAATCCTGGGGGAAAAGCGTGTGCTTGCCCAGCGTCCCCACGGAATATTGTTCCGGCTGGAGCAATTCCAGCTCGATGGCCAGCCCCGCCGCGTTCTCATTGGCGGTCAGTTCGACATTCAGCGGATGCCAGGGATCTGCATCAGTCTTGGCCGCATACAGCTCCGAATGTCGAATCGAAGCACCAATCGGCCGCCGATCGATGTCCACGAAATAAGCCGTCAGCCGGGCCCGCGCATGATTCAGCGCCGTGGTCTGCACAAACGTCTGCACGCGAAAATGCGCCCCCACCCGCACCGGCACCTGCTTTGAGTCATAGCGATAGACGATCGACCCGCCATTGAGCTCATAAAGAAACGAATACTTCCCCGTGCGCGCCCGCTCCGTCGAAAGCCGCCCATTCACATAATGCGGCATCCCCGGCCCCTCGACCTTGGTCCAGTGCATCGGCAATTCTTCCGGATTCCCCAGCCGCCGCTCTTCAAAATCGATGGTACGCAGCGTCCGATCCGCATCCTGCGCACGCAGTTGCCCCGCCAAAAGCAGAATGAAGATGAGGATCGGGCGCATCGTCCGATAATCATCGGCAGATGGGCCGGTGCGGGTTGAAAAACAAATGCGAACCGCCGAGAGCGCAGAGGACCGCCGAGACCACAAAGGCATCCTGCATTTCACGGCTAATCCGGCGTTAGGATTACCCGCCTGACGCCATCCTTGAGCGTCCTTATGTTGAAGTTGATCAACAAGGCCAGTTGCAGCTTAGTCAGCTGGAGGTAACTAATGACTTGCGCCTTGTGAATGGGCAGAAGCGTATCAACAGATTTCAGTTCCAGAATCAATTTGCCACACACAAGCACATCCAAGCGCATCTCCCCGACTTTGTGGTTCTTGTAGTAAACCGCTTTCACCGGCTGGCACTCAAATGGAATCCGACGCAGTTCAAGTTCGACACACAACGCCCGTTCATAAATAATTTCCGGTAGGCCCGGCCCCAGCGCGAGGTGCACCTCCATCGCAGCGCCGATGACAGCTTCTGTGAGCCGATCCATCTCTTCATCAGGTTCCGGCCGCACATCAAATCCCAAGCGATCCCGTAGCATTTAAACTCCTTCTCAAAACATTGTGGTCTCTGCGGTCTTCTGCGTTCTCGGCGGTTCTCTTCGTGCCAATTATCGAATCGCCGGCTTCAACGTCCACGCCTGCCATCGCCCCACTTCCAGAATCTTTGGCGCCCGAAACCCCTCCTTATGAATCACCCATCCCCCAAAAATCCCCGGTGAATCCTTCGCCACGCGCTGCGCTGTCAGCAATTCCACATTCTTCCCAAGCATGACCTGCGTCGGCCATTGCCCCGTCTTCTTTTTCTCCAGATACACCCGCGCCAACCCCACCAGAAAATCCTCCGGCCTCACCGCGTCAGGCCCGATGAATACCCTGGCCGGAATCCGCTTTTCTTTCTGCACAAAATCCGCCACATCCCTCATCGCTTCCGCAAACGCCGGCCACTGCACTTTCGACTGCGCCTCCTCCGCCACCGCCGGTCCCGCCCCATCCGGCCCAAGCAATCCCTGCGGAGCCAGCCCCAGCAGAATCTGCAGCTGATCCGCCGGCGAAAAGCTCTTCTGCCCCATCATCACAAAATCGATTCCCTTCGAGTCCTCCGCGGCCAAAAGTTTAGCAATCTCCTCCGCCTCGGCCTCGCTCGCCGCCTCCACTCTCACTCGATCCACATAAATCCCCGGCAGATCCGAAGCCGTCACAAAATTCACGCCCAGCGACTTGATGTGATCGATGTATTGTCCAAATCGCTCAAAGGCAGCATTCGTCTCCTCGGCCGAGCGCTGCGGTGGCGCCTTCCACTGCTCCCGCGGCGGATTCGCCCCACGCTTGAAATTCACCCCATCCCAAAACTCCTTATGCACCCACTCGCACGGATGATAAAAAATGCTGATCAATCCACCACCCTGCTTCTTTAATCGCTCGTTAATGTCCGTAACCGCCTTCTTCCCCGGCTCCAGCGCCTGCGCGATGTGCAATTCAAAACGCGTGCGATTCGGCAGCATGTCGTAAACCACCAGCGCATTGCAGTACCAGAACGGCCGGCCTTTGAGTCCGATGTGATTCCCCTCATCGACATAAGTTGGAATCCCATGCGGCGCAACTCCAATCTGCTTCAAAGCCGCAATCGTCTGCGATCCCCACGACGATCCCGGCTGGCCATAGGTCGACAACGTCTCCACGCCAAATATTCGCCGCACATCGCTCGCTCCCGGCCCCTCGCGGCGAATGAATTCGTCCATCCCATCCAGCAATCCGCATTCGGCCAGATACTCCGAGGGCGTCGGATGCACCGAATGGAAATTCGAGTGATAGCCAATGTCGTGTTTCTTGAGCGCCTCGATTACATCCCGCCTCCCCCGTTTCTCCAGCACCCGCGCCTTCTCCCCCACGACTTTGAACGTCGCCCGCACGCCTTTTTCGGTGAGCATCTCCGCCAGCCGCTTGGCCGCGTCATCGTCGGCCGGCAGCAGATAGTCCTCGGTATCGAACCAGAGGATTAAATCCACCCGCCCCGCCGCCGGCTGCGCCTCAGGGTTTGCGGCAAACCCCGGCCTAAACAGAACAGCGATTCCCAAAATCACGTATGCAGAAAGTCCGGAGAGGGCGGTTTTTGGCTTTGCCATATTGCTCCCTGAAAGCTGAAAGAAACGAGCGATTCTACAGCCGCGTCGGGATTTGCGATGCATGTATTCACATCGATATTTCAATTCCGTCATCTTTCACTTGCCTGGCTGGCTCCTCGTGATATATTTTTCCCAAATTGCTGCAATAAACGCGGCGATTGGGATAAGTGGCGTAGCAAGCCGGCTGGATGGGTGTCGAGAATGGCCGCCGGCAATTATCGGACTGCATTGGGCGTCTCAGGGCGTCAGCACCTAAACCAGAGTCTTCGCAAGGAGTTCTCCACCCGATGAGCACTCTCTCGGTGGATGTACCTGTACTCTCCCGGCCAAAACCGGCCGCGGCCGTCGTTCTGACGCCGGAGTTGGCCGTTGCGCGCCAAGCCCGCAACCAGACTCTCGATGCCGCCCGGGCCGTCGCGGCCTGCGCGTTGGTCTGGATTCATACCGCCCAATCCTCCCTGAGCCGCTTTCACGTCCTGGGCCGATTCGGCACTGCATTTTTCGTTCTTGCCGCCGTCTTTTTCCTCTTCCACCGCCTCAGTTCCAGCCCCCCACCACCGTATGGCACGTATGCACTCAAGCGCTTCCGCCGGCTCTATATTCCCTTCCTGGCCTGGAGCCTGATCTATCTGTTGATTCGCGATGTGAAGCGACACTTCCTGCATGAGTCCCTGCTGGATGTGCCCTTTACGCGGCTGCTTGCTGGCACATCGATGCAGTTCTGGTTCCTGCCGTTCATTTTCATCGCCACGGTGGTCTGTTTTCCCCTGGCCAGGCGAGTGCAGCGCATGGGCCACATGAAACTCCTGCTGGCGGCCTTCGCACTGGCGGCCGGCGTATCGGTCGCCTTTTTGCCGCGCCCGGTTGCGAGCAATGACGTGATCGCCGACTATTTCCTCTACAGCATTTGGATTTTCACTCCATCGATCTTCTTTGCCATCGGATTGGGCATCATCTACTCCTACCTTCCCCCGAAGGTGCGCACCTCGCCCTTTTTGGCGCTGGCTGGAATTCTCCTGACCGCAAGCTGCATCCTCTCGCTCTGGCTGCTGCGAAATACTGGCCACCCTCTTCCCGCCCTGCCGCGAAATCTTGCCGGCATCGGCTGGTTGATGGTGGCGCTGGTCCCCTATCGCGGCCGGCTGGTCAGATTTCTCGCTCCGCTGGGCCAATACAGCTACGGCATTTTTCTGGTGCATCCGCTGTTCGTCTCCAGCTTGCAGAGCCTGGCGAGCACGCTGCACATCCCGGCCGCGGCCTGGCTCGATATTCTCGTCGTCGCCATCGCTTATCCCGCCAGCGCCCTGCTGACGGCAATTCTTCGCTCACAGCGCTGGACCCGGTGGCTGGTACCTTAGATAATTCGCTCAATTCAGCGCCAACTCAATAAGGGACTATGGGAGAGCTAGCGGTTGCCGAGCGGCCGGAAGTCAGCAGGGAATTGTCTGTCCCGCCTGCGCCTGCGCGCCCCCCGCGCAACCTGATGCTCGACGCTTGCCGCGGATTGGGGTCGCTGGCCGTCATCTGGGTGCACACCATCATCGACTCGCCAAAACTGGCCAAGACCGCCGCGCTGGCGCGCTATGGCACCGCCTTTTTCGCCATCGTCGCCATCTTCTTCCTCCTGCATGGCATCTCGTCCAAACCGGATGAGGGATTCTGGGCATACGCCAAGTTGCGCTTCCGCCGGCTCTATCTCCCGTTTCTTGTCTGGAGCGTGATCTACCTGTTGCTGCGGACGGTGAACCGCGCCTTCGTCGTGCAGAAAGAACCCGTGCATCTGAATATCCAGCGCCTGTTCATGGGTACAGCGCGGCATCTTTGGTTTTTGCCGTTCATCCTGCTGGCCGGCCTCGCCTGCTATCACCTGCGGGCGGTGTTGAAGCGGCTGCATTATGGCCGGATCGCAATCGCAATTGCCGCCTTTGCCGCCGGCTTCATCATCGCCAACATCCGCTCGCGCAACTTCCCCCGCATCGAGCATTACACTGGAAAATTCATTCATAACGCATGGATGTTTCTCCCCGGGGTGATGTGGGGCATCGCGCTGGCATCGATCTATCCACTTCTCCCGCGCAAATTCACCAAAACTCCCGCGATCGCATTCGTTGGCCTCTTCCTGCTGCTCGGGTCACTGATCTGGCTCTGGTTTGTCTCGGAGCTTCCGTTCATCGACACCCGCTCGGTTCCCTCGCTGCCGCGCAATATTTCCGGCCTCGGATTGCTGCTGATTGCGCTTTATCCCTGGAACAGCCCGATCCTGGTCCCCATCGCGGCCTTCGGTCGCACAACCTACGGCATCTACCTCGTGCACCTGATCTTCGTCGATTCATTCGAGCTGCTGATGAAGCGCACCCATCTGGGCCGGCAGTGGTGGCTGGAAATCGCTTCTTATGTCGTGTCGGTGATTCTCAGCCTGCTGCTGGTGCGCCTGATGCGCGCCTGGAAGGGGACCGCCTGGTTAATCCCGTGACAATGGCGCCGATCGCGGCAAGCAGGAGGCAATTCCCCTCCGGCACATTCGCAGTCGCAAATCCGCTCAGCAACTGCCGATCCTCGGGCGAAATCGGTATCGCTTCTCCGGAATAGCTGGTACCAAAATGGCCCGCCAGCTCGATGAAATCGGCGATGCTCACATTGCCATCGTAATTGATGTCGCCCTTCTCCCAGGTTGCATCCAGCTGACCAAAATGCACCGACAGGGCGATGAAATCTGCGATGGAGACGTTTCCATCCAGGTTCAAATCGCCAATCACCGTCGGCCGCATCATCAGGAAGCTCTCACCATGCAGATCGACGCGCCTGCCCATTCCCACGCGCATCGCCGACTGAGCTTCCAAGGATGAATCGTAAATTCCATCCTCAGGATCATGCAGTGCATGCCCAATCGCCGCCCGCAGGTCGCGCTCCTGCTGGACGATTGCGGTTTCATCCATCGGATAAATGCGAATCGAACGGAACTGCCCCGGCGCGCCACTGCTGGCCAGATCAAAGCCCTGCGTGCCAGGATTATCAAACCGCACGACCAACGATCGCAAATCCTGGTTGGCATTGGCAACCACCACGCTGGCGCCATCACCGCTGACTTCAATTTCCATTTGTGGCGCGGAGGCCGCCTGGGCCGTTGCAATCTTGCCCGAATTGGCCCCGAGGATGGTCGTTCCTTCATTGACCAGTTTCCCCTGGAATGTCCCCGAAGAAAAATTGATCCACCCGCGGTTTTGCAGCGTCCCCAGCACCGTCCCACCCATGATATTGAACGTGCCCACTTGGAGCATTCCGCCGCTCTGGGTAAACGTTCCCCCGGTTTTGAGATCGATCGACCGCGCAGCAAACGTGCCGCCATCGAGGAGATAGGATGCAGTGGGGCCCGGCTCCCCGGCGATCGTCAACTTTCCCAGCACCGTGTGCTTGCCCCCATGCTGCACAAATGATCCCGCGATCAATCGCTCATCCCGCCCCGCAAAAAGCCGGCCGGTATTGCTCAACTCATAATTCCCGCTCCCACCTCCGACATCGCCGATCACCAGGTTCCCCGCCAGACGCAACGTGCTTTGGGAATGCTGCAACGTCATCGAGCCATGGGTAGCGTTGATGGTCAGACTGCCCAGCAGGATCGACGCCCCGTTGTCGCTCGCATAATTGACAATCCGATTCACATTGTCACCCTGCATCAGCGACACGCGATCCCCCGCCGCCGGAACTCCCTGCGAATTCCACGCCGATGCAACATCCCAATCTCCAATCGCATTCACATTCACCCACGCCCGATCCTGCGCTGTCTGCCTTCCGGAAACGATATCCCACGCGACAGTCTGAATCACCGCAGCGTCGGCCGCCGAGATTCCAGATGGCGGCGTCAAACCCTCCGCGCTTCTGCCATAAAGCGATCCATAAAAAACCGCGGCCGTCAGGTAACCAGCGCGCGGGCTTGGATGAACCGGATCGATGTAAAGCTCCATGTCAGGCCGGACTTGCTTCATGCGCTCCCAGGCATCCCCCACCGGCACGACAGTGGCATCCAACTCGGCCCCAAGGGAAGCATAAAGCGCATCGATGGTGGGCTGCGATCCCACTCGATCCTGCCGCTCCCAATGCGCAAAGAGAAAGGTGCTGGCCGATGGCGCGCGCTGCTTGATCTCCCCATCCCAGAAGCGCATGTAGGTTCGAGTGCGATTGGGGTTGTCGGTGGCGTTGAAGCTCAGGTCCTGAAGGACAACAACATCCCATCCCCCCAGCTCCAGTTTACGATGCGCCCCTTGGGGGCTGTAGTCGGACCAGTGATAGTCCAGGCCCACCCCGAAAGTGGTGGCCGATTGCTGGTAATAATCGGAAGGTGGATTTCCCGAGACAGCGCGGATCTGCCCGACCTGCGCGGGCATGTTGTAGCTGGAGGTCAGGCTGTTTCCAATGAAGAGGTTACGGTAATCCACCCCGGCCGCCCGCACGTCTGCTGCAAGCGCGGGCAGACACGCCACCATCCATGCGCGTGCGATCCTTAGATTCCCATTCCGCATTCCATTGCCCTGCGCCGACGTGTCCCCGACTGTTAAATTCTACTATGAAATGTTTAGAAATCAGGTTTGGATTTCCAGGAAGTGGGCGAATTACGAAATCGTTACCTCAGGAAGATCAGCCAGACCAGAACATATAGCGGGCCGAGAATTGGCAGGCTGTAGCCCACAATGTAGCCGATGAAGCCCGGCATCTTCATCCCACTCGACTCGGCGATGGATTTGACCATGAAATTCGGGCCGTTGCCGATGTAGGTCATCGCGCCGAAAAGCACCGAGCCAAGCGAAATCGCCAGCAGGTACCGATCGAGCGATTTCCCGGCCAGCTCGAAGAAGACCAGATAGGTCGGGGCGTTGTCGAGCACCGCTGAAAGACCGCCTGTAAAAAAATAATATTGACCAGGCGTCGCGGGAGCGATCAGGCTGGCATGCTGTTCGAGCAACTGAAGAAGCGGAACCATCGTGGCGAAGATGCCAAAGAACAAGAGAACGACCTCGGTGATCGGCCCGAAGGTAAATTCGTTACGCTGATAGATTAATTTGCTGGTCAGCAGCCAGGATGCGACTGTCGCCAGCACCATGATCGTCTCCCGCCAGATCGGCCGCTGAAAAACCGCCCACACGACTACCGCGATGAAAAGAAAATTATGAATGCCGACAATGTGCACGGCCGGGCCGGGATCTTCGGCAGTCTTTCGCTCCTGTCGCTTATGATCCAGCGCATCCAGAACCAAAAAAACCGCCAGCAGAATGCCGATGACAAACATCCACACCCAGCGGCAATTCTGCACGTTCCACCAGAAAGGAACTCCCCGCAAATAACCCAGAAAAAGCGGCGGATCGCCAATCGGCGTGAGCAGTCCACCCGCGTTGGAGATGATGAAAATGAAAAAAATGACGTGATAGGGCCGCAGGTGCTCTTTGTTCATCCTCAGAAACGGCCGGATCAGCAGCATTGATGCGCCGGTGGTGCCGAAGATGTTGCTGATGATCGCCCCAAAGAGCAACAGGATGCTGTTGGCCAGCGGCGTTGCTTTTCGCCCGACACCAATCACGATTCCGCCACTGACGATGTAGAGGGACCCCAGCAGCACGATGAAGCTGAGATAATCCCCCATGCTGTGCAGCCAGGCGCGCGGCGATGCTGCGAAAAACAGGTAATACCCCCCCACCACCGCGGCCAGCGTGATGCTCACCTTGCCATAATGGTGTTCCCACCAGTGCCGATGGATGAAGGGCATCAGCGCCATGGCCGCCAGCAGCAGGATGAATGGGATCGACAGGTAAACCAGCATCGGTCTCCCTATTTGGCCAGTGTCGCCACCAGCCGCCAGACCAGATGCGGCGAGAGATTTCGGATTCTTCCTTTGTTGAACTCATCGACGAGCTTGTCGAATTTTTCGGTATAGGGGAGCCGATCGCGCTTGCCCATCTCTTCCCCCACCAATTTCTTGAGCTTCTGGCGCTCATGCTCCTCGATGTCCGGCGCTTTCGAGCGCGCCTCGCCCAGTTTCGGCAACTTCCCTGCCTTGCGCAGATTGAGCAATTGCCTCCAGGTCTCCTGCTCCGAAGGCTTGTTCTCCCCAAACTGCGCGCCATACGCCACGTGCAGCCTTTTGAAATCCGGCGTATACGGCAGATCATCGGCCGTCCTGCCGATCTGCTCATAAACCCGAATCAGCTCGTCGCGCTTGACCGCCACTTTTTCCCCCACGCCCGCAAATAGCGCCCCCGGCGTCTTGCCATCCTCCACGACCTTCCCCCCAGCCTCGCTGGTGCGATCCACCACCGTCATCACATTCCCAAATGGGTCGCGAATATTGGCCTTATATCCGCGCGCCCCCGGCGCAGGCGGTCGCAAGAACTGAAGCTTCAATTCCGCCCGCTTTTCAAACAACTCGCGCACGTTGGCCACCAGATAATAAACTTCCCCCGAAGGCTGATCCGGATCATCGTGCAGCACCAATTCACCCTCGCCCTGCGCGAATCTCAGCGCCGCCGCCCCCTTCTGCTGCATGAGCAATTTCATCCCCATCACCTCGCGATAAAACTTCACCCCCGCCTCCACATTCGGCACGCGCAGCATCACCCGGTCGATGCGGATCAGCACGAGGCGACCTCCCTGTCGGCCTTCCCTTCCTCCTGCTCGTCGGTCTCCATCTCCTCCTGCTCTTTTTCGCTGGGCGAGTGATAGCCGCCGCGGAATACGAAGAATCCTCCCGTGAGATTCCAGAGCATCTGTACCACGCGGATCGACATCGTCAGCGCAAATGCCTGCCCCACCGACACGCCATACTGCTTGGTCAGATTGATGGCGAAAAATTCCATTACTCCCGCCCCCTGGGGAGAAATCGGAATCGCCCCCGCCAGCACCACGACCGGCACGACCACGAAATAATAAAGCGGCGGAATCGGCAGCCCAAAGGCCATTCCCGCGATCATGGCCGAGATGACCACGGTGATATGAACAGGAAAGGTAATCACCAGCGCCCACAGCACCAACCCCGGCCGCCGCTTATAAATCCGCATCACCTGGATCGCATGCTGCACGTGTTTCTGCATCGGGAGTTTCGAGAGGATGTAATCCACCCCAAACAACTTTCGCAGCGCCGGCGTGAAAAAAACCACCATCCCCACCATTACCCCCGCGAGAATCAGCGCTGATCCCAGTGCCACGCGCCTGCAGGCGCGAATGGCCGGGTCAAGATGGTTGCTGGATCTTAAGTATTGCTGGCTGGCCATCACCCCGCCCATGATCACCAGCGCCAGGAGCCCGATCACCCGATCGATGATCACCGACAGCACCGCGCGCGTGCGATGCGGTGTGTGCTTGCTGGCGTAATAAGCCTTGAGCAGATCCCCGCCCGTCGAGCCGGGCATGAACGTGTTGTAAAACGCCCCCACCATATTCAGCACGAAGGCCCGACCCAGGCCAATATAAATGTCCAGCGCCTCCAGCAGCTTATGCCAGCGAAATGTCGTGATCAGAAACGTCACCGGAAAAATCAGCACCGACAAAATCAGCAGATACGGATTGGCCAGCCAGATCAGCGTGTTGATCCCCACTTCCAGCTTCGGATGCGGCACCTTCAGCACAAACGGCGTCTTCAATTGCGAAAGCGCGATCCATTGGCCTTCGCCCTTCTGTGGATCATCCACCAGCAGCCGTTGCACCTTCTTCAAGTCATCCGACAAATCCAGCGCCAGCAGCTTCCCCTGTTTTTCCGCATCTACCGGCCGCGTCGCCGCCGGATTGTGATAGTTAAGATAAAGCTCCTTCTGATCCGGCCGATTCACAACCTCCCGTCGCGAGATCACCCGCCGCTGATACGTCTGCGGATCATAAATCTCAAAAACCGCCGACTGCTCGGCCTTATCCGGATAAGCACTGAGCGTGGCCGCCACCGGACGATTTTTCTCATCGAGAATCCAAACCCGATCGCGGAAATGCATCTGCGTGATAACCCCCCAGATGCCAACGACGGCGATCCCCCAGCGGAGGAGAAACTTCAGCCACTTCACCGCCCGCTGTTTCATGGGCGGAGATTCTGGTGGATATTGGCGGCGGGGGCAACATCGGTAGGTCAGGCACTCCTGCCTGACAACCTTAAAATAAAAAAGAAGCCCGCCAATTGCCCTGGCGGGCTATCCGTCCGACCCTGCGCGGGCACCCTCCGGGCCCGCTAGTGTTCTATCTTGATCAACTATTCAACCGGTCCAGTGTTGCCGGGCAAGTCTTCGCCGGGAATTTCTTGCTGCATCTCCTCCAGCCGCCTGGCCGCCTCATCCGCCGGCAGTTCCTCATGACTCAAATTGTTATCCTCCGGCGCATCTTCCTCCACCTCGCCATCGATCTCCTCGCCCGGTAGATGAGATCCTTGCCGCGCCTCGGGGCCAAGGTAGCGGTCCAAACCTCCACGGCCGCTTCGCTGGGAGTCCGGATCTGTCGGATCGAAATTGTCGTGCGTCATGATCGCTCCCGATGTTTAGACGCCCGCAGTTTAGGTGTGAAAGCACGCTTCGACAGCGCACAATCGGCCGCCGCTGGTGCTTCACTTGCCGGGAGCGCCGCTCTTTGTTTTTCTTCGAACCGACTTCTCTGCCGGCTGCGTCCGCGGAGGCTTAACCCCCCTGCCAGGCTTCTTGGCCAGCTGTGTGGCGGCGGATGCGGCGTTAGCGGCCGCCGCGGCGTTGGCCGAATCCGCCGGCACCAGAATCTGCACGTTATGTTCGTGCGGGAGATCGATTCGCTTCCAGCGCGGCAGACGGCTGATCGCGTGCACGATGTTGCCCTCTTCAGCCGCATCGGATCTGGCCCTGCGCTCCTGCCAGATCAGCAGGATGCCGACGCCGGCATCGGCCAGCCCGCGATCGCCCGCCAGCGCATCACCAGACAGGGGCAGCCCGACGTATTTCTCGCCCGCGTAAAACGCCACGTAGTTACCTTTCACGCGGTCGCTGCCTGAGATGGGCCCCTTGAGGCCTAATTTGCGCAAATCGTCGGCGAGGGCGCGGAAGATAAGAGGATCGCGCAATGCCATGTCCTGGACGAAGTTGCGAGTGATGGCAGCGACGGCGGAAATGCCCAGAAGAATGGCGGCGGCGGAGCGGATGAGAGTTCCCCTGGACTCCAGCCCGCCCAGCCGAAGCTGCTGGATCAGCATCAGGGCCAAAACAAGACAAAGCGGCATTGCAAGCCACAGGATATAACGCGGGATGAAAAAGACGGGGAGGAACCCGCCGCAGTAGAGCAGGAGAGTCAGCAGGAGCCAGGCAATTTTCCATCGCTCGCCTTTGAGCAGCTTTCCGCTGACGGCCGCCAGCGCTGCCAGGATCAGGAAAGCTGGAGTCAATAGAAACATATCGAGTCCGCTCAGCGCGCTGGAGATTGCCTTGGTGTTGGACCACATTTGATGAAGCTGCCAGAGGAAATTTTGGCGGCTGGCAAAGGGCGACCAGCGATGATGCTGTATGAACTCGGGATTCTCCCAGGCGATCAGGTAAGGATCCTCCGGCACGATGTAGGGCGGAAACTGTCGCAGCGCGTGGCCCGGCCCGACCAGCGCGTGGGCGATTGTGGCGGTGGTGCTGAAGGTGAAGTGGCCGTAGCGCCAACTCATGACCGCCACCCACGGGCCGGCAATCAGGGCAAAACCCGCCATCGCCACGGCCGTCATCTTCAGCCAATTCCGCAACCAGCCGCCAGCGTCCCCGGAATCGCCCTGTCTCAGTTTTGCCAACATCAGCAAGCTGGCCGGAAGGTGAAGCATGACAAAGGGCAAGCCATAGGCCTTGCCCAGGTATGCAAACCCGCCCAGGATGCCGATAAGAAAATAACCCCACGGGCGCTGGAGCCGGGGATGGAACATGGCCGCGAAATAGAGCAGAAGTATCGCGGCCAGGATCGGGTCGGGCGTGACCAGGCGCGAGCCGACGGCGGCGGTCGCGGCGGCCGCCACGATCATGGCCCCCACCTTCCACAGCCGCGGCAGCGAGGTGAAGCTGTCCAGGAACAATCCAAACGCCACCACCAGCAGCGCGCCCCAGACGCCGATGGCAATATGAGCCGCGTGAACTCCATCCATCCTCAACATTCCCACCAGCGGCGCGATCGAGGCGCAGATCAGCGGGCTCCAGTAGCCGCTGATGAAGTGATAGAAATCACCGTTCCACAGATATCCCGCCCGGCGGATGTAGGCGATCAGATCGGCGTGAATGTTGTTCTGATGGCGAATGCCCTGGGGCACCATCATTGCCATGTACGTCAGCAGCGCCAGCGCATAGCCCAGCGGCCGCCCGAGCCACTGCAATCGGCTAACCACGGGAGAGGATTGTTTCAGCGCCAATTCGGGCAAATCCTAACCTTTAATCCGCGCGATGTGCGCAATACTCGCTGCAATGGCCTCTATCGGAGTCGAACCGATACGCCCTTACGGGCACAGGATTTTGAGTCCAGCGCGTCTGCCAATTCCGCCAAGAGGCCGATTGATGGATTTATCTGGCCAATCACTTCGCCGGAGATTATAGGGGATGGGTCTGAATGGAGAAAATGCGCCTCCGACTGATAAACGCGGCCGTGATTTGTATCTGCCTCGCCGGCTGTGCGGGCACGCGCGGCACGACCTCAGGGGGCGTGCAGAACTTTGCCGAGGTCTCGCCGGAAATCTGGCGGGGCGGGAAACCAACGGAAGCGGGCATGCGCTGGCTGGCCTCTCGCGGCGTGCGGACCATCGTTGATCTTCAGATGGATGATGAGTCGGGAGATTTGCCGCCGGGGGTCATGTATGTGCCGATCCGCGTTTCGCTGTGGCGCTGTGATAAGGTCGATGTCGATGCGGTGCTGAATGCAATCGACACCAGTCCCAAGCCAGTGTTCATTCATTGCCTGCGGGGGCGCGACCGGACCGGACTGGCGGTGGCGGCCTATCGCTTGAGGCAGGGGATGCCGGTTGAACAAATAATCGCCGAGATGGAGAGCTTTGGCACCAGCATCTTTACCAACCCCATCAAGGGGAGGATCAGGGAGCTGGCATCGCGAACGCGGCCGCAAATGGCCGAGTCTCCTTGACCGCTAAGTGTTGCTGGTTAAGCTGTGGAGGGACAAATGGCACGAATTCTCATTGTGGATGATGAGTCCGACTTCCGCGTTATGCTGGGCAAGGTTCTCTCCATGGAGGGCCACCAGGTCAGCTTCGCCGGCAACGGCTGGGAAGCGCTGCTGGTTCTCGACGGCGATGGCATCGACCTTTGCATTGTGGATGTGATGATGCCGGGGATGGATGGGCCAACGCTGCTGAGGATTTTGCGCAACGCATCCAAGCACAAATTCCTGCCGGTGATCGTGGTAAGCGTGCTGGATCTGGGGGAGACCACGACGAGACTGGGGCAAGTCGCGGTGAGCGGGATAATCCGAAAAGGACAGAAATTGATCGAGGACCTGCTGGAGAAGGTTGAGATGGTTCTGGGGAAGGGGCAGACCGGCACCGAGACCACACCAAACTGAATAGCAATTCAGTTCTACGCGAAGACGCTGGCCGAATTTGTCAGTAGCTCGGGCAATGTCTTTCGTGCCAGCTCGATCAACATCGCATCGATGCCAATGTTTTCCAGCGCCTCTTCATCCAGCTTTTGATTGATAGCTGTGAGATTAAATCCATGCGCCCCCGCGGCCACCAGCGTGTCGGCCACGTGCACGATGCTCACCAGGTGACGATTGTTATCCGAAAGCTGGAACGGCCGATGGTGATAGCCGGCCACGCGCTGACACGAGCGGGGAAATTTCCACTGATCGCAAAGAGCGGCCCCAAGCTGCTGATGATCCATGCCCATGGCCTCGCGCTCCAGATCACAGAAGTTTGAGCTGGGGGCCTTGGCGCTTTCGCAGACCTTGCGGAGTTTGTCCGGCATAACCTGGAGTGAAACCAGCAGGCCGACATCGTGAATCATCCCCGCCAGGAAAGCCTCATCCGCCAGGGGGACTTTCATCTGCTTGGCGATGTAGCGCGCCGTGATGCCGACGGCGATGCAATGGGTCCAGAGGTCCTTGGCGGTGAAACCTTCGCAAAGCTTCACGCCGCGGAAGAGCTGGCCGAGCGAAGCGGCCACGGCGATGTTTTTGATGGCATTGAGGCCCAGCAGGACGATGGCGCGTTCGATCGAAGCGATCTGGCCGGGCAGGCCATAGAAAGCGGAGTTGACGACTTTGAGAATTCGCGTGACCAGCGCTGGATCATGCGCGACGATCTTGTGCAAATGAGCGGGCGTGGACTTGGGATCTTCCACGGTAGCGATGATCTTCGCAGTGATTTCGGGAAGTGTGGCGATGCTGCTGACCTTCTTGATCATCTCAAGAACGGCCGCCGGCTGGGTCTCAATCACGCTGGAATTCGCGGTCGCGGTGGACATATTCGTTCCGTTTCCGTTTAGTTGGCGCAGGACACTGCGGACCTTTTGCGGCCCATAAGGGATATATCGAGCGTGATGAAGTTGAACTTAATAGGAGATGAGCTTGCGGCGGAGGCGTTCGTTCAAAGCAACCGTAGCCAGGATGTGAGCGATTTTTTCGGACGTTGGGCCGGCGCCGTAGATGTTTTTCTTTGGAAATCGTTTGGGATTGCCGTTGTTCCAGACTTTCTTGAGGGCTCGGCGGATGGAGGCGGCATCTGCCGGCACGTCGATTACGTTCGCGTTTCGTTCGCGCCCTTTCTGGCGGTCGCCGATGTTGATCACGGGTGTGCCGAAGCTGGCGGCTTCGATGATGCCCGAGGAGGAGTTGCCGACGAGGACGGCAGCGTGTCTGAGAAGGCCCAGGTAGATAGATCGCGGAAGATCACGGTAAAACGATACATCCGAATACTGCATGGATTCCAACGCATCCCAGGCCCGAATGATTGCTCTGGAACCTGGATCGTTGTTTGGATAGATGACGAAAGTGTGGTTGAAGCCGTTGTCGACTGTCAGCTTGACGAGTTTCCTTGCGAGCTTTTGCTGGGAAACATCATCGGGCTCGGTGGGATGCAGCACCAGAAGCGCGTAGCGGTTTTTGGCCGGCGCATCACCACTTTCGGGCCAATCCCAGGCTTCTTCCATAATCAGGTCAATTGCAGGGGAGCCTACTAGATGGATGCGGAATCGGTCTTCACCAAGCAATTTGATCCGCATGGCCGCCTGTCGAGTCGCCGCAAAATGGATGTGCGAAAGTTTGGTGATGGCATGACGGAGGGAGTCGTCGATTTGGCCCAGGGCGCGATCGCCGCCGTGAATGTGAGCGACAGGGATTTGGGAAATGTAAGCCGCGCTGGCAGCGGCGAAGGCTTCCACCCGATCGCCAACGACAATTACGATTTCCGGCTTCAATTTCGAGAATGCATCTGCAAGCAAAGAAACAGCGCGGCCGGTGGAATAGGCAGTCTGTGCCGCCGATTTTGAACGTGGCCAGGGAACGATGAGGGCTGGCGTAAATCCGGTAATCGCCTCAAGCGGCTTGCCATGAGCCGGATCCAGATGCATACCCGTGACAATCAGTTGGAGCCTGAGCCTGGGATGAGCCTGTATCGCGCGCAGCGTCGATTCCATCAATCCAAACTCGGCACGGCTTCCGGTCACAAAGCAGATTCGACGGCGTGGGGACATAGAATTGCAAGCCTATACTCGTGCGGGTAGGTTAATCGATTCGGAGTGGGTCACTAAACATGAGCATCGAAAACAACAATCTTCCCCCCGGCAATCCTCCACCCGGCCCGCCTGGCGGACCCGGCCAGCCCAACAAAGAGGGCACCTTTAGCCAGGAATTCCGTCACAGCCCGGTGAGCGCCCGCGTTCCCGAAAAACTCGCCCGCGGCATCCTTAGCACCGGCGTCCTCGTCCTCGACGGCGCCAACGAATTCGTCCTCGACTTCATGCAGGCGCTCACGCGCCCTTTCCAGGTCGCCTCGCGCGTGATCCTTACGCCGGCCGTCATGGAGCAATTCGTCAACGCGGTCCGTGACAACATCGCCCGCTACGAGTCGCGCTTTGGCGTCATCCCCCCGCTTCCCAAGCCGCCGCAGGATCGCCGGCCAACGCTTCAGGAAATCTACGACGAATTCAAACTCCCCGAAGAGCAGATGAGCGGCAACTACGCCAACGCCGTCATGGTCGGCCACTCTGCCTCCGAATTTTTCTTCGACTTCATCACCAACTTCTATCCCACATCCGCCGTCTCCAGCCGAATCTTTCTCTCGGCCCCGCAGATGCCGCGACTGCTTGATGCCGTCACCGTCGCTTTCGGCAGGTTTCAGGCACGCGTGAATGCTGCCCGCCAGCAGGCGCAGAATCCCCATCAACCCCCGCCGCAGCAGCCGCCTCCGAATGCCCCTCCTCAAAACCCCGGCAACAGCTGATTCGCAACTCTCAACCAATCCTTCTACAATTGCGACATGATCGAGCTTGGGGTCAATATTGATCACGTGGCCACGCTGCGGCAGGCGCGGCGGACCTATGAGCCCGACCCGGTCTGGGCCGCCATTGAGGCCGAGCTTGGCGGCGCAGATGGGATCACTATTCATCTGCGCGAAGACCGCCGGCATATCAACGATCGCGATGTTCGCGCCCTGCGCGAGACCGTGCAGTGCAAGCTCAATCTTGAGATGAGCGTCTCCCCGGAAATCATCGAAATCGCCCTGCGCACTCGTCCAAACCAGGCCACACTCGTCCCCGAGCGTCGCCAGGAAGTCACCACCGAAGGCGGCATCGACCTCACCGGCGACACCGATACGTCCAACGCCGTTCGCCGCCTCCGCGACGCCGGCGTTTTCGTCTCCGCGTTCATCGCCCCGGATGAAAAGCAGGTGATGGCGGCCCAGAAGCAGGGCTATGATGCCGTCGAGCTGCATACTGGCGAATACGCCAATGCCAAGCAGCCCGATGAGACCGAAGTGCAGCTCGAGCGATTGCGAAAGGCGGGCGCGCTGGTGCGAAAACTCGGCATGCGGCTTCACGCCGGCCACGGTTTAAATTATCGCAACGTCGCCCCCATCGCCGCTATCGAAGGGATGCGCGAACTAAACATCGGCCACGCAATCGTCAGCCGCGCCATCTTTACCGGCTTGCGCGAAGCCGTAAGAGAAATGAAACGTGTCATGAATGAATCTTTGTAGGGTGTGCTTCAGCACACCATTTGGACGAGATCACTATGTACACCGGCGCAATGACAGCCATGGTAACGCCGTTTAAAAACGGCAAGCTCGACGAATCGCGCCTGCGCGAGCAGGTCGAATTCCAAATTGCCCAGGGCATCGACGGCCTGGTTCCCGTCGGTACCACCGGCGAATCTCCCACGCTCGACTTCACCGAACACGAGCGCGTCATTTCCCTCACCGTCGAATTCGCAAAAAAACGCGTCCCCGTCATCGCCGGCACCGGCGGCAACGCCACCACCGAGGCCATGGAACTTCACCGCCACGCCAAATCCGCCGGCTGCGATGCCTGCCTCTCGGTCAATCCCTACTACAACAAGCCGACGCAGGAAGGCCTCTACCGCCACTTCATGCACCTCGCCGACGCCGTGGACCTGCCCATCATCCTCTACAATATCCCCGGCCGCACCGGCGTCACCATGTCCCCGCAAACCGTCGCGCGCCTGCGCGAATCGCACAAGAATTTCATCGGCATCAAAGAGGCCACCGGCTCCATCGACATGGCCAGCGAAATCCGCTCCCTGTGCGACATCCCCATCTACAGCGGCGATGATTCGCTGACGCTCTCATTAATGGCCATCGGCGCCAGCGGCGTGATCAGCGTCCTCTCCAACCTGATCCCCGGCGAAATCCGCAAAATGGTTCACCTGGCCCTCGAAGGCCGATTCAAAGACGCGGCCGCGATCCATCATCGCCTCTTCCCGCTCATGCGTGCCATGTTCCTCGACGGCAACCCCGTCGGCATCAAGCACGCCATGAAGATCGCCGGTAAAGACAGCGGGGAGATGCGCCTGCCACTGTGGGAAGCCAGCGAATCAACCAAAAAACAAATCTCCGAGTTGATGTCAAAGCTCGGGATAAAATAATCCAGCAATGACCGACCTCTGCGTAGCCATTTTCGCCAGTGATCCTGCGCAGGTAAGACGAGACGTTGCCGCAGCAGCCGAAGCCGGCGCGAATTCAGTTGAGCTCCGCCTGGATCGCATCGCAGAACAAGCGATCGCTAGATCAATGGTCGAAAGCTGCATTCTGCCGTGCATTCTCACCTGTCGCCCAACCTCGGAAGGCGGTGAGTCGCAGTTGCCCGATCAGGAACGCATCGCGATTCTCAGTTATGCCGCTTCTGGCAAGGCCAGGTACATCGATCTGGAACTGGAAACTTATCGCCGCAGTCCAAAGTTGTATTCGTGGGGAATCGGAACGATTTTCAGCACCCACGATTTTAACGGCCGCCCCGAGCGACTCTACAACATCGTCAAGGAGATGAACGAAGCCTCTGAATCGAACGTGAACAAGATTGTCTGGTCGGCCAGATCGATCCGTGACAGCCTTGAAACGTTTGAGCTGATCAAGAGCCGCCAGAAACCGACCATCGCATTGTGCATGGGCGAGGCCGGCCTGATTTCACGAGTGTTGTGCAAAAAATTTGGCGCACATCTGACTTACGCATCGCTCGAAGGCGGCGGCACCGCGCCCGGCCAGATTTCCATCCGCGACATGAAGAACCTCTACCGCTGGGACGCCCTCTCCCCCTCCACCAAAGTCTTCGGCGTCGTCGGCTCACCCATCATGCACTCCATGTCCCCGGCTATTCACAACGCCTCCTTCGACGCCGTCAACTTCGACGGCATCTATCTTCCCCTCCTCGTCGAACCCGGCTGGGAATCCTTCAAAGCCTTCATGGAAACCTTCATCCCCTTCGAAGGCCTCGATCTTTCCGGCCTGAGCATCACCATCCCCCACAAAGAAAACGCCCTGCGCTATCTGAAAGAAAAAGGCGCGGAGGTTGAAGAACTGGCCGAGTCCATCGGTGCCGTCAACACCATCGTCATCGACCGCTCGACAAAGGAGCCAAAACTCCGCGGCTTCAACACCGACTATGCCGCCATCCTCGATTCCATCACTTCAAAAATGAACATCGAGCGCGACGACCTGCAAAACTATCGCATCGCCGTCATCGGCGCTGGCGGAACCGGCCGAACCGCCGTCGCCGCACTGGCCCACTACGGCGCAACCATCGTCGTCTACAACCGCACCAGGGAACGCGCCGACGCATTAGCCAAAGAATTCGACGGCCGCACCGGCAAGGTCGTCTCCGCGCGAATCGAAAAACTCTGCGACAGTTGCTGCCACATTTTCATCAATACAACCTCCGTCGGAATGTGGCCCAAAGTTGATGAAAGTCCCCTCGGCGACCGCCTCCCCAAATTCGAATCCGAAACCGTCGTCTTCGACACCATTTACAACCCCATGAAAACCAAACTGCTCCAGCAGGCCGAAAACGCCGGCGCCAAAACCATTGGCGGCGTCGAAATGTTCGTCCGCCAGGCCGCCGGCCAATTCCAGGCGTGGACAGGCAAAGAAGCCCCCACCAAAGTCATGCGCGCGGTTATCGAAAATCGCCTGAGTGCAAACCACTAACCCCACACCTTCACCGAGCACTTTTCGAAATTACTTCCTCAAGCTGATCCAGATCGATGGGCTTGGTGAGATGCGCAAAAAACCCGGCATCGCGGCATTTCTGGACATCGGATTCCATTCCATATCCCGTCAACGCAATCCCCTTGAGCGGCCGCCGCTTCAGCAACTCCTGCATAAGCCCGGTGCCCGTCCCGTCTGGCAATCCCAAATCGCTGATCACCAGATCAAACTCATTGGCATCGGCCGCCGCCAGCGCCGAGCGCACACAATCCGCCGTCGTCACATTGTGCTCCAGTCCCTGCAAAAGCTGCGACAGCGCACGCAGCGTTTCCGGGTGATCCTCGACGAGGAGAATTCGCAGCGGCGTCTGCGCCCCCGCCGGCGGAGCTTGCGGGGCAACCACTTCGGTCGCCGGATGCGCGGAGGATGTTGGAAACTCCAGCGTCACGCTCAGCCCGCGACCAGGACCCTCACTGCTCGCCCAGATTTTTCCGCCGTGCGCCTCGGTCAGCCCTTTGCAGATGGTAAGCCCCAGCCCCAGCCCTCCTGATTCGCTTCCCCGCCCACCCTGCTCGAAGGGTTCGAAGATTGCCGAGATGACCTCGGGAGTCGCGCCGATGCCGTTGTCCGCGACGCTCAGTTGAATCGAGTCCTGAGTCGGATTTGTGGAGCAGACCATGACACGACCATCGGCCGGTGTGAATTTAGCCGCGTTCTTGATCAGGTTGCAGATAATCTGCCGCAGCCGCAGCGGGTCGCCGGCCATTGCGTGATGGGCCGCCTCGAGATTCAGGGAAACCGCCATCCGTTTGTTGCGAAGATCGTCGTCGCACATGCGCAGGCAGTCGTGTACGAGTTCATGGAGATCGACCGGCTTGAGCTGGAGGGAAATCTTGTTGTTTTCGATCCTGCTCAGGTCGAGCAGATCGTTGATGAGCCTTGTTTGCAGATGGATGCACTTTTCGATCAGCAGGAGATTCTCGCGCACCTCCGGCGTCAGCCGCGGATCGCGGGCCGTCGAATTGGCAATGAGCAGTGCCGGCGAAAGTGGCGTCCGCAGCTCGTGCGAAAGCGTGGCCAGAAAGCGATCCTTGGCGCGGTTGGCTTTTTCGGCCGCGTCGCGGGCGGCACGGAGCTGCTCCTGTACCGCGATGCGCTGCATGAACTGCCCGATCTGGCCTCCGCTGACTGTGAGCATCGTCTTAAGCTGGCGATCAGGGGGACGGATGGTTGATGCAAAAAATTCGATAACTGCACAGACCTCGTCGCCCTGCAGCACGGGAAATGCCACCGCGCCATGCAGGCCAGGCTCGAGAACTAGCGCGCGGCGTAGAAAACTTGGATCATCGCCCACATCGCCGACCCAGTCGGTTGCGCCCGTTGCCCACACGCGGCCGGGCAAACCGGTGCCGCGCGCCAGCGTGAGATTCCGGGTGGCCTCTTCAAAGGCGGCGTGGTGCGGCGAGGACGACCAGAAGTGGGCGCAGCGAAGGAGGTTTTCCTTCTGGTCGATCGCCCACCAGGCGCCCACCTCCCAATCGCAGTTCTTCCCAATCGATTCCAGAATTCGCGGGGCCGCCTCCGCGATGCTCCCAGCCGTGGCCAGAATCCCCGTGACGGCGGCCTCGGCCACAAGACGCGACTCGCTGCGATTCCGTTCGACAGCGTGGCGATCCGCCTCGATGGCCACCTGCGCCAAGTGAGCGGCAATCGCCAGAAGCAGAAGCGACTGCCGCGCAGGCTCGCCCGCCTGGCGGGAATAATTGGCAATCGTGCCCAGCACCCTGGCGCCATCGCGCGACATAATCGGCTGCGACCAGCAGGCCCGCAGGCCGTGTCTGAGGGCCAGTTCCCTGTAAGCGCTCCACCTGGGGTCGGTATCGATGTCGCTGACAATGATTCGCTGGCGCGAGTAGGCGGCCGTCCCGCAGGAGCCGACGCCGGCCCCGATTTCCGCACCGTCGATGGCCGCGTTGTATTCAGGCGCAACGCTGCCGCCCGAGCCGAGATGAAGCCGACGGCCATCGTCGCTCAGGAGCAGGATGGTGCTCAGATCGTCGGACGACTGCTGTTCAACCAGAGCGGTGATGGCATTGAGGATGGTGGTCAGTGGGGCGCCTTGGGTGACCATCTCCAGCACGTGCTGCTGGCCGCTGAGGATTCTCTCGTGGCGTTTTTTGCCCGAGATGTCGCGGATGCAGGCCAGGATCCCGCAGGGCGAGGGGCAAAGGTGAACTTCGCTCCAAAGATCGAGCGGTGGAAAATATTCTTCGAATTCACACGCCTGATGCATGCCCCTGGAGTGGTGATGCACGCTGAAGGACCTGCCGAAAAACTCCGGGAGCGCCTCTGGCGCGCGACGGCCAACGATATCACCGCGCGATCGGCCAATGACTTTTTCGCCGGCCTGATTGATGTAGCGCACGATCGAGTGCGCATCGAGCACGACGACCGTATAGTTGACACTTTCCAGAATGCTGGAGATTTGCTCGAGAGGAATGGACCCCGCGGACCCTGGGTTATCCAAATTTTCCATAGCTCCTCCCTTAACAGACGTGCGGAGCTTGAAAGCGTTATTCTACATCTCGGCCCAGAAAAAAAAGCAGCGCAGCTCAACTTTTTGACATTATTCCCATCAGTCGGTGCCATACGGCGGAATGTCATGACTAGGCAGATTCAGCGATGATTTGGGCGCTACCGTAATGCTCTTGGGATACGTCGGACACGAATACTGACAAACCCCGCACCCCGTGCACCCCGGATTCTGCACCTCAATTTTATTCCCCACCAACTTCAGACCCGTCGTCCCCATCGGACACTTATCCACACAAATCGTGCAGTCCTGTCCGCTTGTTCGCAGGCACAGCGTTTCGTTCCAAATCGCCAGCCCCATGTTCAGTTCTTCGCGTGGCGTGATCTGAAGCGCACCCGTCGGACAGGCCGGCATGCAGAGCAATCCATCGCACAGCACGCACGGCATCGCATCGGTATCGATATAAGGCGCCCCCTCCCCATTCTGGCCGGTCGTGTCGATCTTGATGCATTGCGCCGGGCACACTCGCACGCAATCCCCGCATCGGCTGCACGTCTCGCGAAATTCCTGCTCCGGCTTTGCCCCCGGCGGCCGCAGCCAGTGCGCCTCCGGTGGCGTCCTCACCGGCTCCGGGACTGGCGCAGAAATCTCCCGCTCCAGATTGCCGATGTGCTGGCTGACCTTCTGAATCGGCTCAATTGCCTGTGCCAATGGGCGCAGCAACTCCCGCAACCCCTCGCGGAAAAATCGCCTGCGATTCATCGGTTTATCGTCGGCCATCTGATGCAGATTATATCCGCATTACCTCCCGGCCGTGCGCGTCGTCGCCTGGGTCGCCGGCGGCCTGACCTGCACTTCCTTAATCTCGCTATAAACCCGCCCGCTCAATTCATCTCGAAAACTCACCTTCACCGCCAATTTCGAATGCTGCGGCGCCTTCTGTTTCTCCCACGGACACTCCAGCACAAACGCCCGCAGCATCGCCAAAGACCTCCAGCGCGACTTGAGCGCTATCGGGTCAAACGTCCATTTCCCAACCCGATTCTCCCCCTGCAAATCAAGATCAAACGCCTCGATCTCCACCGTCCCGCTCGCCTTAATCGCCTCATCCGTCTCATCCACCGGCGACAAATAAATCTTCAACCCCTGGTCCGGCCCATCAACCGCATCCCCCGGCCATCCACCGCTCAGCCGCCCCAGCCTGATCCCATGCACCGTGAACATCCGATCCAGCCGCTCCTGCGGCAGCGTCGGCAACGTTCCGCCCTGGCTCTCAAATGATTGAATCCGCGCCCGCGCCGCCTGCACTTCCTGCCCAAGCTTCGCCACCTGCTCCTCAAGCTGCTGCTTGTCCTTGCGAAGCTGGATGTTGACTGCATTTGGACTGGAACAACCCGCGATGGCGATTACGCAGACAACCAATACCCAACGGCGCCATGAGCTTGGACATTGGGCCTTGGGCATTCTTTGGTCATTGGTCATTGGGCATTGGACATTCAGTTTTACTTAATATCGTCGTCCTCATCCCGCCGCGCCCTCACCATATTCTCCGGCGCCCTCTCCACGATCTTATCCGCACACCCATACGAAACCGCCTCATCCGCGAACAGCCACTTATTTCGATCGAAGTCGCGGTGGATCTGATCGGCCGACTTGCCGGTGAAATTCGCCATCAGGTGATAGAGCCGATCGCGCAACCTCAGCATGTGCTGCGCTTCAATTCCCAAATCCGTCGCCGGCCCCTGCAGCACGCCGCCGATCAGCGGCTGATGCAGCATGACCTGAGAATTCGGCAGCACAAATCTTTTCCCCTTCGTCCCCGCCGCCAGCAAACACGCCCCCATCGACGCCGCCATGCCGATGCACGTCGTCGCCACATCGCAGCGCAAATATCGCATCGTATCGATCATCCCCAAACCGGCGGAAACACTCCCCCCCGGCGAATTGATGTAAAGCTGAATGTCGCTTTTGGGATCATCGTTGGACAAAAACAACATCTGCGCCACCACGATGTTGGCCACCTCATCGGTAACCGGCCCGCCAATCATGATGATCCTGTCCTTCAGCAGCCGCGAGTAAATGTCATAAGCCCGCTCGCCGCGGCCGGACTTTTCGATCACGATCGGAACCAGATAATTGTTTTCGCTGTTTGCCATATTTTTTATTTCTCTTCCGTGATTTCATCGCTCCACAATCTGCAACTCATTTCCTTCCGGATCCCGAAAGCTCTGAATCCTTCCGCCCCCCACCGCATTCCCAGGCTCTCCCAAAAACACCGCGCCGCCGGCCTTCAATTTCCCCTTCGCCTCATCGAAATTCTTCACCCGCAGCGCTAAATGCCGCAACCCCGGACAATGAGTCGGCATTTCAATCGGCGGAATTCCCTGATGCTTCACAGCCATCAGCTCAATCATCGTCCCACCGCTTATATTCTCACCATATCCCACCAGCGCCGCCGTCTCGCCTCTGGCGATCACTTTCATCCCGAGATTCTCGCAATACCACGTGATCTGCTTCCCCACGTCATAGCAGGCGATGGCCGGATGATCGATTGCAGTGAACACCATCTGTCCTCTTCCTGCCTGCTGCATACTGCCTACCGACTACTTCGGCTTCGTCGCATCCGCCGCCGCTTCTACCGTCTTCACATCCGTATCCGCCCCCAGAACCTCATCACAAATCCCATACGTTACGGCCTGCTTCGCATCAAAAAACCGATCCCGCTCGCTATCCTCGCGCACGCGATCCGTCGTCTGTCCCGTGCACTTGCTCATGATATTGATGAGCGTGTCTTTCGTCTTGAGAATCTCCTCCGCCTGAATCTCAATATCCGCCGCCTGGCCATAAACCCCGCCAAAAGGCTGATGGATCATCACCTTGGCATTGGGCAGGATAAATCGCTTCCCCTTCTTCCCCGCCATAAAAATAATCGCCCCACCCGACTCCGCTCGTCCAATGCAATACGTCGCGATATCGCACGTCATAAACCGCATGATGTCATAGATCGCCAGCGTGTCATCGACGACGCCGCCCGGCGAATTGATATACAGGTTGATGTCCTGATCCCTCTTCACGCTCTGCAAATAGAGCAGCCGCATGATGCAATTGGATGCGCTGACGTGATTGATCTCCCCCACCATGAACACCACGCGATTTTCCAGGAGCATCTCATCGATGGTCATCTCCCGGTAGCGCATATAACCGCCCGGCCCCGGCGCACTGGGCATTCCCATCGGCGCGATCATCGGTGCGGTTGGCGGCGCAGTCGGCGGCGCAGATGGCCGGGAAATATATTTCTGGGCCCGTTCCATGGCCCGCGGATCAAGCTTCCTTGAGTTGTTGTCGTACATTCATCTCCTCTTATTCGCGTTCGTGCCGGATGGTACGCGCGTCCAATGGGAGCGTCAATTCGCTCTGCCGTAGCACGGGCTTCCAGCCTGTGTCCAGCTCAGCCACAACAAAGTTACGGGACTAACTCAGCGGCTTTGGCGTTTGATTGCACCTGCCCAACATCCTTGCACCCGGGAATCACCGCCGTCACGGCCTGATTCTTCAAACACCACGCCAGCGCCCAATGCGCCATCGGAACCCCCGGCGGCACTTCCTCCCGCGCAATCCTCTCCACTTCCTTCAGCTTTTTCTCAATCTCCTCCTGCTTCTGATCATGCCGCACATCACCCTCCGCAAATTTCGCCCCTGGCTTATACTTCCCGCTCAAAAATCCGCTCGCCAGCGGCACCCGCGCCAATACTCCCAGATCCTGTTCTCGTGCAATTGGAAAAACGGTCCCCTCGGGCCGCAGATCCAGGCGGTTGTACAGCACCTGAAGCACCTCCACCTGCGCCGGCGTCGAGGCCTCGCCCTGTTTTCGCGGATCGATATTGCTGCTAATGGAATTCCCAATATGCCGAATCTTCCCCGCCTTTTTCGCCTCAAACAAAACCTTCCAAACCCCCTCATTAAAGAACTCGGAGTCGCGCACCGAGTGATACTGATAGATATCGATGTAGTCGCTCCGCAGGGCCTTCAGTGAAGCCTCCAACTGCTTCTGCACATCGGCCGGCGAGCGCTCATCGCTCCTCTGCATATGCCCCGAAAATCGATGCCCGAATTTCGTCGCGATGATCCACTTATCCCGCTGGCGATGCGTCGCCCCGCCCACCAGCCGCTCCGAAACATGATCCCCATAACATTCGGCCGTATCGACCAGATTGATCCCCAACTCCGCCCCGCGCGCCAACATCGCATCCACTTCATCCTGCCTAAAATTCTTCCCCCATTCTCCCCCCAACTGCCACGTGCCAATCCCGATGACCGAAACGTTGAGGTTGGTCTTGCCGAGTTTTCTGTATTTCATGCTGCTAAAAATCCTGCTTCTTGGACTCCGGCCCGTCAACTGGGTGAATTCGGATATTCCGAAGTCCGGCCGTGCTCTGGAATGACGAAAACCCAAACGGCTTGTTGAGATCGACCTCCGACCTTGTCGAAATCGTCTTGCCCGTCGTGTCCACATTCACTATCTGCTCCCCATCCAGCCACGCCTCCAGGCGACTGCTGGTCACCCGCAGCCGGACCTTGTACCACTTTTTATTCTCAAAATTCCGATACGTCGTCGTTGAATTGTTGGCCGCATCGCCCCCATCGAGGCTCGAAATCCCACACACTCCCCCGCCCCAGCCGCCGATGACGATCGACGCGAACGAATTATTCACAGGGAACGTCAGCGTCCCGAAAAAATCACTCCCATCCAACCTTTCGCACTCGTAGGTCACCTCATAATTGATCTTGGGAATCGCCTCCCCCGTCCACGTCACCCCCGTCATCGGATCCCCCACCGGCAAAATCAAAACCCCATCCTTCACCAGCGGATCTCCATGCGCCCCAAACTCCGCCGTCTGCCAATTCTTCAAACTCTTCCCATCAAACAGCTCGCGTTCCCCGTTCGCGAGCGCCGGGCGCGTCGATGCCATCGTCGTCGGCTGCTTCGCCGGCGCAGCTTTGTCTTCTTCCTTTTTCTCGCGCGTACACCCCGCAATGCACATCGCGACCGCAATAATCACTATTCGAATTGACATGCCCGCAAAGTATACCGCAGCCCCTCTACATGCACGCAATCGAAACGAGTATCATTTCCAGGCATGAAATCCCCTCATTCAATCACCCGTCGCAAATTCCTCACCGCGAGCGCTGCCGCAATCGCCGCTCCGATGATCATTCCCGATCATGTGCTGGGCAAAGGCGGCCGCGCCTCCGCGAACAATCGCATCACCATCGCCAGCATCGGCCTGGGAATGCAGGGAGTCCCCAACCGCGACAATTTCCTGGGCCAGCCCGACACGCAGGTCGTGGCTATGTGCGACCTCGATCAAAAACGTCTGGAGCAGGCCAAGAATGCGGTGGACAATCACTACAGCAACAAAGACTGCGCGGCCTATCGCGACTTTCGCGAAGTGATCGCGCGCGATGACATTGACGCACTTTCGCTGGCCGTCCCCGATCACTGGCATTCCATTCCCGCCATCATGGGCGCCCGTGCTGGCAAGGATATGTTCGGCGAAAAACCCCTCTCGCACACTGTCGTCGAAGGCCGGGCCATGTGCGACGCCGTCAAGCAGTATGGGCGCGTCTGGCAAACCGGAAGCTGGCAACGCTCCATCGAAAATTTCCGCTACGGCTGCGAATTGGTCCTCAATGGCAGGATCGGGAAAATTCACACCGTCGAAGTCGGCCTTCCCGCCGGCACCACCGATTTCGGCGGCACCAAAGGCCAGGAAACTTTCGGCCCGCCGCCGCCCTGGCTCGACTACGAAACCTGGCTCGGCCCCGCCCCCTGGGCGCCTTATTGCCCCGCGCGCGTGCACGCAAATTGGCGCTGGCATCTCGACTACGGCGGCGGCCAGCTCATGGACTGGATCGGCCACCACTGCGACATCGCCCACTGGGGCATGGGCATGGATTACGGCGGCCCAACCGAAGTCGAAGGCGCTGGCGAATACCTGAAAGATGGCCTGTGGAACACCGCCACCAAATACAAAGTGACCGCCAAATATCCCAACAACATCACCATGATCATCGCCGGTGGCTACAACGAAATCCGCAGCGGCACCAAGTGGATCGGCACTGACGGCTGGGTCTGGGTCGATCGCGGCGGAATCGACGCCAACCCGAAATCACTTCTCAAAGAACAAGACATTCGCCGCCAGATTCAGCTCTACAAATCGCCCGGCCATCACCGCAACTTCCTCGACTGCATTAAATCCCGAAAGGCAACCCTGACGCCGGCCGAAGTCGCCCACCGCTCTGCCACCCCCGGCCACCTCGGCCAGATCGCCATGCTCCTGGGCCGAAAAATCAAATGGGATCCAAAAACCGAAACCATCGAAAACGACGAAACGGCGACACGCATGCTGGGCCGTGCCCTGCGTGAACCCTGGCAGCTTTGAATTCGCTCCCTCTTATGCCCTCGCCCCCGTACGCGGGGGAGAGGGTTAGGGTGAGGGGTCTTGTGCCACGGCCGTTTCGGCCGTGCTCTTTCCGGTTGGAGAAGAACAAAATGAAAATCGCCCTCAGACTTGTGCTGGCATTATTGATCGCAGGCGGCTGCGCCAAGAAGACAACTACGACGCCGGAAAAGTCTAAAAAGGAAATGGCCACCCAACCGGTAGCGCAGCAGCATGCGCCGTCGCCGCAAAAGCACGTCGTCGAAATCCAACCAGGCACTCTTGAAGGCCCCTACGCCGCCCTTCTCAACTACGATTTCCCCAAGAGCCGCGCCGCCCTCTCAGCCATCGAAGATGACATCCGCAACGCCAAAGCAGAACAATATGGCCACATCGAAGCCAAACTCTTAGCCGCGCTCAAAAACCCGCAGGCCACCCCGGCCGCCAAACAGTTCGCCTGCCGAATGCTCGAGCGCGTCGGCAGCGACGCCTGCGTCCCCACCCTCACCGCCCTGTTACAAGATCCCCAGCTTTCGCACATGTCCCGCTTCGTGCTCGAGCGTCTCCCCACACAAGCCGCCGCCGAAGCCCTGCGAAAAGGCCTCGAGACAACTAACGGTAACGCGCTGGTCGGCGTCATCGCATCCGTAGGCCAGAAGCGCGATGAAGTATCCATCCCAAAACTGAAAATCCTCGCGCTCAACGCCGATCCACTTGTCTCCAAAACCGCCATCGGCTCCCTGGGAAAAATCGGCACCGCCGCTGCCGCCAAATCGCTCGAAGAACTGCAATCCAAAGCACCCAAGGGATTGGCCGAGATCGTCGCCGAAGCCCGAATCACCTGCGCCCGCCAGATGCCCCGCGCTGAGGCGACTGAGATTTATAAAGCCCTCACCGACGCAAAATACCCCCAGTCCATCCGCGTCGCCGCTCTCGCCGGCCTGATCTCCGCCTCCGATCGTCCCGAAAAAGTAAAACTCATCCGGCAGACCCTCGAAGGCAACGATGAAGAAATGAACGCGTCAGCATTGATCGCCCTCGCCCCCAACAGCAACGTCGAAGTTCGAAATGCTGTCGCGATGGCCATCCCGGTCGCAAAACCCGACGCCCAACTTCGCCTCCTCACCGTCTTCTCCGATCAGCGCGACGTCAATCTCCGACCGGTGCTCAAGCAACTCATTCAAAACCAAAGCGACGAATCAGTCCGCGCCGCCGCCATCGAAGCCCTCACCACCCACGGCACCGCTGAAGATGTCCCCCTTCTCCTCGACCTCGCCGCCAAAAATTCCGCCGAAGCAAAAAAGACTTTGCAGCAAATGGGCGCCCCCGGCACCGATGATGCCTTGATTGCCCTGGTCAATAAAGATCCCAAGGAAGCGCGGGTATTGGTGATTCGCACCCTCGCATCCCGCAACGCAAAACCCTCTATCCCCCTCCTCCTGAAAATCATCTCCGCCGACGATCCAGCGCTGGCCGGCGAAGCCTCAAGTGCCCTCGGCGTCGTCGGCACCAGCGAACAATTAGCGCCACTCACTCAAATCGTCCTGACAACAAATCAGAACAACGTCCGCACCTCCGCCGAAGGCGCACTTAAGCTTATTTGCGCCCGCACCCCCGACAAAGAATCCTGCGCCACGACCCTCCTCCCGGCGCTTCACGAAGCAAAAACTCCGCAAGCCAGAATCAGCCTCCTCCGCGTCCTCCCGCGCCTGCCTCTGGACAAATCCCTGGCCGCCCTTACCGAAGCAACCAAAGATCAGGATGACAAAGTTCGCGACGCCGCCATTCGGGAATTGACCGACTGGCCCAGCATCGCCGCCGCCGATCCGCTGCTTCAAATCGCCAAGAGCAACGACCAAACCCACGCCATTCTCGCCCTGCGCGGCTACATCCGCCTGGCCGGCCTCAAGGACCGCCCCATCAACGACCGCCTGGCCATGTATCGCACCGCCCTGGAAAACTCCAAGCGCCCCGAAGAACAAAAACAGGCCCTCTCCGGCCTGGGCGATCTTCCCACCATCGAATCTCTCGAAATCCTCCAGCATTTCCTGCTCGATCCCGCGCTGCGGGACGATGCGGCCATCGCCATCGTTCGCCTCAGCAAGCAACTGGGCATCTCTCACAACGCCCGCATGCAGGTCACGCTCAAGGAGCTTCGGGCGCGCGATGGAATGGAATCACTCCGCCCCCAGATCGACGACGGCCTCAAATCGCTGGCCGACATCGCCGAAAAAACCCAGGGCTTCATCGTCGCCTGGATGACCGCCGGCCCTTACACGCAAGCAGGCAAAAACGGCGGCGCACTCTTCGACGTGGCGTTCGCCCCCGAAAAAGGCGACACGGTCAATTGGAAACCGCTCATCCGCGCCGCCGACGCCCAGGACCTCTGGATGATCGACCTGCACAAAATCATCGGCAACGGCAACGAGCGCGTCGCCTATCTCAAGACGAACATCAACTCCACCCGCGAGCAAAAAGCCCAGCTCGAAATCGGCAGCGACGATGGCGTTAAAGTCTGGATCAACGGCAAACTCGTCCACGCCAACAACGCCGCCAGGCCCCTGAAACAGGCCGATGACAAAGTAAAAATCGACCTCAAGCAAGGCAGCAACACCCTGTTGGTAAAAATCACCCAGGGCGGCGGCGACTGGGCCATGTGCGCGCGATTAGTCGATGCCAACGGCAAAAAAATCACCGACGTGCAGGTCAATCCCGAATAACGATGTGTGTTCTGTGTGCCACGGCCATCTTGGCCGTGCCGTTTACTTTTCGATTACCGTGATATTCCGAAACGCCACCACACCCTCATTCCCCTGAATCATCAGCGGCCCCATCGCCCTCTCCCCGCCGTCCAGCTCCGACCCCGTCGGCTCCGGCACCTCCACATTCTCCTGCACCTTCGTCCCATTCAACACAACACTCACGATCTTCGCATTGCTCGTCTTCTTCCCCCCCGCATCAAACTTCGGCGCCTTAAACACAATATCCATTGTCTGCCACTCCCCCGGTTTCTTGCACGCATTGGTCGAAGGCGCCTTGAGCCACGGAATCCCCCCACATTCCCCGGCCGCCAATTTATTATCCGGAATCCCAAAACTATCCGTGACCTGAACTTCGTATTGCCCCATCAAAAAAATCCCCGAGTTGCTCTCCTTCGCCAGAAAAAACTCTACATGCACTTCGCAATCCCCAAACTGCTTGTCGGAAATTAAATCCGTGGACTTCTCCGCCGGAATTCGCAGCAGAATTCCCTCATCACCTTCGCCAACCAATTTCTTCGGATTGCCCGGATCAACCTTCACCGACGATACCACTTTCCAAGTCGGATCGGCCTTCTCATCGCGCAGTTTCCACCCCTTCAAATCCTTCCCGTTAAACAACCCCAAAATCGCAATCAGCGCGACAATATATTTCATGCGGGGGCAGACTCTTCCTTCCCCGGCAGCGCCACCGGCGGCACCGGGAGCGGCCCAAACTCCAGCTTCTTGGGGAACAAATCCAGCGGCGACTCCAGCGCCGCCTTGAACGTAATCACCTTCCCCGTATACGCCGACATCCGACCCATGATCGCCGTCAGCGCGCTCTCCGCCGTCTGCTTCCCCTCATTGAGGGGCTTGCCAGCGCGAATGCTCTCGATCAAATCCGTGTGCTCCTGCACGTACGGATTGATGCTCTTCTCACTCTCATATTTCCACTTATTGGGCCCCTCGGTAATCCCCTTCTCCGGAATCGCCTTGCCCTTGGTGCCCACAACCTCCTCGCCAATTCGCGAGTAAGTCCCATCGATCTGCCGGCACATACACTGTGCCTTGATCCCACCGGGATACTCATACTGCACAGAGAAAAAGTCGTAGATGTGCCCATAAACCGGATCGGTCCGCACCATCCGCCCGCCCATTCCCAGCGCCAGCCTCGGCGGCCCACCCATCACCCAGTTCATCACATCAATCTGATGCAGATGCTGCTCGACGATGTGATCGCCCGAGAGCCACACGATGTACAGCCAGTTCCGCACCTGCCATTCCATATCCGACCATTCCGGCTGCCGCGGCTTGGACCACAATCCTCCCTGCATCCACCACCCCGATCCGCTGACGATATCCCCAATCGCGCCATCTTTGATTCGCTTGATCGTCTCGACATAAGAAGGCTGATGCCGCCGCTGTGTGCCCGCCACGATGCCCAGGTTTTTCTTCGCCGCCATCTCCGCCGCCGCGATCACCGTGCGAACCCCGGCCGGATCCACCGCCACCGGCTTCTCGGCAAATACATTCTTCCCCGCCTCGATCGCCGCCTTGATCATCATCGGCCGAAATCCAGGCGGCGTCGCCAGGATCACATAATCGACATCGCTCGCCAAAACTTTCTGATACGCATCCCATCCCGAAAACGCACGGTCGGCCGGGATGTCATACTTCTCCTTCGGCCGCTCGCCAAACGACTTCCTTGCCTCTTCCAGTTGATCCGGAAACAGATCGCCCAGCACCGTGATCTTCACACCCTCGGCCGCATCGATCGAATTGGCCGCCGCCCCCTTGCCGCGGCCGCCGCAGCCGACCAGGCCAACCTTGATCGTGTCCGAAGCACCCGCATGAACGCAGCTCGTTCCAATCGCGCTCATGATCGTCGCCGCCGTAATCGCGGCCGAGCTCTTGAGCATATTTCGACGCGAAACGGATGAGGTAAACGGATCAGGCAACTGTTGAGACATCTTGATTTTCCTTTCGATCGTACGTTCCACCGTTGGCCCCCGTAGGGTCCGCTTCAGCGGACCGCTCCAACTCTCGGTCCGCTGAAGCGGACCCTACATCACGCCTGCACTACAAAATTACCCCCGCCATTCATGCCCGTTGGCAGGGAGATCGAGTTTTGCATCAATCTTGCTATTAGATTTCATAATCTCATCCCACGTCACCGCCCTCCCCTCATACGCCGCCGTTCTTCCCAAAATACACGTAATCGTGCTATTGGCGCTCTCCTGCGCATTACTGATGTACTTGCCCGACGCGATGCTCTTGCAGAAATTGTCGATGTTCGTCTGCACCCCCGACTTGTAAATCTGCTTGGTTTCCCCGCCGCGATACCCGCCGGTCTTGGCCCGAATATTCACCAGCCCGCCATAGTGCGTATCCGCCGTCCCCTTCGATCCATAAATCCGCGTACACAAATCCCCATACCCATACAAAAACTGCGTCGAGCTGAAATCGACGACGACATCATTCGGATAAGTAAAAATCACCTCAAAATGATCCCAGCAATCCCCCACATCGACTCGCACGCGCCGCCCGCCCGTCCCCACCGCCTTCAAGGGATGGGAACGCAGATACCAATTCGCCACATCCAGGACGTGAATATTCTGCTCGACGATAATGTCTCCGCTGAGCTTCTGGTCGAACACCCAGTTCCGCAGCCGCGCCATCGGCGAATCGCCATTGGCCTTCCGATCCAATCTCCCAGAATGATAATAAGATTGCCCACAAACCGGCTCGCCGATCAGCCCCTCGACGATCTTGTTATACGCCCCAATATAAAACTCATCCGCCCGCGTCTGAAAATCGACGAGGAACGACTGCTTGCCTTTTATCTTTTCCGCCGCCGCCACAATCGCCATCGCCCCCGGCACATCCACCGCGATCGGCTTGGCCAGATACACATGCTTCCCGGCCTCCATCGCCGCGATCACCTGCTCGGGATGAAAATAAGGCGGCGACTCAATCGCCACCGCATCCAGTTTCCCCTCCAGCATTTTCTTATAACAATCCAAGCCGGTGTATCTTCGTGACTGACTCACCCCCCACTTCTCCCCCGCCTCATCCACCCGATCCTTAAAATAATCCGCTACCGCCACGACCTTCGCCTGATTCGACTCATTGAACAGTTCCCCGATGAACTGCCCCCGCCCGCCGCATCCCACAACACCGATCTCCAATTTCGCATTCGCATCCGCCGCCCGCACCTGCGACGCGGTGGCGATGGTAAACGCCGAAGCGGCGGCCGTAGCCAGAAATTCCCGGCGCGTGTTCTCCAACATAGGTGGCTCCTTTGCATAAAAAGGTACAGCCATGGGCCATTTCCCGCCAGTTGAAAGCGCGGGCACCACGGCGAGAATGAACGGACATTTCCCGAAAGGAACCACGATGCGAGCGGGCCGATTCGCTGCACTTTTGTCTCTATTATTCAGCGCGCCGCTTTTTGCCCGCACCGTCGAAGGCAAATTCGGCCTCGCCCTCGCCGTCGAAAACACCGCCGCCTACGCCGGCGTTAACCCCATCTACACCGTCGTCCCCCTCACCGTCGAATGCTTCGCCCGCATCCCCGCCAAAGCGAACTCGGCCGAAATCATCCTCCTCGCCAACGAGCCCCGCACCTCCGGCACCCACTGGGATCTCTTCGTCGAAAAATCCACCGGTCACTTCGGCGTCGTCCTCCCATCTTTCAAAACCGAGCGCATCATTTCCAAACAAAACATCGCTGATGATAAGTGGCATTACCTCGCCATGCTCTTCGACGGCCAGTCGGTGAAGCTCTATGTCGATGCCAAAGAAGTCGCCAACCAGAAGCTCGAAAAAATCTTCAAATATCCCGACTCCGGCCCGCTCACCATCGGCTACGCCGAAGGTTTCGCCGCCCAACCCGGTGTGCTCATCGATGAAATCCGCATCTCGCGCATCATCCGCCCCATCGAAGCAATCCCCGATAAACCGTTCACCGCCGACAACGACACGATCGCCCTCTGGCATCTCGACGAAGCCGGCCCGGCCGAAGCCTTCAGCGACGCCTCCAAATCCGCCAATCCCATCATCATCGGCGAGCCCGAAAAAAAATCGGCCATGTCCGAGAACAACAACCGCTGGCAGCAGATGGATTTCGGCCCGTTCTTCTCCGCCACCTTCGACCCCAACTTCCCCGCCAAAAACACAGTCCCCAAAGGCATCGCCGTGCGCCTCGGCAAGAACAAGGAAGCCGCAATCCTCTTCGACACCGAGCTCCTTCGCCCCGCCGTCGCCTGGACCGGCGGCTTTATCAAACTCGTCGATGGTCGCGAAGGCCTCGCCGGCCCACCTTCCATCGGGGGCTCGCCACAATGGGGAACAGCCATATTGCCGGGCTGGTCAACCACTGAGGAGTTCGTCGATCCGCGCCCGAGCAAGCTCGGACCACTACCGCGGGACCTCGCGCATTACAACGGACTGTATGTGAACGGCGACAAAGTGATTTTTTCCTACACCGTCTCCGGCACGAAAATCCTTGAGTCGCCGAAATACGTCCCGGATTGCTTCGTGCGAACGTTCTGGATCGACAAGTGCGACCAGCCGCTGTTTCTGCGGCTCTTTGAAGCAAAGGCGCCGGATGATGGCCCGGCTCCCTCATTCTCCGGCAGCGAGTGGCTGGAAGAGTTCAAGCAGGTCGGCAAGTTTGGAACGGTGCTGCGGATTCCACCGCATGGCAAGCCCATGTCGTTCAAGATGGACCTTACTTACAAGGCCAAGGTCGATGGAAGCCGAGTCGAAGATCTTTCTGAATCGATCAAAGGCGGCCCCGCCCGCTATCCCGACCCCGTCATGACCAAAGGCGTGCTCGGCAAATCCGACGATGCCTACACCGTCGATACCCTCACCGCCCCCGAAGACAACCCCTGGAAATCCTTCCTTCGATTCGGCGGCCACGACTTCTTCAAAAACGGCGACATCGCCGTCTGCTCCGTCTCTGGCGATGTGTGGGTCGTCTCCGGCGTCGATGACAAACTCGAAAATCTCAAATGGCGTCGCTACGCCACCGGCCTCTTCCAACCCCTGGGCCTGAGAATCGTCGATGAAAAAGTTTACGTCGTCGGCCGCGATCAGATCACCCGCCTCCACGATCTCAACGGCGACGGCGAGGCCGACTTTTATGAGAATTTCAACAACGATGCATTCGTCACCACCAATGGCCACGGCTACGTCACCAACCTCGACACCGACCCGCAGGGAAATTTTTATTACACCAAATGCGGCGATGGCACTCCCCATGGCGGCACCATGCTGAAAGTTTCCAAAGATGGATCGAAGCTCGAAGTATTCGCGACAGGTTTGCGCAATCCCAACGGCGCAGGCGTCTCGCCCACCGGAGTCGTAACAGCCGCCGACTTTCCAGCACATTGGGATCCTAAGCTTAGAATTCCACGTGGACAAGTTGTCG
>JADMIO011297989.1_pt1 | contig 76507 bp, 57 predicted proteins | sample 8958161 | NCBI WGS metagenome assembly JADMIO01 (sample SAMN16585339, study PRJNA669376) | soil metagenome | isolation source: Crop rotation soil | place: USA: Cullars Rotation, Alabama | collected 2011
GCCCCACTCAAGCCCGCCCCTGACGCCATCATCATCGACACGTCGCACCGCTCGATCCACGAAGTCGTAGATGAGCTGGAAAGCATCACCAATAATCATTCACGAAGTGATCGCGCGGGTTCCTCCCCTTCGGAACAATGATGGGCATGTCAGTCGGACGCCAGTCGAACCGCCCAGCCCGCTCCCCAGACATGTACATCAATCTTCCGTGTCCCACAGACGTCTTCGACTGCCTGGCGAACTGACGTCCAATCCCAGTCGTCACCGATCAGGATCGCCTCGGGAAACAGGTCGAGACAGGTTTCCAGATCGGCTTTCACCGCTTCATAGCTGTGGTCGGCATCAAGATAAATCACATCCGGAGCCAATCCCCGCTCGAAGATCAATCTCAGGCCGTCAATCGTGCCCATTCGCAACGGCAGCAATCTGTCCTGCGACTCCCAGCAATTGACGAGAAAGGTCTCGTACAAGTGTGGCAACAATTTCGCTGCATCGGGAATATTGAGATGTTCTGCACTGCCCCGCCAGTGGTCGATCGCAATGACATCTGCTGCCGGTGCCGCCTGAAGGATGAATCGCGTCGACAGTCCCAGCCACGATCCCAACTCGAGGACCAACCGCGTCTGATCGGACAAATGCCGCGCCAACAAATCGCGAATCGCCTCGCGAAACCACCCGTGTTCCCGTTCTGGATTAACCCGCGGACGCACGGCCGGCCACGGGTGCTCCGAACGCAGTCGCGTTAACTCTGGGGAGATCGTCCCGGAGGACCTCGCCGGGCTATCGGACTGCTGAGTCCTCGATTTATGCGCAACAGGGACCACTGGCGCAACCTCATCGGTTCGGGCCACCGTGGTCAGCTTGCGATCCGCGAGTTTCCGTGCGACCAGCTGGGCTGTTGCCGACTTGTGCCCCGGTGCCATCATCAGCTTCGCACCCAGTTCGTCCGCCGGTGCCGTGATTCGCACCAGGATTCCCCGGGCAATCAAATCCTCCGCGGCATCTCGGGAGTCCACTAAGACTTCGCGACGATACAGCTCGGCCAGTCCCTCCTGATCCCCGGTCAATCGCCGGGATTGGATGTAAAAGTCAAACGGTACTGGTACTCCCAACCAACTGTCAGACCCCAGGCGCAGATACTTGCGACAATAGTAACTAAACCCGCAGTTGATATAGTGCAGAATCACCGGTCCACCCGACGCCGTCAACAACTCGTGGTGACTGTCTGCTCGCGTGAAGAGATGGACTCCATTCGGCAACACACCGGGCAGCACCCGCGTTGCAGACTTGCCATTGCCATACCCCAGGAGATAGATACTCCGGTCGAGCCGTTGGCGATAAATATCGGCCCCACCACGTTCCAGAAGATGCTCGTGTTTCTTGAACAGAGTCACTTCGCGAAAATAGTTGTACGTCTCCCACGTCTCTGGAATCCCCTCGAAATTGCGGTAGCTGACCGATCCCACCGATGACGGAATGAACTCGAAATGCTCACTCACATCACCCGACGTGTAGAACAACTCGTCGCCATCGATATGCAGCAGCCAGTCGAGACCGATGCGGGCAGCCAGTTCGAGCCCGATCTCGGCATTCAAGATCTGGCGGCCCATGATTTCATGGTGAAACTGTCCGACCGATTGGAACGACCGGCAGCGCGATTGCCGGTCTCGAATCTGATCGTCACACGGAATGGCTGAAACATTCTGGAATTGGTTAGCCACCTCAATCGCCGGATCATCCGGGTCATCGAAGAACAGGAAGATGTGCGCGAACCCGCGCTGCAAGTGATAGCGCAGAAAGGATTCAATAATCCAGACAGGCTCCCGAACCGTAGCCACTATCCCAACCGAAACCGCCATGACGGAAAATCCCATCTATCGTAGGATGGGCTTCCAGCCCGTCTGCATTTCCTTCCGCGAACGCCGCACAAAAACACTGGCAAAGCCAGTGGCACCCAACGCCGTTAACCTTTTGTGTTTGTTAGTAGAAGAGAGGAAGAGGCCACCGATTCACACGGATTTACACGGATAAAGGCAGGCAACGCAAGCGTTGCCACGGAATCGCACTCTTTGATCCTACCCTGACAATTGTATTTGAGGTATCAACACCAATTGCTAATCCGTGTAGATCCGTGTCAATCCGTGGCTAAAACTGTATTCACATTCCCGCTTGCTGAGGTTCCAGTAACAAAGGGCTACCGGCGTAGAGCGGCAACTGACAACAGATAACAGACAACCGTCAACTTCTCTTAAACTGTCTCATCCACTTGGTCGCGATCCACTTCTCACCTTTCACGACGGGCGCCCCGCCATGCAGCGTAAGCGGATCCACCTGTCCGAGCGAATTGAAGTACGAGAAATAAACCGCTTGCCCCTTGCGTGGCAGCACCGACAGGCCGATCTCCGGAAAAATCGTCGCTCCCCCATCTTCGACGTCATTCAGATACATGATCAGCGTCGCGGTGCGTTGGCCCCCTTCCGTCAGGGGCTTGGCACTCCCCTTGTGTTCCGGAGGAAAGTAATCAAAGTGAGGCCGATATTCGCCTCCCGTACCGTAGTTGAGGATCTGAATCCCCTCACCATTTTCGAGTGGCCAGTTCATGACCTCGGCGATCCGCCGGTCCAACCGGGCGATGAAGTCAGTCTCATTGAGTTGAAAGAACGTGCCGTGGCTGGTGCGGTTGGCGATGATGATCGGCTGGCCGGTACTGGGATTGATCGTCGTCGAGCGCTGGATCTTCGGCTGCGACAGCCGCACCAGTTCATCACATTCGTCACCGGTGAGCAAATCCGCGAGGACCAGGACATCCGGCTTGGTCAGTCGCATGACGACATGAACGTCGCGGTCCGACGTATGAATGACGTTGCCCCCGCTAACCCGGGACGGCTCCATCACATATCCCGGAGGCACAGCCGCCGCAGCCGAATCAATTGGCGAGGACTCGGCAGGCACCGCCGAATTCACACCGACCGCAGCTTCAGAGGTCGTCGCCACAAAGGCGAACGGAGAGGCGGAACCTGGTGCATTGGAAGCGGCCAATTGAGGTGGCCCGCCATAGACCGGCGTCGCCAACGGATCGCGCGCCAATTGCTCCACAACCGTCCGCGCGAAGTCAGGATCATGCCCCTCACGGACCATATCCGCAATCAACGAACCGTGAGCACAGCCACGATTCAGATTCAGCAACACCCACTCGCGCCAGGTGGGTTCCAAAGTCGTCTTCAGGCCCATTATCAGTAATACTCTGTATGAACGACGACAAATTCTCTGCGGCAACTCGCTCCCACCAGATTCTCTGAGTTGAGCGCGTTACTTGCAACCGGTCTTGCCAAGGCCGCTGAATCCACACGGCGGCTCCCACAAAATCAGAGAGGGGCCACCCAAACATAGCTCGACACCAAACCGGTTTTCAGAATTGCTTCGTGAGCGGAGAAGATCGCGGATTATTCATCGGAATAATCGACGTACCAACGGCCATCGATACGCCGGAATCCCATCGGTTCGCTGCCAGCGCCCGTCTCCAGTCGGATCTCCATCCGTGCCGTCGCACGATCATCTTTCACCTTGAGTCCCACAAGCTTGGCCATTCCAATCCCCACAATCCAAGCTTCCTTTTTCTGCGCTTTGAATAGGGCCGTAGCCCGACTCATGAACTCCGGCTTCTTCGCCACCAAGGCCGCGACTTCTCCAGCATGCTTTGCTTGCTCTTTGCGGGGTGCCTTCATGATTTTTGAGACTAGATCTTTCAGCTTCGCCTCATCAGCACTCTCGCTGGCCAACTTCTTACCCGCGTCTTCCAGTACACCAAACTGACAGGCCAAGAGCAATCCACCCACCATGTAATCTCGCGACGCCTCAGTCTGAAATTGAAACGCCGTCTTCCAGTCATCTTTTTCGATGGCCTTCTGGTACGCGGTAAATGCCTCCTCTGGCGATTTAGCACCGGATTCCACCTTGTCTGCCCCTTTTTTAGAGTCCGCAGGCTGCACGACATTCTGGGCTGATGCCTCTTCCGGCCACCCACTGCAGAGACAGCTGCTTATCGAGAGAAATAGCGCGCATGATATCTGCCTGCTCTGAAACATCGTGGACTCCTTGCCAAATCCCAAATCAGATAAGGACACCTAATGGACTTTCAATTTGGAGAAATCTTGTCAAACGGGATCGACCCAACCCCCGCGTGGCAACTGTAACAAATACTCCTCAATTGGCGGTGCGTTCCGCCTTCGAAACATCGCTCCTTTGAAACTTGGATAACTGCCCGGTGGAAGGGCCAGTTCGGCATTAAATACAAGGGGCAATAGTTCAGATTCAACCCAGCGGCGCCAATCTGGCAGTTCTAACGATTCAGACTCCCAAAGCGTAGCCTCGTAGACGGCGAAGGGATGTACTTGCAGAAGTGAATTCAGCTTCCCAGCGACTTGGGCCTGAAACTCCTTTTTGCTATAGAGTTGACTGTCCAACCGGTATGGCTCGTTTGGTAATCTTGGTGCAATAAACATCATCCGAGGGAAATCGTAAATCCGCGACAGAACCGAATGAAACGCAGTGTCGAAAACCTTTCGATAGTCTTCAGGAAATCGAGGTTCGATGCCGAGATCCATTTCCGATTCAAGACCGTGTTCCTTCAGATACATGTGGAGTTGTTCCGATGGTATGCGCGCCAATACATTTCCAAATGGATCTAATAACTCCAACAAACCCGGCTGGCTCTCCATCTCATTTTGCGATATCGAAACTGGATTCATCATAAATACAACCTTGATAATTACCTTGATCAATTACCGCCTTGCAATGCTTTAACAAGCGCATCCAATGTATCTCTATCGGCTTCTTTTGCCGCTGCAACAAGCAGCGTCTTGCGAAACTTGTCCCAGCCGATACTTTGTCCCAACTTAATGAGAGTGGCTCGATATTGATCTAATTGGTCAGCATTCATCCGAAACCATGCCGCCAACTTCGTCGCATTCTCTGTTTGCTTTTCCGCCAGGCCATCCAGAATCAATTTTGTTGCGTTAGGCTTGTCTGTTCTTGCCAGCCTCATCGACTGTGCATAGCAAAACACCTCTTGCAGGTAGGCTTCGGGCGCATTCGTATTACGTACTCCCCAAATCCCCATTGCATAAGAGTATGTAGCGTGCAAAAACTCATGATCGGCAATGACAGCATTGGCGTCATTTCGGATAAGCATCACCTTATCTTCTGGAATGATTCTACCCATCACGAGGCCGTCCAACACTTCCGTGGTGTTATTAGCCCTTGTATACACTTGACCCGCATTTAGCCGTACGACGGTAATACCGGGGTCCGCTGATCCCGCAACCTTGAGTTGAGCACTGAATTTGGCCTCTGCTGCCGACAAGTCGGCGATGCTGTTAGCAATCGTCGCAAAAGGCTTGTCCGCCAACGTGCCGAGATTCTTGTAAAACGACGAATTCGCGGACATCTCCAGTGCCACATCATATGGAACCTTTTTTACGACAGTTCCACTGTGATCTACGATTTCTATCGCACCACGCAACTTGCCGAAGAAGGGAAACAGCTGTACCGCATCGATCAGATTGAAGTAACTGATATTCCCATCGGCAATGTCTTGTGCAGTGAGTATCAGATCGGTGCCTTTGAACCCGATGCTATAGAGATCGAGAAGGGCACGTGCTCCCTGTGCCGTCGTGCTTCCCGCCTGTTGTCTCCACCACTTCCAATACCTCGCCATTTGCTCAGCATTGTCGAAGTCGTCGATGCCGCGCAGTGCTTTGTCCACCTTGAAATCCGCGGCAAAGTAGCCCGATTCAACGGCCCGAATTATCTCTTGAGCTACGGCCATCTCAGACAGATTGTGGTCTCGGCGAATGTAATAATACGTTCGTCCGCTAGTTGTCACCATCGAGTTGGCTCTGTTCCACCAAAACCAACCGCTGGGATACCAGCTATGCAGAAACCAGTCGGTAGTATTGATGAGTTCCACAATACCTCGTGAATTGCTTCCGGTCCAATAGGCATACACGTCTGGTCGGACGTTCTTCACGATTTCCAACATCAGATCCGGATCGAAGTCGTAGTCACCGTTATTGACTACTTGGGGCAAATTCTCTTGATCAAAGTCAATGTCGCTAAAGACCGTTTGTCCGCCACCAACAAATGCGTTGTCCGCCTGATACACAAATTCAGCTTGTCGGATTCGTCCTTGAACGTCGGACACGATCAATTTGGCCCGATAGATCAGATCAGATCCAGAAGCGACATAGGCGCCCAACCAGTCGGCATTTGGAAGGATTGCAACGCTCTTTCCAACGACATCGTAGACATTGTCGCCATCAAGATCCCAAACATAGCAGTTAGGATCTATGATCGCGTTTCCGTTCGCATCAATGGCATTTGCCACAAAAAAGCCATCTCCATACTGGTTTGACATTTGGCCGAGTATGGAAACCACGACCGGTCGGGGATCAGTAACATCGACAGTTCGTTCGTCAATGATAAAATCCGGTGCGTCGTCGGCAACGATGCGAACGACCGGGCTGCCTACTGTCTCATAGGTATGCGTCACCGTGGCCTGATTCCCGGTGACCGGGGTGGTGGGAGTGCCGTCACCCCAATCAATTCGAAGTCCATTGACGGCGGTTGCTGAGGTGGAATTGGCTCGGATCGTCATGGAAATGGGTTGAAATGCCGATGCTGTTGTGGGCATCTCAAAGTAGAATCGTTGTCCGTCACCGAATCCTGGCAGCGGGATACCCCCAGGCAGTTGTGACGTAACCAACGGTTGCCCAGGTACATTATCGACCCTGATTGAAAAGTCGTTTTCAAAGATCAGAGATGCCAGACTATAACCAATGCGCGAGGTGGCTCGATAATGGGCCGTGTATGTCCCCGGCGACACTGGCCCACTCGGGTTGAGCAAGCTCAACATATCGAGATCCTGGAAGATAGCACCGTTGACATTACTGTTGTATTTAGCGTCCCCATTACTCGGGAATATTAAATAACTATCTCCAGTATAGAATTGCTGCGCAGGACCCAACGTGGCGTCATAGACGCCGTCCATGTTTAAGTCCACTTCATATTTAGTAAACACGCCCGCTCGAATTTGTGGCCCGATGAATAATTGCAGCTTTCCACCTTCCCAAGCATGACCGAAGGCCGATCCTTCCGACATCACATTGTCTTGAGAATTATTGGTGATCGTGATCGTCGCATGAATGGTTTCTTGGTAAGCGGGAAGATTGAGAATCGGGTCCGCATCGGCAGTCAGCAGTACGTCGAGAGGATAGTGTATGCCATTGGGGCCTTGATGGAGCTCAAAATCCAGTGGTCCCGATACCACCAACGCGCCATCGTCAGCAACGCGGAAAGGATTATAGCCGCCGATTGCACGGGAAGTGATCTCATAAAAAAGCAGTCGCCCCGCGAGAGCCGTATTTGCTGGTTGTACGTAACCGACCAGCGTCCCTATTTCGCTAAGCTCGTCCACAGTATATGTGTTTGGCGTTGGGGCCGGTGACGGAGTTGGCGTCGGAGTTGGAGTTGGAGTTGGTCCCCAAGCTTGAGATGGCGTTGGTGCCGGAGTCTGCGTTGGTGTTGATGTCGGAGTGGGCGTTTGCGTTGGTGCGGGCGTGGGTGTTGGTGCGGGCGTGGGTGTCGGTGCGGGAGTGCTCGTGGGTGTCGAAGTTGGCGTACTCGTCGGTGTCCCGGTCGGCGTTCCCGCGGGTGTACCAGTCGGTGATGGTGTGGGTGTCGGCGTCGGTGTAGTCGCCGGTGTCCCTGTTGGCGTACTCGTCGGTGCCCCGGTCGGCGTTCCCGCGGGTGTTCCAGTTGGAGTACCCGTCGGCGTCTCGGTCGGTGTCCCCGTCGGAGTCTCTGTTGGGGTACCGGTGGGGGTTGCGGTTGGGGACGGAGTTGGCGTGGGACCTGCGTTGATCTGAGTGCTAGAATTACCGTTTCCAAGAACCTCTCCGATCGAGTCCAATGCATGAACTTGGACAGTGACCATAGAACCGGAGACATAACCGTGTGCGGCGAGCGTGGCCCATGAAAACGACGTACCTCCGGCACTGAAGGCATCTATGATGCCGTCCTGGCCAAGATCAAATTCGAAGTTTACAGTGCCATTGGGAATTGATGAATTCGCGACGAATACATACAAGCTCTCACCCTGATTGATATTCGCCGGTGCCATCACCTCGATATTTGTCAAGACGACGCGTTCTTCAAGACCTTCAGGGTGGCCCAAGGATTGGCCAGCGCGGCGTTTGCGTGAAGAGGTGCGAGTTGGCAGAGAGTCGGCTCGCAACTGAGTCAGAATATCCTGCAGCCAGTGAGCGAAATGCATGTTGGGCCCTTCCACAATTGCGGCGCGCACCGCCGCTCTTGAAGACAAAATGCAGTGAATGATCGAAATAGAAGCGAAGTGGATATCAGCATGCGGCGAGTGCCGCGCGGACTTGTCGAGTAACTTTTGTCACTTGTACACAATCCTAAGAGTACATATTAACAACTGTCAGTTTATCAACCGGATATCGCGAGTCAACGATGCGACTCGAATTGATGAGAAATTGATTTGCTGTGAGCCGCGGGGTTGTCGCTGCTTGCGGAGCGCGCTGCTGCCAATGGGTACAATTTGTGGAGAACTAACCGAGGACTGATGAATGCGAGGCGAACTGTGGGGGTCGCCAGATGGAGTGATTGAGAGGCGATGTGCCTCTTCCAGAGAGCATCTGTGACCAGAGCAACGCGGATCAGTGTACCACACGAAATCGATTGTCAAGAGGCTGTAACGCGGATTCTTCGGATTTCACCGAAGTCACCATTGCTGCATTATTTCTGTTAAAATCCAAGTCCACAAAATATGTGCGACCTCGCCAAACCGTGCTATTCGAAGCTGTACTTCCTCGCGAGGTCCCGGCGTTTGTTCTATCCCGATTGCCAAGGCGTTGCGGTTAGACCATCCATCAGCACAGCTAATCGGCAGCGTTTTGGAAGTTGCGGATGTGTCGATTCAGGATGTCGACTGTCGTGGCATCATAGGGCAGTTCCAGGTAGGAGCGACAAATGGCTTCCGCGTAGGTCTTCCAGCCCATTTGTTTAATCAGCTTGTTGAGTGCCAACCGGTGCTCTTTGGGATAGTCCTTGCGGCATGCGTCCACCAAATAGGCGAATGACAGGTCACCCAGATTCCGAAGAGCCTGCTGGCAAGGGAAATCGTTTGACACCTTTCCAGTCTCGGCCGGACCCGACAGCATGAGCTCTTCAATGAGCGTCGGGATCGCGGGAGTGTAGCGCATACGGGCTATCGTCAACGCGGCTTCCTTGCGCTCGGCAAAGGGTCTTTGTGGATCCTTCAGGATGGCCAGCCGCCACTCGCAGAGTATATTGACGTGCATCACGAGCGCATCAAGATCGACGTCCGGCATCCGCGAGCTTGGCAGCGGCTTGGGTGCGACGGGACGAATCAGGACTTGTTTTGGACGAGGCCATATTGTCTTACCTGTGATGGCATCAGACCACTTCTGCGGACCAAAATAAATCACGATCTGAATGGCAGCAAATCCGATGCACGAAATTGCAAAGACAAAGGCGATAGCAATTCTCCAGCCTCGCCTCATAATCAGCCCTCCACCTACTGCTGCCTCAGATCTCATCGAACTTCACTGCAGGGTGATCAAAAACGTTTGCACGAATGAGTTTCCCTGCCGAGAAGATGACGATTCAGACCCTCAAACAAAACTGGTAGTTGCTATATCGTTGACCGGACAAATTGATTGGATGCCTCAATGACTCGAAGTACCTACTCAAAATCCCTTGAAACTCCGAACAATTGTCCTATCACTTCTGCTCAGGCATTTTCTCTCCGAATGTAATGAACCGCCACTCTTTGCTGTGCTGGCTGACGTCTTTCAAACTTCGCCATTCCCGTTCCAATCGGGCTTTGATGTCTGGATCGGTCTCAGTTTCGATGTCGAGTTGGAGAATCGCTGCAGCATCCCGCCGCCGTTCCAATTGCCGCAACATGATCATGGGAGAGGGAAGCGACGTTGTCCTTGGTTCTCTCACTCGACACATCTTAATTAACGAGAGGAATCCAGCTGAGCGGAAACTTCCCAAGGCATACTGGCACGGCTCTGGATGGTCCTCATCCCATACCCCGTCTTTGAAGTACGTGAGGTAGAAGTTTTCCTGGAGTGTTGGAATGCCAGGAGAGTATCTCAGGTCGGCTATGATCAGTGCAGCACGCTCGCGCAGTTTGAAATCCTGATTGGGATCGGCCACGACTTTCATCAGCGATTGACCAATCTGGTCGACATACTTGGCTAATGCCTCTGGCTCAGTCGGGAATTCGCGGACCAAAGGTACCGTCCGCTTCGGTTCTGAATCAGCTTGTGCCCCCAGTGGGCGAAATGTTCCAGCATCACCACTCACCAGCAGCATCACACAAACCCACAGGATGAGGCCCCTCGGGTAAATATTGGATTGTCGGCTGTTGATCGCCATGATTCCATCCTATCGCTTGTTCCGCCTGAGCACGCTCAACAATAGGCCCAACGACGGTTGCGAAAAACTGCAATCCACGCCGTCTTGTATTGGCTCTGTCCATTCTAACGCAAGACGATGGAATCGAATGCCGTCTGACATCCATTTTTCGCCAAAGCTGATGATTGAACGGTGTGAACAGGATCTGCCACTTCAGCGAGCGAGCTGCGGTGAGATACCGGAACCAGTTCCGGGACCGTTATCATTCGTCGGCCCCGCGACGCGTGCAGGAAGATCTCCGCCAATGATATGATGGAGGCATTCTTTCAGATGCATCCTTTGAAGTGAGGCTCGTCGAAATGATTCCAGCACCGACTTTGACTATGCCCGTAGAGGGACGCACTGTTGCCGTTGTCGGCGATGTCTACCGCTTCCTGGCAACTGGAGCTAACACGAATGGCAAATATACCATCTGGGAAGCCATCGTACCCCCAGGCGGTGGGCCTCCTCCGCACGTACACAGTCGAGAAGAAGAAGGCTTCTACATCCTCGAAGGCGAGGTCACGTTCCACGTGGGTGACCAGCGCATCGTCGCGACGCCAGGAGTGTTCGCCAATATGCCGGTCGGTACGCCACACTCCTTTAAGAACGAAAGCGGCAAGCTGGCTCGGATGTTGATCTCGGTGGCCCCTGCTGGTTTAGAGGAGATGTTTTTCGAAGTCGGCGTGCCACTTCCCGATGGAGCGACGACAGCGTTACCGCCGTGCCAGGAAGACATCGAAAAGCTATTGGAAATCGCTCCCAAGTATGGCATCGAGATCCGGCTGCCAGGACATTGATATTCCCCTCAGCATCGCAATACATTGAAAGTAAAAGGACAGACATAATACTTCACTTCTTCAATTCTCGTTCCACTACTAACCCGCGTTGACGACATTCGGCGACCACAGACTTAGCGATCACTCGCGAGAATGCAGCGGTATAGTGACATGTATCCACATACAACGGTCCGTCCGCCGTCGTCGACAAATCAGCACACCAGATCAAGTTCTTACCGGGTGGGTTTAGCTTTAAGTCGGCCTGCAAAGCTGCATAAAAATTCGCCTCGTTCTGACAGAGTTCCGCATTGGCAAACAGATGCTTGGCGGGATCCAAACGAAACCCCGGTGCTGGTTGTACTACGAACGTCACCGAAACCTTTCGCGCATCGGCGGCCGCTTGAATCAAAGTGCGATTCCAGCGATAGACCTCGCACCCACGAGCCGCACGTGCGGCATCAATCTTGACGAGCGGCCCGGCCGCCGGCGCTGCAGCACCTGGAGATCGCAGGCGTGCCGCCAGACTGCGGGCCGCTCGACCGACGGGCCACTTGAAGAACAAGGCGTCGGCGAGGGTAGAGAAAGTGGTAACCGCATCTCGACTGGGGCTCTGCACGCCAAACGCCTGAACCCGTTCAAATGACGCCGCCAGTTCGGTACTGAAGGCTGGTTGATTTGACCACGCCAGCGAAGTGTCGTTGATGCCGTCCAGAAACAGCGCCAGATCCGGAACAAAGTCCTCGGCCAGCAACTGTTCGAATCGCAATCGCTCCTGAGTCGAGAAGTGCCAGCCGACCCCGAAGTTGTAAACACAAACTTGACGGGCACCAGTACTACGGAATTCCGACTGCAAACAGGACGCCAGAGTCTGTTCATCTGGCAGACCGTAGCCGAACATCGTCGAACCACCAAAACAGAAGACGTTGAAATTCTTGGGATCCGGAGGCCACGGCCCCTGGTCTGCAACATGGCGGAACCCGTGTTGGGAAACATTCACGTATTTGCCGGAACAGGGGCGCTCTTGAAAATGAATGTAGTCGGCATAGAGATAGGGCCGATTCCACGACTCGGACAACATCTGCGTCCGGCCAGGTTCCGGCAAATCGGGATAAACGTCGTCCAAGCGGTTGCCGTAGGTCACCGAAACTGGGTTCGTCTGCCGCGAATCCTTAATGGCGAAGGTGACTGCCAGAATGAAGTTCAGGATCAGATAGACCAGCAGAATATTCCAGCCGAGCACCGCGGTGCTGACGTACCACCGCTGCAGGCGTTGCAAACGGGGGAATGTCCGTTTCACCGGGAATGGGGATTTGACATCCTCTTTCACTGACATTCTACCGCTCCGTCGTGTCAGAAAGGCTCAACTGCAGCGATTGTAACCTATTATCCGGTAGGAGATAGCATCATTTAGTCCGCATTTACGGTGGACTTACAGTTAAAAACTACAGACAGGGCATCGACTTCCGGCAGCTCGACTTGCGGGGATCAGGTTGATTTTTGTAGGATAGGTGCCTGAGACATAGCCCCGAAGCGTTCGGGGCGAACTTTTTTGTAGAGCGCTTGTCGTAATCCGCAGGGGCCGAGGCTTATTTGCGGTTGGAGAGATGGTTGGCATGGGTACCTCGCGACAGATCACGGAAAATCAATTGAATCGCCTGCAGGCAGCATTAGATCAGCACGCTGCGCAGTTGAAGTCAGCAGGCAAAACGGATGCCGACCTTCCCAACGATACCAAGTGGCGGCACTTGTCCGCCGACGCCAGCCAGATTCGAGCGCGCCTGGTGAAGATCTCATCAGTGGAAGCCAACAACGCGGAAGTCGCAAGGCTGAAGGCAGAACGAGAAGCCGCCACCGCAGAATAGAGACAGAAAATCGGTTAAGGAGAGGTGGCAGAGCGGCCGATTGTGCAGCACTGGAAATGCTGTGTGGGGGTAACCTCACCGGGGGTTCGAATCCCCCCCTCTCCGCTCAGTTCAAGACGCTCGTTGCAAGCACTTGTTTAGCAAGTCTTTGCGTCGAGCGTCTTTTCTTGTCTCAATCATTGGGGGCAAGACAGAGACAAAGGGTATCGCAATGCCCTAAATCACCACTTCATGTTCTCAGACTCACTGTCAAAAAACACCTGCGGAACCCTCGATACCGCCTGCCTTAGTACTGCAATAACTTAATTTTTCCTTGTTCGACCACAATCCCCAGGATCTTCGTCCCGCATAACTGGATGCCGGCAGCCTCGTAGGGACCATACTGCTGATTGCCGATATGCACGTAGGATTGAGTTCCTCTGACCCCTACAAACGCGCTTCCGCGATAACTGACGAACCGCCCCTGAATCGCATCATAATCAGGCGATTCTCCTAAGCTGTGAATCAGCCTCAGCTTTCCCGCGGCGACAGGCAACCGGAATCCCCAGTGCGTCCCGTCCGGCGAGAATTCGACTGGCAGGGGCATTTGATCATAGGGGCCATGGGTCTGTTCTCGCATAACGACCAAATACTTGTCATTGTTATCGATGGCCATGAGGGCGATTCGACTCGCATCAGCGGAGTGAAAGTGATTGATCAGATTCTTGAAAGGCCCCAACGATCCGGACATCAGCCCTTTCTCAGCGATGTAGAACTTCCCTCCAAGTTTTCCCAGTCCACTCCAGTTCGAATCCCAGGCGCGCAACAAAGTCATGGTCTCCAAGGGTCCGACAGTCCCGACTTGGGTTCCTGAACTGAAGATTTCCATCCGTCGGTCAGGACCAGATGCCGAGATGGCCCAGCTTCGGTCGATTGTTCGATCGGGATAAACGGGGTATATCGTGTAATTGGGATAGGGACCATGAACTACTCCATCGATGATGACCGCAAGCTTGCCCTCCGCGAGCTTGACTTCTGCCAATGACTTGTCGCCTTGAAAGCTCGTTCGAATCACCTCCGCAAACGGGCCAGTCTTGCCGGACTCGGTTTGGACATACCATTGCTGGTCTTCCTTGGCTTTAAATCCGGCAATCCATCGGTCTCCACAGGGTGAAACTCCTGGAACTCTGGCCTGCAGATAGGGTCCGAACTCCTGCTGACCGATCACAAACCGAGCGTCTCCATCATTGCCGTAGGTATAGAAGATAGTCGAACCAGAATCGTTCACGAAGGCGATCGAAACCGGATTGCGCTGGACGCTTCCCAGGTGACTATGAACCAAGCCGGGCCCATTAAACACCCACGCATTTCCGTTAATTGACATGTCTCGCAAGGCGGCGAGCGCGGGTATCTCTGAATACACCCCATGCTCACTACCGTTGATCCAGAGGTGATGTGTCGTCGTTGTCGAGTCTTTCTTTCGAGAGACCCCCACAGCAAATTTGGAACGATCGAGACACAACAGGCGATGGAGCGCCGGAGGAGAAACAGCAGCCACTTCAGATCCAAATTTCACTTCACCAATTGCTACATATGGCCCGTGCACTTTTTCGTTCGTGACGATCAGTCGATCCGTCCCTCTCCGTGCGATCGCCCCCCATTGCTGGCTTCCAAAAAACATCGGGAGATCAGGATCCGAAGCTCGATGTAAATCAAATGGATCAAGTTGGTGGTCCCCCGCAATCTCATCGAATCCTTCGGACAAATTACCATTTGCGAGAATCCAATAACGATTGTCGGACTTGATCAGGCAGCCCCACTGACCATCATCCGATATGCGGACGCGCCAGACTTCCTGATAGGGCCCGAATTGCTGACCACCCAATACGAGCACGATTCCCGCTGCAGTCCTGGCACGAAACGACCAGCAATTGATGGAATTCTTGAACGGTGAGAATTCCGAAACGTCCGTATCTTCGAACGGGCCGAACTCTGCAGCATTCACGCGAACGTAGTATGAGTTCTCCGCTCGACGGAGGATTGCATAACTGACCCCATCTGACGCTAAGTGTGATTGGGTCGCTCCAGCAATTGTTGCCTCCTGCGGGCATACTGCTACCGTTGATTTCGCTCTCGATCTTGTCTTGGACGCTCCAAATGTGGTGGCCAGCGGGACCACCAATCCCAGGATTAGAACGAATATTTGCAACTGGAAAATGCTTCGCATGGGAACGCCTCCTGGAAAAAATATCCGCAACGCGATTCAGAACACCACCCATTATGACAGGGACAGATGGTCACAAGGATATGCAATTGCCCATGAAATGCAAGGGTTGACACCCAAGTACTAAATGCTGAAGCACGCTTTTATGGCTGACACTCCATAATGTACATTCACTGGCAGACATTGCTTTCCAGTCCATGGGTGCATTCCCCGGATTGTAAGGTTAGGTGGATTGTTTTCGGTAGGCGTTGGCTCCGGATTGATGGTTTAACCAGCGGCCCCAGAAGGCCTGCAGCGGTAGACTGTCGCTGAGCGAATCGGCCCGCAGTTGCAGCAGCGTTTCTCCCGTGTCTCGCCGGAAGAATTTCTCGCTGCCCTTCATTCGCAGGTTGATCTGCTTGATCGTCGATTCAATGTGGCTGCTGGTCAACGGCAAGCCTTGCTGGCGGTAACGGGGATAGTCCATCCGCGAACAGTGATGCTGGTAATACGTCACCGCCCGCTGGACCGCTTCGCGATGTTCGTCGGCAACAGACTCTTCCGCCAGCCGGGTTTGTAACTCCGCAAGGACTTCATTAACCCGCCCCTGCCAGATCCCGGTGGCCCAGCGTTTGTAAGCCGTCAGATCGTTCCATGCCTTGGCGGCTTTCCAGGCGTAGCTCAGCGCATGCATCAGATCGAGAATGCCCGTCATCTGCGAGAAGTGTCGGCTATGAATCGTCCAGTTCACGCTCGCTCCGTCCGCCACGAACGCCATCCGCGGAGCATCAACCACACCCTGTTGCCAGGCAGTGTGTTCGAGATGATGGCCAAAGTCCTCCCCGCACTGACTGCTGGCAAGCACTTCGCGCGAGACCAGTTCGGGAGCGAACTCGGACCAACCCGAACTCTGTTGTGAAGGGATGGCCCGCTGGTCATTGAGATCTGCGAAGGGCTCGGAAACACTGGAGTTTTCGCGGTCGATCGTCCCGAGGGCGGCGATTTCACGAACGACGTCCGCACTGGCCAGCCACTCGGGAAACTCAGGATGAGGATCGCTATCGTGAACCTCGCTGGTCATGTGTAGTACCAGTCCGACCTTGTCTTCCTTCCAGTGTGAGCCAGTGTACTCCTCATCGCCAAAGTGATCGCGACGCTGGTAACGGCCACCATCCAGCAGCACGACACCCAGTTCCGCTGACGGGGCCGTGGCTGGTGACGTGACCCGCTCCATCAGCGGTCGCTCCTGGAACATTGCTACCTGTTGCTCGCGTTCCGCGAGCCGATCCTGTCCCACTTGCTGGGTGATACGACGCACTTGTTTGGGTGACAGCTTGATACCCGCGAGCACCTCCAGCGCGGTGCTCGCCTGCGCGAAGCTGCTCAGATTCGCGCAGGCCCAGACGACCCGCTGGAGCACTCCCGGCGTGACCGTCTCACGTACCGGCCGCTGAAGTTCCCGCGCCAGAGGGAAAAAAATCCCGGCGACAAGACCGGCAATGACAACGCGGTTCGGAGTACTCAATCTCGCCCCGTTGACTCTGCAGGATCAAGGGCTCGCGGTCCGCTTCGACCGGGCATTTCTGTCCGCAATCGGGACACGCGTGTTGGAGTGCTTGAGCAGATTCTTCAGCCCGTTCGGCAAGGTCGGTGTTCGCCAGCTGCCGGGTCAACTCATCGCCGATCTGGGCGGTCAACTCCTCGAGCTCAAGGAGCGTTCGAGCTTTACGAAACGTGCCTTTTTGCTGGGCGAGAAGCTGCCGGGCAAGCTCCCGAACCTGTCTTTTGAGTTGGTCGTCCATGACCCATCTCCCCGATTCGCATCCAAATTCCGTAAATCGGACCGATTTCACACGTCACATAGGATCGCAAATCTCAAGCCAACTGCAAAGTGCGGAATGCACCCCCAGTCCATCGAGATCTTAATTCATACTTGTCGAGCAGACAAAAGTACTGTAGTTTGTGCGGTCGGCAGTCTTTGCCCTCTTCTATCATTCGACACATCGCCCGAGCCGTCTGGTTTGATCGCTGCATTCATCTCATGGTTGTGAGGAACTATCTCAATGTCTGACGGAGTCCAACATCTGAAAGGCTGTTACCTTCGTGCCGGTTCCTATCTCTTGACCTACACGACAATTTACAATCCGCCCGGCGGGACTGATCACAAGGGATTCGTGGGTACCCTTCGAGTCTCAGAGGACGACGACGAGAGTCAGCGAGTTAGCGCTGATCTGTACAAGATTGGAGATGTTCCGTCAGTGGATCCGGATAACCCCGATCCAATACCTGTCGGGATACCCGTTCCAGATAGTGGACTGCCAATCTTTCCGTTGCGCGGATACGACTCGCATTTACGCGTGGTTCGCGCCGAGGCGGGCGCGGGGGAAGATGAGTTTCGGTTGTGGTTCGAACGGTACACTTACGACGCTGATCGCGGCCAGTTCAACTATTCCGGGACCTTTGAGACTCGTCTGGAAAGAACACGCGACGCTGGAGAGTATCCCAGCCCTAACGATTTCTGGGTGGGAGAAGTCCGCGACGCGACGGCCCGAGTGTTTGGTATCCTGACATTCGGCTGGATCAGCCCCTTTCTGCGCAAGGCGATCTTGCAGATCGATTTTGAGGAAGGGACGGTTCCACCGCGAGACAATGGCCAAGGGATCGACTGGAACTTCATTTTTCAGCGACTGGGTTGGCAACTCACCATCGAGCAATCCACCAGCCCAGTGACGCTCCCAGCCTCGGGTGTTTGGAATGGTATTTCGCTGCACGAGACAATGTTGTTATTCAGAAATCACCGGAATCAGGATATCGATTGGAGCTACCATCTGCTCTGCGTGAAGAAAATGGATTTTCCCCAAGACCCTGGCGGTGCGATGTACGACCGGTTTGAATTCGATGCGAACGGACTTCCGCGCGAAGGATTTGCGATCGCTGCGGACTTTGTCTTTCCGAACAAACCTGAATTCGGACGAGTTGCAAGGCAGAAGGCTGGCGATTTTCCGGAAGTCCTGTTTCGGACGGCGGCTCACGAATTCGGACATGCGCTGGGGCTGAGTCACGCTTTCGGCCCCAGCGGATTCGGTCGTTCCTTTATGACTCCCACGCAAGGGGTCGCCACTGCCGGCACGAGCGAACTCCCTTTCCCGGACGACATTATCTTTTCCTACTCGGAGGTTGACCGACTGCGACTACAGCACGCACCCGATATCGTGATTCGACCCGGTGGACCATTTCGCACGGGTCAATTCAGATATGCAGTTGATCCCGCATCACCTGTGCCTCTTCGCTTGAGCTCACGCTGAGCTGGCACAGACGTTCCTGACGACGAATCGAGGTGTACATGAACCGAACCCGATTTGAATTTGCGCCACCTCCGGTTCCGTTCGATGGCACAGGGGCCGTTCCGATTGACATTCAGGAGATTTTCGCCCGGCTGCGATTTGACCCGCTGCTGGGAGATTCTCTCGATGCCACGGTTACTTTCGTCACAGGGCAAGTTGCCGGATATCCGGTTTTTGACCTTCGCCAAACGAGCCGCCAGGCATGGCTCGACGGACGGCCGTTGCGATCGGACTGTCTTCGCCACCACGATCTGGGAGGGGGAACAAATGCCGAAATGCGGGTCATCGAGCGGAACCTCCCGTCGGGTACGGAACACACCCTCCGCGTCATCGCCGACTTGGGTCCGCAGCAAGTCCCGATGCAGAAGAATCGGCTACCAAAGTTGGAGTGGGAGGCCGGAAGCCGCCACCGCAGAATAGATACAGAAAATCGGTTAAGGAGAGGTGGCAGAGCGGCCGATTGTGCAGCACTGGAAATGCTGTGTGGGGGTAACCTCACCGGGGGTTCGAATCCCCCCCTCTCCGCTCGAATTCAAACGCCGTTTGCAACTGCTTGAACCTCAAGCACTTGTGACCGGCGTTTTTGTTTGGACTCGTCGCCGCTGAAGAAACATGCCATCCGCCGACTGATTAAATCAAAGGTTGCTCCGCTGATTTCGAACTCATTGAGAACGTACTCCCACCTTCGCGCAAAGCGGTGGTGTGGTACGGATTTGCACGAAATCCAGGCAGGATTTGCCACCTCGGTAAGATGTATGAATTAAACCGGAAATGCTGTGAGCGACAGCCACTCTGGCCGATACGAAGAGTCGTGTAACACGCTTGGCTGCACGCTAACCCGCCAACTCGTGACGAGCCGCAACCGTAAACCATCCCGGAGGCGATATGCCTTGGTTCCGGTCGGTGACGTTATGTTTATCTTTGACTTGCGCGGGGATCTGTCTACTGACTGGCTGCCGCTCAACAAGCCCCGCGCGTACCGCGTCCGTCAACATTCGTTCGGACTCGCGGGCCGCGGCATCCTCTGCAACGGCACAGAGAATAGATCTGTCGACAGACCCGGCGCAGGGAGTGATTTCCGTCTCGCATGCGGAATCCAAATCCGATTCGGACCGCGACAGTCACGATCTGGATGACCCATTTCAAGATCTCGACGTGCTGTCTGTCGATCTCTTGATTGATCGGGTTCAAGCCCGTAATCCAACACTTGCCGCAGCTCAGGCAGCGTGGGGCGCTGCCGCTCAAAAGTATCCCCAGGCAGTGGCGTTGGATGACCCGATGTTCCAATCCATGTTTGCACCGCAAAGCTTCACGAATAGTTCGAACGTCCAGTCGTCATACTACCTCGGCGTTGCGCAGAAGGTGCCGTGGAAGGGCAAGCGAGGACTCCGCGGCCAACAGGTCGAGTGGGAAGCGTCTGCGGCATCGTTTGACGTCGAGGAGACAAACCTGCGCCTCGCCGAAGCAGCTCGCCTGGCGTTTCTGGACTACTATCTGAACGAGAGGTTGCGAGAGCTACTGGACTCCAACACCAAAGCTGCAGAAGAATTTCGCGGCGTCGCGAAGTCAAAATATGAAGCGAATCAGGTTACGCAGCAAGACATGCTGCAAGCAGATGTAGAACTGGCACAACTCGAACAACGGAAAATCGAGTTGAGCCAGGAGCGGCAAATTGCGATCGCTCGCATCAACACCTTACTGCACCGACGGCCGGACCATCCATTGCCACCACCGCCGCTGACGCTCCCGCAAGTTGCTGAAATGCCGCCAGTCACGATGTTGCGCGAATCCGCCGTTGAACAACGTCCCGAGTTGCAGGCCATGGCTGCACGCGTTCAAGCCGAGCAAACTGCTGCCGATCTCGCCTGCAAGGAATTCTATCCCGACTTCGAGTTCATGGGGCGATACGATCGATTCTGGACGGACAAGGAACAACGGCCGCAAGTTGGCATGAACGTCAACATTCCCCTCAATCGATCTCGCCGCCACGCGGCCGTACAAGAACGACAATTCCAGGTTCAGAAGCTGCAATCGGAGTTAGACCAAGCCACCGATAACATTCGGAATGAAGTTCAGGCAGCCTGGCTTCGTGTGCAAGGCGGACTTCAGACGCTCAAGGTTTATGATTCGAAAATCCTGCCCAGCGCCAGCGAGAATCTGTCGGCAGCGCGCGCCGGTTACACGGCTGGGACAGTGGATTTTCTGCGTCTGATTGAAGCTCAACGTGCCACCATTGATCTCCAAGAGAAGCATCAAATGGCGATTGCCGATCTCCATCGGCGCTGGGCCGAACTGGAACGCGCCGTCGGTGGACCGGTTTCTGTACTGGAGGATTCGAACTCAATTGTCGTTCCATCCGATTCGCCTGCCGTTCCCCAAGGATCATAGCGCATTCGTTGATGAGATTGCTGGCAAGTTTTTCCCATGGATCTTCAACCAGCGTGCGCGCCGGACCCAGTAGAAGCGGACGGGCAGAAACAAATCGACCACTTCGTCCGAGATCAACAGGCCGCCAAGAACAGGCAATGCCATCGGCGCCAGGATCTCTCCGCCAACGCCTTTGGCAAACACCATTGGGAAAATCGCAATGATCGCGACCCCTTCGGTCAGCAACTTGGGACGCAATCGATGGACAGCGCCTTCGATTACCGCTTGACGCAACTCTTCCAGCGAAGCGATCTTTTCGAGCCCACCCCGTTTCTCGATCGCTTCGCGCAGATAGACCAGCATGATAATGCCGGTTTCGGTGGCCATGCCAAAACAGGCGATGAACCCCACCCAAACCGCGACGCTGAAATCCAGCGGTGGAGCATGCCAGCCCTGCATGATCTTGGGAAAGAAGTACATGAAGAATGCCCCCCCACTGAGTGCCTCTGGTACGGCCAGCATCATCAGTGCGGCATCCGCGAGATCGTGATAGGTCAAGTACAGGATGACAAAGATCAACACGATGACGATGGGAAAGACGAACCGCAAGGTGCGGGCCGCACGCACCTGATGCTCGAATTCGCCACTCCATTCGATGTGGACGCCTTCGGGTAATATCACCTTATCGGCCACGACCCGCTGCGCTTCATCGACGAAGCCAACGATGTCACGGCCACGCACATTGAGCGTGACATAGTTCAATAAGCGGCCATTCTCGCTCTTGATCATCGCCGGGCCTTCGACAATGCGAATGTCCGCCACACTTTCCAAAGGGATGAGTCGGCGACTCAACGAGTGGCTCGGACCGACCTGATGGGTGTCGGTACTCGTGGGACCCGACGTTGATGAATCGGCAGTATTGGCGCGTTGCTTCTGCGTCGGGGGCATCGCTGGCCCGGCCGCCGACATTGCTGCAGCGGCGGAAGCCATGCTGCCACCACCGGGATTTCCCATTGCCCCCGGGCTGATTAACAAGCTGCGGATCGATTCTTCATCCTCGCGATCGACTCGCGAGTAGCGAATGCGTACGGGGAATCGCTCCCGTTTCTCGACGGTGTATGTGACGACTCGACCACCGAGTGCAATTTCAATCTCGTTCTGAATGTCCTCGACGGTGATGCCATAACGGGCTGCGGCATCTCGGTTGATATCAATCTGCAAATACCCTTTGCCCATAATCGGAGCAGCCAAGGCATCCCGAGCACCGTTGATGGGCTTCAGCACGGCCTCGATCCTTTTGCAGACGGCATCAATGGAATCCAGGTCGGGACCGAACACCTTAACGCCGATATCGGTACGCACGCCTGTAGACAACATTTCGATGCGGTTAATGATGGGTTGAGTAAAGATGTTTGACCAACCGGGGACTTGCAGCGCACGTCCCATTTCGTCATCAACGAGATCTCCCTTCGGGCCAGTCTGACGCGGCCAGAGAAAGAGCCGCTTGGCAAACGCTGTGTCGAGTTCCTCGCGCAATGCCAGGAAGGGTTTGGCCGTTGCTGGATCAGACGTCTTTCCGAGCTGTGTTGCAGTCGCGTGGGCTGCGAATTTCGTTCCAACTTCTTCCTGCGGCATCGAGTGGAGCAGGCCCTTGGCGTGGGCCCCCTTAATCAATTCCTCAAGCGCATACCAGTTGAAGGCCGATTCGGCCTGGTCAAACAACTCATAGTTGACTTGTGCGACTCGCTGTCGCCACAGCGTCAAGCGCTGCTCAGTGACTGATTTGAGAACTTCTCCGGCAAATGAGCGGTGTCCAGACGCTACCGACTCAAAGGCTTGATACCACGCGGCCACGGGCAATGACTCTTTGAGCTGCAACGCCCCGACCACATCTTTCACCGCAGACACTTCTTGCAGTCCGCGAGCCACGGATTGCGTCAACTCCTGAACATCTTCCAGAGCCGGACCGCGCGCCAGCCAGTGTCCGAAGCGCGTAGCCAACCTGCGTTCTAGCACATTCAATTCTGCCGACTGATCCGCTCCCGACGGCCAATTCAGATCGCCTGCTTGACGCATCCGCTTTGCCGTCTCATCGATCACATGCCGGACCAGTAACGAACCGAGTTCCTCTTCGAATTCGAGGTAACGTTGCAGAGCCAATGCCCGCAATGTCTCATCGAATCTTTCCACTGCGTGCTGCGCAGCATCATTCAAGAAACTGGTGCGTTCTTCGTTAGGAGCAACCTTTTGAACAAAGCCCCGCGATTCCAACAACTCCAAGACAACACCACTCTGTCGCACTGCATCATCGAATCTCAGGACGCGTTTCGGCCATAGCTCCTTCGGACGGTAGTTGACAAAGGTTTCGACCATATCGAGCGGGGCAGGATCGGTCGGAGTGTCGGCCCGGCCTGACTTGCCAATCACCGATTCCACTTCCGGAAAGCCGCGTAACAACGCGTCCCGAGCTTTGAGATCATCCGTGGCTTGGGTCACACTAGCCCGGGGCACCGTCACTGGCATGTCGAGCGTGGTTCCCTCATCCAGCGCAGGCATGAACGCGACGCCAATCTTGGGGAAATGGTACGACCACAACCCAATCAGCAAGAGCGTCGCGAATGAAAGAATTTGCCACTGGAAGCCGCGCGTACAAATCACCGTCAAGGAAGTCACGAGCGCGAACGTCGCCAGAAACGAGACTTTCCAGGCATTCTCGGACGCCCCCATCCCAATGATGGCCTGCAGGGGAAACATACCGGCCGCGAGCACTAGTAACACCGCGAATCCCCACATCACCAGATTTCGGCGCGGCAAAGCCCAGGTCAGAAGCGGCTTATAGATCTGGATGAAGCTGCGGACGATGCGATTGTCTTCCTCGCTCTTCAGCTTGCCTCGCAAGAACGACGGAATGAGCGCCGGAACAACAGTCACAGAGATTAATGCGACCCCCAGCAACGCGAAGCTCTTGGTGAACGCCAGCGGGTGAAACAGCTTTCCCTCGCGACCGCTCAGCATGAATACGGGGACGAAGCTGAGCAGCATGATCATGACCGAAAAGAAAATCGGCCGTCCCACTGTCCTGCAGGCGGGGATGACAATCTCGCGGATGTCCCCGGTTACGGGTTTATCGCCGAAGTGCTCTTTCAACACGTGGGTAGCGTTTTCCACCATGACGATCGCCTGATCGACCAGAATGCCAATGGAAATCGTAATCCCGGCCAGGGACATGATGTTGGCCTGAATGTCGATGATTTCGAATCGACGGAGCACCCACATCATCAGAAACGATGACAGGACAGCCAGCGGCAACGTCACGCAAATGACGAACACACTCCGGATGTGGGACAGGATCAGCAGAATCGCGATCGATGCAATGACCATTTCGTGCCACATGACTTCGGTCAGCGTGTGGATTGCACCGTGTATGAGGCGGGTGCGGTCATACGCGGGGACAATATGCACACCTTCGGGCAAGCCTGGCTGCAGTTCCTGGATTTTCTCCTTGACGCGTCCGGTGACGGTCAGAGGGTTTTGCCCATGCCGCATCAACACGGCACCACCGGTGACTTCGTTGCCGTCCTTTTCATAAACACTGCGGCGAAATTGCGTGCCGAGTTGCACGCTGGCGACACTGCTGACCGATACCGGCGTGCCGTTGACTTCCTTAATGACCGTCTGTTCGATGTCTTGCTTGTCTCGGAGCCAGCCGACACCTCGTACAATGTATTCGGCGTTATTCTTTTGGATCACCCCTCCGCCGGATGGTTGATTGCTGCGAGCGACCGCACCATACAACTCACCCAGCGTGATCCCATACGCCCGCAAGGCATCAGGAAAGACGTCAATCTGGTACTCCAGCGGCGTGCCCCCGACGACCGCGATATCAGCGACTCCAGCCGCTGCATTTAACTGAGGAGCAATGTAAAACTTGTTCAGAGCCCACAGCTTCCCGGAATCGATCGGGTGTTCTGGACTTGGTTCCACGGTGTACCAGAAGATCTGACCAAGGGCCGTCGCATCAGGAGCAAGATACGGGGCGACGCCCACTGGCAGATACGAACCTGCCTGTCCGAGTTTTTCGGTGACTCGCTGTCGGGCAAAATAGAAGTCGATGTCATCGTTGAAGATGATCGTAATCATCGAGAAGTTGAATTCGCTAGTCGAGCGTACGGCTTTGACACCGGCCAGTCCCTGTAACTTGCGGGACAGGGGATACGTGATCTGGTCTTCGACCTCGCGGGGGCTGCGTCCCATCCAATCGGTGAAGACGATGACCTGGTTCTCACTCAGGTCGGGAATGGCATCAATGGGCGTATCGAAGAGGGCATAGATGCCCGCTATCGATAAACCGGCTGTCAGGATCAGCACCAGGAACCGGTTCCGGATCGACGCTTCAATCAGCTTCTCAATCATTTGAGGACGCAATCTTTAAGAGTATGCATGACCAAACGGCGATCGAGCTGTCCGTCATTGAATCGTTGGAGGCCATTACTTCTTGGTCGATTCAGGTTTCGCATCAGGCCACTTGGCTTCAGCCTGTTCGACACACCCTTCGCAACACAGGAAGACCGGCTTTCCATCCCCCTTGATCAGCTTGACCGGTTTGCCCATCGATCCGAGTTCCTTGTCCGTCTGAATCACGCACAACTTCTGCGCTTGAGCAACTTTCCGATCTTCGGGTGACAACTTGGCCAGAGCCGCCTGAATTCGTGCTTCCTTACTCGACGCAGGCTTTGTGGTTCCCTTGCCACGGTCCTTCGCATGTGTGGCCTTGATTTGCTCAAACTTCTTGAGCGTTTCCTTGGGGTCCTTCAAGGCACCTTTCTGACAACTCGGACAGCAGACGAAAACCGTCTGGCCGTCGACATTCAGCTTGACGGGAATACCCATCGACCCCAACCGCGTCTCCGTGAGAATGGGACAATACTGCTGTGACTGAGCGAGCGTGCGATCGGCGGTGTGAGTTTTGCCAGCGTCACATCAATCTTGAGATCCTGGTCTTCCGGCGTGGAGGGTCGCACCGTGCTACTCGGTTGAGCGTTTCCCGATCCGCCACTGCTACCACCGATATAGATCGAACCAGCCGCAGGGTTGAGTCGGGTCTCCGCGTCAACCAGGAATGAACCGGTGGTGACGATCTGTGTTCCCGATTCCAGTCCTGAAACGACCGGATAATACAGGACGTGGTCTGGCCCCATCATCCGCGGGCCAAGCGTTACGAGCACGCCTTCATATTCTCCGGGCAAGACTTCGCGGTACACGATCTTCTGGCGACCTGTATCAATGACCGCTCCCTCGGGAATACCCAGCGCCTCTCCTTCTTCTAACTTCTGTTGCCGTGCTGGGTCGTCTGCCACCGCTCGTTGTAGTACCGGTACTCGACGCGGTGGCACGTCAATGAACACCGTCGCCGTCGTCCCTGGTCGCAGAACATGACCTGGGTTGTCGATCTCCACTCGCACGGTGACAGTCCGAGTTTCCTGATCCACATGCGGGTAAATGAAAGAAATCGCCCCAGGGAATTCTTCATCCGGGTAGGCCCGAACAATGGCTTTCACCGGGATGCGCTCCATTGATGTCCGAGTGTGATCGTCAATCATGGGCAGAAACCGAAAGTCGTCTTCATGCACCTGCGCTTGAATCCAGACGGACGAAAGGTCAGCCACGTCATAGAGCGGCATGCCCTCGTCCACGTACTGCCCCTCACGGACATATTTCTTAATGATGTGACCCGTGATGGGAGAACGAATTCTCAAGTGCGTATTGGCTTGCCCCGACGTCAGAATCTCCTCGATCTGATCCTCGCTAATCCCCAGCAAACTCAGCCGCTGCCGGGAACTTTTCAAAAGATCGGCGTTGTTCCGCTTCTGAGCATCCACCAGCGTCTGAACCGTGACATTCAGCTCAGGACTGTAGATTGAGGCGAGTTCGTCTCCCTCCTGCACATTCTTGCCCGTCTCGTTGGAGACCAGTTTGTCAATGCGACCCTTGACCCTGGCGGAGACGGTCTTAAAACCGCGCTCATTGAAGTCCACGTAACCGACGGCAGTGATCTGCTTGGTCAACGGTACATAGTTCACTTGCCAGGTTCGCACACCTGCTAGGACGACCCGATAGGGCGTCAATTGAACGCGACTGACGACTCCGGCGGGCAACGCCGTTTCCGATGTGGATCCTTTCTTACGCTTCGAAAGTGGCATGAAGCAAATCGGGCATTTCTCTTTCCCATTGCTGCGAATCACCGAAGGGTGCATGGGACAAAAGAACTCGGTATCACCGGCAACCGCGGCAGCCTCGCCCGATGGTCGAGTGTACCTTTCATAGTAGGCTACCAACGTATCCCATTGAGTAATCACGGCACCAATGGCGACAAGCACGACGACGAATCGCAATCGCGCGAGCTTGACCAGAATCAGGAAGTCAAACCACCACCAGACTTTGCCCCAGTAGCTCAAGCCCGGTGGAGCGCGAAGTCCTCCTTCGTCGGAACGCGTCAAGTCCTCAGTGGAGGGCGTCTGCGGTGTTGGGTGTAGTTCGGTCATTTGACATCTCCTGGGCTGTCGCCGGAGTTCGGAAAGTGTGTGCAGACATTTGTGGAATCAATGGGCAAGCAGCCGGGTTACGAGCCGACACAAACAGGTGCTAACCCGCCAACTCGGCCCGACTGCTTACCCAAACTTCAGAGCGCGCCATCCGCCGTATTGCATTGTGCCACCCATCAAGTCATTCAACATTGAGCTGCCACCTCTGAACCAAGTCCGGTGAACGGTGTTCGTTCGCGGACGAAAATTGGAGATGCTCAATGCAGATCGAGCGAGACAGCCGAATGCAGTTGCTCAGCGCGGTAAGAATCTGCACCGCCAGTCGCCGGCAATCAAAATCCCGACAGACCGGAAGAACAAGAAACGCAGGTAGTGAGCAAGCGCAAGCAACGACGCTGCCCAAGTCAATCAAATGACCAGGTGTTGAAACACCGAGAGCCGGTCAAGTTGTGGTAGCAGGGTCAGCGCGCTGTCGTGTTGAGCAAAGCTCACCAAAGTCGGTTGGACATCGCAACACGGAGGCATGCCCCAAACCACGACGTCACAAGGCGTTGGAGGGGACGCACTCTGTCCCGGAGCGGACAAAACCGCCGATGACCAAATACAACAGTTGCGAGACTTCCCATCCGAAACCTGCGTTGCGGCGGAGTTGCCGGAATTACAGCTCTCGCAGGCTGTCTGAGAGCCTGCCTGTTCTTCATGTTGCTGTTTGCAGCAACTTCGTTTCGGCGGTTGTTCGTCTAAGGATTTCAGTCGCACATTTCTGTAACAACATTCACAGAAACGAAGGCCCTGAGCCTCGGCACAAGGGCAGTGCATTTGCGGAGCACTGGCAGCCAGGGTGAAGGGGATCATTACCCACACCAACGCCTTCCAGATGTAGTCTCGCTTTCTGAACATCTCCACGAGTACCCCTAACGACGATCAATCTAATGCAGTTCCAATCCGTCTCATAACCAATCCTACGCTTTTTGCCTCTGAATTCACAAGATGAATTCTGAATTGAGGGAGGAGAGGAGGAGACGGACCTGCCCGGACTTCTTTGCGGCTGCTACAGCAGTTCGGCCTCGGCTTGCATTGCGGGGCACACGATCGCCGCGGCTTGTTCGGCGCGGCGTTGTGATTCGAGTTCCTGTTGTTGTCGCTGGGCTCGACCGATTGCGTCCTGATGAGCAGCACGGGCCATTTGTTCCGCGGCGTTGGCTAGCCGAATTGCCTCTTCATAACCTTGCGCGGCAAGACAGCCGCGGGCCTGGGCCAGTTGCGATTCTGCCGCTGTGACATCGGCAGTGAAACCTCCGTCACGAAAGGCCCGTGCCTCGTGAATGACTCGCTCTGTTTCAGCGATCTCGGCGGCCGACTGCTGGGCGAGTTGCATGTCCTCCCGGGCCAGCTTTTCGATGCGATCCAGATCTGTATCAAGCTCGCGCAAGCGACCTGTCAATCGCGTCCAATCGGGTCGCGGATAGCGGCTTTCTTCGATCAGACGATCCAATGCCAACTGAGCACCTCGGAAACGTTCGTTCGCTAACGCGCGGTCGGCATTGCTCGACTGCAGCAGATGTCGCAGTTGCTCGTTCCGGTTTCGTGTCTGACCGATCTGTGCTTGAAACTTTGCGCGAACCTCAATCAGTTCTCGCAGCCGACTGCCCACGGCTGCCAATTCCGTTTGAGCATACTTCTGGTGGTCGGCCGCCTGATCGAGCAATTTAGACGCCCGCGTAAAATGCTGCATATTGGGCAGGGCGAATCGAGCAGCGTCCGCAGTGTACTGTTCGGCCGCCCCGAGACTGGCTTGAGCACGCTGGACGTTTTCCGCCACACCCAGCCACATTTCCGAAGCGAAATCGCGAGCCAATTCGGCGTGCTGTCCGCGGGCCAGGGCATGCATATCCGCCAGCCGTCGGGATTCTGTTTGCCTTGCCGGGATCTCTGATTCGCACCGCGCCTTCGCCGCCACGTGCTGATCCAACCCCAGGCGCGCCTGCTCGAGCAACGCGGACGCTTTGGACAACAACGAACCGGAAGCCGTCTCGTTCGCTTGATTGAGGAGTTCTTGAAGCGTGACGTGTTGTTGCCGTACGTCGGCCAGCAGCGGATCGGGGTTGGATCCGTCCTCCTGCAGCAGGAAACCCTGGGAACGTCGTTGGTTCGTCGTTCGCTCGATCTCGCCGAGTTTCTTCATCATTTCGATCGCGGCACCGGCGTGTTCCAGGATCCTGGAAGCCCGATTCTGAACGGCAGCGAGTTTGGTGCGTGCCTCGCCCAGAAAACGTAGCGTCGCCAGGGGATCACCGGGCAGGAACCCCTGAGCTTGCTCGACCTGCGAAGCGGCGGCGGCTCGGTCCGGCTGATACGGCGCAACTGCCAACGTCACGGCTGAAATCGAATTGAGCACCATGCCCAGTTGCTGATCCGCTTGCTGGTAGGACTTGAGGTCGGTCGCCGCTTGTGCATGCGCATGTTCGATCCGGTCGAGTGGTGTCTCGCAATCGTCAAGCACCATCGTTATGGCCGACGGCGCACCCGCCGCACGAAGATTTCGCCGAGCCGTTCGTGCCCGCTTGTGGCCGAGAAACCACTCGGAATCCAGCAACGTCTGAACTTGCTCCCAGACATCCATCAACTTGAGCCACACCTCGCGATGCTGGTCGAGCCGTTCGCCAATTTCGTTGTAGGAGTGCAGAGTCTCCCCACTCATTGGCACGACGAAGTCGCGGTCTGTCTGGGGCAATAACTTGTGGCGTTCCTTCAGGGCATCGATCTTCTCACTGAGAGTGACCACTTGTCCCTTGTAGGTGCTCAGCTCGTTGCGGCACGCCTTGACGTTATAGAAATGCAACAGCCAAACCACGAGCATCCCAATGGCCAAGACTGCCACAGACATGATGACTGGAGGTGTGATCAACCCGTTCATTCGGAACCTCGATTTGACACCAGGTGATTCGGCGATTTTTGAAATGAGCCTGAACCATGATGATACCGAGGCGGATGAAGAATTCCGATAGACCGCCGCCTGTGCACTATGTTAACGGTGCAGCCGCCAATTGGTGGGGCCAACGTCGGGCTTGTCCTATTGGTCTCTACACAAGTCGATTGAGGGGATGTGTTTGAATTTCAAGGTCTATGAGCAGATGGGCAGTGTTACGCGACGTACTAGCACCAGAATGAGACGGTCAAAGAATTGTCCGATTCCCCGCAGGGGATAGACAACAAAGCCCAGGGTCGCCGGTACTCCGGCGCACCCTGGGTCCAGATTGTTGAGGGAGATTTACCCTGAAAGGGTTACACAGGAGTATGGAACCCATTCAGGGTTCGTCTCCATTCTTCATCGATACCCGGGGTAGCCACGAGTACGTGGCAACCCTGGGCTTTGTTATGTATCCCCTTCGGGGAATTGATCATTCGGCAATCGCGAGTTGCGTAGATACCAATGGGACGAGCCCAACGGTGGCGGATCTATTTGCCGTCAGGCTTACGTCGCGCAGACGTTCTACGATCAGCCTTGCGGCGAACTGGATTCGGGGGCGCATCCGTGTCACCTGAAACACCAGCGTCGGACGTTGCCTCAGGTGTTGTCTTGCGCCGGGCCTGTCCTCGACGATCCTTGGTCTCTCGTTTTTCGATCAGGTGCTGAAGTTCGTCAGGTATGGGTAGCCGTTTGGCCATGATGGCTTCCTATCGATTCAGTCGCGTGACGGCGGAAACTGTTCTTCGTCGGCTGTCGGAACGTAGTAGGGTAACGGTGCCGGATCACTGCGATACGGATTGGTAAACAGCGCTGGCAACCGGTTAAATCGCAGGCGTCTGGGATTGGCGATCGCATCGGGCAATCTCGGATCCAGTGGACGCGGCGCAGGTTGCAAACCCGTTTGGAATAGCGGTGTCGTAGTCCGCTCGATATCGATGTTGTCCGCCTCCTGCAAATCAGGAGAGTAGGGGGCGATCCGCGGAATCAAGACGATCACGATTTCGCTGCGTGCGCGTGAAGTAGAGCGTTTCTGAAAGAACCGGCCCACGAGCCAGATGTCGCCCAGGTAAGGGATCTTGTCCTGGGTATCCACATCGGTCTCTTTAATCAGTCCGCCAATCACCATTCCGCCACCATCTTCCATCAGCACGGTGGTCTCGGCCTCCGTGGTATTGGTCTCAGGCAAACCCAGGGAACTGATCTTTCCCGTTGAGATTTCTGGACGGACCACGAGGAGCACTCGATTGTCATTGCTGATCTGCGGCGTCACCCTCAGCAGCACGCCGGTGTTCAGAAAGTTGACGTTTTGCAGCGTACTGGTTTGAGTCGTCGTGGTGACGAAATAGCCCAGCTTCGCACCGATTTGAATCCGCGCTTCCTGACCATTGGCCACGATCACTTTGGGATTGGCTAATGTCTTCGAGTCAGTCGTACTTTGCAGGGCCTCGACGACCAGGTTTAGCTTCGCGCCGTTCAGTGCGAAAATGGATGCGGGATTCGCCGCCGGATTCGCGAAGCCCGTCGTTCCCACTGTCAATTTCTGATCGGCTAACTTCGTGATGTACTTCCAGTCCACTCCGTGCCGCGTGTCATCTTTCAAGTCGACTTCCAAAATGTGGGCTTCGATCAGCACCTGGCGCGGAGCCTGATCGACTTGCTGGATGTATTCAGCGACACGTGCCACGGAGGCAGGGATATCCTCGACCACCACCGATTCCTGTGTGCGGCGTTTGTCTGTCGGACTTGTCTGGGAAATGAAGACCTGCCCGATCGGTGACATCAAGCCTTTGACGGTCAGTTCGATATCCACGGCCGAGACAAAATTCAGTGGAAAGACCTGGACCACTCGCCCCTGGACTCCCGGTGATCCCTTCAGATCGCTTTCGATCTTCGAGACCAGCATGATGCCGCGCTGTTGATTCCAAGTGCAGCCGGCAATTGCCACGATGGAGTTCAGTGCATCATCGAAAGGGACGTCGGTCAGAGTCACCGAAATGTTTCCGGTGACATCCTCAGCGGTAATCAAGTTTAGTCCCTGCTGCTCTGCCAGAAGATTCAGTACGGATTGAACTGAGGCATTGCGCGTCACCAGGGTCACTCGCCCATTCTTCATCGTCAGGTTGATGTCGTCCGTCGCGGCATTACCAGCGAGAGGAATCCGAACAGGTCCCAGAGGCACCGCGATTTGCGGATTGGGGGCGGCCGCATCCAGTGCGGGCATCGGCGGCTCCGCAACGGTGGGAGGGAGGAAATCGGTGTCTGGTAGTGATGGCTCGGCTGTTGTCGCTTGAGTCTGCAGGATTGATTGACCTGCGGTATCCTCGTGAGCAAAGACGACAGAGCTGTCGGATGCGGTGACGATTCCACTGATCTGGTCGGCTTGCCCCTGTGTTGCAGATTTGAGATCAACGTTATTCCAGGCATGGGACGAGATCGGTGGATTGATTCGATGCCGGGAAGTTGATCCGTGACCAGGTCTCGGAGTCGTCTGTGGCTTGGTTGCTGAAACCTCGACGGTCAGCTCTTCGGCGGTGTCTTTCTTCTGGGCAAATTGCTCGGATTCCGTTTCAGACGGTGAGAGCCGAGTTTTGAGGAGCGCCCCCGGTTCCTCCCACGTTCCCAGATCACCATCGCTTAAAGAGGCACAGCCCTGGACGGACATCCCGATCACAACAAACGACAGCACACGAAGGCACTGCGTCAGATCGTGAATTCGAGAAAACATGCCGACCCCACGGGTGCTGCTAAAAGATCATGCGCCACGACAAAATCCCAACTGGAACAGTTGGTGTCGGTTTGGGAAAGGGAGGGAGATTGGACTTGACGGAAGGAGGATTGATGGGGCGGGAAATTTACCACGGAGAGGTAATCAAGTCTATGGCGGAATTTCCACCTTGGATTTCATCAGTGTTTTGGACTCCTTGAAACCGAAATGCGACTCGGCGAAAGTGACTCGCCATGTTTCGCAGTCTTTACAGATTGCCAATTCCCCTTAGCTTTTAATTAGGGCGTTCTGTAAAGCGTGTTTCATTGCATGATCTGTAAGATCCTTTTAGGAAAGTGGTTGCGCCGTATGGGAAGCCACGGCCACCAGCGGTACCAACTTTGCGATCCGTCAGGCGAGAGTTCGTTCTTACTCTCCAGCGGCGGAACTGCGGATGTTGCGACCTCAACGTTGTTTGACGATTCGTCGGTCAATCGTAACCTGGCTGACCGCTGTGGCCGGATTGCTACTAGCTTCGTACGCGTCGGGAGCAGAGGTCGTCGTGGTGTCGCTCACCAACGGCCGAATCCTCACAGGTGAGATCGATTCGCGGACGGATGAGACCGAGTTGTGGCTGCACTCGACCGAACCCTCGATTGTGCTGCTGAGTTCTGTGCCCTGGTCTGAAGTGGCGTCTGCTCGGATCCAAAAGAAGACACTCTCTCAAGGCGAGTTCCGTGACGCGGCAATACAACTGAAGCAACCGATTCCTGCTGACGTTTTTCGTCAATCGCCGGCATCCATCAAAACTTCTCAGCCCCCCGTCATGCCGCGGGTGAGGACCATGGAGATTGTGCCGACACTTGCCAACTGGGACCGCGACGCCGAACCGGATGGGGTGGAAGTGCGAATCAACCCGTTGACCAGTGAGGGCCAGGTGGCAGCGATCAACGGCATCGTCACCGTGCGACTCGTGGGACGACGACTGGGGACTTCTGAACGATTGGAATCTCGGGGCAGCATGGGATTCTGGACGGACGGCGCGAGTACTCGTGAGTACATGCCTCGTCGCGGCAATGCCCGGTATCAGGAACTGGGTCGCTGGAGCGAACGACTGCAAGCGACAGACGCGACGAACTCGGGTTATGTCTTACGATTGCCATTTCGCAACGTACATCCCGAACACGATCTCGATGTGGCACTCGACGGTCAGATCGACGCCCACTTGTCAGTGACGGGCCAGGGGGTCTACGACGCGACGTCCCCGATTCAACTCCGCCGCTTCAGCCCGTTACGTGAAGAGTTGCAGTTATACCGAGGTACGCGACTGTTCCCCGATGAGTATTCTAATCAGCGCTAACAAAACCTCTGCGACACCTGATAAGTCTTGTATTTGCTGAGTCGAAGGGGATACTCACACCTGGCTTTCTTCGAGGTGCTAATTGGCGATCTGCCGCCAGGTTCCTGCTGAAGGAATCATCTTGAGCGTGTAGAAGCCCGGGGGAGGATTGTTGTAGAAGGTGGGATCATACCCGAACGTCAGGGAGTTGCTGGACCAGACTCCGCCGTCCACCATCAGCATCCCAATCTTGCACGTCGAACTGGTGGTGCAACCTCCTGAAATGTAGACGAGGCCGGTGATTTGATTGGGATACGAATCGGTCTTGTCACTGTCGGTACTTCCCGTGCCCCAGGGATAGGGTGTTCCCGTCGAGTTGAAGTTCTTATTCGCACTGCTTTCCGACAGTAGACTGGAGCTCGTTTGGAACGCGAAGCTGCCATCGACTAGCAGGGTAGGGTAGTTGGATACCGCCGGTTCCATGAACACTTCATATTCAATCCAGGAATTGGCGCCTGGGTTGCGCAAGACCAGGGTGCCGACAATTCGCGAACGGGAAATCGTGATCGACTGGCCGCCGCAGTCGATCACATAGATCCCCTGCGAATCAGTCATTCCCGAGCCATAAGGATTGCTGCTGGGACTCAATAGCACGCTATCGATGACTCGCTTGCTGTTGACCAGAGGGATCGAGCTAATACTGATGGCCGTCCCTTTGGCAATGTAGTAATCAAAGGCCGTCGTCGGATTAGGCATCGTCCGAGCCGCTGCTCCTTCTACCGGGGCTCCGTCATAGTAGTTAGAACAAAAGATGTTGCTGACCGCCTCCAGATGCGTGTAAATCGAGCCGGTCGCCCAGATCCCCCAGCTCGACTTATTAGATGAGACGATCATATTCATGCCATCAACTGTCGTGGAGCCAAAGTTAATCAGCGAGTTGCTGCACATCGCCGTCTGCAGGCAGGTGAAAGGCGTGACACTGGGAACAACCGTGACCTCAACCACCTGCTGCTCTATGCCACTTGATGCGGTACCTGTTCCCGTCAGGACCACGGGATCGGTAGGGAAATGGTCGAGTGCTCCGCTCGGATTGACTACCTTCAAGGTATAGGTGCCACTACCGATGGGCTTGCTGGAGTACCAGATCGAATTGACGTCGTTCTTATGCGTTGTTCGCCAGTTGGTATTGCTGGCAATCTCCTGAATTCCCAGTTCAATAGCCGAAATGGCATTTTGGCGTGCTGATGCTGTTCGTGCGTAAGAGTCGATGTTGCGGCTCTGTGCCCGTACCGCAGCGAGCCCGCCGACTCCCAGGGTCGCAACTAATGCCGTCGTTCCCAGGATCATGACATAGGTGACACCACGACGATTGAGGGCGCCGGTTCGTATTTGATTTCGGTTATTCAATCGAGGTTTCATCAAGTACCCCTCGTTCGAATAATCACTCGACTCAATATCGCTGTCCCGTTCAGTCCGACGGTCACCGTTACTTTCTTCACGCCAGTTTCCGTCGCCGAGACAGTTGAAACATTGTTGAGGGTGACCCATTGAACCGTACAATTGCGGTACCATCCGCTGAGATTCGGCATAGTGGTTCCGTCTTCATTCTGGGGCGGGGAATCACTCCAATTGTGGAAGTCATCGACATCGTCATAGTTACTGCGTGAAGTGCTGGTTTCGCCCGATTCACGCATGATCGCGGAACTCGTTGCTCCCGGTTCCATGTAGCTTTGCGGTTGGATTTCGGAGATCAGGGCATCAACCAACCACGCCGCCTTCGCCCGATCGGCCACCTTTCGTTGGCTGAGATTCGACATACCGACCGACCGACCAGCGGCAACGAAAACAATGCCCACCAGCATCGCGGACACGGACACTTCGAACAGGCTGAATCCCCGTCGGGCATGCCTGTGAGTCGTTTTGTGACGAGACTGCTTCATGGTCCAGCCACCTGTGGTTCGTTCGGAACGCGGAAGGATGTCGTCAACCGGCTGCTCGTGGCGCCGCCCACTCGAATCGTGCAGCGGACGTTGGTCAGTAAGTACTGAGTCGACGTGCTCGATGAATTTGTGGTGACGGTTCCATAAACATAGTATCTCAGACTATCGCCGGTCGTCGGTGTCCACGATCCACCGGAACTCGTGGTACGGACAATGTATGAGTTGCCCAGTCCTCCACCGCCCCATGAATTGAAGTCGGCCGAGAATGTGCCCGCGGTTGATTTCAAGACCAGACACAGCCCCTGTGTCGGCGACTGGATGGGAACGTTGGCAAAGGTCACTGTCTGCAGCACATAACTTCCGCTGAGACTGCTTTCCGTCATTGTTTGCTGATCCAGAACCGTGCTTGTCGGCAGCCGATTCTGCGAGGAACGGATTTGCACAGCAAAAGTTCCGTCGGGGGCGCTGTGTTGCTTTGCCCGAAACTTGACTTTCGTCACGTTCCAACCTGTCACCGTGCTGGACAGCACGGGCAAGAAGTACTGTCCACACCAGTTGCTGCTGGTGAGATACTCGTCACTCAGGCTGGATGAGCCATCGGAACTGATCAGCAATGTTTCGGCTGACGTGTTGGTCGTGTTGTTGACGACCGACGTGGCGCGTTTGTCGTAAGCCAGTTGAAACTCCTGGAGGTTCGTGGCCACAGTCGTGGTTGTCCCATTGAAGGTTCGTAGTAACGGATCACCGGAAACACCGGACCACGAATAAGTCACCGTTTCCGTCGCCGGTGCGACTCCGTCGCGGTCCGGAATCACAAACGTCAGTTGCCGCGCGGCAGCGGTGGTTGTCACGTTGGTCGTAATCGACGTCGCAAAGGCCACATCGCCGGCAAACAAATCAAGTGCCCGAGCGCTGGATAAGGCTGCCGACGAGGTACTGGTCGAATCGGGCACCGCTTTGGTGGCGACTTTGATTGCCGAGCCCATTCCTGCGACCAACAGCGTCATCAGCGGTATCGTGATCATCAATTCCGCCAGTGTCTGGCCGCCACGGCAAGCCCGCTGAGTAGAAGTGGAGTGCAACGTCTTCATTGGATCGTCGTGCTCCCGGTCACGGCATCGACGACAACGGTCGACGTGGAGCTGCCGACATTAACGACAATCGTCCCTCCGCTATCTGGAAAACCGAAACCATTGAAAATGATGACCGTATCATTCCCCAGAACCACCGTGCCGAATGTTGCCAGCGACGCAGTGTCGGTCAGCGAGACCACATACGTCGCCGAAGGATGGTTGGGATTATTGATCCCATTGAGCGTATAGTTCTTGTTGGTTTTATCGAAACTGATCGACTTCGCCGTGGAGGTTGCTCGGGCGACTTGGCGCGTCGTTTCCAAGTCCATCGAAATCTGCCGCGCCAGGGCTGCGGCTTGTCTTTTGGCGAGACTGGAGGCATACCGGGGTTGGGCGACAGCAGCAAGAATGCCCATGATCAAGACGACGATCAGCAGTTCCGTCAGTGTGAAACCGTGACGGCGACGAATTCGATGTTTAACATGACCTACCCACATCTTGACCAACTTCTTACGAACATGGTTTAACTATTGGATCTCAGTCCATCGGCACGCGGCTTGACGTCAGATCGGGTCGAGGCCCCTCGTTGTGATTGGTGATCTACAAATCCTGTGATCGCCCGCGCAATTGTGTCTGGTTCGGAATTGTCCGATCCGGCCGTTTGATCTGCGGTGCCCAACAGTGCTTGCCATTGGGTTTCGGACATTTCGGTGGCCGCGTGGATCGACGGGAGCGAATCCAAAAACGCTTGAACGACTATGCTATCCCACTGGGTGCCCGCGCCGGCAATCAGGATCCCCTCAGCTTTTTCCGTGGGCATTGCGCCACGGTAGGGACGCGCACTGGTCATCGCGTCATACGAGTCGGCGACGGCCAGAATTCGCGCAAACAACGGGATCCGATGTTCGCTGAGTCCATGAGGATAGCCGCTACCATCGAATGATTCATGATGATGCAGCACCCCTGGCAAAACCTGTCGCAGTTGCGGGAGATGATTCAGGATCGCATGTCCAATTTTCGGATGCTGCTGAATAATTGCGAATTCTTCGTCAGTCAGCTTCCCGGGCTTGGTCAGCACGTGATCTGGAATTCCAATTTTGCCCAGGTCATGCAACAAACCGGACATATACAACCGCTCGCATTCCTCGCGGTCCAGTCCCATTTGGATTCCGATGCATTTCGCAATCGCGGCAACGCGGTCACTGTGACCGCAAGTGTAAGAATCTTTCGCGTCAATCGCATTGATGAGTGCGCGAACAACTCCAATTAATAGGAGTTCTCGCTCACGGAATAATTCCGAATTGCGATAATGTGCCGCCAGTGTTCCCGCAGCGGAACTGATTAGGCTGGCTTCAACCGTCCCAAATTCGTCGTCAGCGACGTTGTCGGGTACAGTGTCCGCATTTTGTGTCGAGTGCGCGTGCCACGGGATCCGATTCAAGGCAACCAGCCAACCAAAACATTTTCCCCGTTGAACAACAGGTATTTGGATGCAGGAATCAAGCCCTTGCAAGCGTTGAAATCGCGGCTGCCGTGCCATGTGATTCTCAACGACGGTGTCTCCCATAGATGAGTCAACGCGGAGTAAATCAATGAGATCCTCGCACTGCTTATCATTCAGGATTCGATTGCCGCTCCAGGCCACCGGCTTTCCGACATTCAACATCGAACTCTCCGATGTGGTGTCACTGCAGTCAGTTGCCACGAACACCAGGCCGGTGGCCCTGATCAAGGGACAGAGCTCGTCGAGTATGCGTTGTGCCAGGTCGACCAACGGACTGGAGACATCGCGTAGGTCCGTTTGTTCGCCGAGCCGCCGCAGGAAAATCAATTCTTCGAAGTCGTAGCTAATCTGTTCGAGATGCGGATTCACTCCGGTTCTGAGTTCGGCGACTTCACGCTCTAATATGCTTTTCGCATTCGAGACTTCCAGCAAGGCGGTAACGAGCGCTTGCGGTGACGTCCGGACGGTTCCCCATGCCACACCTTGGACACCCGCGGGTAAATCCGGGCTCGGCAATAGAGCCAGCGGCGTTCCAACCAGAAAAATCCCCGGCGAACGTTCCTCGACGACTGGTCCTCGAATCACACCAGGTTCGGAGGGCAGGGCTGCGGAGGGGATAAATCCTTCTGGAACACAAGTTTCTGCACGGGATTCCTCCGTTCCTGCTGCGATGTGGTGCCAATCACCGTTGCAAAAAATCCACAAATCTATGGGCTCGCCCAGCAGTGCGCGATATGCCGCTGCCGAATTGTCTACAACATTATCCGTCATTGAGGAATTCATGAGATAGGCTTGTAGATGGGTGGCGGAAAAATGTTAGTGCTGCCACGTTTCGGGTTCGCTGAGGATTCATTCGTAATCTGACGTGAATTCCGAATCCGTCGCGAGCCAGCAACGCGGGCTACTGTGCGACTCGATTGTCCAGTTCATTGCCGGTTCTCGGCGAAGTCCGAAATCAATCAAATCCTTATAAATATAGTTCACGTTTCGAGCAGTGAACTTTAGGACGTTGTCAAAGAGCTTCGAATCGCGGGCGATGTCGCTTATTGGCGCGCAATTGATGCGACCGGACCACAATTGTTTCCGGAATGCGACAAAATTTGGCGACATGATTCAAAAATGTGACCTACGTTTTTGATATCCGAAGCAACTTGACATTTTTCAAGTGCCGGGCCGTCACCAGACAAATGTTTCCTTTTTTCGTGTGAGGAGTGCTTTGAAATGAATGTCAGAACCGTAAGTAAACTGAACTGGCGCAAGGGTTTCACGCTCGTGGAACTGGTGGTCGTAGTCCTGATCCTGGGGATTATCGCCGCCGTGGCCTTGCCGAAAATGGCGACCAACACGACGACCGCAAAGACGAATTCGGCCAAGGCCACTCTGTCCGTCGTTCGCGCCGCCATTGAAGCCTACAAGGGTGAAACGGGAGCTTATCCCGCTGATGCCGTCACATTGCCGACATTGCTGAAGCCCTATCTGAAGGGCCCCTTCCCGGGTGCTCCCACTGGTGCCAATGCCGGCAGCTCGACTGTCGCGGTGGGCACTGATCCGGCCGCAGTGGTCACAGGTGGTGCTGGGTGGGCTTATAACGCCACAACGGGCGAATTCTATCTGAATGACGCCGCGTCACTCACCTGGTAATTAGGACGATTGTTTGTGACCTCAATTGGCCCGAGGATTTAGAATGTGTCAACGATTCCGCACGCCGTAGCCTACGTCTCTGTAAGTTACGGCAGCGGTTCCGTTGGAAAACTTTCGACCCCTTGGAAGACATCAAGTTCAGGGGAGTTCAGCATTGTGACCAATTCGGGGGAAGCGACGCCAGCTTCCGTACTCGTGGCCGAGGATGATCGCGTGATGGCCGATGTCATCCGTTTCAATCTCGAGCGCGCGGGTTACCGTGTCACGGTGGCCAGGAACGGCTTGGAAGCCTGGGGACAACTGCAGTCAAACGTTTTTCAAGTATTTGTCGCGGACTATCAGATGCCTGGCATGAACGGCGTCGAGGTCTGTCGGGCTCTGCGTACGACTTATCCAGACGTGCAATTATCGATCATCTTTCTATCGGCCCGCGGACTGGAATTGGACGTCGGCCAGATGAAGGAAGAACTTAAGATCGAGACGCTGCTGTTTAAACCGTTCAGCCCGCGCGAACTCGTGGCCGAGATCGCGAAGTGCCTTAGAAGCCCTGACAAAACCGGTTGTGGGCACGAGGTTGACTTGGAAGCACGCATGACTCGCTAAGTGCCGCAGAGGTTTTGTTAGCGTTTTCTAATAAATCAATTGCTCTCACCTGAGCCCTTTTCAGAGTTAAACCTTGGACGGTCATCACCGAGACGTTTGATCGAGGGTCTGGATCTGCAACAGTCTCATTCATGGCCGCGAAGAGAATGAACATCCGTCCGACTGATGCCCTCGCTCCAAGAAGCGGATGCCATGGAACTGCGTTCAAACAAACAGCCCCTCGCTCGCCGGCTGCTCGGCCACTATCTCATGTTTGGACTGACCAGCATGGTCGTCCTGACGATCAGTTGGGCCATGTTTGGCCAATCTTTGCTGGCTGACACCGACGAACGCGATCTGATCACCCGGATTAATGAAGTCCGCGCGTTGATCGCCGCCGATCAAACCGAAAACAGCGGCATTGGCACGAAGACACTAATCCAACTCCTGGGTACGGAGGATTGGGTCGCTTATGCGGGTGTCATCACTCCAGAAGGCAAATTCTCTGCCCATTCCAAACCCAGTCGAGTTGGCCAACGTGCGGAACGTCTCTTCAATGATGGCAATCCCGAGCGGCTGATGGAACGGAATGTCGTTTGGAGCGACGGCCAACGGCAACGCGAAATCTGGGTGCCGATTGTGGCCGGGGGCAAGAATTGCGGTTCACTGCTGGTGGGTCTGGTCGGTGAAACAGAATCCGGCTGGCTAACACGCGTGACAGACTGGCTGCCGTTCGCGATTCTCGGACCGGCAATTATTCTCTCAATCGGGGCCTTCTTCCTAAGACGCGCGGCCCGAACCAACGCCGCCATCGAAGATCAACTCTTCGCGGTTTCCAATCGTAGTTCCACCTTAGACTTGCCGTTGCATACTCTGGATGAGCCCGGTCCGGCAGCCGTGGGTTGGAATCGGTTGATTGAACAAGTGCTGGGGCAACGAACGGCCGTCACTCTCGATTCGAAGCTCAGTCAATCTCTGGAAGGGTTGCACGAAAAGCGTTTCGAACGAGTCTTGAACAGTCTTCCCGATGGGATTGCCGTGACCGACAAAGATGGCTGCCTGACTTATGCCAATCGTCCGTTCAACGTATTGCTCCGCAATTCCGTCGCCGAGGGAAAAGTTAGAGGCCGCCAGATTCAAGAATTGTTTCCGGTCGGCACGAATCTGCAGATGAACACGACCCAGGAATCTCGTCCTGCGGTATTTGAAGTTCCTGTAGGCTCGACGCCGCAAGACGGAGTGTTGCGCGTCGGACGGTCGCCATTGCTGGGGGAAGAGAACACCGTCTTGCAGCATATCTGGATTGTTCGCGACATCACGCAACAGAAGCTGGCTGACGAGATGCGCAATCAATTCCTCTATTCGGCCACACACGAACTCCGTACGCCACTCGCCAATATCAAGGCTTATGCCGAGACCTTGTCGGTCAATGACATTACCGATCCCGAACAGCAGAAAGGCTTCTTGAACATCATCAATTCGGAAGCCACGCGTCTGGGACGGTTCGTGGAAGACTTACTGAGCGTGAGTCAAATGGAAGCTGGGTCAATGTCGCTCGTTCGGACCGAGGTGGACATCGAGCGATTGTTCCTGGATGTGGCCGAGAAGGTTCAGCCACAGATGCTGCAGAAGCAGATCGCATTCGAAGTTGCCCTGCCTCCGAAGCTCCCTAAGCTCCGTGTGGATAAAGACAAGTTTGTGGGCGCGATTGTCAATCTGTTAGGCAATGCCGCGAAATATACTCCTGACAATGGCCGGGTCATTTTCAAAGTCGTCGTAGGGGCAAAAGATATCCAGATCAGTGTCGAGGACACCGGCCTGGGGATCAGCAGCGACGAAATCCCCAAGCTGTTCACGAAATTCTTCCGCAGCGCAGACAACCGAGTCCGCGACATTCCTGGGAGCGGCCTGGGGCTCGCATTTTCTCAGGAGGTCGCTCGACTGCATGGAGGCAAGATTGTTGTTCACAGCGAGTTGAACAAGGGATCGCAGTTTACCATGGTCCTTCCGCTGGACTCAGGAGCCTGACCATGTTTGAACTCTCGCGGACGGGAGCCGTCGATGTCATTCGCGGCAGCGATCCCATCAATCTGCAAAACGCAAAACAACTGGCCAGTCTCTTAGATCAATGCCTCGTGACCGGTCAGCCGAGAATCGTGATTGACCTGGAAAAGGTGACCTTAATCGACAGCGCTGGTCTGGAGTTGCTGCTCGACTATCAAGACCGTTGCTTGGAACGCGGCGGCGTCATGAAGCTGGCCGCACCGCTGCCGCTCTGCCGCGAAATCCTCACACTGACTGACGTGGCCTCTCGATTCGACGTGCATCAGGACAGCCTGTCCGCTCTCGGGAGCTATGCCCGATGAGCACCACATTACCAACTTCCGATCCGCTGAATATTAATCGGACTCCGACATCCGCGCGTGATCGCAGTGGCTGGAAGAACACATCGCAAGCAGCCTCCGCTCCGCTCGGCCAGCGGTTGATTCATGCGGAATTGATCACTGCCAGTGACCTCGAAACGGCCCTCAAGGATCATACCGTCAAGAATCAACGGCTCGGCGAGTCGTTGGTCGAATTGGGGTTCATCAAGGAAACGGAATTGCTGCCGTTTCTGCAAGGACTCTTGTCGGTTCCCGCAGTGCAATTGCGAGACGGTTTGATCGACCCGGTCACTGTCACGTTGCTGCCGCGTGCCAAGGCCGAACTGCTGAATGCCATTGTCATGTTCAAGGTGCGGGATCGCATCACCGTGGCGATGGCCGAGCCCCAGAATCTGCAACAGATAGACGAGCTCGAACGAATCACCAAGCTCAAGGTCCGGCCGGTATTCGCGTTGCGGACTGACATTCAGCGGATGATCAATCGCTGTTATCAGGCAGGATTCGAAGTCGACGCCGTCACGGCCGATCTGGATGAAGGAGCTGTCGAGTTCGACGCCGACGCGATTACGATGAGTCTGGCGGACGTCGAATCGCTGGCTGAAGGCAGCCCGATTATCAACCTGGTGAACTACATGATCGTTCACGCCGTGCGCCAGGGTGTCAGCGATATTCACATTGAGCCGGGCCCCAAGCACACGATCGTCCGGTTTCGCGTCGATGGCCTGTTGCGAGAAGTCCTGCGGCCGCGGAAAGACTTCCATCCGGCGATCGTGTCACGCGTCAAACTCATGGCGAAGATGGATATTGCGGAGCATCGCCAGCCACAGGATGGCCGCATGCATGTGGTCGTGGAAGGTCGCGAAATCGACCTGCGCGCATCTACGCTTCCCACCGTACTGGGCGAAAAAGTCGTGCTGCGCGTCCTGGACAAACAGAGTATCACATTCAATCTGGATCAACTCGGTGTGCCGATCAAGCAGTTGACGCAGATCAAGCAGATGCTGGCCAAGCCGTACGGCCTGATGCTCGTCACCGGCCCCACGGGAAGTGGTAAGACCACGACTCTCTACTCGGCACTGGAACTCGTGAAGTCGGTCCACCGGAACATCATTACCGTCGAAGACCCGGTCGAATACCAATTGGAGATGATCAATCAAGTGCAGGCCGATGCCGCGACGAACCTGACCTTCGCCAGTGCCCTACGCTCGATTTTGCGTCAGGACCCTGACGTGATCATGGTCGGTGAAATTCGCGATCGCGAGACGGCAGAAGTCGCCGTTCAAGCCGCGCTCACAGGGCATCTGGTGCTAAGCACATTGCACACCAACGACAGTGCCGCCGCCGTAACTCGTCTACTCGACATGGGAGTTGTCGGATACAAAATCGCGGCGTCACTGGTGGGAGTCATTGCTCAGCGGCTGGTCCGCAATATTTGTCCGCACTGTCGAGCCCCCTATTACCCTCCTGCCGAAATTCTGGAAATGATTCATTACGCAGGGGACAAACGACGGCAGTTCACACGGGGTGCGGGCTGTAACGAGTGCCACGACACTGGCTTCAAGGGCCGCACCGGCATTTACGAAGTCCTGATGGTCACACCGGAAATGCGAGAGTTGATTTCGAATGACGCGAGTGTGGATGCGGTGCGAGCCTGCCACCGCAATTCCGGTGGTGATACGTTGCTGCAAGCCGGCATCCGGCTGGCGGAATCCAACCGGACCAGCCTCGACGAGATTATCGGGACGGCGTTTTTTGAGTAGAGCTCATTTTTGAGTCAACTGTCATGCAATTCAGTTATTCCGCGAAATCAATGGGAGGTGAGATGTCGGCCGGCGTTCTCGACGCCGATACGATCGCCGCCGCGCGGCAACTGTTGCGCGACCGAGGGCTGTTCACGCTGACCCTGACTGCCGCCGGTGAAAACCGCCCAGCCGCAAAGACTGCTCAAATCGGGCTCTTCAAGCAGCGAGTCACCAAGCCGGAAATCATGCTGCTGACCTCGCAACTGGTCATCATGTGCCGTGCCGGAGTGGACCTGGCCGAGGCACTCCAAAACGTGACGGTGAACTGCAAAAACCCCACGCTGAAATCGGCGCTCGATCAGGTCTACCAGGACGTCGGCCAGGGCTTATCGTTTTCGGCCTCGATGAAGAAGCAGGTTCACATTTTTGGCGAAGCTTACGTCGCCAGCGTCGCGGCGGGTGAGGCTTCGGGTAAAGTCCCCGATGTGCTGGCCCGGCTGGCGGACGTGCTGAATGATGAAATCAAGCTGAACACCACCATCAAATCCGCAATATCCTACCCTGTGGTCCTGATCATCGTCTGCCTGGTCGTCATCACCGCCTTGCTGCTGTTCGTCTTACCAAACTTCAAGCAAGTCTTCCGAGACATGGGTGTCGATCCGCCGGCGACCACTCAACTGTTGTTGGACGTTTCCAGCGAATTCCGCAGTCGCTTCTGGCTCTGGGGTGGGATTGGGCTGGTTGCAGTGACTGTCATGTATAATCTGTGTTTCATGCAGTCCATTCGCCGATTTGTAGATAACGCAGCACTCAAGATGGTCCTCCTGGGTGCTGTTCTACAATCGCTGGTCGCCGGCCGCCTGTTTGTGATGCTCGGGACGATGCTGCAAAGCGGTGTCTCATTGATTCAGTCGTTGCAATTGTGCCGGGCCGCCATGCGCAGTATTTGCTATCAGGAACTGTTGGACAAGATGCAGGACGAAGTCCTCAATGGGCGGGGCATCAGTCGTGTCCTGAGTGACGCCTCATTCGTGCCCCCAGGGATTGCCCAGATGGTGGGGACGGCAGAACGATCCGGCAAGCTGGGCACGGTCATGCAGTTGGTTGGAGAGTATTACGAGGCCGAAGGCCAGCGTAAGATTCAGGAATTGGCGAAGTTACTGGAACCAGCAATTGTCATCGTGATGGGCATCATCGTGGCCTTCGTGGTGTCCTCCGTCATGTTGCCGATCCTGGATATTTCGTCCTCAGCAGGAAAATGAACTTCACTTCAGGATCTGTCTAAAAAAGGAGTGCGATTATGTTGGCTTCCCATAGGGGACTTGAAATCCGCCAGATGCGGCCTGTCTATCTGTTGATTTTAGGTCTGGGATTGGGCTACCTAACAGGGACTGCCGGCGGACGGCCTGTGCCGGCAACGGCTGAAGTGACAGAGGAACCGCGTCGGGAGGCTTTGAAGGCTGGTTCTGTGATTAACGAGACGGTCCTCAGAGAGATTTCCGCCACGCTCAAACGGATTGAGACCCGTGTAGAAGCAATCGAAAAGAACACGACCCCCGCAGGCGCTGCACCTGTCCGAGCTAAGGGCGTCCCTTCCAATTCCAAGAAGTAGGGCGGTTCTAAGAAATTAAGTTTTGCGATGCTGCGAGAGGTCTTGTTAGCGTTTATAAGATTACTGGCTCATCATGCGTGTTGCCCCGTTTTCATTATTAAGTCAGCTTCAGCCACGAGTACCCGTGGGCTGGATCGGCATTGATATCGGCAGCCATAGCGTGAAACTGGCTCAATTGGCCATTGTGGATGGACACAAGCAGATCGTCGACGCGGCGATCATTCCCATTCCCGACTCATCCACGCTAAGCGTGAACTCATTGCAGACCGGATGGCTAGCCCGCGCGCTGCGTAGCGAATTGTCGCGCCATCGTGGATTTCGAGGCCGTAGTGCGGCTTGCGGAATGTCCATGAGTCTGACCGACTTTCGTTCGATTGTCATTCCGCCAGGTTCAGATCAGGAACGTCGCGAGATGATCGCGGAAGACCTCGCGGAGAGTGGAGGCTTGGGCGCCATCGAGTTCGATTTCTGGGAAGGCCACGGGAATCCCGCTGACGCCGCCGGTGTCGAGCCACCGGTCAACGTACTGTCTGTTTCCTCAGCTTTGGCCACGGAGGTCGCCATGGCGGTTCAAGATTCAGGCTTGAATTGCCAGGTGCTCGACGGAGGACCGTTCGCATTGGCCCGCGCAGCGCAATTGGCCGGTCGGGAAAGAGCTCACGACCAGCCGATCGCCGTACTCGATTGGGGGCACGGTGCCGCTCACTTTGCCATTATCGTCGCCGGGCAACCAGCATTCTCACGCGTGCTCAAGAACTGTGGTGTCGGAAGTCTGGTGGCCGCTGTTAAGAAAGGAGTGAACTTGTCCCTGGATGACTGTCACCAGCTTCTCTCCACGTGCGGAATTCCCAATCCACAACTTGGCATTGATGAACGGACTGACCTGCAAGAACTCGTCTCGGAGTTCACGGATGAATTGCTCAATGAATTGATTGTCGAACTCGATAAAACCGTTTCTTATTTAAGAAGTCAACGCCCCGAGCTGATTCCTGTGGAACTGATCCTAGTCGGCGGAGGGGCCACCATTCGGAATATCGACGCTAAGTTGAATTTCGAGTCAGGGCTTCCGACCGCTCCCTGGCGGCTGCCGCAATTCGCTGCCGGTAATGGAACAATTGCGGGACTGCCGGTTGAATTGCTGGCCCAGGCTGCTGCCTTGTCAGAATTGGCGTGGCAATCATGAAGCAGTACTTGAACCTGATTCCGTGGAAAGTTCGGTGTCGCATTCTGTTACGCCGGCACATCCGGCAATGGACGATTCGCTGGATCTTGCTCCTCTGTGTTGGACTCTCGCTTTACGGCTGGAATCGCCATCAACTTTCTGCGTCACATCGCGAGCTGGCAGCCTGGCATCGACGTGCGGCAACAGTGCAGATCATCGACGCACAGAACGCAGAACTCGCTCGACAGATCGCGACATTGAAGACCAGACTCGCCAGATACGGTCACCTCGAAAGCGAACAGATCGGATTTCAGTTACTCGGCACGATCAGCCAAAGTACGGAATTGATTGACGGTACGATCCAAATCAAGAAGCTGACATTTACGCAAACCCAGGTCGTGGACACGCCACCCGAAAAGACGACTCCGGCAGATGCCACCAAGCCACCGAAAATGCGAGACGTCAGAACTGTCACACTGGATGGTATCGCAACCAATAATCTGGCGCTGGCCCAGTTCGTCGCTTTCCTGCGCGATTCAGGTGCCTTCCGCACAGTTGATCTAAAGTCCTCGCAGGGGTCGAAAACGAGTGCTGGCGCTTCACGAACGTACCAGGTGGAATGCACGTTCTAAGAGCCAAATAATGGTCATGTACCCGTAAGTCTCAGATCCGATTTTGGTCATAGGTTTTTTAAGAATCTCACACATGCCTGTCACGCAACGCCCGGACAAATTAGAGTCCTACGACCTGTGGCTCAACTGCGGTCTGAGTTGCGCCACGATCATCGTCTGGACGCTAGCCTATCTGACGCTGTGCCATCCACTGCAGGCGGAAGCTCAAGCCCGGCGACAGGAAATCCGCCAGCTGCAAGAGATCATTCAGCGGACGTCCGAGATTGCCAAGCAGCATAAGACTCTGACGGCTCAGCTCGATACATCTAAGAAGTCCGCTGCCGAATTGATGCAACGGATTCCGGCGGCACCGCGCGAATCGGATTTCTTGACACAGATTTGCCAGTTGGCGAACCGGACGGGATTGGAAGTTGCAGACTACCATCCGGGCGTTATCGAGAAGCGTGAAAATCACCATGAGAAAGAGGTCAAAGTCAACGCCAGCGGCGAGTACGAGCCGCTCTGCAAGTTCCTGGAACTGATCGACCACCTTCCGCGTCTGTGCAGGCTGACTCGATTAGAAATTGGCACGGAAGAGATGGGCAGCAAATTGCGAATTGAAATGATATTCCGGATTTACTTCAGCCCCACAAGCGAAGATCAACCAGGAAAAGCAGGCTGAGCATCATGGCATTCAACTTCGCTAGCCTGGGGATGACACGTGCCCAGGGACTGACAATCGGAGCTCTCGTAGCAATTCTGGTGGGGGCGATTTTCTACGGCCAGAGTGGAAACACACCCGCCAACTCCGATGCCAATGTTGCAGTCACTCCACCAGCAAGTCAGGATGCAGCTCGGCCTGCCAGCACAGCCGTAGTTCCAGTCAAGATCACCACGCACTGGCCTGCGGTATCGCGGGAACGCATGCTCCAACACAACCCCTTCAAGCATCTTGAACTGCCCCCAGATGTTTCCGCAGAGGCGCAGCCAGAAGCCCCGCCAGACGAGCCCACTCCTGATGCTACAGCCGAAGCAGCCGCTGCAGAGGCAGCCGCACTTGCAGCAGAGAAGCAGAAAAAGGCTCAGGAAATCTTGACGGAGTTCCAGGATCGGAAGGTCCAGATGATCCTGCGGACCGGTGGGAAAGCATCGGCCATGATCGGCAATCGTCTCGTCCATGAGGGAGACATCATCGGTGGAATTCGAATCGTGTCGATCCTGCCCAATGGTGTTCTGATCGAGCCTGAAGCAACGGGAGACAGTGCACAACCCGTGGGCAGCAAGTAGCAATCGCCGGGGTCAGTATGGTACAAGAACAGTGATGAGTTTGGGGCCTACCACGAGGGACTCTGCAGAGTTCCACACCTGACATCACACTTGGCCTGTACTGACAATAACCGGAAATCGACGAATGCCCGTTGCCAGAATTAGAACCTTCACTTTGTGTCTGTGTTTCACTCTGCTGTTCAATGCCTATTTTCCCGCCGAGTCCATTGGCCAGACATTGGAACAGCAGCTTCTGAAGCAGCCGGCGGCGGATCTGGCGGCGGCGGCGCTCGTCGAAGGTGACGCTGTCCGTGGTGCCATGATCTTTCACCACTCGTCCATCACGTGCGTGGCCTGCCATAGCGTGGGCGACCGCCCGAATGCCATCGGGCCCGACCTGACAAAACTCGAACGCCAGACCACCGATGCGTCACTTGTCGAATCATTGCTTGAGCCGTCGAAAGTCATTGCGGCGGCCTACAAGATGATCGCCGTGGAAACTGCCGCTGGCCAGATCATCCGCGGCGTTCCCGTGACGGATACTGCCGAAAAACTCGTCATCCGAGATGCCTCGCAGCCCCAGAAACTGATCGAACTGAAAGCCTCGGAAATTGCAGAGCGACTTCCATCAGATTCATCGATCATGCCGACTGGCCAGATCAATTTGTTGGCCGACCGCCGGCAGTTTCTCGATCTGGTTCGATACCTGATGGCCTTGCGCGACGGCGGCCCTAAACGTGCGCGTGAGATCGAACGGTCCCTGGAATCTATCGTACGAGAGTTTCCCGACAAGCCACTTCCGAATCGTCCCGTCGTACAACGTGGCGAGGTGGCCGTCAGCGGTGGCAAGAAATATCCGCGCGGCATTGCGATCGGCTTTGCTGGTGGCACGGTTCTGTTTGACGCCGATCAATTGAGCACCGTCGCAATCTGGCAGAATGGATTCGTGAAAAGTTCGCCCGGAAACTACTTTGGAGTCTTCATGAATAGCGTGGGGAACACCCCGCAGCAGTTCAGCGTCGACCCGCATCCGCTAACGATCAAGCTCGCCGGCAACAGTAGCTGGCAGAGTTTTGAGGCTCCACTGGCCAGCGATCCCAACACCGGCACACGGTTCGATGGATATCAAGTTGGGCATGACTCCGTACGGTTACACTATCGAATTCGCGTCGGTGCAAACCGCATTCGTGTCACCGAAGACGTGCATGCGGGAGAACGGGCAAACTGGCAAGGTTTCACGCGGCATTTTCGATTTGCCGACCTGCCCGCCGGCGCACAAGTCGCGTTGAAGCTGCCGCCGGGCACTCAACACCGCCAGTTAGACCGAGACCGAAAGCAAATCTCTGTTGCAGCGGACGTGAGCCAAGCCCCCTGGCTGGAATACAAGTCCGGGGATCAACAATGGGTGGCACACGCGGCGACTCAATCGGGTGCCCATTGGAATCGTGCAGGAGATCCAAACAAAGACGACTGGCAGTTAGTCTCGGCAGCCGCCACTAATCAACAGCCGGTCGAACTGCGACTTGAACTTTGGAAACGCACGGGCCCGAATCCAGTCATCGATTCTGCGGCGTTGAAAGAACTGCAGGACAATCCACCATTGATGGCCGATCTGTTTGATCTGAGCACCCAACCCGCCGCGCCGCTTCCACTACTGACCGCCGAGGACGAGCCGCAACAGAAGGCGGCGCCCCAGCGTCCGGCCGTAAGCCCCAAGGAGAACATCGACGAGTTCCCCCTTACCGCCGGTCGGTTCCTGCGTTTCGTCGTAACCGGCACCAACGACCAGTCAGCGCCCGGCATTGATGAACTGGAAGTCTACGGCACGGACCCGAACCTCAATCTGGCCTTGCGTGGAAAAGCGACCGCGTCCTCGGTGATCTCCGGGTATCCCATCCACCAGATCAAGCATCTCAATGACGGAAAGCTGGGGAACCCGAATAGCTGGATCAGTGCCGAGAACAACGGGGGCTGGGCGCAGATCGAGTTTCCCGAAACCGTCGAGCTCAGAAAAATTGTCTGGGCTCGCGACAGGACCGGAACCTGCCAAGATCGACTTGCTATCAAGTACCGCATTGAAGTCTCGCAGGACGGAAAAAACTGGAGCAAAGTCGGTGATGAGAGCGGTCGCGCGGCTGGGGCAGGGGCCATCAACCGGGACGCGTCTCCGGGTTATGAAATGGAGTCGATCCCGCTTCCGTTCGCGGGTTGCCGTCCCAGCGATGTCATTTTTGCCACGGACGGAACGATGTACGCGCTGGCCATGACCGAAGGACAAGTCTGGCGAACCCGCATCCCGCCGCCTGGTCATCCCAATCGAATCCGTTGGCAGCGCTATGCGTCTGGGCTTTATCATCCCATCGGCTTGGCGCTGGTGGATAATCGGCTATTCGTCGCACAGAAGCCGGAGATTACTGAGCTTATCGACCACGATGGCGATGGCACGGCGGACCACTATCGGACTCTGGCTACAGGCTGGGGCCTGTCGACCGGCTGGCACGAGTATTGTTTCGGTCTCGCCGTTGATCAGCAGAAGAATCTGTGGTTCGCTTTGAATACGGGTTACTTCTGGACCAACCCCGGCTATGTGAACCCCGGCCGCTGGCGTGGTTCGGTGATGCGCGTTTCCACAGAGACCGAATACTTGGAGTCCGTTGCGAAAGGATGCCGAGTTCCCAACGGAGTCGCGACCGGTCCGGCGGGTGACCTGTTCTTTACCGACAACCAGGGAGACTGGATTCAGGCCTGCAAGCTAGCACATGTCGTCCAGGGACGATTCTATGGGCACCCCGAATATAAGGAGGATGCTTTGTCGAAGGAGCAGTATCCAGATGGCCGCAGTGCCATCTGGTTCCCTTATCATCGCATGCGCAGCATTTCGGGACCGATACATGATGACACTCACGGAAAGTTCGGACCATTCACCGATCAGATGTTCGTCGGTGATGTGGGCTACGGAGCGAATGCCGGCATCATGCGAGTCGCCCTCGAGAAAGTCGACGGTGAATACCAGGGAGCCTGCTTCCCATTCGTTGACAATCAACCGCTGGGCTGTGAACGCATGCGGTTCGGTCCGGACAACTCTCTCTATGTGGCCTCACTCACCAGCGGCCTGACGCGAATTTCATATGCCGGTGTGGATGGTAGCCAGACCCCGCTCGCCATGCGGGCAATTCATATCCGGCCAAGGGGAACAGGATTTGTCATCCAACTCACGAAACCCTTAGCCGCCGACGAGACAATTAAACCCAATCAGTTCACAATCAAGCGGTATCATTACTTGTACACAGGCAACTACGGCTCGCCGCAAGCTGACGAGCAGACCATCCCTGTTGATAAGGCTGAATTGTCGTCGGATCGCACGTCGATCACGCTGACGTTCCCAGTGGAAACGTATCCCATCGGCATGGTCTACGAATTTCGCGTCCCCAATCTGCGGGATGAAAGCGGCAAACAGATGCTGCACAAAGAAGCGTGGTACACAGTCCACCGGATCCCGAAGTGAGTCAGAGTTCTGCCTTTCTACTTTGGTCCTTGATGTCCTTTTCGTCCTTTCAGTCCTGATGGAATAAGATGAAAACAAACCTAATTCTGACCGGCCTGATGTTAGCATTCAGCATTGCGGGATCGGCCCATGCCGCGGAGTGGCCTCCGGAGCGTGAAAAAGAGTCGGTCTTCACGGAACGAAAGCTGGAGACCTTCAAGCACGGAGCCAAATCTGAGTGGGGTTATTCCGCACCCCAATCCGATACATTCCTGGTACTGCATCCCAAACAGATGCGCAGCAACGCCCCTTTGTATGTCGTGTTACATTCTGCCGGGCATGACGTCCATTCGGCACTGGCATGTACGGCGCAGGTCGGCAACCACGATATCTACCATTCGCCGCCTGACTTCTTTGCACTCTATCTTGATTGTCGAGCCAACCAGGGAGACTGGTGGTGGGGTGACGACAAGTACAAGGACTCGGCAGTAAGTCCCACGGACAAACGCGTGATCGATACAGTCAAATGGGTGATTAAGCACTACGGAATTGACGAGAATCGTGTCTATTTGTCGGGGAACTCGATGGGAGGCAGCGGCACGCTGGGCATTGGCATGCGACACGGCGACGTCTTCGCGGCAATCAAGGCCAATGTCCCGGCCAAAGTCGAACATGTCTCCCATCGCATGTACTTCCCGCCGCTAACTGTTCCCACCGATTTGACGATTCCTGACCCACCCATCGTGATCGACTACTCGGCACCAAATGACTCGTGGTCCAAAGGCCATGATTTGTTCGCCAAGGCGATGAACGAGCGGAAATACCCGCTCTACTTCTACTGGGGACCATTCGGCCACGCGAACAATCACGAACAGATCCTGAAGGTCAACGACCTGATCAATTCGTTCGACTGGCTGAACGTAAAGAAGAACGAGGCCTACTGCGTATTCACGAACGCTTCGACGAATGATCAATTGCCGTGGCCAGATCGGCTGACCGAAACAAAGTCGGGCCAGATCAACGCCTTCTTCCGCTGGAAGAATCTTTCAGACACAACCAATGCGGTCGAGATCTCGTTGTTTCTGATCAAACCCGCAGACCTCAAGACCCAGTTCACAATTCCAACAGAAGCAACGGCCGACGTCAGCGTGCGGAGGCTCCAGAATTTGAAGGTCGCTTCGGGCGAAACGATCCGCTGGACCTTCGGTGCAGCCAACGGAGAGGTCAAGGCCGACACCACCGGCTGCATCACGATTCCGAAACTCAAAATCACCTCGGAGCCAGTGACGCTCAGTATTCGGAAAGCGAACTAACCCGGATTATTCATCAGCCGGAGGGCGCTAGCCAAATGGCACTCACTTTGTCGTGTGGATCGGTGAGCGGCACGGCGCTAGCCGCCGGTTTTTTCAGGAAAAGCAGTTACTTCAAAACCGGGGGCTAGCGCCCAGACTTTTCAAGGTGTCACGCCTTAACTTTTCGGGACTGAAGTAGTCGATGTGTTGCACGATGGTTACCGCGATTTCCGCTCGTCTTTTTTTCCTTGGGGGATTTGGGAGTCCACGAGTATGTCGTGAAGGATTTCAGGTTCACGTGTTTGGCCAACTGTCGCAGCTTCTTTGCCAGTTGCTTCGGCGTCAGACTGGCGAATGTTTCGTACCATGTGGATGCAGGAATCGCGATCATCATTCCTCGCCAGGTTCCGGCAACTTCGTCGACCAAGGCATAGGTAGAGAGGTTCCGTGTGAGTTGGTTGGCTCCCGGTGTCCCAACGCGAATGGCAGCCTTGGAGATCGACAGTACGTTGTAGAGCACCAGCGCGACACAGAAGCCCAACAGGGCCGCTCGGGGATAACCCAATGTGTTGATCTCACATCGCAGGTTGACCGTGACATCCTGAAAGGCTGTCTCGATGGTCCAGCGATCTCGATAAGCTTCGGCAATGACTTTGGCAGAGACCTTGCCCGGCAGGTTCGACAAGATATGAATTTCCGTGTCACCGGATTCCGTGGGCTGATCACGGACAATCGTCATTCGACGGACTTCCAGAACGCGATCGTCCAACTGAATGAGCAGCGATTGCTCATACAGTCGTCCCGTGTCTGTCTTTCCGATGAACTTCCGCTTGCCGATCAACTGGCCTTCCAGACTGCCATGTTGTCGGACCACAAAGAAGGCCTTGCGGTCCTTCAGACCGAACAGCATGCCCAGCGTGCAGAAATGACTGTCCATGATCCAGCATTGCTTGGGCTGCACTCGTTCCAACAGTTCGGGAAACAGGATTCGTTGATTGGCGTGGGCATCCTCGCACACCATCACATCTTCCACCAAGGCGCGCTGCGGATCGAGGATGACGAGAGTATGGCCAGGCAAAGCGGCGGCACCATGATTGCGAAGGACCTTGAGTCGACGATCGGTACCCGCCAAATGGTTGCCATCGACGATTCGGACGTCATAGCCCGGGATCGGACCCGGAACCCTACCGTCCAGTTCATCGATCACCGCAGCCATCTTGCGGCTCGTCTCGCGTACCAGAGCTTCACTGACGGCAGGCTCCGTGTTGTTCAACTTGTTGTAAACCGAGGTCACCGAGACCGGGATGCTCTTCGCCTTCGCCGTATAAGCGGCATTGATCGACGGACGAATCTTGGTCACCACTTCCGCCATCAACTCCGAGCATTGGGAAAACGTCAATTCGCGGACATACTGCCGCTGCGAATAGGATTCAAACAGCCGATCTAACAGATCCTCAGACAACACCGATTCCAGAATTCCACGGTACATGACGGTAACGGGGCTGGATTGGGAAAACAGTTCCAGAATCGAATTGACCATCGCGCGGCCTCCTTGCCATCGAACATCCATGTTCAAAACCGCCGGAAGCTTCGCATTAATCATAGAAACAACGCAAGATGAGAGTTGTGGGCAAGCCGAAAAGCACCTTGAAAAGTCTGGGCTAGCGCCCTTCCGCTCAAAGATTTCCACACAAACCGGACGCTAGCGCGTACCGGCTGATTGGGAAGGAATAGGACAGCCAGATGAAAACAAAGAGTCCTGCCCCGTTCCCCGAGGCAGCATATGAACCTGTTGTTTGAGAAGATCCGTCATAGCCCGATTCTCTGGCTGCTGGCCCTGGTGCCGGTGGCTCTGGCGGCTGCGAAGCTGGCACCCGAATCTCACACGCTGCTGTTCGTACTATCCGTGCTGGCAATCGTGCCGTTGGCGGTGCTTCTGAGTCACGCCACTGAGTCCATTGCCGCCAGGACAGGTGATGCAATCGGTGGACTGCTGAATGCCACGCTGGGAAATCTGACCGAACTCGTGATCGCATTGGCCGCCCTGAATGCGGGCCAGCACCTGCTGGTCAAGGCCTCTATTGCCGGTGCCATCGTTACCAACACGTTGTTCATGCTGGGTGCATCATTCCTGATCGGTGGATTGAAATACCACCTGCAGGAGTACAATCGAGTCGCTGCTCGCGTGCTGGCCAGTTTGCTGTTCCTGGCGGTCGTGGCGCTGCTGGTTCCTTCGGCGGTATCGAAAGTCGATGCGGCACCGGATGCGGCGCTCACTCAGAAACTGAGCGGAGGACTGGCGGTCATTCTCATCCTGGCCTACGGACTGTTCCTGCTGTTTTCGCTGAAAACACATCGCGAACTGTTTGCCAGTGCCGAGACGGCCGAGTCCGGCGAGGTGCCCTGGCCAGTCGGACTGGCGCTGGGGACTCTGGCCGCGATGACAGTTCTGGTCGCATTGGTCAGCGAGATCTTTGTCGAGTCGGTGCAAAATGCGGCAGAGAGCTTCGGAATGTCGCCCGCCTTCGTCGGGTTCATTATTGTGGCCCTGGTCGGGGCCGCGGCGGAGATGGCGTCGGCGTTCTCTGCGGCACGCAAAAATCGGCTCGATTTGAGCGTCGGCATCGCGTTGGGCAGCGCGTCCCAGATCGCGCTGTTCGTCGCGCCGGTACTGGTTCTCCTCAGCCACGTCATCGGCCCCCGACCGATGGACCTGCAATTCTGGCCGGGTGCAGTCGTGATGGTGCTCATCGCGACTTTGACGGCGGCGTTCGTGACCAATAGTGGACGCTCGACTTGGTTCGTCGGTGCTTTTATCCTGATCGTCTATTTCATTTTCGCTCTGACGCTGTTCTTGCTGCCGCCAGGTGTGGGGAGATGAGGCGATAAGGATACAAAGGGTCAGGACTCTTTCGAGGGATGAGTGATCCCAGCGACAATGAAGAGTCCTGCCCCTGTCGGCTTCCCGGCAAGCAGAATTCACCCTTCGACTGAGACGTCTTCGATTACGCAGCTTCCGTCGCCGTTCAATTGAAGCCAAACTCGGAGTGAATGGTCGATGGGGATCGAGGTTTCTGCCCACAGATATGAGCTGAAATCTTCGACCCGCAATGAATTAATCGATACGGTTTTCGCGAAGTGGTCCACAGGCCATTGCTCATGATCTTCGTCTTCCTCCAATGCCCATTCACGAACTACTACGCCGCATTCTGCTTGTACGTGTGCAAGGTTCTCGTTTGCCCAAGCCAGAATGGCGCGAGCTTTTTGAACCTGCATGTCGAGGGGGCGAAAGGTGTCGCAGAGTGAAAAGCCGCAGACCGTCCCATCATTGAGGGTCACGGATCCGACCCAATCTCTCGTTGCATCCAATTCGATCCGTCCGAGGACTTCATCGGTAACGGGATCGGTAGACCGGACTCCGATTGCAGGCAAAGGAATCTCGGCGTCGCGCGTGAATTCGAATTTCCATGCAGAGTCGCTGACAAATCGTGGTGGGCGCATCCCATTCTTAGCAAAGGAAACAAACAGCAGATCACCGTCAAGTTTCACTCGGCCCGGTCCGGCGTGCTCGCCGGTGATTCCAAAACAATTCTCCAGCCCAATCGGGTCATCGTAGATCCGCAGGTCAAAGACGCGGGGGTCCACGACGCAGTCGCGAATCACCATCACGCGGTTCCCGACAATCAGCCAATGCGTGTTGGGGAAGCCATAGGGGTGGTCGTCGGGTGCTGCTTCTACTGCTTCTAAAAACCACCCCCCTTGAATCGAATCCAAAGAACTCATGGAGGCCCTCAATGATGTGAAGGAATAGAACAGGCAGATGAAAACAACGAGTCCTGCCCCCTTTTCGGCTCGGTTGCACCCACTTTTCACACTATTCCAGAACGGTGAAACTCAAGCTGTCACGGACGGCGGCGATGAGCGTACCTTGCGACGAACCTTCAGCACAGAGTACACCGCGAAAAACTGCTTGCAAATCGTAGTCTTTCATGGATGTCCTATCCTCCGGTTGCAGCACGACCGGTTGTGTTATCATGGGCGATATGAAATCGCGGAGACATCCTGCTTGAGGCACGATCGTCTGTGGTGGACAACCGGAATGGCAAGGGCGGTGCTAAGTGGAGGGATTCAAAAAGTTAGATCTTGCATGCACACGTCCTTCGTGGGTTGGCGTGATGCTCGCACAATTCAGCGGCACTCTATCCGATTGGGTCAAGAAAAACGGACTTTATCAACCTCAAAGTATTGACAAGTTCCAACGGTGGATTGCGGACTCGCTCAAGGAGGCGGAGAGTCACGAGGCAAGTGTTGTGGTGTTTCCTGAGCTGTCGGTGCCGATAGAAGCAGTCGACCAAATCTCTGAATGGTCAAAACGAACAGCTGGGATCGTTATCGCTGGCACGCAGTATTATCGGGATGCGGGCGGTCATATAAGTCGGTGCCCGATCGTCATCAACGGCGAGATTTTCTACACCGAGAAGACGGTACCATCGCCTTTGGAGCGATCTCCGATTAAGGGACAGGGCCTGCAACGCGGGAAAGAGATTGCGGTCATCACCAATTCTACTATTGGTAACTTCGCGGTGCTAATCTGTTCGGATTACCTCGACCCAATCACCGCTGAAGCGGCTCTTCAGTACGACATCGACTTCCTATTTGTCGTTGCATTCCACCGAAAGTCTGACGACTACCATCAACGGATGAGCATGCATTGCAAAAACAGCTACAAAGGTGTGTACCTGTGCTACGTTAACTGTTCCTGCGAACAATATGCCGATGGTCAGTCGGCCGTTTTTGGTGTGCTTGATAAATTGTACATGCCCGAACTGATTAAGGAGGGGCACACCGATGGCAAGCCAGCACACAAGCTCTGTTACCTCTCTGACGGGCTCGGCCACATGGTTGTAAAGTTGGATATTAACCACAAACGTGTTTCATATCCGCATACGACCAACACTGAACCGAATTTTGAGCTTCAATTTCACGAGCCGAAACCCAAAAGTGAGAAGCCAGCACCGACTGAGCCCCGTTCGATCGCCTTCCTGCCACGGCGCAACCCATTTTTCGTTGGAAGAGACTCTGTTCTAATTCAACTCTCGAATGAGTTCGCGAAGACTACCAAGACGGGGTTACCGACAATTCAAATACTTAGTGCGCTTGGCGGTGTCGGTAAGACACAGATTGCGATTGAATACGTGTACCGGAATACTGACCGCTATTCGCACGTTTTCTGGATCAGTGCTTCGGACGACGAGACAATCCAAACGCAGGTTGCAGAGATCGTTTATCAGTTAGAACTCGCAGTACGAGGCAACTCCGACCAGCCAAAATCAATTCAGTTGGCGTTGCAGTGGCTGAAAGCCTCAAGCGATTGGCTCGTTATTCTAGACAATGCAGATGACCCGAAGGTCGTTGCACCGTTTCTTGTTGACAATCCACAAGGGCACTATTTGATTACTTCGCGCGCGAGAAACTTCGACGCGATCGGAGTCAGCAGCCCCATATATTTACAGGGAATGCATTCTGATGAAGGTAGGACATTTGCAGTTAGGCGCACCGGACGCAATCAGGTCAGCGATTTAGAATCAACGGCAATCGACAATTTAGTGCAGGAACTTGGCGGCCTTCCGCTTGCCCTTGAACAAGCGTGTGCCTACATCATTAGCAAGGAAGTTCCTTTTGCCGCATATCTTGTCTCTTACCACGCGAAGAAGCTGCAGCTACTCGAATCTGCGCCACCCGTCGCCGGAGGGTATCCCAGCACTGTTGCCACTACCTGGTCGCTGAATATTGAGGCCGTTGAAGATGATTCACCATGTGCAGCTGAGATTCTGAGGTATGGTGCTTTCCTGCACCCAGACTTCATCCCCTTGGAACTGTTTGCGTTTGCTGCCGACTGCTTTGACGGAGCAATTACGAGGTTCTTTGCAGGGTTTACCTTTCCGCAGGATATGCATCGCCTATTTGAAGCAGTCGAACCGCTAACTCGATTTTCGCTCATTGAACTAAATTCGGAAGAAGGCGCATTATCGGTGCATCGCCTGGTTCAAGAAGTGATCAAGTCAAGAATTGGCGCGACCGAAATGCAAATACGGCGCCGGTCGCTAGTTAGAGCACTTGCACGCACTTTTCCTGTCGTTACGTATGACATGTGGTACGGTTGCCAGCGGTTAATTCATTCATCTGTCGCGTTGCTCAGCGAACTGAACCGGGACAGTGAATTGACAGAAGAGGCTGGATTACTGTTTCACCGAAGCGCGCACTACCTTGAGGAGATTGGAAATGACCACCTGTCGGCGAACTTGTACCTGCGCGCAGTAGAAATCCGGCAGAGCATTCTCAAAGCACCTCACCCAGAGTTGGGAATGTCCGTCAACAATCTCGGAATGGTGCTCTTTAAGATGGGGGAGTATCACCATTCACGAGAGCACCTTCTTCGCGCTCTCGCCATTAGAGAAGAGTGTCAACATGCGGAGAAGCAGTGCGATATCGCTCAAACACTGAATAATCTCGGCATAACCTTGGGTCATCTAGGATTGTTTGCGGAGGCCGAAAACTGTTTTGATCGGGCGGAAGAGATCTATCAACAAGCGCCCGAGGATTATCGGGAAGCATACGCACTTTGCCTCAACAATCGCAGTTGCTTGCTTCAAGAGATGGGAAAGCTCGAGCAGGCAGTGGATTTGTCTCGACAGTCACTCGCGATACGCATAAAGACGTTCGGCGAATCAGATCCTAGAATCGTTACAACGATGTCGAACCTCGCTACCCTCCTCACTGATCTGAATCAGCTAGACGAAGCCCTTGAGCATGCCGAGCGGGCAGTCGAAATCCGAAGGCACACGATTGGGGAAAGGCACCCGGATTTTGCCAGAAGCTTAAACGCGTTAGGTGGAGTCCAAGGCCGCATGGGACTTCAGTCGAAGGCCAAGGCGAATTATGCCGCAGCGCGAGACATTTTCGTTGATCGGTTTGGATGGAACCATCCCTCCGTAGAAATCGCTCTCAATAACCTTGCGATGTGCGAGGCAGAAGGAGGCGATCACCGAGCCGCAATCATGCTATTTGACCAATTATTTGCGATCAATCGGATCAGAAAGGCTGAGCCTGACACCCTACTAGCAACGGCTATGCACAATTGTGCGATATGCCATTTTCGCCAAGGGCAAGCTCGCAAAGCGATCGCACTGTGGACCGATGCTTTGGAGATTCGTCGCAAGATCTTGGGAAAGTCTCACCACCAAACGGCGATTGTATTCGGAAGCCTTGCAACAGCTTACAGTGTGGTGGGTGACACCGTAACTGCTGACAAAATTTATGTTGATGCCATCGATGCGTTCGAAGATCTAAGGTTCCCTGACACCAACGATTGCAACGGAATACTCGAACAATACTCGACATTTCTTGATAAGCAAGGCAGAGCGGATGAACTCGAGCAGCTTAAGTCGCACGTAAGGTTGCACCGGGGCAACGACCGCAGATCGGACTTAAGTGAAGATCCGTAAACCTGGAGTTCGTCTTCAGACAAACCCTCCTTGCGGTCGTCTGACTCGACTGTCAACGTCAGTCGCCCGAAGCAACGCATCAACAGATCTACATTCGTTGAGTTATTCTTGGCTGCGGTTTTCTGCCGTGGTAGAATCGGCGGAGTGTGCCGGAGTACTTTGTTTTCGGAATCTAGCGGAAAATCCGAAAAATTCTGCTGGCATACGCATCGTTCACAAAGTGCCCTTCTAATTGGGGCAATCAATAGGAGCAGTCCGCGCTGGGACTGCTGGTAGACACTACTAATCCGGGAAAGATGGGCTCACAGGAGAGGATGACTCACATGAATCCGACCACTGATAAAGAGATCGTCACTTGGTCCGAAGATCCCGCTCATTTTGCCAAGCCAGGTCGCCGTGACTTCCTGCGAGTCGGTTTCTGTGGAGTATTGGGACTGACGCTGGGCGATTTCTTTCGCCTGGAAGCACGAGCCGATCAGAAGTTCTACGAAAGTAAAGAGGGCAAGGCGAAGGGAGTTATCCAGATCGTATTGCCCGGCGGCATGGCTCATCAGGAGTCCTGGGATCCCAAGCCGGAAGCTCCGCTGGAATATCGTGGACCGTTCGGCGTTGCTAAGACCAATGTCCGAGGCGTGGTGCTGAACGAAAACTTTGCGAACGTCGCGAAGATCGCCGACAAGATGACGATCATTCGCTCGATCGCCGGAAAAGAAGCCGATCACGGACGCGCCAGCTACGCGATGTTTACGGGCTACCGCAAGAGCCCGGCGATCGAACACCCCGCCATTGGCTCGGTGGTCTCACACGAACTCGGTTCGAAGCAAAACCTGCCCCCCTACGTGGCGGTTCCCAACGCGGGGGAATATGCGGGTACCGGATATCTTGGTTCGCAATTTGGTCCGTTCGGTATCGGCAGTGATCCGGGCCGCGGAGGCTATCAAGTCAAAGACTTGTTGTTGCCACCCGGCGTCGATGACGGCCGCTTCTACAAACGGCAACGCATCCGCGAGACGGTGGACGAACACTTCCGCAAGATCGCCAGTAAGGCCGAAGCACTCGGTGCAATGGACAAGTTCTACGAACGAGCCTACGCGATGATCTCATCGCCAACTGCGCGTGAGGCATTCGACATCACCAAAGAATCGGAAGCGACGAAGGCGAAGTATGGTCAGAACGAAGCGGGGATGAGATTCCTGCTGGCTCGTCGGTTGATCGAAGCAGGCGTGCGCTTCACGACCGTCAGTTACGGTGGGTGGGATCATCATGCCGGTATCGAAAACGCCATGCGTCGGCAAGCTCCAACGCTGGATCAGGCTCTGGCTGCATTGATCAGCGATCTCGACGAACGGGGAATGCTGGACAGCACGCTGGTCCTCGTGACCAGCGAATTCGGCCGAACGCCGAAGATCAACGCCACCGCTGGCCGCGACCACTTCCCGCGAGTGTATTCAGTGGCCCTCGCCGGTGGTGGCTTCCACCGCGGTCTCGTCTATGGGTCATCGAACAGTACAGCGAGCGAGCCGGAAGAGAACCCGGTTCGGATCGAGGATGTCCTGACGACGGTTTACAACCAGATCGGCATCAATGCCGACAAGGAACTCATGGCCCCGGGCGGTCGGCCCATCGAAGTGATCGATGGCGGCGAAGTGGTAAAGGAGTTGGTGTCCTGACTCGGGACTTTGCAGAGGGAGAGTGTGAGGGACGGAGAGAGGGAGAGTAAGAGTTACGAAGGCAAACGTTAGACACAACAACTGCCTGCCCTTGAATTAATCCGGGATCACCGAGGCTCTCATGACAACTGCTAGGCGTCAAGTTGTTCGCCGTCACACCGATTTGGAAGTTTACAAGCTGAGCTTCGATCTCGCGATGCGGCTTTTTCAGGTTTCGAAAGCCTTCCCGCCGGAGGAGCGTTATTCGCTGACGGATCAAATGAGACGCTCGTCTCGCTCTGTTTGTGCCAATCTTGCAGAAGCATGGCGAAAGCGTCGGTATGAAGCGGCATTCATAAGCAAACTGGGGGACTCTGAAGCGGAAGCTGCAGAGACTCAAACTTGGATTCAATTCGCGACTGAGTGTAAGTACTTGGACCGCAAGCTAGCTCGTGAGATATATCTTGAATACGACGCGGTCCTTGGCAAGCTGGTGCTGATGATTACCCGTGCGAAAGACTGGATTCTGCCATGATTCTTCCTCCCTCACACTCTCGTACCCTCATACTCTCCATCGCTTTGTTCGTGATACTGGGATCGAATCCAGAATTGGTAATCGCCGGGCTCCCGCGGCTCACGCGCATCGTACCGCCAGGAGGCCAGCGGGGCACCACGGTTGAAGTCATGCTGCAGGGGAAGTACTTCGAAAAGCCGGAAGAAGTGATGATCTATGAGCCGGGCATCACCGCCGAATCACTGGAATTGGTCGAGGGAAACGTCGAGATTCGCGGACGTCGGGGTCGGGTCGAGGCAGGATCTGGCATCAAGGTCAAATTGAAAATTGCGGATGATTGCGAACTGGGCGTCCATTCCCTGCGATTGCGTACGGCAACCGGAATCAGCGAAGTACAACGTTTCTTCGTTGGGCCGTTCCCTCTCATCGATGAAGCGGAACAAGCCAGAGAAAATCGCAACGACGGACGCGACACCGCTCAGGTCGTGGGTCTCAACAGTACATTGTTGGGCCGCATGAATGAACCGGCCGATATCGACTATTTCAAGTTAGAAGCCAAGCAGGGCCAGCGGCTGTCGGCTGAGATCGAAGCGGTACGCTTGGGAGTCGATCAAGGGATTCCCGACTTGCATCTGGCGATTCTGGACGCGAATGGAAAGCGATTGATCGCCGCTGATGATTCGGCCTTGTTCCTGCAGGATCCGGTCGTGTCACTGATCGCGCCTCAGGACGGCAATTATTTTGTCGAAGTGCGACATTCGACCTATTCCGCCAATAATGATGTTTACCGGCTGCATGTCGGTACGTTTGCTCGGCCGACCGGCGTTTACCCTGCTGGCGGACCCGTGGGAAAAGAATTGTCCGTCAGCATCCTGGGTGATCCCAAGAGGACTTGGGCGCAGACGGTCAAACTGCCAGAAAGGGAGGCGACAAACTCTTCGGACTACCGCTTCGTCGCCATTGATCCGGAAACGAACATCCCGGCTCCGACTCCGAATACCGTGCGAGTCTCTCCATTTGACAACGTGCTCGAAGCTGAACCCAATGATTCGGAAGAAGTGATCCAGTCGCAGTCGGCCAGCAGTCTGCCGATCGCCTTCAACGGCATCATTGAGAAGCCGGGTGATGTCGACTGTTTCCAGTTTACGGCGAAGAAGGGAGACCGGTTCAGAGTGCATTGCCTCGCGAACGCGATTGGTTCGCCCCTGGATCCGACGCTATGGATCAGACTAGTCGGAGCGAAAGGGAACCCGCAACGAGCGACCGATGCACGACCCAATCAACTCGGTTATCCGCCATTCGCAGGTATGAACCGCGACACGTTGGACGCGTTCATCGATTTCACCGCACCCGCTGACGGAAACTATGTGCTGGGGGTCGAGGACGATCGCGGTAACGGTGGGGCGGATTTTGTCTATCGCGTCGAAATCGCGCCCGAGACCGATGCCGTTTACGTTTACATCCCGCAAGACGGCGAAGCCGCGTTTCAGCCACAATCGCGGCAAGCGATCAGCGTGCCGAATGGCGGACGGTATAACACGCAACTGTCAATCATCAACACCAATCGGCCGTTTAATGGCGACTTAGAGTTAGTCGCACTGGGTCTGCCCGACGGAGTGACGATGCACGCTCCGCGGGTAACCCCCGCCATGCCGCGAGTTCCCGTCGTCTTCGAAGCCGCACCGGGGACGAAGTTGCAAGGCAAGTTCATCGAGATCGTTGCTCGGCCTGTCGTTGACACACCTAAGCCAGCCGCCGATGAAGCAAAACCGGCTGAGGGTGAAGCCAAGCCCGCCGAAAACGCAACAACTGCCGGCGATGATGAAAAGAAGAACGAGGCACAACCCAAACTGACGAGCGGCTTCCGGCAATCCATCCCGATGAATGGTTCCAACAATAACGACTTTTATCTGTTCAACACGTTCGACAAGCTGGCGATTGCCGTGACCGAGACCGCTCCGTTTTCGATTGAAATTGAAGAGCCCAAGTCCGCTCTGGTGCAGAATGGTGAGATGTCGCTGAAGTTTAAGATTGTTCGAGCCGAGGGCTTCAGCGAACCGGTCAGCGTCGCCTTGGAGTGGAAGCCAAACGGCGTCTCGACGGGCACCCCAATCTCGGTACCCGCAGACAAGTCCGAAGGGGAATACAAACTCGGCGCGGCGCGGAATGCGACTGCCGGAGCATACGAAGTCACGCTGTCCGCAGTCAGTGGCGCTCAACGACCGGCGTATCGCGACGGAAACAGCCGGACTTATGTTTCCACAAAACCGTTCAAGTTGCTGGTCGCCGAACCGCACATCGACGCCAAATTCGCCCGGACCTCAATCGAACGCGGCAAGACCGCTCAACTGACGGTGAAGCTGAACCATTTGAAACCGTTCCAGGGGAAGGCCATCGCCACGCTGGTGCGTCTGCCACGTGGTGTCGAACTGGTCGAACCCACCCGCGAGATCTCTTCTGAAGACAAAGAGGTCACATTCACATTAAAGGCCACGGACGACTGCCTGACCGGCGGCTACCAGGGCATCTCGCTCGAGTTTACCGTGACCGAAGAAGGCCAGGCAGTGAAACAACTCAGCGGCTACGGAACACTACGTATTGATGCCGAGCGCGGAGTAAAGTCGGCGATGAATTAACGAAGATTTCCATTCCCAATTTGTTTGTCACAATTGTGTTTGCCAGCGATCGTCGAATGACCCCGAAAGGGATGATCGAGGTGCTGCTATGACCCAGGTTACAGATCAAGCTGAGGCTGCAGCAACGCGCATGAAACTGCGTGCATTGGAGACTCGATATGAACAACTCCGCGGCCAGGCAACTGACGATCCGCACGTTCGAGAACTGACGCTTCGATCTCTGAAACGAATGATTGTGCAACTGCAGGAAGAACTAATTCGCTTTCAGACGAGCTGCGGCAACGTCTCACCCTGACGTCTCCGAAAACGTCGTTGTCACTACACGAGCATACGCCATGAGTTGCCGCATGAATCGACGAGCTTTTCAATCACTTCTTGTCATTGTCGCAATGTCTTTGTTCGCGACATCCATTTGCTTCGCCGATGCTGGCACGCATCTGAAGGTTTTTCCGGCGGAAATCTCGTTGCGCGGTCAGAATGACCGGCAGACGATTGCGATTCAGTTGGTGAATGACCAGGGCATCACGCGCGACGTCACGACGTCCGCCGTCGTGAAAGCGGTGGATCCGAGTATCGTTGACGTGACCGGACAAACCATCGCGCCGAAGGCTGCTGGCGAGACAAAGCTCCTGGTCGAACTGGGGCAGCAGACGGCTGAAGTCACCGTGACGGTCAAGGACGCGACCGTAACGCGGCCGGTCAGCTTTCGCCTGGATGTGATGCCCATCTTTATGAAGTCTGGTTGTAACAGTGGTAGTTGCCACGGGGCGGCGCGTGGAAAAGATGGATTCATGCTGTCGCTGTTTGGCTATGACCCGGCAGGGGACTATTACCGGTTGACTCGGCAGCTTGTGGGACGGCGGGTTGATCTGGCAGTGCCCGAGCAAAGCCTGATGCTGGAGAAGGTAACAGGTACGGTCAATCACACTGGCGGGAAACTCTTCGGGCCAGAAAGTGATGACTATAAGACTCTGCTCCGCTGGATCGAAGCCGGTGCTCCGGATGATAACGGTGATACCCCAGAACCGCTCGGCATTGAACTGCTGCCGTCAAAGACTGTTTTTGCCGGCAAGGATCAGACACAACAGACCGTAGTGACAGCCAGGTATTCCGACGGTTCAGTGCGAGATGTCACGAAGTTGGCATTGTTCATGACCAACAACGACGCCGTCGCCAGCATCGACAAGAACGGTGTCGCCAAGGGAAACAATCGCGGCGGTGCGTTCGTGTTCGCGCGATTCAACAAATTCACAGTCGGCAGCGAAGTCCTTGTGCTGCCCACTGACGACAACTTCATTTGGCCCAATACGCCCGAGACCAACTTTATCGATACGCTGGTATTCGACAAGTTGAAAAAGCTGCATCTCGCTCCGTCCGATTTGTGCGATGACGAAACCTTCCTGCGACGCGTGTCGCTCGACCTAATCGGACTACCACCGACACGCGAAGAATACGACCGATTCGTCGCCGACATGGATGCGAACAAGCGAGCCAAGCTGATCGATCAGTTGCTTGAGCGTGAAGAGTTCGTCGACCTGTGGGCGATGAAGTGGGGTGAGTTACTCCGCATTCGCGCCGTTAACAATCAGCCGCAAAATGGCCGCGATGCCAAGGCGATGTGGGCATATGCGGGTTGGGTTCACGACCAGATGGCTGCGAATCGACCACTGAATGAAATGGTCGCAGACCTGGTTGTCGGTAAGGGGAGCAACATCAAGCAGCCGACCTCTAATCTCTATACTGCTAGCGAACGGCTCACGCCGCAAAAGACTGCGGAAGACTTCGCACAGGTCTTTCTCGGTACGCGAATCCAGTGTTCGCAGTGTCACAATCATCCATTCGACCGCTGGACTCTGGATGATTACTACGGTTTCGCCAGCTTCTTCGCCGGAGTCAACCTGAAACGCGGCGTAGAAGGCCGTGAAGTGGTGGTCTATAACAACAACAATAACAACACCGTCGAACACCCGGTGAATGGACGCCGCATGAAGCCGAAGTTCCTTGGGGGCGATGCTCCTGACGTGGAAGGGCAGGATCCACGCATCCCCTTGGCAAAGTGGCTCACGGCACCGGACAATGCGGCCTTCAATCAGACGATGGCCAATATCATCTGGGCACACTTCTTTGGTCGCGGCATCGTCGATCCGGTCGATGACGTCCGCATCAGCAATCCACCCAGCAACAAAGAGCTGCTGACGGCTCTAGGCGCCAAGCTGGTGGAGTATGGCTTCGACAAGAAGAAACTGATGCGGGACATCTGCAATTCGCGCACCTATCAACTTTCCGCGGCAACGAACCCCACGAACGAACTTGACGAGGCCTACTACTCGCACAGCTATGTTCGGCGCCTCCAGGCGGAGGTTTTGCTCGATACGATCACGCGAATCACCGGCACCGAAGACCGCTTCCAATCGTCTCCTCAGGGCACACGGGCCGTCCAACTGTATGCCGGGAATGTGACAAACTTTTTTCTGACCACATTCGGTCGTGCTCCTCGCGAATCAGCATGCTCCTGTGAGATCAACAAGGAGGCCAACCTTTCACAAGCCTTGCACCTCGTTAACGGTGACACAATTACCCTAAAGGTCGCGGGTAGCCGCCTAATTCCCAATCTGCTCGCCGCAAGATTGCCACCGGAGAAGATCATTGAGGAACTCTATGTCCTCGCGCTATCCCGCAAGCCGACTACTGATGAAACCGCAGCGTTGACCGAACTCATCAAAGAGGACCTCAACGATCCCGATCGAATTGATAAGCTCGCCGGACTACGGGCTCAGCTCGACCAGGCTTATCGACGGCTCGAGGACCAATTGAAGAGTTACAAGGCCGAATACGAGAAGCTGAAAGAGGAGGGTCAGGAGGTCGAGGCATTGGGCAATCTCGAAAAACAGATTGCGACCACCGAAAAGCAACTCGCCGAAGCCCGTGCCCGGCAAGCGGGCAACGTCCCGCTGATGGTCTACGGCGACATCCTGTGGGGTCTGTTCAACTCCACCGAGTTTGCATTCAATCATTGATCCTTTCCGCTGGAGTCTGTCGTGATCTCGCGTTTGTCTGCATTTGCACTTTTGACTTGCTTTGTCATCCCGGCAGTCGCTCAAGACAAGCCCGATACTGCGAAGCCCAAGGAAGTCGTGACCTACAAGGACCACGTTTCTCCCATCCTGCGCAAGTATTGCGGTAACTGTCACAATCCCGACAAGGCGACGTCAGACCTTAACGTGATGACGTATCAAACCCTGATCGCCGGCGGCAGCAGCGGTGAGGCAGTCATGGCGGGGAATCCCGATCAAAGCCTGCTGTATAAGGCGGTGGCACACCTCGAAGAACCCTTCATGCCGCCGAAGTCGCCGAAGATTCCGGACGCGGATCTCGCGGTCATCAAAAAGTGGATTGAGCTCGGCGCGCCGGAGACATCGGTCAGTGCGGCGAAGAACGCTACTCGCAAAGTGGACCTCGATCTCACTTCTGTTTCGACGGGCAAGCCGGAAGGACCACCGCCGATGCCGGACAACTGGCCCGAGGTCTCATTGCCTCACACGGCGCGGTCCCACCCCGTGACCGCGCTTGCAGCCAGCCCGTGGGCGCCGCTCGTCGCAGTTGCCGGACATGAGCGGATTCTGATCTATAACACGGACGACTTGAAACTGATCGGAGTATTGCCGTTTCCCGAACGCATTCCGTTGGTCTTAAAGTTCAGCCGTAACGGCAAAGTGCTGTTGGCCGCGGGCGGGCGGGGTGCAAACATCGGCAAAGCCGTATTATTTGACGTGACGAGCGGCAAGCGACTGACAGAGATCGGCGACGAGACAGACAGCGTGCTGGCGGCCGACATCAGCCCCGATCAGAAGTGGGTCGCGCTCGGGGGGCCGGCCAAACTGGTGAAAATCTTCGCGACGGAAACCGGCGAGTTGAAACACAAGATTAAAAAGCACACCGACTGGGTCACCAGCATCGAGTTCAGTCCGAACGGCGAGATGCTCGCCAGTGGTGATCGCAACGGCGGCGTTTACGTCTGGGAACCGGAGACTGGCAGCATCCTGTTCACCCTCGGCGATCACAAAGACATGATTACGGATATGAATTGGCGCGCCGATTCGCAAATGCTGGCCACTGCCAGCGAGGATGGCCGCGTGATTCTGTGGTACGCCGAAGATGGTTTCCCCACTCGCACGCTGAACGCAACGGCCGGCGGCGTTGCGGTTCGCAGACCGAGCACACGCGGCAAATCGGTTGGAGTCCTGGCGGTTGCGTATGCGCGTAACGGCTTGCTCGCCACTCTGGGCCGAGACAACTCCCTGCGACTGTGGAAGGATGGGAACCAGACCGCCAAACTGGACGGATTCGCCGATACGCCGTGGCGCGTCGTCTACAGCCATGACGGCGAACGTGTCATCGCGGGCGATTTCACTGGCGAGCTGTCTGTCTGGAGCGTGAAAGATAAGACGCTGATTGGTAAGCTCACAACAAATCCCTGATTTGCTCAGAGATGTTGTATTCCAAGTGAGCCCCCAATCCCGCCGGTAGACAGCATGATTGGAACCCGAACCAGACCCGTTGTGGCCGGCTTGCACGGCGCTGTTGCGTCGGCTCATCCACTGGCCAGCCAAGTTGGTCTGGACATCCTGCGAAGTGGCGGAAACGCTGTTGACGCAGTGATTGCAATGGCCGTCGCTTTGAACGTTGTCGAACCGTACATGAGCGGCGTCGGTGGTGTCGGGTTTTTATTACTGCATCTCGCTGATGGTGAAACCAGGACTCTGAACTTCAGCGGCAATACACCAACTGCTGCCACTCCCGACCAATTCACTCCGGCGAGCCAGGATGTGGGACCGCGAGCCTGCCTGATCCCCGGCAATGTGGCCGGATGGTTCGAAGCCCTCGACACGCATGGGACCAAATCACCAGCCGAAGTCTTTGCGCCGGCCATTCGATTCGCAGAAGAGGGATTCCCGCTGCATCCAGGGAATGTTCTGTTCATCAATCGTGGCTTGGCTCGACTCAACGACGTCGGCCGTAACATCTATGGTCAGGCAACCCCGCAACTCGGTGCGGTCCTGCGGCAGCCGGAATTGGCCAGTTCGCTCCGCGCGATCAGCACGCACGGTGCCGACTATTTCTATTCCGGGCCGCTGGCTCTGCGGATCGCAGATTACATTCAGTCACAAGGTGGGTTGCTCAGTCGCGATGATCTCGCCGGATATCAACCCGAATGGCAAACGCCGATTTCGGTGAGCTATCGCGGTTTGCAAGTGAAAACGTGTCCGCCCAACTGCGAGGGCTTTCAGATCCTGCAAACGTTGAAGCTCCTGGAATCGGCCGATTTGAAATCGCTCGGCCACAATTCGGCAGAGTATATTCACTTACTCAGCGAAGCCATGAAGCTGGCGACGGCAGATCGCATCCAATGGGGTGGTGATCCGAAGTTTGTCGACATTCCACTGCAGCGGTTACTCGGCGACGCTGACGTCGCCGAACGGCGCAGGTTGATGAATCATACGCAAGCCTCGCGCAGCGAAGGGGAACGCTGGTGTGGCCCGCGTACCGCCGATGTTGTGGCACCGGCCAGGATCAATGGTCTCACGACGCACTTGACTGCTGTCGACCGCCAGGGAAATGTGGCAAGTATCACCCAATCGCTGGGCAACATGTTTGGGTCTGGTGTGTTCGTGCCGGAAACAGGAATTGCCCTCAACAATTTCGTATTCTGGACCGAGATTGATCCCAGTTGCCCGACCCCGAACCTAATTCAACCGGGCAAACGCTGGTCGTGTTGTATGTCCCCCGTTCACGTCTTTCGTCCCGATGACCAATTCTGGTTCTCGATCGCGACACCCGGAAGCTATGGCATTCTGCAAACCACGGTGCAGATGCTGTTGAATATCGTCGAATTCGATGCCGACGTCCAACTGGCCATCGAAGCCCCACGATTCCGGATCTACGAAGGAACGCGAATGCAGATCGAAGACCGCGTCCCCAGCCAGACGCGCGACGAGTTAACTGCTCGTGGACATGCATTGGAGTCGATCGGCGATTACGCGATGCTCGTTGGTGGCGGGCAAGGGGTGATGATTGATCCTCAATTCGACACGCGGCTTGCCGGCGCGGATCCACGGCGTGATGGCTACGCATTGGCCTATTAGTCCAAAAAGACTATGATCTGATAGCACTCAGGGAATTGTCCTTTGGGGCTCATTTCGCAATTCTCATGACCCGTTAGCCCAGTAGAAGTCGCGTACGGACGCGCATCCAGTGGAGGCCGCTGAGATGTCATCCCACATTCGCAATGTGACCCATCATTTACAACTCGACAGCGGAACACGAATTCTCACATTTCTGTTGATCGTCGTGCTGACGATGACGCTGTCTTGCCAATCCAAACAGGACTCAGTCCCTTCCATGCCCTCAACGACATCAACTCCGGAGACCACACCTCCCGCCGGGAATCCGAACCAGGCGATTCTGGCTGAAGCAAATCAAGCCGCCAAGTGGTTTCACGCCAAGAAGACTCGTCCAATCTGGGCCAAGCGGCTCGAGGCAGCTCAAACTGTGAAGACCCTGGAAGGCGAAGAGAACGTTTCCGCCGGCCACTACTTGTGTCGGGGAGAAGCGGGCGACATTTGGCCGCAGACCGAGAAGGAACTTACCAAACGCTACTCATCAACGGACGAAATGGATGCCGAAGGCTGGCGCAAGTACCAACCTAACCCCGATGCCGCAGGGGTCATGGCCCAGCAGATTGACCACCCGTTTGAAGTCCACGCCAAATGGGGCAAGCTTTCGGGCAAGAAAGGCGACTTCCTGGTGAAGAACTATGCGGATCGCGAAGCAAACAATCCAGAAGACGTGTGGATCGTCGATCAGAAGCTGTTTGGACAAACGTACGCGAAAGTCACCAATCCAAACTGAGTATCACTTGGGCAACTTCATCGGTTTCCGACGACGCTGCACCAGCCAGTCGGCGTTTTCGTTGAGGGCTTCAAGCCCGAGCTCATGAATCAAGCGTTGGGACTGCGACGTGTTCTTGTTGGCCAGGTGGGTCTCCAGCCTGGACTTCGCCGTGGCGAAAAGGTTTTTCATCCACTCGTACTGACGAGCTAGAATCCCATAGGTGTGGTAGTCGGCAATTTCTTCCACTACGGCAGCGAACACCAATCCGCAAAACGCCACGAGAATCAGCTCATGATTGGGATCATGTGTTCTGAAATGGACGACGAGTTCAGCGGCAGCCGCCAGCAGCGCTACACCAAATGCACATCGAGAAATTCTCTCGCAAAGTTCTTCTCGACGTTCGTTCTTCGGCGAACTCTTGGTGAAATACTTCAATTGGTCCTGCAGCCAATGCTTGGCAACCAGCCCAATCGACTCTTCTGAACCAGGTACAAAACCCGCTGACTGATCGTCACCCGTCAATAGGAAACAGGTGCGTGAAGCTTGGCGAATCCAGCCGAGTTCTCCTCGCAGGTGTCGCAGATAATGATCCGCGACGCAGTCAGTCAAACCTGCCCAGCGCCAGAAGAACTGCACTCGCAAGCCTTCAGCAAGCGCTCGATAGTCGAGATGACGACCTTCCCAATCGGCCCGCAGGGAGTGCCGGAATCGCCAATAACCCCAGGCAAGCAAGACGAGATAAGCCAGCAAAATTGCCCAATGGCTCCACAAGTGAGCATAGACCTCCAGACAGATTAGTGCTGCAGGTCCAATGACAAACAGGCTGCGAACAACCGGCTGCATCCGCTGTTGAAAGGTCAACGATGCCGAATCTGCCAAGGCATAGTATTCGAATAGTTCGCACATCGATCGCGGCAGTCGATCAACGAGATCCGGTGGCAGCACCCACGAGCGACTGGTCTCAATCTTCTCTGGCGATCTTCGACGCACCTTCGCGACATCGCCATTGAAGCGATCGATATTACTCCAGATCCGATGAATGGCTTCTTCCGCCGAACCTTCCTCAAAGTTCGGATAGCGATAGGTGAGCACTGGGCCCTTTCCGCCATCCGCCCCCGCCGGTCGCGAAGAGCGACGAGTAATAATGTGGCAGATCGGCGCACCTTCGACGCTATCGAGTTCGCCGAGTTGTGCCGAGAATGGGGCGGGAGACCCGTTCTGTTGCCATGCCACGACGCGAGCCGTCCCACTGAGATTGGACTCCACACCGTCCCACAGCGCAATCAACAGTTGGCTGTGCCGGGCCATATATTTTCCGACTGACGCAAAACGCTCCTCTTCAAAGGTCGTCCAATCCTTCTGGGCCGACTGCCGGTCAGCGTCAGTTAACGGCATGGCGACAACTTTCGCCGATCGATCGAGAAGTTCACGGAATCGTGTCGGACTTCCTCCACGGGCTAACTTATCGGCCTCAAAATCCGCAGGCCAACTTAGCACCCCGATCAGTTGGATTCCATTTTCCAGCGCCACTTCGGCCACGAGTTGGTCTGCACCTTCAACCAACGGGGACAGCAGGACCAGTGGCGTCTCTGAGTATTTCTGTCGCAGCGATAGAAATACGCCACGCACCAACTCCCTGATTTGCGGAACGTCAGCCGGCAGTAAATCTCGATGCCCTGTCACCCCGATAATCAGCGGGATTGCCGTCGCGATGGGGTCCGTTGCACTCGTCGATCCAGTTGCGGTCAACATGCTTTGCTTTCCGTCGGTGGCCTGATCAAGCCTGCCATACGGCCCGTACCAAGAGAGGTATCTAGAGCCTGTCCGCACCACGGAGCGGCGTGACGCGGCAACTCATCGACGTTGAATGCGCAGACGAGCCCGCAAACGCATCGCTGTCGAGGATACAGCGTGTGATACAGCAGTTCAAGCCAGGCAAATCGGTTCTGCCATGCCCAGCGATGCTCAGCGCGTGGCCTGCCACCGGCCGTCTATGTGATCCGCTCAAAACTTCCATTTTCGAGTCGTCGCAAAATGATCGGTACTGCATTGGGAATCCGAAGGTGAATGATTTCTTCAGGAGTCAGACCGAGCGCCTGACCCAGGATGCAGCGTATGGTCACTCCATGCGACACAACGAGCAAATCGCCTGTGGAATCCGCGAGTAGCCGCTGAATCGCCCCCCAGGCACGGAGAGTGACATCTGTCAGATTCTCTCCGTTCGGAGCTTTGTGCACAAAGTCATTCGGAAAGCGATTGAACTGCTCATCGTCACGGTACTGAGGATACTCGCGAAAGACATCTTCTTCCGTTCGATTCTCGAACTGACCCAACGAACGCTCATTCAGATCCGCCAGTGGGTCGATAATCTTTCCAGCACATTGGGATCCTAAGCTTAGAATTCCACGTGGACAAGTTGT